>Ga0185307_1000833_pt1 | contig 18225 bp, 18 predicted proteins | sample LHCtaG_FD_128010 | JGI IMG/M metagenome (GOLD analysis project Ga0185307, IMG submission 128010) | Hot spring microbial communities from Little Hot Creek, USA to study Microbial Dark Matter (Phase II) - LHC4sed_matched (SPADES... | ecosystem: Environmental > Aquatic > Thermal springs > Hot... | reverse complement strand
CGGCAGTACCTCGATCACCTTGAAGGCGTCGCTGAGCGTCGGCACCACCTTCTCAATCCCCACCACGCACACGTGCACCGGGGGCGCGTTGGTCGAGAACCTGGCGTTCCCCTCGTTCTCGACTATGAATATCGTGCCAGTCTGGGCCGCCACGACGTTGGCGCCGCTGATCCCGACGTCGGCCTTCATGTAGTACTCCCTCAAGTACTCCCTGGCGAAGGCCACTAAGGCGGGGATGTCGCTGGGCAGCTCCCTGCCAGCTAGCTTGGAGAACGTCCTCGCGACCTCCTCCCTAGGGACGTGGATCGAGGGGTTGATTATGTGGGTCGGCTTCTCCCCCCTTATCTGGACTATGAACTCGCCGAGGTCCGTCTCAACGACCTTGCACTTGAGCTCCTCCTCTAGGTACTCCCTCAGGAGTATCTCTTCGCACGTCAGCGACTTCGACTTGACTATCAGCTTCCCCTCGCCGACTATCTCGGCAACTATCCTCCTGGCCTCCTCGGCCGTCCTGGCGACGTAGGCCCTCCCGTTGTTCTCCTCTACGGCCTCCGAGGCCTCCTTCACGAGCTCGTGCATCCTCCTTATCGACTCCTCCTTTATCCTCTTAACCTCAAGGGCTAGGTCCCTCAGGTGCTTCAGCTTGGAGAGCACCTTCTTCTTGTTGGACACGTAGGACTCGACGGCCCTCCTCAGAGCCACCCTCCGGGCTAAGTCGGCCACTCCCTCTAGGACCTGCGCCCTCAGGAGCTCAGGCCAGTCCTCCACGAGGCCTCACCTCCATTGAGGCCCTAACCACTTGGAGCACGTCCAAGACCTTCATCGAGCCGTCCGAGGCTGTCTTGAAGTTGTAGTAGCAGAAGGGGCAGGCCGTCACGACGGCCTCGGCGCCGAGGGACTTGAAGTAGTCCAAGAGCTCCCTAGCGACCGCTTGGGCCAGCTCCTCGAAGCAACCCCTCACCCCTCCTCCGGCGCCACAGCATAGCGACTCCTCCCTGCTCTCCTCGGGCTCGATCAACTTCAAGCTCGGCACCATGCTCAGCAGGCGGCGAGGCGGCTCGTAGACGTTCAAGTGCCTCCCCAAGTGGCAGGGGTCGAAGTAGACGGCCTTGAGCTCGAGGGGCTTCAGGGACGAGGGCTTCACGTGCTCGAGAATTACCTCGGTGGAGTGCCTCACCTCGACGCCCAAGGCCTTGAGCTCTCTGGGGTAGTCCAGCTTGAAGGTCCTCATGCAGCCCGGGCAGTGGGTCGTGAGGCCCTCGGCCCCAGCGCTCAATATCCTAGCGGCGGTTTCCTCGGCCACCTTCGAGAACTCCTTCTTCAAGCCCAGCCTCAGGAGTATGGAGCCGCAACAGCCCTCGTCGCGGCCCAAGTACTTGTAGTGGACGCCCAAGGCCTCCAAGACGGAGACGAACGAGTGGGCCAGCTCGGGGACCCTGTAAGACGATGTGCAGCCAATCCAGAGCAGGAGACCTTCCAAGACCTCTACTCTCTCCTAAATGAGACTGGAGAGATGCCCTCGAAACTGCAGATAAGCTTTTCCAGGGCAGATCACGAAGCTCTTCGCCAAGACGTTGAGCGCGTTGCTCGCTGATCGGCGTTCAGAGCCTTAGAGCTGTCTCCCCGTATACGGGGTCTAAGAACTCATACTCCTTGTCTCTCTTGACCAATACGCTCACGTCCACAAGCCTGCCGAGGCACCTGCTCAAAGTCTTGCTACGCACTTGGGCTTCGTGCCGAGCCTCGACGACCCTGTGGAAGTCCGGTCCAAGGCCGGCTACGGGACGAACCTCCTCTCCACTTTTATCGGTATGGGTGATGCCGGCTCAGCTACGTTTATGCATACCGAGGGAGCGCTCTTCGAGGTTGGGTGGCTCGCAAATGCCCTCTTCACGGGAGTTGCTTCAGAGGTACACCCAAGTGGACCCGGTCTTGGAGTCCATGACCTTGATGCCGAGGGCCGCCAGCTGGTCCCTTATCCTGTCCGCTACCTCGTACTCCTTGCGCTCTCTGTGGAGTTGCCTCACGTCTACTATTATCTTCACGAGCCTGTCAACGAACTCCTTGTCGAAGCCCTTGACCTGGAAGACGTCTTCGAGGGCCCCCAATACCTGGTCGATCCTCTTGAGGGCGCTGAGGGCGCTGAGGGCCAGCTCCGCCTTGCTCGAGGGTATTATCGCGCTGTAGGACTTTGACAAGAGGTCGTGGAGGTACGAGGCAGCCCTCGCGCCGTTGAAGTCCTCCCCCATCGACTCCACGAAGCCCAAGAGGTCCTCGTTCACGCCCCTGGCCACCTTCAAGTCCCCCTCCGTTAGCTTGAAGCTCAAGTCACCCTCAGAGGCAACCCTCATCAAGAGCTCTGCGCAGTTCCTCAGCCTCTCGTAGACCCTCTCGTAGCTCTCCAAGAGCTCGTAGGAGAAGTCTATCGTGCTCCTGTAGTGGGTGAGGGCGAGCATCAGCCTCAGGGCCTCGGGCCTGTGCTCTTTGAAGAGGTCCCTCAGCGCTATTATGTTGCCGAGGCTCTTGCTCATCTTCTCCCCCTCTATCGTCAAGTAGCCGGCGTGGAGCCAGTACTTGACCCAGGGCCTCACCCCGTACCTCGCCTCGCTCTGGGCTATCTCGTTCTCGTGGTGGGGGAACACTAAGTCGACTCCCCCGCCGTGGATGTCTATCCTCTCGCCCAAGTAGAAGCTGCTCATGACCGAGCACTCGACGTGCCAGCCGGGCCTGCCAGGGCCCCAAGGGCTCTCCCAATAGGGCTCGCCGGGCTTGGCCCTCTTCCAGAGGGCGAAGTCGTAGGGCCTCCTCTTCTCCTGTAGGAACTGCTCCTCCTGCCTCCACTCCTCGCGCCTTACCCTGTTCGAGAGCTTGCCGTAGTCGAGGAACTTGTCGACGTCGAAGTACACGCTCCCGTTGCTCTCGTAGGCGAACCCGGCCTCCACGAGCTTGGATATGAAGTCTATGATCTCGTTCACGTGTTGCGTGGCCTTGGGGTGGAAGTCGACCTCTATGCGAAGCCTCTTCAAGGCGTCGAGGTAGTCCCTAGTGTACGTATCGGCTATCCCCCTCCAACTGATGCCCTCCTTGTTCGCCCTGTTGATTATCTTGTCGTCTATGTCGGTTATGTTCTGCACGTGCACGACCTCGAACCCCTTGAGTTTGAGGAACCTCTTGATCACGTCGAAGGCGACGTACGTCCTGGCGTGCCCCACGTGCGTGTAGTCGTAGACCGTGGGCCCGCACACGTACAGCCCGACTCTCGGGGGATTGAAAGGGTCGAAGACCTCTAGCCTACGAGACAGAGTGTTGTAAACCCTTACCGGCAATACGAGGCCACCCACCGACTGAGCTAATACGTCTATGAGGCCAGCTTTTAACCTTCAGCCCGTAGAGGCAAAAATGGCTCAAGCGCTTCGAGGGCCCTTGGAAAAGGCCATGGGGGCTGCTTCTCGAGGCGGGGCTTTGAGCGTCGATAAAGCTTATAGCCACAGTCATGCCTTAAGGGGATTCATAGAGGTAGTCCAACCAATGTTCAACGCGGCAGAGGCTTTGAAGATGGTCATCGCCTCGCTCTTCCTCTTCTGGACGCTGTACCACGTGCCACTGATCATAGCCGGTCTGAGGAGGTTCTTCGAAGAGGCCGATGGTAGCGATGACGGCGTCGGTCGCTCTCCGCTTCACAGGCCAAAGGTCTCAATAATCGTGCCAGTAAAGAACGAGGAGAAGGTCGTAGAGAGGCTCCTCGAGGCCTTGGTCAATCTAACGTACCCGAACAAGGAGGTCATAGTCGTTGAAGACGGCTCGACCGACAGGACTGGCGAGATTTGCAAGAGGTTCGCGGAGAAGTACCCGTCCGTGATAAAGTATTGTCACAGAGACGTCAGTGAGGGCAAGCCTTCGGCGATAAACTTCGCCGCCAAGAAGGCTACGGGCGAGATAATGGCGATCTACGACGCCGACGCCGTCGTGGAGCCGGACTTGTTAGAGAGGATACTCCCTCACTTCGAGGACCCCGAAGTGGCCGCCGTGCAGGGGCAGGAGTACGCTGTCAACCAGAAGCAGAGCCTGTGGACTAAATTGGCGGCCTTGAACGACTTCCTAATCCACATCGCCCAGCTGGGAAGGGACGAATTAGAGCTTTTCGTCGTGTGCAAGGGGAACCACATGTACTTCAGGCGTAGCGTTCTGGAGGAGCTGGGCTTCTGGGACCCCCAGGCCTTGGCAGAAGACGCCGAGGTCTCTGTGAGGCTCATGAAGAGGGGTTACAGGGTAAAGTACGTGACCGTGAGGGTCGGGATCGAGGCCCCTCCAAAGCTAAGGAGCTTAATTAGGCAGCGCTTGAGGTGGTTTAGGGGCTATCTTCAGGTCCTCGGCAAGCACAAAGACCTCTTGTCGCCCTCGAGCGTCAGGAGGCTCGATGCCCTGATGGCGCTTCTCACCCCTGTCTTCCTAGCCCTCAGCCTGCCCGGGTTCGTGATAGGCCTCTGGTTCATCGCGTCCTTCACGGGGCAGGTTTTGGGATTCGCTTTACTCTTCGTCGGCGTGCTGGGGCCTAACGCCCTCGCCCTAGCCCTGACAAAGCCGAGGAACTTCGTCTACATCCCGCTTCTGTACTTGAACTGGGTGGTCATGGCCTCCATAGCCGCCTACGCCTGTTTCCACGCCCTCTTGAGGAAGAGGATGGAGTGGACGAAGACCGAGAAGCACGGCGTAGTGACAGAGGTTGACTTCTCAATAGTCAGCCGCGAGAAAGCGCCTTGACCCGCTGCTCTCGGCTTGGGCGGCTTGCGAGCCGAGGTGATGGCTTCAAAGCGCCTCGGCCCCTTTTTAAACATGCTTCGCCCTAGTGAGCTCAGTACTTCTTGGGCGCGAGTGAGCTTGACGGGCTTCGAGTTCATGGCGACAACGGTCGAAGGGTTCGAGGACGTAGTGGCGAGAGAGTTAGAGAAGCTCGGCGGGCGCGTCGACGAGGTCAAGCGGGCTCGGGTCTTCTTCGAAGGGCAGATGGACTTGATGTACCGGGTTAACATCAGAGCTCGATGCGTCCACAAGTTGATGCTCGTCCTCAGCTATGGAAAGGCGCGAGGCCTAGAAGAGATATACAGGCTCGCCAAGTCGATCGACTACTCCGAGGTCATGAGGCTGGATCAGTCGTTCGCCGTGAGGACTACGAGGGTCGGTGAGCACGAGTACACGAGCATAGACGTCTCGGCGGTCGTCGGCCAAGCGATAATAGACAGCTTCGTAGAGGCCAAGGGCACTAGGCCTCGAGTGGACCTCAAGAACCCGGACGTCGAGATAGGGGTCTACGTAAGGGACGACGAGGTCGTGATCGGCGTCAACACCACCGGCGAGTCGCTCCACAAGAGGAACTACAGAGTCTACGACCACCCAGCGGCCCTGAAGACCACCTTGGCCGCGGGGATGCTAATGCTCTCTGGGTGGCGTGGCGAGGGGCTCTTGGACCCCATGTGCGGCGGAGGGACCATAGTCATAGAGGCCGCGCTGATGGTTAGGGGGTTCCCCCCGGGCTTCTTCAGGAAGGACTTGGCGTTCAGGAGACTGGTTTTCTACGACCCCAAGGTCCATAGAGAAGAGCTTGAGAGGGCGCTAGAGCGCGCCAACAGGGAGATCTACAAGATCTACGGCTTTGACGTGTCCCCGAAGCACGTGATGGGCGCTAGGCTGAACGCCTCGTCAGCTGGGGTCCACGACACTATAAGTTTCGACGTGAGAGACGCAACTAAAGGGGAGACGTACAGGGGCTTGGACGTGAAGCACGTGGTCGTGAACCCGCCGTACGGCCTCAGGCAGAGCAGGCCCAAAGCGGTCAAAGACCTCTACGCGAAGTTCTTGAGGACCCTCTCCAACGAGCTTAGCGGAGTGACGCTGACAGTCATAGTCGGCTCTCGGAGGGCCTTCGAGGACGCCTTGGAGGGCGTGGACTGCGACGTCCTAGACGTAAGGGACGTGAAGCACGGAGATCTGCCCGCTAGGGTCTACAAGGTAAGAGTGCGCTGAGGCCGCTTTACGCCTCCATTACTTCACGAGCACCGAGACGTTTATCGCCAAGCAGGCCGAGACGGCGTCGACGTCGTGCTCGCTAATCGACCTCAGCGCTCCCGCCTTGTGAAGGCTCTGCACGAGGTCCAAGTAGACCAGGAACGTCTTAGGCTCGAGCTCGCCCCTCTGGAGGCGCCAGTACCTCTTCTGATCCTTCTTTATGGCCGTCACCCTCTCCGATATCAGCTTCTCGAAGTTCGCATCTCTCTGCCACAGCTTCTGCGCCTGCGTCGTGCTCCACTCGTAGAGGTCCAAGACGCTGTAGTCGGCTATCCTGAGGTGTAGCTTCCAGTCCCTCACGCCCATCTCCACCTTCGAGCTCACCTCCCCGACCGCCAAGTCCTTCAGGGACCTCTGCGCGCTGGGGCCCAGAGCGAGGAGCGGGCTCACGTAGCAGGACGCCAGGCACACGGCCTCCGCGACCTCGCGCTCCAACTTCATGGAGTCTGCCGCGAATCCTACGAAAGCCTCGACGTCCCTGCTTGGGTGAGCCAAGGGCACTAAGGGCCTCTTCAACTTAGGGAGCCTCTCCACGAGGGAGGGAGGGACTCCTAAGGTCCTGTACTTAAACCTCTCGACGAGCCACTTTAGGCTCTCCGACACCTCGTCTGTCGGGCTGAAGAGGACTACACCCCTCATGTTCTTGACCAAGGCCGCGTACCGCGAGAACACGTTTAAGTATTCAACTTCCTTGAGCTTAATTTTTTAATCGAGGCCCTCGCCCTTCAAGAGCGGGGCTTCGTCACCTTATTCGAGATTTTGAGTCTATGAAGCGCGGGGCGACGCGCGGACTAAGGCCTCGACGCCGAGGCCCTTAAAGCCGCTTAGCGAGTTTCCGTCGGGGCGCGACGCCCACTAAGAGCCCCTGACCACTACGTAGCCCCCGACGCTAACGCCGAGCTCCTTGGCCACGACCCTGCACTTGGCCCTCAGGAGGAAGAACGTCTTGGACGCTAGGGGCGTCTCTGATAAGTACTCGTAGTGCGCCATCCCCTTAGCTATTACGGTGTTCGAGGTCGTTAACTCCGTCTTAGCCTCACCAGATATTTCATCCATGAAGACGCTCGAGCCATCAGTGCCGCTCTCTACCAACTTGTCTGCCAGTTCTTGTAGCTTGACCTGCCTCGCGTCGAGTATTGTGGCGTCGTTTTGGAATGTGCCCGACTTCGCTATGACGGTGACGCGGCAACCGAGCCTCTTGAGCTCCGAGAGCAGGACGTAGTCGAAGGGCAACTCCTCGACGTTGTCGAGCAGGAAAACGACCTTAGAGGCCTTGACGGCCTCGTACAGCTGGGGCGTCTGGTCCCTCTCCACATGCACAGAGCTCATGAGCTCGCCTATCAGCTCAAGCCTCGGAGGACTGAACTCGGCAACCCCGTAGTCGAAGCTATTGCCCAGCAAAGACAGCTTGACCGCTTCGCGGAACCTCTTGTAGCCCTTGAGGCCCTCGACGACCCTGAGCGCTAGTTCCCTGATCTCAGAGAACTTATCCAGGACCCTCTCGCGGACGTAGAAGTAGGGGTCCTCGAGCGTCAGCTCCTTGAACTTCCTGTAGACCTGTGAGGCAAGCTTGGTCACATTGACGCCCTCGCTGAGCAGCTCGCTCATGTACTTCGTCACCTCGATCATCACCCTAGACGCCTCGGCCTCGTCCATCTCCATCATCTCTAGCTCTCTGCGCCTCACCTCCAGTATGCAGGGTATGCACTCCGGGCTCAGCTTCACACAACCAGCCCCTCGGAGCGTAGAAATATAGGGTCGCCAAGCACTTATCCGATACCAGTACCAGACATTCGAGGGGCTGGTGCGAGCCTATTGAGTTTGCTGTTCGTGATAGAGCACTTGGAGCCCCGCTTGAGCAAGTGGATCCTCATAGAGTACGAGCATGCATCGATGATCGTCGGGAGGGACAACTTAGTGTTCACGAACGTCAAGAGGGGCTTTAAGACCCTCAAGAGGCTCGGAAGGGTCTACAGAGAGAGCGCGGTCGAGCTCTTCGACCGCGAGGACGCAATAGTCCTCGACCCCAGGGCGAGGAAGCTGTTGGAGCCCCCGGACTTCGATTGCGCAAGGGCCGTCGTGGTCGGGGGGATACTGGGGGACCACCCGCCTAGGGGCAGGACCTTCAGCCTCATAACGTCGAAGATGAAGAGGGCCAGGGCCAGGGGCTTGGGCGACGGACAATTCTCAATAGACGGGGCAGTATACATGGCGCTCAAAGTGGCTAGCGGAGTGAGGCTGAGCGAGATGCCCGTGGCCAATAGCCTGACCTTGAAGTGCGGCGACTTAGAGATACGCCTGCCCTTCTGTTACCCGCTCGTGGATGGTAAGCCAGTCATAAGCCCGAGGCTCATCGACTACCTGCTGAGGACCGACATCGTTCAAGCGGGGGCCGAGGACTGACGCCTCGCTTTCGAGTGCGGGTGAAGAGCGCAGCTGAGCGCTCGCATCGATCTGCCGCGCGGAACCTGTAACGGCTTTGACGTAGCCCGCGTCATCCACCTGCCAAGCTAACGAGCCACAGTAGCACCACTAAGAGGATTATTATGGCCGTGACTATCCCCATTATCGCCGTGACCCTCTTCGAGGTCCCCCATATTATCGGTATCGGCCCTATGAGGACGACCCCCGAGGACTCGCACCTCCCCCTGCCGGACCTGACCAACATGATCGACGAGGCTACGATGAGCGCTATGCCCACAAAGACTAACGCTATACCGGTAACGAACATCGGGTCCGTGGGCGTCAAGCCCCCTCAGCTCGCTCCCGCCTCTTATGTGAGGGCCCCCTCAAATAAGCTTTTGAGGGCGTGAGCCGTATAGTTGTGCGGGCAATGATGTCCCATTGCATGCCTGAGGAGTGATGTGTGACTCCAATGCTGAGCCCGCGACCTTCAGACCTCGGGATGCCCTCGGCCCTAGCGCTGTTTGAGGGCTCTAGAAGTAGCGCTGTTCTCTGCCATATTTGCTGAGGCGCCGTTCACAACCTTTCTCGTACAGCACTTCGAGGCTCAGCACGCTGTAGCACTTGCCTATTTCCTTGAGCCTGTGGGCGTCGGAGTTCCTCAACGGCAGCAAGTTGAACTTCAGCGCGAGCTGCATTGCGAGGTCCTCGTCCATCCCCTTGTGCAAGTAGTTCCTGACCTCGATCCCCTGGCACGTTAACAATATCTCCGGGCGCTCATCATAGGGGTGGACTTGAAACCTAAAGACCCTATCGCCCAAGTAGAGCTCCACGACCTGCCTGTGGGTCGCCGGCCCTATGCCGCTCACCTCGAACTCGACACCTGGTATTATTATCACCTCGGGGAAGTACTCCTTCGCTATCTCCGCGGCTTCGAACCCGTAGGAGCGCTCCTCGTGCTCCGTTATCGCTATCCCGTCGAGCCCAGCCATCTTGACCTGCCTCACTATTTTGGCGACGGTGTCTATGCTGGGGCTCGGGAACCCCAGCGCCTCGAAGGGATGGGTGTGGAGGTCGAGCTTGAGGTACCTCATAACCCCATGCCATCGAGCCTAAGCTATTCGCCCGACCCAGCTCATCCGGGTAGCCTCTCCAGCACCAAGTAGGGGAGCTTTGCCCTGAAGACGACGAAGGGCTCCCTTATCTTCATCAAGTGAGTGAGCACGGCTCTCTTGCCCTTGTCGGTCAGGGCGAAAACCGGTATCGCGACTCCGAGCTGGAACACGGCCCTAGGGGCCACCCTCTCCCTAACGACCTTGGAGTTGCAGGCCCACACCAAGTCCGAGAGCAAGAGGTTTTGAACGTCCTCCGGCTCGCTCCTGGTCGTGCACACGGCGAAGACCGTGACGTCGACCTTGAGCCTCTCCTCCAGTTCTCTTATTCTCGGTATCTCCCAGCTCCTGAACCCAGCCACGGTCACCGCAATCCTCCTGTACCCCATCTTAGCCGCAAGCTCCACGCCCCTCACTTGGTCAATCGCGGCAGTCCTCTCGTCGAGGACGGCGCCGCCGCTGTCCTTCAGCTTCTTGATTATCCCCGGGACAGGCGTCGTCTCGACTATCCCCGAGAGGAAGGCCCCTACCATCTGGACGAGCTCTGGATTGGACGTCAAGACTGTCCCCGCCCCTTCGCACACCGTGACGGCGCAGTCGAAGACACCTTCCTCGAGGCACGACATGATCATCTCCGAGGCGCCGTAGGGCACTCGGGGCTCGACGGCGAACACCCTCTCCTCAGAGGCGAAGCCCAGCTTCTCTATCTTCATCTCCATCTTTCTCTTCACGACGTCTCTGTCTATCTCCTCATAGCCGTAGGCCATAGTCTGCAAGGGACAGCGCTTGGTCAGGGGCTCGTCGAGAACCCTCACTTCCGAGTTCACTATCTCTACCCTAGCGCCGCAACACATCACCACGTGCCTTGACATACAGCGCCTCCCGAGCTGACGGCCGCCGCCTCAGGACTGCGTATGAAGCCTCCCCAACTTGAACTTCTTAGCTATGTGCGTGGCCTCGTCTATGTCATCGGTAGCCCCTATGAACTTGGCCTTCGAGACCGCGTTTCTAGAGCCGCACTTAAAGCACAAGAACGACCTCGCGGGCATTCTCACCACTCGCGGCTCTCCACACTTGTGGCACAGGGCCACTGCGTAGCGCTTCATCGACGCTGGTATCATGCCGGTCCACCTCGAGTTTCATGGAGAGGTCGCTGGGCTACCTATATAACGCTTTCACAAACCTCGATAGACTCGGGGCGCGCTCCTCTGAGGGAGCCGCCGGGGACAGGGTCACTCTCAATAGCTGGACCTCGGCAAGAGTGGGTTGGGGGGTTGTCGAGGTGTCGCCGAGGACCCTCGACCTGAGGACCGAGCTACTCAACGTCGCAAGGCTCTCCTACGAAGGCGTGAGGTTCATATTGAGGAGGTTCGAGGCCTTGAGCCCCTTTGAGCTACTGATAAGCACGATAGTTTCTCAGAACACGAATTGGAAGAACGTCGAGAGGGCCATGAAGAACATGAGGGAGAGGGGGCTCGTGACTATCGACGGCGTCCTGAGGGCCGACGTGTCGGAGCTCGAAGACGCTCTGAGAGTTGCCGGGCTCTACAGGGTCAAGGCTCAGAGGATAAAGGAGATAGCCGAGAGGTTGAGGTCGTGGGGCACAAGCTTGGAGGAGGTCCTCTCCATGCCCTTCGGCGACGCTAGGGCAAAGCTCATGGAGCTCCCCGCGGTGGGCCCCAAGACGGCCGATGTAATGCTCGCCTTCAAGTCCGGAGCCCCGGTCGTCCCCGTGGACACCCACATAGAGAGAGTGGCCAAGAGGCTTGGACTTGTTGACGAGAAGGCCGACTACGAGGGAGTGAGGCTTGCGCTCGAGTCCTTCGTACCGCCTCACGAGAGGGCTCTCTTCCACTTGGCCTTGATAAAATTTGGTAGAGAAGTGTGTAGGGCTAAGAACCCGTCGTGCTTCGAGTGCCCCTTCAACGCCTCGTGCAGATCGAGTAACGTCAGACCCTAGCAGCCCTCCCGAGCCGAGCGTGGGCTTGGGCTAGGTGGCCTGCCGCCAATGCTGAGAGCAGTGAGAGCTCGCCTGCTAGGCAGGCCGCCGCCACTATTTCGGCGAACTTCTTGGCGTTCGAGCCCGGCGGGTTCCCCGGCCCTGCGCAACCCATTATAGCCAAGGCCTCTCTCTGCGTCGGCAGCCCGGTGCCGCCTCCCACAGTCCCTACCTCAAGCGAAGGGATGGTCACCGAGACGTACAGGTCGCCCTCAGACGTCACCTCGGCGGTCGTTATGGCCATCGAGGACTCGACGACTTGAGCGCAGTCCTGCCCCGTCGCTATGAATATGGCGGCGACTATGTTCGCGACGTGGGCGTTCAGGCCGTAGGCGTGCGCGAGGCCGCTCCCCAGCAGGTTCTTCCTCATGCACACGTCGGCCGCGTCCTCTGGCGTGGTCTTCAGCTTCTCCATCACCACCTCCCTCTTTATGAGGGCTTCCGCTACGACGGTCTTGCCCCTTCCGAGGAGCCAGTTGATCGCGCTGGGCTTCTTGTCGACGCAGAGGTTCCCGCTCAGGCTGACCATCCTCGCGAACTTCAGGTTCTCCTCTATGAACCTCCCGGTCCTGTCAGAGGCCAATGTGACTCCGTTCATGCCCATCGCGTCGAAGGTGTTAGCCGTGAAGCGGAGCCACACGTTCCTTCCGACGATCCACGGCTGCACGTCTACCAGCTTCACGTAGGGGTCCACGCTGTTGAACACCTCCTCTATCTCCTTCCTGTGCTCCCTGACCCACTGGACTAGCTTGTAGGCGTGCTCAATGCTCGGCGTTATGAAGAGGGGCGCCCTGGCCATGTAGTCCCTTAATATCTTCGCCCTCGCCCCGCCGGACTCCGTTATCGCTGAGCACCCCCTGTTGACGCTCGCCACCAAGGCCCCCTCGGTCGTGCACAGAGGTATGTAGTGCTCCCCGTCCGCGTAGTCCCCCTTGACCCTGAGGGGACCAGCTATGCCCATGGGTATCTGGCCGACGCCTATGGGGCTCTCTATGTTGCGCTTAGCCGTCACGTTGAGGTCCATGGAGTAGTAGCCTATGTTCTTGAGCTGGACGCCCAAGGCCTTCTCCAAGAAGAGCCTCCTTATCTCGGCGGCCTTGTTGACGTCGCCTACGAGGCCCTCGACCTCGTAGAGCTTGACCTCTCTTTTCAGTAGTTTGTCTAAGACTTCGTTATGGTCCAAAAACTCCACCTCTGTTGTTTTAAGCTAACGTGAGGAGGCTAAATTCCTTCCTGCCCCGATTACGCACAAGGCCTACTTAGCTTCAAGAGCCCTGGGATATCCTTTGGGCTGCGATTCTAACGGCTCGCTCTATGTCCTCGTCGCATATGTCGAGCGTCACTATCGGGAGCGAGACCAGGTCCTTTATTAAGTGAGCGACTATCGGGGCGCATATTATGGCGGTTGCGCCATCGCTTTGGGCCCTCAGCGAGGCCTTGATGGCCTCATCGAGTGTCGAGACGCCATACCCCCTAACCTCTACGACTTGGTCTTGGAGTTTTAGAGCCGGGTAGCGCAACTTACTCAGCGTGGTCACGGCGGCTATTACGGCCACAAAAGGCTTCGCGGGCTTCCCCTCCATCATCTCCATAGCTTTCAATATCTTCCTGAGCGTGGATAGAGTTATGCCGCCCCTCCCACTCAAGACCTTCTTTATCGTGCTGAGCGGTATGCCGGACAACTTGGAGAACTTGCCCGCGCTCACGCCCAAGCTGTCTAAAGTCTTCTTCAACTCCTTAGCCAACTCCTCGTCAGACTTTAAAGAGGCGACCAAGAGGCTTAAGCACCTAGGGCTCAACTCGCGCAATGAGGCTCTCGCCGTGAAGCCCCACCCCACTTTTCTCGAGTTGGCGGCTGATTCCTAGCTCTCGAAGCGCGGGGGCGACCCCGTGACAATTCATCACCCCTCAAGCCTGTCGAAGACGAGCTTGTCGTCCGTGGGGTTCACGGAAGTGAGCGCTTCGCGCCTTTAAATACTCTTTGTTCGACGCTTCAATTATGGGCAACAACTCGATAAGTAGTCATAGAAATTCGCGTCGTTAAGTCATAGAACCTCAAACGACCTCTTGAGGTAGTCCATGATATTTGGGGCCTTGGCCAAGCTCACGGCTCGAGGGTCAAGCATGGAGCGTCAGGTAGAGCTCTTGATCCTTGGCCTTCTCCCTCCTCTCAAAGCCCGGTATCCCGTAAGAGTCAGCCCTGCACTGTTTACACAGCCTGAACTGCGGTATGTACTTCGAGGCCTCCTCTCTCGCTCTCTTCAGCTCTTCGCAAGTCGGCGGTCTGCGGCCCTTGAAGGAGTGAAGCGGTATCAGCGGGATTATGTTTTGCAGGAAGGCCCCCAGCTCGGCCGCCCTCTTCGCCACCTCTACGACCTCCACCTCGTTCAGGCCGGGTATGAGTACCGTGTTCACCTTGACGAGGAGGCCTTGATCCGCAGCGGCCTTTAGCCCTCTCAATTGCCTCTCTATCAATATCCTAGAGGCCTCGACGCCCTCTATGACCTTGTCGCCCAAGATTATGAACTCGTAAATCGCGGAGGCTATTCGGGGATCTAAGGCATTGATGGTTACGGTGACCGCCCTCACCCTTAGGCTCTTGAGCGCGAGCACCTTCTCCTCGAGCAGGAGGCCGTTCGTCGCGATGCACTTTATGAGCTCTGGGTGCCTCTCGTTCACCAACTCGAAGGTCTCGAAGGTCTCCTCGTTGAATAGGGGCTCGCCGGGCCCGGCTATGGCCACGACCCTGAGGTTCTTGTCCCTCTTGGCCACTTCGTCGACAAGCCTAGCAGCCTCATCCGGGCTCATCATCTTGCACGCGACGCCGGGCCTGTACTCGCGCTTATCTATGCCCCTTTCGCAGTAGCCACACTGAACGTTGCACTTAGGGGCGACTGGCAAGTGCATGCGCGAGAAGGAGAAGTGGGCTCGAGGGTTGAAGCAGGGGTGGCAGGTCAGCCAGTGAGAGAATTTGCTCCCTTGCCCCTTCTCCTTCAGCTCCTCGACCCTCTTGGCTACTCCCTTAACCTCTCCGCTCATTCTCCAACCTCTTGATCAACTGGGAGATGACCTCTGGCCCCCACTGCTCTGCGAAGTGCCTCAGCTTCTCGTCCGACGACATCGCCCTCAGTCTCTCCAAGTGCTCCTCGATCCTCGCCACGAGCCCCTCTTCGTAAAGCAGGGCCCTCGCCGACTCAGATACGATGACGTCGGGCAAGTCCGGAAAAGTCCCCAACACCCTGACTTTAAACGTCGAGGGTATGCAAGAGAGGTCCATGCCCGGCTCCCAGTCCCTCTTCCACAGGGGGTGCGAGAGGGGGGCGTCCAGCGTCGCGTCGCACCCGAGCCACCGCCCGTTTAAGTAGACCTCCGCCAAGGCGTGGATCAAGGTCTTGGGGAGGGGGTCGTACAGCTCTCGGGGGAGGTAGGGCTTTAGAGCGAGTGACGAGACCTCCTCGAGCCTATACCTAGCCGGTATGCCCACGGCCCTCAGCAGAGCTATCTGCAAGCTGGCCTTGTTGAAGCAGATGCCCTTCTTGCTCCTTAGGACCTCGATTGCTGGTTTCACTCCCTCCACGGTCCACTTAATCCGGTCCCTTACGAAGAGGTACACGTTCTTGACCGCTCGCTCCATCGACAGGCCCTGGCTCAACCTCTTCGCGCACTCCACTATCTCAGGGTGGTCCGATTGCGCGAAGCGGGTCGGCTTTAAGTAGACCTCCTCGATCAACAGCCCTACCCCGAGGCCCTGAAGACTTCTGGAGCTTCATTGATAAGGATTATGCACTGGAGCGAGGCCAAGAGGGGCGCGCTTAGATGTAGGCTGTGAAGCGCTTTGAGAGGTCGTCGACGTGGCACTCGCCGTTTTCGTGCCCGAGACCACGCGTGCGTCTCTTCTCATAAGTCCTTGACGACGTAGGGGCCCAATCTCCTATAGCCCAAGGAGTAGAAGTAGGGCCTCGCGCCCACGCCGCTTATGACCGCCACCCTCTTCGCCCCGAGCTCCTCCGCAGCTATCCTCTCCGCCTCGGCCATCAGTTTTCTCCCCAGCCCTTTGTGTTGCCAGGCGTCCTCGTCCTCGCGGCCCACGGGCACTTCGGGGCCGTACACGTGGAGCTCCCGAACTATCGCCGTGGGCCTCTCAACAAGCTCGGGCCTCCAAGGCCTTGAGGGCATCCTCAGCCTCACGTAGCCCGCTATGAGGTCGTAGTTCTCGTCCTCGAAGGATATGAAGTGCTCTAAGCCCTCTGACGCCTCGTAGGCCCTCGTCTTGACCTCGAGGTCGAGGTCTCGAGGCCTCGTTCCGCGCCTTAGCAGGGCAAAGCCCACCTCCCTGCACCTTATGCACCTGCACTTCAGGCCGAGCTCCTCCATTTTCCTCTTGACAACCTCCCTCAGGTTGTTAGACCTCACGCCAGCGGCGACGCAACTGCTCGGTATGGCCCTCTGGACCCTTATCACCCTGACCCACTCGGGTATGAGGGGTTTGACCCTCAGCAGGAACTCCACGGCCTTGGAGTCGTCCATCTCCTCGTACTCTCCCCTAAGCCACATCTCGTAGAGCTCGGTCCCGGGCACGACGATCGTGGGGTACACCTTTATCATGTCCGGCCTGAAGTCGGGGTTCTCAAACAGCTCCCTGAAGCCCTCCACATCCCTCTCTAGGTCCACGCTCGGCAGGCCGGGCATGTAGTGGTATACGACCTTAAAGCCAGCGTCCTTGAGGGTCCTCGTCGCCTCCACGACGTCGCTGACCTCGTGGCCCCTCTTTATCCTCTCCAAGACGTCGTCGTAGACCGTCTGCACCCCGACCTCGACCCTCGTGACCCCTAGCCTCAACAGGAAGTCCGCCACGTCTTTGCCGGCGTAGTCGGGCCTAGTCTCGACCGTCAGGCCGACGCACCTCGCACGAGCGCCTTCGTTCATCTGATGGGCTTCTTCTATGTCCCTCGACTCAACGGTGGCACTCGGGTATGAGTTTAGTGCGTCGAAGCACCTCCTCACGAACCACTCTTGGTAGTCCCTGGGTAACGCCGGAAAAGTTCCCCCGATGATTATGAGCTCAATCTTGGACGGCTCGTGCCCCATGGACTCGTAGGCCCTGAGCCTCGAGGCCGTTTGAAGGTAAGGGTCGTAGCCGAGCTTCCGTGCCCTGAGGGCCGCGGGGCTCAAGTCTACGTAGCTCTGAGGCGTCAGCCCCGACCCCTTGGGGCAGTACACGCACCTCCCATGCGGGCACGGGAAGTACTTCGTCATTACAGCTACGACTACCACCCCAGAGATGGATCTCACGGGCTTCTTGACCCTCAATTGAGTTGCCTTGCCGATGCCCATGACTTTCGCTCGTCTCGAGAGGGCTGTTCCACGAGCGTTTAAAAAGTCTTATGACGTAACGCGAGAGTAAAAGACCGAGCGCGGCTTTGAGGTCGAGAAATTGATCAGAGTGACCGACAACCACGCGCACGCGAATCCTGTCAGAGGCTTAGGCTTCGTAGAGGTCGCTAGGAGGTTTAGGGATGCGGGTGGCGTCGCCATCGTCTTCGCCCCTCTGCTCTCGTGGCACTACTCCGTGCCCGCGACCTCGTCGGAGAGCTACTCGCGAGTCTTCGAGAAGGTGCTGAGGGGTGTTCAAGAGGCCTCGGCACACGTCAAGGCGCTGGCCGTGCTCGGGATCCACCCTGTCGAAGTGGCGACGTTGGTCGAGAGCTTCGGAGCAGAACGAGCCCTCGAGATAGCTGAGGGGGCCATGAGGTTGGCGGCCCGCTACGTCGAGGAGGGCCTGGCAGTGGGGCTTGGCGAGGTCGGCAGGCCGCACTACAAGGTCCCCAAGCTGGCCGTGGACGTCTGCGATAAGGTCCTCGATCTATCGCTGGAGCTGGCCAAGGACTTGAGCTGCCCGATACACCTCCACCTGGAGAGGGGCTACGACGCCGTTAAAGAAGTGGTCCAGAGAGTCCGCAAAGTAGGCATCAAGCCGCAGTTGGTAGTGATACACCACGCCGAGCCGAGGGTCATAGGGAAATGTGGAGGGCTAACGCCATCAGTACCTCGGAGGGCTACGGAAGACTTCCTGACACCGCCACGAGGGCCCGAGGAGCAGGCCAGACCCATTGTAGCTCTAGATCTCGGCTTATTGGCGGCGATCTGCGTCATTGTGTGTGTTAGCGTCATCGCCGCGCTCGTCCTCAGGAAAGCGTAGAACATTGACGAACGAGGCAAAGACTACCTTTATATCGCTGGAACATGAATGCAGTAATAGTAGATGTGGTGCGTTGAGAGGAGCTCCTTTTACTTAGTGCTCGAGGTCGAGGAGGATTGCTAATAGCACACATCAGCGACAGCCACCTAGGCTATAGGCAGTACGGGCTTGTTGAGAGGGAGAAAGACCTCTACGTCTGCTTCGAGGAGGCCGTGTCGAGGGCCGTAGAGGAGCACGTTGATTTAGTCGTGCACTCGGGGGACCTCTTCCACTCCCCGAACCCCCCGCCCCAAGCCTATAGGTCAGCTATGAGGGCCCTCAGGGCCCTCAAGCAACAAGGCATACCATTCCTCTACGTGATGGGACAGCACGATAGGCCCAAGACTCAGGCATTGGCACCAACGTTAGTTCTCGAGGACATGGACTTGTTGATTCACGTATCGGACAAG
>Ga0185307_1000832_pt1 | contig 18227 bp, 12 predicted proteins | sample LHCtaG_FD_128010 | JGI IMG/M metagenome (GOLD analysis project Ga0185307, IMG submission 128010) | Hot spring microbial communities from Little Hot Creek, USA to study Microbial Dark Matter (Phase II) - LHC4sed_matched (SPADES... | ecosystem: Environmental > Aquatic > Thermal springs > Hot... | reverse complement strand
ATTTTTATTCTTGCACGGAGCTTGGATGGCTGGCTTGGGAGTGTAAAGCCCATAATGGGTATCACGTTAACGCTGACAGCGTTTTACTAGAGTTTCTCGACGATGACGGTGAAAGTGTAGCCCCAGGTGAAAAAGGAAGGGTTGTTGGCACAAGCCTCTTCAACGATGTTATGCCTCTAATAAGGTATGAGTTGGATGATGTTGCTGTCCCGGTTAACGATGACTGCCCATGCGGCATAACATTGCCCCTAATCAGGTCTATTGAAGGGCGAGCGGACGACTTCCTTATAACAGCCGACGGCAAAAAGGTTTCTCCAACGGTTTTCTTCCCGTACCCTTTCGAAAGTGTTGAATGGATAAGGCAGTTTAGGATAATTCAAGAAAGCCGGAAAAAGCTTATAGTGCAGGTGGTTCCTAAAAAGGCCCTTGAAGATCGAGACCAAATAGTTGAAAGGGCTAAGCGTAAACTTTGCGAACTCTTCGGCGACATGGAAGTGGAGTTTGAATTCATGGAGAATATTCCGCTTGACAGTTCTGGTAAACTAAGAAAAGTAATTTCACGCATAAATCGCCAGTATAGAAATAGTTAGATCAAGTGTGCTTAAATGTTGTTGTGGCGCAGAAACAGCAACAACAACATTTGAAAAAGACTTAGTAAGTTTGGCTGTGTGGGCTTTCGACTTAAAGCAAAACGGTGAACTGACTTTTGCTTAACTGTCTGTCCGACCGACGGCGAAAGACAGACAGTTTTTGTATGGCTTTAGATTTTGTTGAAGATTTGTTTTAGGCTTTGTTTGTTGCTGTTTTGACGGTCCATTTTTCCAGTTGCCATAAAGGCTCAGGATGGCTAACTCATGTATGATGATGCCGGAATGTTGGAGCTGATTCTGTGCTTTTGTGTTGTTGTCGGCTTTTCTGTTGAACAACAACCTTTGAGGTTGTGGGAGGTATGAGTAGGATTTCAAGGGTTGTTGTTACTGGTGGGGCTGGTTTTATTGGTTCTTGGTTGGCTAGGGAGCTTCTCGGCAGGGGTTATTCTGTTATTGTTTTGGATAATTTTTGTTCTGGCAGTTGGGAGAATTTGCGTGGATTGCATGGCAAGGTTGGGTTTAAAGTTGTTGATGGGGATGTTCGCGATAGGCATATTGTGAGGAAAGTTATGAAGGATGCTGAGGGGGTTGTGCATTTGGCGGCTTTGATTGATGTTGAGGCTTCTGTTAGGGATCCTTTTGAAACGCATGATGTTAATGTTAATGGGACTTTGAATGTTTTGTATGAAGCGGTTAAGGCTGGTGTTAGGCGGTTTGTTTTTGCCTCTTCAACAGCAGTTTATGGAGATGCTAATCCCTTGCCCCTTAAGGAGGATTATCCTCCTCGTCCAATCTCGCCTTATGCAGCTTCTAAGGCGGCGGCTGAAGGCTACTGCTTAGCTTTTAACAAGTGTTATGGGCTTGAAACCGTGATTTTAAGGTATTTTAATGTTTATGGTCCTGGGCAAAGAAACAGCGCCTACAGTGGCGTAATAACAAAGTTTTTGGAGAACGCGCTTAAGGGTAAGCCTTTAACTGTTTATGGTGATGGTTGCCAGACGCGGGACTTCATCTATGTAGATGATGTAATTGAGGCTACAGTTTTAGCCTTAGAAGACGATGGCTTAGAAGGGGAAACCTTTAATGTTTGCACTGGTAAGCCCACGTCGGTAAATGAGCTTGTAGAGGTTGTAAGGGCTATTACAGGGAAAGATTTGAAAGTGGTTTACGATAAGCTTAGAAAAGGCGATATAAGAAGCAATTATGGAGATCCATCAAAGGCTAGGAAAACTCTCGGATTTAAAGCCAAAACAAGTTTAAAAGAAGGGATAGAAACAATAGTGAACAACCTTAGTGATAGTTCCATTAGAAATATGTCTTTTGGGCTATGTTAAAGCTTAGGCTGCCTATATCCTGTTATATAATTTTTGTGTTGCCATATTTAAAGCAGTTATTAAAAGCTGGGAAAGGAATGAAGTTGTTTTTTTTGGTTTTAGCTAGGGATGAAAAACATGTGAAAGAGAAAATTTGGGAGCTAAAGCGTTTGGGTGTGCCTTATTTGATTGTCTGCGGGAAAAAACTGAATTATCCTAATGTTATCTTCCGTGAACCAATGGGCAAATATGATGCTATAAACTTCGGTTTTAGTTTTATTCCCAAAAATATTGACGTTGTGGCTTTAAACGATGTTGACACGAAGGTTCATAACATTAAGTCTGCATTAAAGCATTTTCACTCGGATGAAGTTGCACTAGTTTTTGCGCGAGTTTCAGTGAAGGAGGGGCCCCAGCGCTCTTTCTATGTCCTCCTTGATTTTATTAGGCGAAAATTGCCTATAGCTGCGAGTGGGGAGTTAATGTTATTAAGGCGAGAGGTCTTGTCAAAAATTATTCCGCTTAAGCCGTGTAAAGCGGAGGATAGCTATATACTTTTTAAAGTTTTAGAGTTTGGCCATAAGATTGTTTTTTGTGAAGAGTGTTATGTTGAAACAGAGAGAACTAAAACTGCTGAAAAAGAGAAGGATTACAAGAGGAAAACCGTTGCTGGCATTTATCAAGCTTTAGCCTATACGCGTCCTCCTTTGGCTATAAAGCTTTTTTATGTTCTTTTGCCTATCGCTTGCCCCGCATTGTTAGTGTTTGGAAAAAAGGGATATTTTTGGATGAATGGGATACTACATGGTTTTGTTGATTATTTACGAGGCGACAGAACTGGGATGTGGCAACCCACTTATATGGAATAGACGACCTTGGAAATATTTTGCTTAATACTTGGCTTAAATCATTTCAATGACATAACGTTGGTGACATATGAAAATTCTTCAAGTTTGCCCAAGATATCACCCCGATATAGGGGGAGTTGAGGAGCACGTTAGGAACATTAGTGAGAGATTGGCCAGAAAATATGACGTTACAGTTTTTACAACAGATCCTACTGGAAAATTTCAGAAGAAAGAAATAATCAACGGCGTTAAAATTAGACGATTTAAATCATGGGCTCCTAGTGAATCATATTATTTCTCCAGAGAGCTTAAAGAATATCTTATGAAAAATTCGGAAAGCTTCGATATTGTGCATGCACATAGCTATCATGCTTTTCCAGCGCTTTACGCTGCACAAGCAAAGAGTAAAAACAAATTTATCTTCACTCCACATTTCCATGGAAGTGGACATAGCCTTTTAAGAAGCTTGCTTCATATACCTTACAAAGTCTTTGGAAGGAATATTTTCACAAAGGCTGATAAGGTAATCTGCGTCTCGAATTATGAAAAGAGTTTAATTATGAAACATTTCAAAGTGGACGAAGAAAAAATCGTTGTTATTCCAAACGGCGTTGATTTAAGTGAATTTAGAGGCTTGAAAAAGGCTAAGAAAAATTGTAAAACCATATTGTGTGTTAGCAGATTGGAAAAATATAAAGGCATTCAGTACATAATTGAAGTTTTGCCTCGTTTAGAAAACGATGTGGTCTTGGAAATCGTGGGCAAGGGTCCTTACAAGGAAGATCTCGTTAAGCTTGCGAAAAAGTTGAACGTAAGCGATCGAGTTAAATTTTTTCAAGAGTTGCCGAGAAGCGAGCTTTTGCAGAAATATGTTGACGCTGATGTTTTTGTCCTTTTGTCTAAGCATGAAGCGTATGGTTTGAGTGTTGCAGAAGCCTTGTGCGCAGGGACTCCGTGTATAGTTGCTAACGCTTCGGCTTTAACTGAATGGTGTGATGGCGAGAATTGTTTTGGAATAGACTATCCAATAAATCTTGACATACTGGTTGATTTGATTATTAAGGTTATGGGAAAGAGGGTCTGTAAACCTATTATGCTTGATTGGGATGAAGTTGTTACGAGGCTGATGTGCCTGTATGAGAATTGCCATTACACGTAGGGGCAACATTACAGAACTTTATGGTTTAATAAATATTTTTTAGTGTATATTCAGCATAATGGTAGATTAGCGATGTTGAGAAAGTGGTTTTTGGACGTTGTTAAAATGGCTGTGACGTTTGAACTCTTTAATGATATGGGTGAAATGCTCAGCCGCTATAAAGAGAATATTGAATCTCTTTCTGAGCATGATTATCTACCAATAGGCAATATCTCTATAAGTGTGATAGTGCCGACAAGAAATGAGGCGTGGAATATTAAAAGGTTATTAGCTTCTTTAAGGCTTTCTCGTTATAGGGATCTTGAAGTTATAGTGGCAGACTATATGTCAAACGATGATACTACTAAAATAGCTCGTTTTCTAGGAGCGCGCGTCATTGAAGTGAACAAACCAGGAGTAGGTTATGCCTCTTTTGTAGCTGCGAACAAAGCTAGAGGAGATATAATCATCAGAACAGATGCCGATGCGATCCTCCCTCCAAAAATAATCGCTTACGCTTTAAATATATTCAACCGATTTAACACGGTAAAAATAATGCATCTTGGCCATATATACATCGACTCAGGCTTTATGGATAATTTTGCAGCGTTCTTATATGATAAATATTGGAGAGATGTCTGGAAAACTACTGGTTATTTTATAGCCTTCAGAAAAAATGTTAGAGATATTGTGAACTTTAACCCAAACCTCAGAATTCACGAGGATTTTGACTTTGGCTGGAGAGCATATAAAGCGTTCGGAGCAAAAGCATTTTATTACAATTACAAGGTAGCTGTACCTGTCTCTGCAAGAAGAATAAAAATTACTGGAAAAACTAGGTATATCTTAGGTCATAGGATACGTTAAGTTTATTATTAGAACAATCATTTTAGCGCATTCAAGATCTTATAAAATCATAATAGGAAGATTTATCATGGTATTTTGAGGGATTCACATGGATCTTCGAATTTTACAAAAAAATTTAATAAAACTCTCCCTTATTTTTTTTGCTATATCTATTTTGCTCCTACTGCATTCCAGTTATACAAAAGTTTCCGGTTTTTCAGAGGAAAATATAATTGGATTGGCTGGAACATTAACCGAATGTTACTGGTTGGGGCTGACATCTGTTTTATTATCTATATTCTTCTTAATTTTTAGTCCAAACTGTTATAAATATGAAAAAATGTTTTTAGCAGAAGCTCTTTTATTTGCCATATACTTATACGCAATTCCTGCATTGGTTGAAGAAAACGTATACTTCCCTGATACATGGGGACATTTAACTGGTTCAGTTTCTATTCTCATTAACGGAAATTATGATAAGACGGGAAACTGGTATGTCACACAGTATCCCGGTGCCTTCATTCTGTCATCCATAACTGTCCTCGTCAGTGGAATGGATCCAATAACATTTGTTAAGCATTATCCTATAATAATCTCCGGATACATTGTTTTAGTCTCTTACCTACTTTTTAGAAAGTGTCTCACAAACAAGAAAATGAGTTATTTTGCCACAATCTTTTTTGTGTCTGGATCCGTATGGGTATTTCCCAAACATTTTTGTCCAAATAGTCCAGCTTTCATTTTGTTTTTACTCATTTTTTATCTATCGTTATCCAAAGGAACTTTAAAAAATATTTTGCTTTCTATTTTCCTAGTGGCGACTATTACGGTCACGCATCCAACCACTATGCCGTTTTTAATATTTTCTGTAACCTTAATACCCATCACTTTTAAGCTATGGTCTAAAAGAATAAAAAACATTCAATTAAATACTCAGTTTTCACTATTAAAATTTCTACCATTCTTCACCATCATTATATGGTCTGCGTGGTCTGTGTTTAATGCCACTGGAGTGTTCACTTACCTAATTAATACCGTTGAAAAATTTTTTGGATCCTTGAGCGAATTTGTAAGCATAGGAAAGCCGACTGAAAGATTTGCTGTAACTTCTCCTCTAATGATAGGGCAAACATTAAAAATGTCTTATACATTTCTATACGTATTCGTGAGTTTTATCGGAACATTTTATCTAGCATTTGATATATTTAAAAAGAAAAAAATGGAAAATGCACGTTTATTTGCGGTGATGGGGGGGTGGTTTATTGCATGTGTAATCTTGGGCGTAGCTACAGCACTTCTGCAAGGCGGAGAATTTTATGAACGCATATTATTATATGGTTTTATTCCTTTGTCAGTCTTTGCAATTTTTACTTTGAGGAATAAATACGGCAAGTCGGTATTTATTTTAGCGATATTAATTGGGACATATTTATCTATTTTTGCATCATATACTAATGAATACTTTGAATATACACCAATTACTGATTCATATGGCTCTATATTTATGGTTAGCCACAACATAACTCAAAATGTTAAGATAGGCATACCGACTTTTGGCTTATATAAGTTCTACATATATTATCGCATTTACCGTGCAGGATCTGACATTGAAAGTTCGACTCCGACAAAAAATACTTTTTTTGTGTGGAGCAAAGTGTCATATACTTGTTATGTTGTTTACATAAAAGGAAGAGAATACACTCAACTACAAGGATGGATGCTCCGGATGACGTGGATGGATAAATATCCTAGTATGTTGTATCAACCAAACTCCAGCTTAATATATAACAACGGAAACTTTCATGTAATTTGTGCTAACATTAGTGAGTGATTGGATGATAAAATTAAAATAGCTATGATCCCCAAAATCATGGAGACGAATTTAGAAAAATTAGACGTCATAAAGGCTTGCCTGCATTTTCCAGAAAAACTTCGAACATTTTAAACACCATCTGTAAGTTCTATAGCGCACTACCAGTGGCTTATGGAAATGGTTTATATGTCAGAAGTTTTCCCCACACGTTTAGGGCGCCGTATAGTCCAGCTTGGCTCCAATCACCTGCAGGCCAGAGCATATACCCGATGCGTGGCATGTTGTTGTCAAAATTGTCGATCAACCTCTGGATAAAAGCAAGTGTAACAGTTGAGTATCCAGATGAACCCGTATATTGGGCGTCAGGTGGAGTTTCGGTTCCATAATCAGCTCCCATCTCCGTACATAGAAAAGGCTTCTTATACAATTCTATTGCAGGTAATATAGTTTGGTGGAACAGTTTGTCAGCATGGGTAACAGCGTCTTCAATGGACCATTTGTCCTTATTGTACTTATAAAAGTAGTAGAAGTGCATTGTTAAAAATGTCTTATTCAACGGATCATTCACCCGTGGAAACCACTCAACCATTGGAAGGGGATTCCACCAGCAAACAGCTGAAACTACTATCCAATGGGTATCGCCTGAGCTGCGAGCCATATTAATCCATTGTTGGTATTGATTAGCCAAAGCATTTACAGCGTCTCTTCCCGTTAATTCATTAGATCCGTCATTCCACTTTTGAACCGGCTCATTTATAGGCTCCCAAATTAATTTTTCATACGCGTCTTTATATTTTGAAATTATATTGTCTCTCCAAAATGATATCCACTGTTCTGTAAATTGGTAAGAGTCATAATAAGCGTGGTAATCAACAATCAGCCATAAATCTAAAGTTTTTGCGATGGTTACCATTCTTTGGAACCATAAGTCATTCCATCCCCACTCAGATCTTGTTTCTAGAATTGGACTACCGAACATTACTCTCATCGCGTTGTAACCTCTTTCTTTGAGCAAACGGGCAACCATTTCAGCGTTTGACGCCTTCTCCCCCTGAAAGACGATACTCGGGGGATTATCTTTTGCGTATCTTACGCTCTCAAATAAACGGATGCCGCCCCATCCACCCATCAATCTAGGCGAGTACTGAATCAATCCATAGTTTTGAACATTTTGTATCACTTCAGCACCATAAGTTGGTATAATTGTAACAAAAATGATCATTATTAAAATCCCTATGATCTTTGTTGTAATTTTCAGCCGGCTCATATAGTTCATGGTAAGATTAATTTAGTAAGTCTTAATAAACGTTATTGACGATGATTACAACACAAATACAGGTCATATAATTGATTGATTGAAGTATATATGTTATTCAAACACTAAAAGGTTGTAGAGATCAGATGATAAAAATTGTTAATATTCCTTAATTGTTCATTTTGAGTGTTGATTGATAATGAATATCCTAATGTTTAGTGAGTTATTTTACCCACATGGTGGTGGTGCCGAGTATGCCACTTTTTTGTATGCTAAACTTCTAAGTCAGGCAGGCTTTAATGTAATTGTTATTACAAATAGATTTGTTGGGGAATCTGAAGTTTCGAAAGATGGAAAGTTGACTATTTATAGGTTACCTTTGCTTGGTCAAAATAGAATTAAGTATGAAATTTTGAAGCGGCTTGATGTTTTGCTTTCTAGTTTTACGAGAAAAATGTTAAAGTTGGCGGATGTTGTATATGTTCCAGCATTTTGGTTTTCTGCAATTCCCTTAGCTAAGGCTTTTGGAAAGCCTGTCGTTACACATCTACATTGCTATACTCCTCTCTGTTCTTTAGCGGTTCTTTACAATATGTCGACAGAAAGAGTATGCAATTATAAGAGACTTTTATGTCCCCCTCGTTGCATTTATGTTTATGAGAAGGCTCATGGTAGAAACTTTAGGGAAACTTTGATTTCTACTATTTTAAATTCAACTGTAGGACGACATCTTTCTAGGTTTATTGAGTTAAGCGATGCTGTAATATGTGTTTCCAAGTTTCAAAAAGATATTCTTGAGAAGCAGAAGTCACCGCTGTATAACAAACTATATGTCATTTATAATCCACTTCCCAAACTTTCGATTATTGAAATGGAAGGTAATGATTTTGGATACTTTGGCGGACCTGATATTATGAAGGGCTTTTGCATACTTTTCAAGGCTTTATTGGAATTCAAGAAACGCAACTCCACCAATATTGTACAAATTCACTCGACAAAATTTCCATCAGAACACAGAAAATATACGAGTAGCTTAAGTAAATTAGGTTTTATTTTCTACGGCAAATTAAATAGCAATGAACTTGAAAATGTTTACAAGAAAGTTTGCACCGTAATTGTTCCTTCAATTTGGCCTGAGCCATGGCCCTATGTAGTTGTTGAAGCTTTGATTAATGGGCGTTTGTTATTGGCATCAAAAGTTGGAGGTATTCCAGAGCAGGTTTATGGTTGCAAGGGAGTGCACCTTTTTGACGCTGGAGATTATGCTAAATTAGCCGAGCTTATAGAATACGTGAACTCTTTAAATAGAGGAGATATAATCGATTTGGGTCTACACAATAGGGAAACTTTCCTTAGGCGATTTCATAACAAGATAAGTATAAAGAATTTTATTAGCGTTATTGAAAGCGTTGTTTAAAACTGTTGGAGGTAAAAGAATGCATAAATTAGACATCGCAATTGTTGGATGCGGTTATGTGGCTAATGACCATATTAAGGCTTGGCAGAAAGTTAAAGAGGCAAGGATAGTGGCTGTGTCTGACGTAAATGAAAATGCGGCAAAAAAAGCAGCTGAAACCTGGAAGGTTCCTAGATATTTCTCCAATCTAACAGATTTACTAGCAAAATCAGATGTCGATGTGGTTGACATCTGTACTCCTCCGCAGTTCCATGCAGATTTAGCCGTTGAGGCCATGAAAGCTGATGTAAATGTTGTGATTGAAAAGCCTATGACTATGACCGTTAAGGACGCCGAGAAAATTGTTGGCTGCCAAAAGGCTACAAAAGTAAAAGTAGGCGTCATTCATAATTGGTTATTCGATTACCCAGTTTTAAAAGCGGACTTGTTGATAAAACGGGGGAAATTGGGGGAAGTATATGGCTTTGAGGTTGAGGTGCTTCATACAAAACATGATTTGATGGCCGCGAATGAAAAACATTGGTGTCACACTCTAGTTGGAGGGAGATTCAGCGAGATGCTCGTTCATCCAGTCTATTTAATTAGGCATTTTTTGGCTGGCGAGCCAACGGTTCAAGATGTTAGAGTTTCCAAGGTTGGCAGTTATGGATGGATGCGGTCAGATGAGCTTTGTGCAATTTTCAAAGTTGGCAATAAAATTGGCAGAGCTTACGTTTCGTTTAATTCTCCAAGGGATGAGGTTCACGTTGCTATTTACGGTAGCAAGGGTATTTTAAGGATTGAGCTTATAAATACGACCACTGTCTTTTTGCCAGAAAGAGATGTTAGTCGATTTAGCAAAGGCTGGGACTCACTGAAGCAAGCGATGCAGCTTATTAGCTGTACTGTTAAGAACGCTTGGAGAGTTTTTTCAGGAAAATGGTTGAGTGGGCATGATTTATACATTAAATTATTCGCCGAGAGTTTAATTAAAGGCGATGATCCGCCAGTTTCCGTTGAGGATGGGTTTGCAACGGTTAAAATTTTGGAAGAATTATGTGGAAAAATTGTTGAGCAAGAGAATGTGTGACAATAAAATGAAATCATATTACTAGTGGTGCTTGTTATGGTCGCACCTTATTCATTTGTTGCCAGAAATTTTCTGTTGCCAATCTACGATTTTACAAAAGGCACCTCTCGCTTTAAATCTATGCATGTTTTAGAGAGAACACAATGGCTTTCTCTAAAGGACATTCAAAAGTTGCAACTTAAGAATTTGCGTGCCCTCTTGAGGCATGCATTTGCTACTGTGCCGTATTACAGGCGTATGTTTAGGGAAAGGTGCTTAAAACCTGAAGATATAAAATCTGTGGATGATTTAAGAAAGTTGCCCGTTCTAACTAAGGCTGACGTACGGAGAAACTTTAACGATCTCATTTCAAGAGGATATCCTAAAAGCGCATTAATACCTTATGTAAGCGGAGGGACAGGTGATCAAATTAGGTTTTTTATTACCAAAGAGCAGCGAAGTTGGGAGTTAGCCGCAGAGTTTAGGGCTTATGGTTGGGCAGGATACCGATTCGGCGATAAATGTATGGTTTTTTGGGGTTCTCCAATCGATTTAGCGAAACACCAGAGTCTAATCAGGCGTTTTAGTAGCTTATTGGAACGGGTTATCGTCTTAGATAGCTATGTTCTCTCTGATGATATTTTGGAAAAGTATGTTCTACTTATGAGAAGGTTTAAGCCAGAAATCGTTAGAGGTTATGCAAGTTCTGTTTACATGGTTGCTAAGTATATTTTAGAGAAAGGGTTTGATGATTATTTGCATCCGAAGGCTGTAATTACTTCCGCTGAAAGTTTGTTAGATGTTTATAGGCACACTATCGAGCGAGCTTTTGGCTGTGAAGTTTTCGATTACTATGGCAGTCGGGAAGTTGGTGCAATCGCCGCCGAATGTGAAGAACACTGCGGTTATCACATTAGTGCTGAAAACGTAGTTTTAGAGTTTGTCAGAGAAGGAGAACATGTTTCATCCGGAGAGAGCGGTGAAATTCTGATTACAAATTTAAGGAATTTCGGTATGCCCTTTATCCGCTATGCAATTGGAGATGTTGGTAAACCTTCAGATGAAGTCTGTGCCTGTGGGCGGGGCTTACCATTAATGAAATCTATTGAGGGACGTGTATCTCAATTTATGGCCGTTTACGATAAAAAACTTGGACGTGTAATTCCCGTTAGTACTGCGGCTCCAGGTCTTTTTAGTGGAGTTTTGATGCACTTGCCAATAGAAGAGTTTAGAATTATTCAAGAAAGCCTTAACAAGGTTATTATAAAGGCTGTTAAAGGGAGGGGGTACTCGGAAGAGCACACTAAATTTTTGATTAATCATATTCGAAAGTATTTAGGGGATAATATTATAATCGAAATAGAGTTTGTTGATTATCTTCCACCCTTACCAAGTGGAAAACGGACAGTCTTTATTTCCAACGTAAACCCATTCCAATAGAACTGGTAGCGTATAGGAGCATACTCGAACAGGTTTCCGCCGACATTAGTCGACAACAAAGAATTCGGATAGAAGAAGCCAGATTAATCATTAACGAACCCCAAATTTCCGAAAATACCAAGATTCTTAAAGTTGGCTGTGGTTCCGGCATTCAAGCCCATTTATTTGCTGAGAGAACAATTTTATTGTTTCGTTAGATATAAATTTGGCTAATATTAAATTTAAGAATGTTCCATTATAAGGATAATGAATTTGATATTGTTTACTCGTCCTGTGTTCTTGAACACTTAAGGAATTGTACAGTTTGGTTTGATAGATGAAACGTGTTCTTAATGCCAACGGAGAGGGTGTATTAGTTTGCCCGCTATTTCAGTAGTGATTCCAACTCATAATGTAGAAAAGTTTGTTAGACGAACTTTACGTTCTATAAAAATGCAGTCATTTCAAGATATTAATGTCATCGTGGTTGATGATGCATCAACGGATCGCACTAAGGAAGTTGTAATGAAGGAATTAAAAGATGTGCGTTTTGAATGGAGAGTAGTTGAGCAAAACTTCCATGGAGGCGTCAGCAATGCCAGAAACATAGGGTTAAAGATTGCTAGTGGGGAATACCTTCACTTTCTTGATGGAGATGATTTCATCGAGCCGACTTTTTATGAAAAAATGTATAATAAGGCTGTTATCAAAGCTTATGACATAGTCGTATCCGGATTTGATGAAGTAACTACCGATGGACTTATAGTGCGTCGATGCCTTAACAATTTATTCCCGGAAGCACGCGGTCAGCAAGCATTCATGGCTCAGCTGAACCTAACTTTACGCGCAAGACTCTGCGCATCTCTGTTTAGAAGGAAATTTTTGATTAAAAACAGTCTTCACTTCATACCAGAAAGGAGATACTTGGAAGATACAGAATTTTTGTTAAAAGCGTTATACAAAGCTAAATATGTTGGGGTTGTGCCGGAAGCATTACTTCACATACTTAGAAGACATGGCTCTGTCACGAGAAGCGGCAACCCAGAGAAGTTTATTAACGATGTATTAGAAGCCTACACTGAGTTACGCAACTTTTTAGAGAAAGAAAAATGTCCGGAAAATGCAAAAGTATTACTAAAAGCCAGAATAGGCACTCACATACTTGACCTTATTGTTTTATCATTTGTTTCAGGTGACTATAGAGTTAGTAAGACAATGCATTTACATTCACGTTCGCTGATAAAAGAGGCCCTAACTCCAAAATGGAGGGACAAAATTTTAAAAATTGCAGTATTATACTGTCCTGATATTGTAAAGATGTTATATCCTTTATACAAAAAGTTTTATGTTATGAGTGTATATTGTTTAAACCGAAGGTTACAAATCAATCCACAATGTAAAATTTATAAATCTATTTAATATTATGGTGAAAAATATGCATGTTAAATGGAGCTTGTTTATATTATTAGAAATAGTTTTGATGGTTGTTGGAGCGTTTTGCCTTTGGTTTAGAGTTCTCCTTCCAATCGCATATTATTTGGTTGCCATTTTAATTTCAACGTTAACCGTCATTCAGCTTTTTAAATGGAGTAATTCAAGGCTTGTTTTAATTCAGATTTTTCTGTTACTACTGTTCACTAATAACATATACAATTTTTATACGAGGTATCAGATTATACCCTTTGGAGATGCCCATTGGGATTGTGCAGCTGTAAAAATATACAATCAAATGGGCATGTTTTCAGTCATTAACCCTTCAAAACCAATAAATTTTCCGGGAGTCTATCAACCAGCAAGCATTCTAAAATGGTATACTGGATGGCCCCTGTTACATGTTTTAGCGTTTTCTTTATCTAAAATATCTGGTCTTGACGTATTTTACATTGCTTTAATTCTTCCACAGGTTATAAGCATAACATCCTTTCTCTTTGTCTACTTGCTTGTCGAAAGACTCAGGATTTCATTGCAATTGAACGTTATGACAAGAAATTTGGCGTTAGTGTTATACGTAGCATCCGCTGAAGCCTTGTTTTATCCAACTCAATTTGTGCAACAAAATTTTGGAATGTTCCTATTTTTCGCTGTAATTTATCTGCTTTATCTTTCACACACTGTTTCTATTAATTCCATCAAATATAAAGCAATATGTATTGTGTTCGCAGCTACATTAGCCGGGACCCACCATTTTACCGTGTTCATTCTTATGTCTTTTCTCTTTCTCTTTTATTTTCTTCAATTAATAAGAAAGTATCTGGATGGAACGAATATTACAAGAAAATACAACTTATTTCCATATCTGTCGGAAAGTTTGACCCTAGGCTTAGCTTTTTTGACATCAATCCTTATGTTTTTATGGTGGGATAACTTCGGCACCATTATGTGGCACTACACGGATTCAGTTCTTACCCGCTTCATTCAAACACTTATGGGAATTAGAAAATTTGAATATGCGCCGCCGGTTGGATATTATCCAGAAGTATTAAAACCTCTTTGGGCAATGGTTTTACTACGTTTTCGAGATGTAATAATCTATCTTCCTTCACTTGCTGGCGTTTTACTTATCATTTTTTATAGGAAAACGAAAACCCGACATGAATCATTTTTGATATTAGCATCATTTTCTCTTGGGATATTATTTATAATTAACAACTTTACGATAAGGGTTCAGATGTTCAGATTGTTCATACTGGCTTTGCCCTTGATAGTTTTACTCAGTGCCTCATTTTTTACATTTTTTACTGATAAATACAAAGGCCTTAGGAGTAAAATGATTTTGAATGTTATTTTATTGATTCTCATTTTTACGGCGTTTGTAGGTTTGTGGGGACATGAGTTTGCACCAGTACATATTTATGACACGTCAGTGAAAGCGTCCGACGTTGGAGAGAGAAATTTTGACTATATTCGTGTAAGGGAATTCTTTAACCGAAGGGTAAACGCAACTAACTTCCAGACAATATGGGTTGACGATGACGCCGCTTTGGTCTGGCTATTACAACCTGACAATTACTATAAAATATTAAGATTGTGGCCTGAGTATTTTGCAGTTCAACAGTCAATTAATAAACCTAAAAATGAGCTTATTTGCAGCTTTAGGGACTTAAATATGTACTGTTACTTTGCAGGAGCATCTCTTAGGATTAAAACGCTTGAAGAGGCTAAAGTTTTGAGAGACAAATTATACAACTACTTTGAAGGTAGATTTAGCAGAATTTATGATGACGGGAAATACATTTTTTGGATGAGCGATTTTCCTGATTAAACTTTAATTAATTTTTAACGAAAACTTGTCATGATAAACTTGTAAAGTTCTTTACAGCAAAAAATGAGGGTTTACAAAAGTTTTCATGCGTGTAGGGTGGATTATACCTGGTTCTTGTGAGTCCAAAGTAAAATCCGCCGCCGTCCATCCAATTATATATTATAAACGCTTCAACCCACCCCCATGATTTTGCTAAATTTAATGCTTGGTTAATGTAAAGGGCTTGTTGCTCTTCGGTTACGGAGTTTGTGCCGTTTGTTGCCCAACCTATTTCAGTTATCCAAATTTTCTTGTTTCCGTCGCCATATTCTGCCATTATATTTTTAACCCACTCGAGCTTCCAAAATGCTTTACCAGTTCTCGTTTCATGCGGGTACAGTGGGCTTACTGTAGTGCAATACGGATGATACGACAAGGCATCCATGTAGTCTTTGGCGCCATTTTCATAAATTCCCCTCAAAAAGTTTAACCCAGCGTTATCAGTGCCCAGGATACTACCTCCTAGTACAACACAATCCGGATCAGCCTGCTTAGCTTTGATATACGCTCTTTTTAGAAATTCTGTATATTTCACCGGATCTCCAGGCGCCCCAAAACCAGTGTTCCAGTTGGGCTCATTCCAAATTTCCCACACCTTAACTTTATCTTTAAACGTGGAAACAACGTCATAGACCCAAGATCCCCATGCATCAATATCATTAACAAGATCTGTCCTTATTAGTAGACCTAAAACTTCAAATCCTTGAGATTTAATTTCAGGAATTAAAGTGGCTAAGTTATCTAAAGACCATTCTCCGAATTCAAGTCTGAGCATTCTTATGCCTGCTTCTTTCAAAAATGGTAAGTCCCTATTTAAAAAGTGAGATTTGCTCATTCCTGCCCAATAGTCAACACCTACAATCATTTTTTTCGCTGCAATTACACCATAAGAAGAAATCGTTTCATGTGCGCTATTAGCCGCTGAAGCTATGTTGCCCAAAAAAATCGCTAATAAAATAAGAACGATCGTTGCAAACTTCATCAAATTTTTAGGCTGACTCATTTGATTGTCTATTATATCATACTACTTAATAAATTATACTGGATAATTGTTATACATAAATACACTTGAGTCGCTTCTAAAGCTATTTAATTCTAAACTTAGAACATTTCAAAAATCTTCTAGATTTAATTAATACAAAGTATAAATTTAGGTCTAACGTTAAATTAGTACGAAAGGAGAAGGCTATAAGGTATGTTTCCATTCAAAAGGAATTTTAAAAGAAAGCTGTCAGGTTTATTGATCATTTATTTAATAGTTTTAAGTTTTGGCAGCGCTCTACTTATAAATATTAAACCCGTATCAGCAGAAATTAACATAAGCCTAAAATGGACAAGGTCTGCCGGCACTGGATCTACTATGCTCGGTCCATTAGCTGCAGATTTGAATAATGACGGTCTTATGGAAATTGTCATTACTGGCACTAGTGGAGTAGCGGCGTTAAATCCGATAACTGGCAGCCTTCTATGGAGAGTACCTTATGGAGGATACCATTCACCCCCAGAGATTATTGATCTAAACAAGGATGGCATTCCAGAGGTAGTATTTTGTGCAAGCGTGATCAATGGAGTTGCCGAAAGAGGTGTTGTGGCCATACATGGAAATAACGGTTCAATATACTGGATTAATCGCAACGCTGCTAGTGGCGATAACTACTTAGCTGTTGCAGATATTAATGCAGATGGATATCCCGAAATTTTCACGGTCCAGCCAGGCAAGGTCACAGCCTTAACGTACAATGGCCAAATTTTTGCTTCAACTTACACTTATTATTCATGCTGGGGCGGACTAAGCATAGGTGATACGGACTTTGACGGCGTGTTTGAAGTTTATTTGGGTGAGAGAAGCGAGTCGTATCCCTCATATCCATCAGGTGGAAGGGGACTTAGGGCATTTTGGGCTGATAATCTAACTGAAATATGGGCTCATCCAGACATCCTTTGCAGTAGTCAAGCGCCAGTACTCGCCGACGTAGATAAGGATGGAGATCTTGAAATAATAGTACTTAATCAAGGTAACCCTGGTGGCATTGCGGTTATTAATACTGATGGAAGCATATATCGCAAAGAACTCACGATTAAAGGTCTTACAGCGCATAGTAATCCACCAGTAGCCGACATAGATGACGACGGCAACCTTGAACTAATAACGAATGGCAGGGCAGATTACGATTTATATCTGCCCAAGATATGGGATCTGGTTAAATGGAAACTGGATGCCACCCTCCCATTTCCATCCGCTGAGCCTCCAGGATTGGCTGATGTAGATGGAGATGGAAAATGGGAGATAATAAACTGCAACGCCGAAAACGTTACGATTTTCAAATATAACGCTGTAACTAAGAGCTATGATATAGTTTATACAATTCCCTTAGCCAATGCAAGTCCATTTTCAATAGCGCAAGATATAGATAATGATGGTAAACTAGAATTAGTTTTTGGCGTATATAAAACGGATCGTATATATGTTTATGATGTCGAGGCACCTGCGCCATCGCCAAGACCGAGATCTGGGCTATACTTTTACAGCCAGTACCGGACAAGAGTTCCGGAATACATTCCACCGCCCGGACCGCCAGCACCAAAAATAACTGAAGTCTCGCCTCCAGATGGATCCACAAACGTTCCAATAACACTTTCAGGGCTAAGCTTTAAGCTAACAGACTACCAAAGCGACCCAATGAACGTCACGGTTTCAACAAGCCCAAATATAGGATCGCTTTCGCTCATAAATGTTCCAAACAATAAATACACGGTCCCAATATCGGGCTTAGCCTATTCCACAACCTACACATGGACTGTTACAGCTACGGATGGAACCCACACAACCACAAAAACCTTCACCTTTACAACAAGCGACCTTCCACCATGGTATAACACGGACTGGCAATACCGACGAACCATAATAATAGACCATACAAAAGTTAGCGGAGACCAGACAAACTTCCCAATTTTAATAGACATAACAGACTCAAGCTTCACCGCTAAAGCTCAGCCAGACGGAGACGACTTCGTATTCACAGACCAAGACAACAATAAACTCAATCACCAAATAGAATACTATGACAATACAATAGGACGCCTAATTGCATGGGTGAACGTACCATACCTATCCTCAACAACAGACACAAAAATCTACCTATACTACGGAAACCCAACCTGCGGAAACCAGCAAAACCCACAGGCCGTATGGGACACAAGCTACAAGCTCGTCCTACACCTAAACGAAAAATCAGGCA
>Ga0185307_1000831_pt1 | contig 18234 bp, 15 predicted proteins | sample LHCtaG_FD_128010 | JGI IMG/M metagenome (GOLD analysis project Ga0185307, IMG submission 128010) | Hot spring microbial communities from Little Hot Creek, USA to study Microbial Dark Matter (Phase II) - LHC4sed_matched (SPADES... | ecosystem: Environmental > Aquatic > Thermal springs > Hot... | reverse complement strand
TCCCTTCAGCCTGAGGATATCTCCGACGGTAACCTTCACCATCGCCGCCTTATCCCAGAGACTAGCCCGCGTCCACCCGGTTTCGTCGTAGAGGAGGAGGCTCAGGACCCTGCCCACGCTCCCATCCTTCTTCCTGAACTCCGTCGGTCCACGCACCCCCCCGACCTTCGCCACCATGTCAACTTCCATCCCCCCGTCCAACTCGGCGATTTTCAGCTGCTCTTTCAGCTCTGGTGGAGGGTTGGGTATGGAGGGGTTGTGTATGAGTCTCCCTCGGCTCACGTGAAGCTCTGGGAGTCCCTCTCTCCACCTCACCACCGCATTCTCGAGGAGGACGAGATCCCCCTTCCTCAGCCCTTTCACGGTCTCCGCCTTCTCATCCCACAGGACCACCCTCACCTTCCCGGTTTCATCGGCTAGGACAAAGCTAGATATCTTCCCCGGCCTCCCCCCCTCCCTTTCGAAGGACTTCACCCCCCCGGTTGAGAGCACCCTCCCCACGATGTCCACCTCCACCAGCTGCTCGGTCAGCTCCTTTACCTTCACCCTCCTCTGCTCCCTCGGGGGAAGCTCCCTTACCCGGGGATCGGTCGGGGGCAGGACAGATATGGAGCTCCTGAGGTTGATGCCCAGCTCGGTGGTGCGGTTGAGTCCCTCCCTGACGTAGGCGTTCTTTATCTCCACCGCCTCCCCGCTCTTCAGAAGGCCGCTCTCGGCCAACTTTATCTTTTCCCCCCGTGCATCGTCCCAGATCACACCTGTGATCTCCCCGGTTTGATCCCTCAGCTTTATTCTCATCCTGTACCCTTCCGAGCCCCCCCGCATGGTGAACTTTTTTGGTTCGTAAATTCTTTCGACCCTCGCAACCAGATCCACCCCTGACATACCTGGGACGAGATCCTCTATCCTCAGCCTCCTGCTTTTCTCCAACTCCTTCGCTACCATCCTCATCACCTCCAGGTCAGGCAGGATTCCCCACATTTCCTTTTGCTTTTCCCTGAACTTCTGAAAGACCTGCTCGCGGCTGAGTCCGGTTTTTCTAACAGTTTCTTGGATCAATTGCTCTAACGGGTTCATCCTGCCTCTAGTTCTTGTGCCTTAAATGGAGAGAGAGTAGATGGCAAGTAAACTAAAAAACGGTGGGTGAAAGGTGGAGATGGGCGGGATTCACTTGGGTCTGATACCGGACGGCAACAGGCGGTGGGCCAGGCTTCACGGCCTCCCTCCGGTGGAGGGACACAAGAGGGGTGCCCAGGTAATGGAGGAGTTCCTGAGATGGTGTTTGGAGGAGGACAGGATCGGGGAGCTCTCCGTTTATGGGCTCTCCACCGAGAACCTTCAGAAAAGGAGTCCACAGGAGCTGAGGTGCCTTTACGGCTTGATGCAGGATTACTTCAGGAAGCTGCTGGATAGTGAGGAAATCTATGAGTATGAGGTAAGGGTGAGGGTGTTCGGCAGGTACTACCGGCTCCCGGACTCTGTGGTGAGGCTTATCCGGGAGCTGATGAGCGCCACGAGGCACCACTCCAAAAGGTTCGTCAACATCTTGGTGGCTTATGGGGCGCAGGACGAGCTTCTCCACAGCGTCCGTTCTCTGGCCTACTCCCTCATGAGGGGGAGGCTGGGGAGGGTGACGGAGGAGGCCCTGAGAAGGCACCTCTGGGTGGGAAGGCCCCTAGATCTGGTCATAAGGACGGGGGGGGACCACAGGCTCTCCAATTTCCTCCTCTACCAGGCTGCCTACGCCGAGCTGATTTTCGTGGACAAGTACTGGCCCGACTTCACCCGCGAGGACTTCCAGCGCTGCCTAGAGCAGTTTGAGAGGGCGCAGCGGAGGATGGGTGGGGATCAGCCGGAGTACGTTTGAAGAATTCCTCCAGCCTCTTTCTGAGCATCCCCCTTTTGTCCGGCACCCTTTCCAGTCTCCTCATCCAGCTGGGCAGGCTCCGGGCCACGAACCTCGTCAGCACCCTCCTGTCCAGAAAGATGACCGCCGCCCTGTCAGTCACCAGCCTGTGTGCTCTCCCCGCGGCTTGGCACATCCTCCTGTGCGCCGGGAGGTAGTACGCGTAAAACTTTCCCCTTCCTTGGAACTGTTTCTCATAATACTGAATGGCCGCCTCCGTCCTGGCGTCGGGAGGAGCGTAGGGTATCCCCACCAATGCCACACTGTTCATCTCATCTCCCGGGAAGTCGCCCCCCTCGCTGTTTCTCCCCCCCATCACCCCGAGCAGAACGGCCCCGCCCCTCCTAGCGGAAGACTTGAAGGCCCGTATCAGTTCATCATTTTCGGCGGAGGACATCTGGGGGGTTTCCACAAATACCGGCTTCTCTATCTTCTCCCTCATCCCCGCCTTTAGCACTCCCTCGAGAACCTCATAGCTGGCCGTGAAAACTCCCACATTGGCCGGGGTGGCATCGCAGATCTCCACCAGCTTTTCCGTTATCTTCTCATACATCGGCGGGATCCGGAACTCCTCCTTGGTGGTCACGCCCTCGGTCACCAGACAGAGGACGTTCTCAGGTGGGAAGGGCGAGGGAAGCTCGAGGAGGCGAGTGTCCCTAGGCAACCCTACCAGATCCCTGTAGGCCTCCAGCGGGGCGAGGGTTCCGGACATGCTTATGGAGCTGTGACACCTCAGCATGCAGCCCGTGGTGATTCTGGGGTCGAGGGCAGAGAGCTCCAAGGCAAGCACCTTCCCCTCCGCCTCCCCCCTGCTGGAGAGAAGGTGGAGGTAATCTTCCCTCCCGCAGGTTTCCATCCAAGCCCGGAGGAACCCAGACAAATGCCGGAGATGAGACCTAGGGGCTCTGCCTTCCTCGATTCTCTCCAGAATGACCTCATCTCCCACCTTGCCGGCTTTCTCGGCGCATCCCGCTGGATTCTTCAACCCCTTTAGAACCTCCTCTCCCCGCACGATCTTCTCTCCCTCCCCGCCGCCGAAGAGCTGCACGGCCAGCCCCTCAAGCGAGTCGAGCCAGCCCTCCAAGTTCCCCGAGAGTTTTTCCTCCCCCATTTCCTTGGCCTCTCTTGCAGCTTGGGAGATGGAGGCTGAGGTCAACCTGTCGCTGGCAAGCTCGGAGGCGACGGTGGGTACGTTGTGTGCCTCATCGAAGATGAGAACAAAGTCTTCCAGCCCCCCCTCAAGCCCCCTGAGGAAGTTGTCCCTGATGGAGGGATCAAGGATATAGATGTAGCTGGCCGCCACCACCTTGGCCCCGCTCAGCAGCTCCCTCGCCACCTCATATGGACAGAAGCCGTTTTCCCTGCAGGCGGAGAGGATTTCCTCGGCTAACACGGGGCGGCTCGAGAACTCCTCCAGCAGCTTGGAGGCCTCCTTTCCCTGCAGGTTTTCAAAGAACTCGCATTTCCCCTTCCTCTTGAGGACGGAGCACACGTAGGTTGCCTCGGAGGTGGAGGAGGTGAAGCGCATGAGCCTGTTGAGGCACATCTCGCGCTTCCCCCTCATGGAGAGCGCCGGAAGGTCAACTTTCATGGTTTTCAGCTCCTCGATCACCCTGTCCATCTGCTTGTGGGTTCTGCAGCAGTACAGCACCCTCAGTTCCTCCGCCCGTGGGGATTCCAGCACGCCGCAGAGGAGGGCCACCGTCTTTCCCATTCCAGTGGGTCCCTCAATCACAAGGTGCCCGCCAGAGTCCACGGTCTCCCTGATGGCGCGCATCATCTCGCGTTGTGCCGGCCTGATCTCCGGGTAGGGAAATAGTCCCCCCTGCCCCATCAGAGCCTCAGGAGGTCTGTATAGGTGAGGATCCAGAAGACCAGCCAGAGGAAAAAGAACACGTCAAAGTATTTCTTAAAGGCCACCGTTCCCGACCATCCACCCGGTAGCTGGGAGGCCTCAAACTTCAGGATCTTGGGGGCGAGCCTGTAGCAGAGGTAGAAGAGGAATCCCAGCACAAGCAGGGAGAGGGCAGCGAAGCGCCCTGGCAGCGGCCCCGAGAGCACGCCGGCTACCACCCCTCCTACGGCGAAGAGGACTCCCAGCTTGGTCTGGAGATCTAGGGACATCACAAAGGGGGTAGGGAACTATTTTAGATTACACTCCTAACTTTTCCAGCATCACGCCGAGGCGCCACTCCACGCTCACGGGTCTGCCCTCCATCCCGAGGAGTTTCTGGGCGATACGCTTCAGACTCTTGGAGCATCTGGACTGGGGCGCGTCCAGAACGACCGGCATGTTTCTCCTGAAGGCCCTCTCGGCCGCCTCGTCGAAAGGCACCACCCCCAGAACCGGTGCGATTTCCCTGGCTTTTCTCACCCATTCCCTCAGGTCTCTCCTCTCTAGAACCTTGGACAGGACCACGCCCGCTGGCTCGAGCTCGCAGATCCTCGAGAAATCTTGGGCAGCTGTCTTGGTGGAGAGGATGGAGTCGTCGTTTGGCTCGCAGACCCAGAGCACCCTTTCCCCAGTGGCCGTGAGGAGCAAATGCTCGTAACCCACGGAAGGCGGGGTATCTATTACGATATGGTCAAATTCTTTCCTAGCCCCCTCAAGCATCCTGTCAAGAGAGCGAGCGGCGAGCCTGAGCCTCTCTATCCAGTCCTCGCCAGGGGGAAGGAAGAGCCTGCCGGCGGGAATGACAGAGAGGCTGGGTAGACCGGCCTTGGTGCAGGGGTGAACCGCCTCCCTCCACTCGAGCTTCCCGGAAAGGATGTCAAAGAGCGACCCTTTCCCCTTCGGCCGCAGCTTGAGTTCCACGCTCCTCACCCTCGGATCCCCGTCTAGGAGGAGGACCCTCTTTTTCTTGGACATCCATATGGCCACCCCCATGGATACGGTGCTCTTTCCCACGCCTCCCTTCACCCCCAGAACGGTGAGAATCAACCTCTCCGCCCCCTCACCAACCCTCTGTATCTCTCGATTAAACGTGGCGCCGGCCCCTCCCTGAGAAGCTTGGCGTATTCCTCCATGAGCGGCGAGAGCTGGGCCCCGTATCTCTTGGTGAGTCTCGACCATTCCTTGGTGAAGGGGGTTTGCAGCTCCGGTTTGAAAAGTGATGCCAGTGTCGAGTAATCGTCCGGTTCCCTCTGGGGCGGGGGGAGGGGAAGGGGGAACTTCTCCTCCTCTTCCCGGGTCTCGGCGGGGGCAGCCGCTCTTGGTCTTTTTATCCAGAGCCAAAAGCCAGCGGCCGCGCCGATGGTCACGGGAAGGAGGGTCAGAAAGGGAAACCCGCCCGCTAGGTGCAGGGGAACGCAGGTTCTCGCGCCGCTCTCCAGATCCAAGAGCTCAACGACGCACTCGGCGCCGAGCCCCTTGGTTTCGAACTCCACCGACACGGAGGTCTCCTCCCTTGGGTCGAGCGAGATCTCCAGCTCCTTGACCTGCCCGCCGAGCACCATGGCATACCGTTTGCTCACCCGGTTTTCGGAGCGGTTCCTCACACGTAGACCCAGCACAAGGGTCTCTCCCACCTTGCCCCTCTCCACCGATAACTCGGTCAGAACTCGGGGCACCACCCAGACCTCCAGCCTTAAGGAACTTTCATTCCCCCCCACATCGGGGATCAGGACTTCGATGAGATGCCCCCCGGCCGGCAGATTCCTGAATTCAGAGACGAGAAGATCGCCCGCGAGCTCGAAGCCCCTCTCCTGCCCGTCCATCCTTACCCCGATTCGGTTCTCGTCAATTCCGAAATCGTCCATCATCTTCACGCGGAGGGTAAAGTCCTCCTCCACCGTTTTGCTTAGTGGTTCCAGAAGCAGGGGAGAGGGCGGTCTCACATCCCTTATCTCGAAGGAGGAAGGACCGGACCATCCCCTACTGTTTCCCAGACCGTCCCTCGACCGCACCCGCCACACATATCTCCCGGGTGGAAGGGAGAGTTGGAGGGAGTTTTCGCGGAGGTTTTCTCTCTCTATCACCCCCTCCACCTTGAAGTCATAGTACACTCCATTGAGATCCTCAGCACTACTCCATTCGAACCTCACCACGGGGGAGGTGAGCAGGGTGGAGGGGGGCGACACCTGGGCAGGGATGGCCGGCGGGGTGGAGTCGACCCGGAAGTAGCCGGCTGAGGGGAGGGCCCGGTTGCCGGCGTTATCAACGGCTATCACGCGCCAGTACCAGGTCCCGTCGGTCACCGTCACCGTTAGGTTGTCGGTGAGGGTCTGCACGGCGAGGTTGGGTGAGGAGAAGTCCGCATCGTCGTCCACAAACACTAGATATATCACCGGCAGGGAGTTGTCCTCGACCCTTTCCCAGCAGAGGCTGACGGAGGTGGAGGTGAGCCAAGCCCCCACTGGAGGGGAGAGGAGGCGCGGAGCCGCAGGGGGTGTGAGGTCCACCCTGAAGCTTCTCGGGGCCGAGGGTGCGCTCAGGTTCCCCAAGTTATCCCTTGCCCTCACCCTCCAGAAGTAAACCCCCTCTTCGAATTCGCCGTCCCAAGTTCTCCAAGGGAGCCAGCCGGAGGAAAGGTACGAGGCGAAGTCCTGAGTTGTCGACACCTGGATCTCGTACTGCACAGGGGGTGTTGCATCTTGCACCTCTCCCCAGTTAAAGGTAACCCAGGTGCGTCCAAGGTTGAGGTTGTCTTCCGGCAGAAGGGGAGCGGGTGTGGGTACGTCCCGGTCCAGAACAAAGGTGTAAACCTCCGACCAGGGTGAGGGCGTGCCGGACCTCCAGGCGCGAACCCTCCACAGGTAATTACCGTCCGTGAGGTTCTCGAGGGGAAGGTCGAAGGAATTTTCCGTGCTGAACCAACTCTTGTGGGTGAACCTGAAGGGCCTCCAGAACTTGCTGGGCATGTCCGTCTGGATCTCGAAGTTGTCGGCGGCCTTCGAGTTCTCCCAGCGGAGGTACACTCTAGAAAGATGGGAGGAGTTCTCGGGAGCCAAGGGGTGGGGGGCTGGCACCGGGGCGAGGATCCTCGCCGCCGCCCCGTCCACAAGTCCCCACTTGGCAAACCCCCAAACCTCAGAGGCCAAGGCTTGGAGGATCCTCCATCTCGGAGCGGCCTCAACCAGTGAGACCCAAATCTCAGCCTCCTGCCATTCCCCCACACTGGAGCGTGAAGATCCCTCGAGCCCCTCCAAGTAGCCCCAGATTCCTTGCGTGGAGACGGCAGCCTCCACACGCTCAAGCTCTCTCCATCCCCTGCAGACGAAGGTCCCTCCCTCAGACCAACCCACGTTTCCCGCACCGTCGACGGATCCTACCCGCCAGTACCACTCTCCCAGAACCGGAAGGGAGTAGAGGAACTCGTGCCCGGTGAGGAAGCACTCCATCTCCAGGGGCAGGAAGGACGGGCTGGCCGAAAGCTGAAGGAGGTACCCCTTGATTCCGGTGCTGTCATCGCTGCCCTCCCCCCATTTGAACTCGACCACCGTTCCGTCGATGTCGGCCGAATCTTGGGGCGAGAGCAAGGGGGGCGGGGAGGGGGGAACGGTATCCACAGTGAAGAGGATCCAGTCGAAGAAGAGCCCCGTGTTTCCAGCACCATCTCTGGCGCACACCCTCCAGTACCAGAGACCGTCGGAGAGCTCGGAGGGGCACTCCCAATTTTCGTTCCCCGTCCAAGTCGCTGCGAAGATCTCGTAGCGATCCGGGGAAACCTGAACGCAGTACACCAGCGGAAGCGAATTCTCCGGCGGGGGACCCCACTTGAAAAGGGGAGTGTTATCGTTCGTGTTCTCCCCCCACAGAGGAAAGAGGGGGGCGGGGGGAGAGGGAGGGACGGTGTCGAGGATTTCGAACCTCCTCGCTGGGCTCCACTCTCCCTCGTTTCCGGCGTTGTCCTTTGCCTTCACCCTCCAGAAATAGTTGTCCTGACCTAGGGCGGCGGGTGTCCAGCTGTTTTCTGAGACCCAGATGTTTTCAGGGGCGGAGAAGTCTGGGTCGTTGTCGAGCTGCACGAGAAAGGTGAGCGGGAGGGAATTCTCCGACGGTGCCTCCCAGCTGAGGATCGGGACGGAGTCCGTAAAGCTCTCCCCGTCGGCCGGCCACAGAAAAGCCGGAGCGGAGGGCGGGGTGATGTCCACCCTGAAGCTGAAAACCGCCGACCAATCCGAAACGACTCCCGACCTCGAGGCCCTCACCCTCCAGAAGTACACTCTTTCCTCGAGCGGCGGGGATTCGATGGTGCGGGAGGGGGTGAAAAGGTCGAGAGGGGAGGAAAAGTTCTCGTCCTTGTCGAGCTGGAGGTGAAAATTGTCAGCTGGGGCGAGATTCTCCCAGGCGAGGAGAGGGGTGTTGTCGTTGGTGTTGGAGAGGTTTTCGGGGGCCAGAGGAATGGGGGCGGGGACGGGCGCCGAGGTCGAGCAGGAAATCCCTTCCAGCGGAACCCAGCAGTACTCAACGGTGAAGGTCCAGATGTTTTCTGACCGGATCCACTGTCCACCGGAAAGCGTCCAGATCCCCCACCAATACACTCCTAGTTCCAGGATGGCTCGGTAAGAATTCTCCCACGGTTCTAGAAGCACATCGACCTCGGGATGGGGGAAGGCCTGGTCGTTGTCGACCTTCAGTCTCTGGTTTTCGGCGTTCTCTTCCGGGATCCAGCTGAAAATGACGGAGGTGCCAGAGATCGAGTTGTTCTCGGGGGTAAGCAGAACGGCGGGTAGTGCGTGGGGGAGCAGGAGCAGAAAGGCGAGCAGGATCGAGAGTCGCCTCATTTTTTCACCAGAAGCCTCCAGTAGGCCATCATGAGCTCACTCTCCGCGGGGGGCGGTCTTGGCTTCAGCCTCACCACTGGCTCGGAACCGCTCTCGAAGGAAAGCGTCACGTCGAACTTCAGGTAGGCGACCGTCAGCCTAGGTTTCAGCTTAACCACGTCAACCAGTCCCGCCCGCTGGAGGGCACGGAGGTGATGGAGGAGGCTAGAGAAGCTCCCCCCCACCGTCTCTCTGAGGGCGGAGAGGGGGGAGGGGCCCTTGGACAAGATTTGTATGATCTTCAGTCTTTCCGCTCTCCAGAGGATGTCCGCAACGAGTTTCTCGGTCCCCATCTATTATTTCGATTTTACCGAAAATAAGTCTATTAAATGAACTTATAGTACATAAATTGTACTAAAACGAAGAATTTTTCTTTGTAAACAATTATGTTGATGATTCCCCGAGAGTACCTGATTGCGGCGATAATCCTCGCGATAGTTGGGGTTATAGGGATTGTTATGGTAATTCTGGGTTCCCAATCCCCTTGTTGCTAGACGTTGGGCAGATGATTGGGCCGTTCGGGCTGATCGGATCTTGGTTGAGTATGCTTACCGGGGCCACCGCCGGAGGACAGAGCAGCACAGAAAGAGCTTCTAACAGGACAGAAAGAGCTCCTAGCAAGACAGAAAGAGTCATCCAAGGAACACAAGGAGATGATCGCGATTCTCCGAGAGGGATTAATTCTCGTCAAGGGATAAATCCACGAGTCAGCTAAACTTTTGTTGCATGGGGGATTAATTCGAGAAGGCTAATCTCGAATGTTGGAGGCCTTTCTCCCCTGTCCGGGCAGGGTCGTGATTAGGGAGGTTCCAAGACCCAGACCCGGGAGGGGGGAGGCGCTGGTGGCCGTAAAGAGGATAGGCGTTTGCGGTTCGGACATCCATGTCTGGCACGGCAAGCACCCCTATACGAGCTATCCCGTGATCCAAGGGCACGAGCTCTCCGGGGTGGTCGAGGAGGTCAGGGAGGCGGGAGTGAAGGTTGGGGAGAGGGTGACGGTTCAGCCGCAGGTATTCTGCGGCACCTGCGCCCCTTGCAGGAGGGGGGACTATCACATTTGCGAAAACCTAAAGGTCATGGGATTCCAAACGGAGGGAGGTGCAAGGGAATACTGGAGGGTGGAGGCCTCGAAGCTAATCCCCCTGCCGGAGGGAGTTTCCCTCGATGAGGGGGCGATGGTGGAGCCGCTTTCCGTCGCCGTCCACGCCGTTGAGAAGGCTGGGCAGGTTTCGGGGAGGAGGGCCGTGGTGCTGGGAGCTGGACCGATAGGGAACTTCGTGGCGCAAGTTCTGAAAGCGAGGGGGGCGGACGTCCTGATCTCTGACCTAAACCCTTTCAGACTTAGGCTGGCCGAGAGGGTGGGAATCCGTGGCGTGAACCCGGGTGAAAAAGATCTTGCGGATGCGATTCGGGAGCGGTGGGGGGAGCCGGCCGATCTGTGGTTCGAGTGCGTTGGGATCGAGGAGACCATTGATCAGGCGATAGAGCTCTCGGCGAAGGGGGGGACGATCGTGGTGGTGGGCGTGTTCCCCGAGAAGGTCAGGGTGAACATGGGTTTCGTGCAGGACCACGAGCTAACGCTGAGGGGGACGCTGATGTACAAGAGGGAGGACATGCTGGAGGCCGTGGAGCTCTTCAGGAGCAAGAAGGTGCAGGGGGAGCCTCTGATCACCCACAGGTTCCGCTTCACGGACTACGAGAAGGCCTACAGGTTCATAGACGAGAACAAGGACAGGGTAATGAAGGTAATGATTGAGGTATAGATGAAGGCCCTAGTCTACCGCGCGCCCGAGAAATTTTCCATCGAGGAGGTCCCCAAGCCCGCCCCCGGTTCCCGGGATGTCCTGATAAGGGTCAGGGCCTGTGGGATCTGCAAGACCGATCTGCACATTCACAAGGGAAGGTTCATAGCGAAGTTCCCCCTCACGCCCGGGCACGAGTTCGCGGGGGAGGTGGAGGAGGTTGGGAGCGGGGTGGAGGGGTTCCGGCCTGGGGACAGGGTGACGGCGGACAACACCGAGCTCTGCGGCAGCTGTTACTACTGCAGGAGGAACCAGCCCCTCTTCTGTGAGAACTTCCTGTCGCACGGCTGCAACGCACCAGGGGGCTTCGCGGAATACGTTCTGATCAAGGAGGAGAAGGTTTTCAAGATCCCGGACCACCTTTCGTTTGAGGAGGCAAGCTTCACCGAGCCCACGGCTTGCGTGGTCCATTCCTTAGACGTGGCTCAACCGGAGCCGGCTAGCGAGGCGCTGGTTTTCGGCGCGGGCCCGGCCGGGTTGGTGTTGGCTCAAGCCCTCAGGCACTCAGGGGTGGGAAAACTGGTGGTCGCGGCCCCAAACGAGTTCAAGCTGGGCCTGGCGAAAAAGCTGGCGGCCGATGAAGTGGTGAAGGTCGACAAGAGGGATCCGTCGGTGGGGCAGAAGGAGCTGCGGGAGATATGCCCAAAGGGATACGACATAATCTTTGAGGCGACGGGGGATCCGCGGGTGGTGGAGAGGGCGATTTCTCTCATCAAGAACGGCGGGAAGGTGGTGATCTTCGGCGTGGCACCGGAGGAGGCGAGGATCTCCGTGAGCCCGTACGAGATATACAAGAGGGAGATAAAACTCATAGGTACCTTCGCCCAGACCCACTGCTTCGAGAGGGCCCTCCATCTCCTCTCCACGGGGAAGGTTCGGGTGGGGGAGCTTGTAACCCACATCTTTCCACTTGAGGACTACGCCAAGGCCCTCAACACCCTCCTCACGGACCCGAACGCGCTAAAAGTTATAGTGAGGCCCTGACCGGCTGCTTGGAATAGACCATCTCCTTGAGGACCCTTTCCACCTCTTCCCTTCCCACGAGCGCTTCTGCCACGGCCGCCGCGAAGGGTAGGGCGGTTCCGGGTCCTCTGCTGGTTATTATATTTCCATCCCTGACCACCGCTTCCTCCGAAACTTTCCCGCCCGCTTTTTCCAGCTCCCCCTCCAGTCCGGGATAAACCGTGCAACGCTTGCCGGCGAGGATCCCCGCATCCGCCAGCACAGTGGGGGCCCCGCAGATGGCCGCAACTATCCTGCCGAACTCGTTGGCCTTTTTCACCAGCTCCTTCACCTTCTCGTCCCTGCGCAGATTGAGGTATCCGGGCGAGCCCCCAGGAAGGATGAGAGCGTCGATCTCCTCCACCTTAACATCCTTCAGCCCCTTCTCCACCTTCACCCTCAGCCCCCTCGAGCCCTCGATCACCCCCTTCTTCAGCCCCGCCAGCCTCACCTCCACACCGGATCTGACCAGCACGTCGAAGGTGGTGGAAAGCTCGATCTCCTCGAAGCCCTGTGCGACTAGGATGGCTGCCCGCGGTGGCATCATTTACGAATAAGGGATTTATTTAAGCAAGAGAGTCGTTACGGTTCAAGTTCCTCCGCTCTCGGTGATGGGAAGCTTTCGCTCTAAGATGCTTCCCTCCCATGAGCGCTGTATCGCGCCCCTAGGTATCCGTGCGCATCACGCTCTCTCTCCTGAAACGAGAGCTCAGCCTCCTAGCATAGTCCATGTCGAAATAGGCCTTGATCCTAGCAAGCGAGGTTTCATACGGGTCAACGGTTTCCTCCTCTAGGGTCTCCGCATAGTTGGCGGAGGGGTCTATCTCCTCCAGCCTCTTGATCAGGATCTCCCTCTCCTCCTTCGGCATGACCCTCGGATCCGTCATGGCCGCGGCCCTAGTGTATACCCCCTCGTTCAGCAGGAACCTTAGAGCCTTGAAGGGGAGCTCGTAGAACTCCCCCCGGGCCCCCGTTCGGCGGGTGAAGTCTTCGGGCGTAGCCGCCTTGAAGGAGACTCTAACATATAGGTTCTGTCTATGTTCGGCGAGCCGTCTGATGTACCCCCTGTCCGCACCCAGAAGGATGCCGTTGGTTTCCAAGATGAAAAGGTACCCCGAATTCTTAACCCCCTCCAAAATGGAAAGGAGATGCTCCCTCCCTAGGGTGGGCTCACACCCCGAAAGCCGAAGCTTCTTCACCTTCAGACCCCTGAAGCGCTCCCAGCCCGGCGCCTTTATCCCTTCAGCTGCAGCGCGTAGAAGGCCCTGTACCACCTGTCTCGGGGGGTAGAATCTTCCGAATTTTTCAGGGAAATCCCGTGACCAGTCGGTCCAGCAGTAAAAGCAGCGCAGGCAGCATCCGATGGCGTACCCCGTCGCTATTCCCCCATAGGCGGGGCGGAGTATATTCCAACGTACTTCCTTTCGAGACCTTCCTCGCCCTCCCGCGTCACGATCCGCTCCGTCTCCCTCGCCAGCTCGAGGGGGTCAAAGGGCTTGGAAGCTAGGGTGAGGAACCGTTGGTACTCCCGCATCAAAAAGTTATCGAATGTACTTGATGAGATCCACAAGGTGAAGGGCTGGAGTTCAAAAATAAAGTTCCTTTACGACAACTTGCCAAATTTGAAATTCTTCCTCTCGGGCTCGGCCAGCCTGATGCTCGAAAAAGAAGCCTCGAGCGATCTGGCCGGCAGATATTTCCTGGTAGAGGTCAGCCCACTCTCTCTGAAGGAGTTCGCGGAACTTCACCTGAAAAAGCACGTCGACATTCACCTGCAGAGGGATGAGCTGGAGAGGGTCTTCCCGCTCTGGATAAAGAGACCGTTTCCTGAAATCGTGGAGTGGAGGGACGAGAGTAGGGTTTACGAGTACATAAGGGAGCTGGTTACCGAAAGGGTGGTGAAGGTGGACCTGCCCGGAATCTACGGGGTGAGGGGTCCCCTCCTTTCGGCACTCTCCGAGCTTTTCCTGAGCAACCCAGGAATGATCCTGAACCTCTCCTCCCTCGCTAGGGACCTCAGGGTCGGCAAGCAGGTCCTAGAGGAACACCTCTTCTTTCTGGAGTTCGCGAAGATCATCCGGGTCGTGAAGAACTTTAGGCCTTCGATGCGTGCGGAGTCTAGAAAGATGAAGAAGATATATCCGTTCCACCTAGCGCTCTCCTTCCCATACCACCCCTCCTTGGATAGGGGCAAGATCCTTGAAGCGCTGGTCGCCCAGCGGATGGAGAGGTACTGGAGGGAGGGTTCGAGGGAGGTAGATTTCATCGGGGCAGATCTCCAGCCTATTGAAGTCAAGGCGAAGGAGGAGGTCAGGGCGGGCGAGCTCGGCTCCTTGATCTACTTCATGAAAAAATACGGGAGAAAAGAGGGGACGGTTGTATACGAGGGCACAAGCAGGGAGGAGCGGATAAACTCGCTTAAAATAAACTTCAGAAACATTGTGGATTTTCTCTTGGAATAGGCGTTTCTTTGCTCGTCCTCATTTCTACTCCGGCGATCGTTTGCTGTATGGGTTTTTCAAGCCTCGGGCGGGAATTGAACCCGCGACCTCGCGCTTACCAAGCGCGCGCTCTAACCGACTGAGCTACCGAGGCATCAACAATTATCACAGAGATGTTTTATTCGATGAGGATGCTTCTGGAAAAGGAGATCCAGAGCTGCAGGCTCTGCCGGTACGTGGACAAGCCCTTCCTGAAGTCCTCCGCCTACCGCTGGCTACCGGAAAGGGTGAGGGTTCTTGCCATCGGAGAGTCTCCTCCCCCCGGGAAGAAAGAGAGCTCCCTTTACAACCTTAAGGTTTTCGACAGGCTCAGGCTCTCCCTTTCCCTCATCCTCGGAGTGGAAACGGGAAGGGTCTTGGGCACGCTCAAGGAGGCAGGGGTCTTTTTTACGGCGTCTATCAAGTGCAGGCCCCCGGACAGGAAAAGCCTGATGGGGATGAGGAGGAACTGCGTCCCGAAGCTGGCGGATGAGATACGCCTCCTAGCCCCCCGCAGAATAGTGGCCATGGGAAGGTTCGCCTCATCCTCCGTTTGCGAAATCCTGAAGCTCGCCCCTCCCCCCAGCCTACATGAGATATCTGCCATCCGCTCGCGCGGAGTCGAGATCTTTTTCACGCCCCATCCCAACTATGTTTTCAGGTTCGCCCGCACCCTAGCCCCCCAGCTTTCGGAGATTTTGCTGGGACCTTGAAAGACTCTCTTGAGGAAGGGGGGTGTGAGAAGGCTCGTGGCGACCACCACTAGGACGGTCATGGACAAAAGTTGAGGCCTAACCGCCCCGCTACTAACCCCAATGGAGGCGAGAATCAGTGCGACCTCCATCCGGGGCATCATTCCCACTCCCACCCTCAGGGCATCGCGAGGATCCATCCCCACCAACAGGGCACCTCCCCCGCATCCGACGAGCTTGTCTATTATACATATCGCCAGAAAGAAAAAGGCGAGCCAACTTCCCGCCACTAGGTGCAAGTCCGCCCTCACCCCGCACCACACGAAGAAGAGGGGGACGAGGAAACCATAGCCGATGGAAGAAACCTCCTCCCTGAGTTTTCCCGCGCCACGCCAGCCCGAGAAGGCCAGCCCCGCGAAAAAAGCGCCAGTAATGGCGGCGAGCCCGAGCTTGTAGGCAAGGACTGAGAAGAGAAGGGCGAGCGAGAGGGAGAGGGAGAGGGTGGCTTTCTCGGTCCTCAGATGCTCCAGCCGCTCGAGAAGGGAGGGCATGAACCTCAGAGCGGCGAACGCCAGGAGGAAAAAGAGCCCCATGAGGAGGCAGGTGAGGACCAGGCCGGAGGGCGAGAAGGAGGCGGAAGCCACACCCCCAAGCACGCTCAAGACGGCGATCCCGAACACATCGTCGATCACAGCAGCGCTGAGGATGGTTGCCCCCACCTGGGAGTGCAGCTTGCCCAGCTCGAGGAGGGTTCTCACTGTCACCCCCACGCTCGTCGCCATCAGCACCCCTCCGGCAAAGGCGGCCTCGATCTTCGTCCATCCGAAAATGGAAGCGACACCGAAGCCTAGGAGGAAGGCGGTTATCACACCGGTCGCTGCAACGATGAGCCCCGGTCTGCCTGCCTTTCTGAACTCCCCCACCCGGACGGTGAGCCCGGCGAGGAAGAGGAGGAGGATGATGCCCAGCTGGGAGAGACTCTCGAAAATCTCGGAGGTTGGGGAAGAGGTGGAGAGAAGGCCGAGAAGGGAGGGACCCAGAAGGAGCCCCACCAGGATTTCTCCGATGACGGCGGGCTGCTTCAGCCTTTCAAAGATTTCACCGGCCAGTCTGCTGGATAGCAGGATGACTGAAAGGTGGAGGAGCAGCAGGGCGAGGTCCGGCATCAGCGGGTCGCACGGTAGGCGGCTATTATGTCTCGGAGGGTGAGCAGCCCCACGGCCTTCTCCCCCTCGGTGACCGGGAGGTGCCTAAGCTTTTTGGAGAGCATGAGCCTGAGGGCCTGCTCCACGGTGTTCTGTGGCGAGACGGCGAGCGGATTGGGGGTCATCAGCTCCCCGACCGTTTTGGCAAATCTCTTCCTCGCCTCCCCTATGTCTCCGCCCACCATGGCGCGCCCCACCACCGGAGAGAAAAGCGGAAGCACATCGCTCTCGGTGACTATCCCCACCAGCCTCTCCCCCTCCACCACCAGGAAGCAGGCATCGGCCTCGATCCGGTCCAAAAGCTCTTCCACTCTTGTGTCTGGGGCCAGAAGGGGGGGACTTCTCCTCATGATCTCTGCCACTTTCATGGAGAGGAACTTCCTCTTCTCCATCTCGTAGCTCATCGTTCCCTTCCCCTCACCTAATAAGTTCAAGCACGAGGAGGCCATATATCTCCAGCCCCTCTACTCTTCCCTCCACCTCGCTCCCTCTCCAAGAGATTCGGGCCTTCCCTGCCGGGGCGCAGAACCTGGCGTCTGCAATCCTCGTGGGCGCCCGGAAGGTGAAGCGGAAGGACTTGGGGATGAAGCGGTCCTCATGCGGGCGGTAGTCGCAGTTCAGGACATGGAGGTAAATCCTCCGTCCTTTGCGGTTGGCGGAGAAGAAGAGCTCGGGAGGGGCATCGGTTGAAAGGGAGGGGCTGGGCTCTCCCGCTTTCAGCAGTCTGAGCTGGGAAGGTGTGAACTTACCGCCCGGGACCACGAAGCTCCCGCTCACTCCCTCAGGGACCTCAGGCAGGAGCTCCCCGTCCCCGAAGATCGCCACATCCCAGAGGAGATGCTTGCGGGACAGATCCTCGGCAGCACGCAGCACGCGCTTGAGGTAGGGGTTGGAGAGGAAGGTGAACTCCTCCAGATGGGAGCGGTAGGAGAAAGCTAGAGTGGCATCTGCCAGGCTCTCCCCCTCAGCCGCCCAACGGTGCTCGGCTATGAAGGAGTTGGCCTGCGCGAGCGGCTCCAGCGGGGGATAGTAGGGCTTTCCCATGGTGTAGCAGCTGTAGGGCACCATGAAGTTGGCCTGGCAGGAGAAGGCCTCGAAGGCGTAGAATTTCAGGAGGTTCTCGGCCCTCTTCTTTCTCAACTTCCTTGAGGTCAGCACGGACGGAACGGCCGTCACCTCCTTCCCCCCTCCTAGGGCCCTGGCCAGCTTGTAGAAAAGGGCCTGCTTCCTCTTGGGGGGGAGGCCGAAGTCCAGCTCGAAGGTCAGGAAGTCCACGTGCCTTGCCAGCGGGAAGTAGATGGGGAGGAGCTGGGCGAAGTTTCCAGTGACCTCGATCCTCCTGCCCTTCTTCTTCCCGTACTTCTTGGCGTGTTCGACGAGCTCCGCGAAGGTCCTCTCGGAATTCTTGGCCTGAGCAATCCTATACTCCCGCCAAAGGGGGAAGTACTTGACTAGAAGGTGTGCCCGCAGGGGACCCGTCAGCCGGCTTATGAGGAACCTCCTGAGGGAAAAACGCCGGGGGTCGATTCCAAGTTTTCTCACGCCCTCCTCCCCGTATTTCTCCAGCAGGTGCCTGAGGAAGGCCTCCGAGCAATACCGGCAGTACCCCGCCCCGCACCAGATCGACTCGAAGGGGGTGGCGGTCTCGTCCACTTGGATGCCCCTGGCCCCGTAGTCTATCTGGAGCTCCACCACCCGCTTCAGATAGGTCAACCAGTGTGGGCTGTTCCTGCACATGGTCAGACAGGAGAAGGGGCCGCGCAGGTGGGGGAGGATCCAGAGGACCCACGGTTTGGTCCCGAAAAGGCTCCGGCATGCGCAGGCGTCGACTAGGCTTGGAAGTTCCTTTCCACCCTCCTCGAACCTCTTGGGGAAATACTCCTCCCATCTTCCGAGCTCGGGGACTCTGTTTTGGTAGAAGGCATCCAGCCCGTACCTCACCTTCCTGCCCCTCCCTCCCCTGCTCATCCAAGAGACGATCTTCCCGTCCCTCATTTCCATGAGGATGTCGTTGTAGCCCTGAGCCTCCCAGAGAACCGCAAAGACCCGGATGCCCTCCCCCTCGCATTTCCTTATGAACTCCCGGTCGCTCATGCCACCCTTTCCCCATGGTCTCTCCCCCTCCCCCTCCAGCCTGAGCAGCGGGAGTGCGGCAACACCCGACCCCAGCGCGGACCAGAGCAGGCAGTCGGCCCGGAGCCTTTTCATGTCCTCGATGGTCTGCTCGGTCTTGGGAGAGAGGAAGGCACAGACGGAGTTCTTGTCCGGTGGGTAGGTCGAGCACATGCAGAAGATGCGATAGGTCATCATCCCTTACCGTCTCCTTTTGAAGGTTGCGGCGGAACAGGTCGACCGTTGAGTTGGAGGTACCTGCAGCGGAAC
>Ga0185307_1000830_pt1 | contig 18237 bp, 18 predicted proteins | sample LHCtaG_FD_128010 | JGI IMG/M metagenome (GOLD analysis project Ga0185307, IMG submission 128010) | Hot spring microbial communities from Little Hot Creek, USA to study Microbial Dark Matter (Phase II) - LHC4sed_matched (SPADES... | ecosystem: Environmental > Aquatic > Thermal springs > Hot... | reverse complement strand
AGAAGACACGAGTATTTCTAAATTCTGTATATAGAGAAGAAGCTATGAGGCTTGTTTGGAATAACTTCTAATTCTTCTGTAGAACTTTTAAGACGGGGAGACTAATAAACTGATTCAACTTTTTAATCGTCGAAAAATAGTTTAGACAAGGTTCACCACTCTACCACTAATCCTATGAATTCGCTTCTCTCAGAGCCTTCCTGAAGACAAGGTAGCCGATTATTAGGTCGATTTAGTAAACCCGCCACCAGTCCAAGACGCTCGTTAACAGGGCCGCGACTCAGCGTCCGAGCTTAGCGAATCTTTTTTAAATTTAGCGCGCGCTCAGAAGGAGTTTTAAATCAAGGTTTTGAGAAACTAGAAATGAAAGTATTGATTACTGGCGGAGCTGGTTTTATAGGGCATAATATTGCTACCCGTCTTAAGGAAAAAAGGCTTCGAGGTCCAAGTTCTTGACTCTTTCGAGAGGTCTACTGAGCTTGCTGTCAAAAGGCTTAGGGAAGTCGGTGTTCCTGCAACAAAGGTTGAAATCAGAAATATTACCTAGGTTAAGAATGTTTTACATGATGCTGTTGTTCGTGCCACTGCCTCTATTGATGTTACGGAATCAGTGGAGAAGCCTCTACTTTACCTGGATAACAATGTTTTGGGTACAGCTTTCATTGTCAAGGCTTCTCTAGACTCCGGAGTAGGCTTATTCATTTACTTTAGTTCCGCCGCAGTCTACGGGGATCCGATTAAGCTCCCTATAGGCGAAAATCATCCCGACATCTGTATCCTACAAGTTTTTATCTGCAGTAATATTTATATAGCGCCTCTTTGGTAATACATTTTGGGAATACCTATGGGTAAACTTATAACGGTCTCCGCAAAGGTTAGCGAGGAGCTGAAGAGGAAGGCCAATAAGCTTGGGATAAACGTAAGCGCATTGGTAAGGAGGGCCCTTGAGGAAGAGATTAAGAAGAGGGAACTTCAGAACGCGGTCGAAAACCTTAAAGAGGAGGCTGAAAAGTCTCCCAAGATACCTGGAGGGACCGTCGTTAAGATAATCCGCGATATGAGAGAAGGGCATGCGCTTGTCAAATGAGCTCTTGAAAGCAGTCTTAGATGCATCTATACTTATTCAAACCATTGTTAAGGAGAGGTATACGGACGTAGCCCTCAAGCTCGTAAGCGTGCTTAAGGCGATCTACGCGCCTCGGCTCATCCTCTACGAGATGGGGAATGCCCTAGTGGTACTGACATTCCAGAACCTCATCACCAAGGAGGATGCGATAAGAAAATTAAACCTCGTTAGCTCCATACCAACGCTTAACCTCACGGAAATCGCACTCAGCAAGGCCATGGACATAGCTGTTGAACTCCGGATCACCTTGTATGATGCCGCCTATCTGGCCTTATCCCTTGAAGAAGAGGTTCCACTCATCACGGCAGACGAGGAATTATACGAAAAGGGGAAAAAGGTGACTAGAGTGATTCATGCATCGGAAGTGAAGCTATGACTATCTCTATTTTTCAAAATCTGACGGGCGGACCTCACTATCGCGTGGGCTAAAGCATCGAGAACTATAACACGTATCTTCTACCCCTATTCTCATGAAGAGGTGAAACAATAACGCCGTACAAGCACAGCATGTATAAGCTATGCTTTATGTTGACATTGAAGACATATGCCAAGCCTACGAGAGGTCGAAAAAGGAGGAAACAGCCTAACCCACATAGTAAACGTTTACTATCCAAACCCCGTAACCATCCTAGAACTAGCGCAAATAGTCCAGAGAACCGTAATGAAGCTTACGAATAATGCCATACAACCAAGAATAAAGATAGTCGACACGGGACAAAAACCTCTATTCAGAGAAGACGACAAGAACCGAATCAAAGTAAGCATAAAGAAAGCCATTGATTTCCTAGGTTTAAGCAGACTCAAAAGTCCAGAAGAATCAATAGAGGAAATCGTAAGGAGAAGGCTCATAAACACAGCTTCGAATGCTAAACTTTAAGCACGCTTTGATACTGCTTGGAAGCCCCTCTTCTTTCTTTAGAAACGTTGTTGAGATGCAGGAATAATCTTAATGGCTATTGACAAGGTTCTTATGATCATTGTTGTAATTTTCACATCATTTAACTATTTTTAATTTAAGGTTGCAAATCTTCATCGTTGGACAGTGCAATCAAGGTTGATAAGGTGGTCATAAATGGGTGTGAACATGAACTTCCTTACGAGCTACGGGTTGTCGAAAACACTCTTCTAAACGCCTCAGTGATGCCAACGTTTTTCGAAGGACAATTCCCAAACCGGCTTTTCGAAGGATGGATTAACGATAAGGGTGTGAAACTCGGCAAGCTTTTCATAGTGAATAAGCCGATGAAGCTGACGGCTGTCTGGAGAGAAGAGCTTAATTTTAAAAACATAAGCATCATTATTATAATCACGGTCATAGTAATCGCAGCCATAATAGTGGGATTAAGAAGGAGGAGGTTCCTGTAGGCTGTTTAGAAAAAATATTGGATATCCACGTCTTATCTTTTTTTACATGTTTCTTCTTCCGGGTGTGTTGTTGCCTGCTAGTATTAATCGTTTTTTAATGGCTTTTCGAAGATTCCCTTTCTAGGGAAAGAATTTAAAGCTGGGCGTGAACATATAACGTTCGATGAAATACTATAGGCTCATAGGGGTCTTGGGCGCGGTTTTAGCATATCCTTTTATAGCTGTTTCAATCATTCTAACGCCTTGGTTCAATTTCTACGACAATGCTTTGAGCGACCTAGGCAATATTGCTCGAAATGCCCCGGTTGCACACCTGTACAACACTGGGCTAGTTCTCTCAGGGTTCTTAGTAGCCTTTTTCGCGTTATTGACTTTTTTGAAGCGTCGTTCATGGAAGTATTCGTCTTGGTCTCTTCTGCTTACGCTGACCGGCATAGACCTTGCTCTCATCGGCGTCTTCCCGGAGGATGCTGGGAGAGTACATGGATTGGTTTCCGTAATATTCTTCACCATGATGATAATCGTAATGCTCGTATACTTTTTCTGCTCTCTGGCCTTGAAAAACTACGTTACTGGAGTCCTCTCCATAGCTTTAAGCATTGCCTCGGCAATTATTTGGATGGTTGAATGGGGCTGGAAAGGGGTGGCAATACAGGAGACTCTAACATCCCTCATGGCTACGGTCTGGCTTTTAAGAGTGTCTTCAGAGACCTGTTGAGTTTAACAAAACACGTTGGGATACTTCGAGTACTCCTCCAAGTACTCGGGTAAAGCATTATTCTCAATGATATCCCTGTAAATGTAGGCGCTTGGCCTTGGGGTTCTCTTCTTAGTATTAATGTCGACATGTATCAGGCCGAAACGCTTGCTGAAACCCATTGCCCATTCAAAATTGTCAATGAGGCTCCAGTGGAGGTACCCTATAATGTTCAGCTTATCCTCCTTAATCGCAAGCCAAACATTGTAGAGGTGGGAGACTAGATACCATGGCCTATGCTTATCTTTAATATCGGCAATCCCGTTCTCCGTAACTATAAGGGGCTTCCCGTATTTTCCGCAAATGTTTAACGCCTTCCTCATACCCTCAGGATATATTTCCCACCCGAACTCGCTAGTGGGCCTTCCCGCCGCTGACTTAGAGCTTGGCTTACAGGAGAAGCCGTAGTCCACCTCACCCTGGAAATACGGCGGCCTGTCAATATGCTTTATAACATTCCTAGTATAATAGTTGACACCTATCCAGTCAGCCTTATTCCTCATATCCTTCCTATTAATCTCTCCGCCTTCAAGATTTCTCTTCACGGTTCCCTGAAGTATAGCCTTGAAAAACCATTCTACTGATGCTTCATGGTAGAGCTTCACAGCCTCTCTATCTTTCTCCGAGTCGGTAAGAGGCTCCCCGGGGGAGACTATGTATATCACACCTATCTTCGCGTTTTTACCCACGATCCTCTTTATCTGATCGTATGCTCTCGCATGGGCTTGAACCATGTTGAACGCTGCCCTCTCCGCTGCCCTGAGATCCATCAATCCGGGCGGGAAGCTTCCCCCCAAGTATCCTAGTGACCAGACGTTGCTAGGCTCGTTCATCGTGCTCCACATATCCGGGATATCTGGAAACTCCCATGCTACGTATGCGACGAATTTAGCGAATTCTATAACGGTCTCGTCGTCAACCCATCCCCGGGGGCCTTCTCTAAGACCAGTGTCCCTAGCCCGTATTGGATCATGAACCCATGTGGGCAAGGGCCAGTGGTAGAGGTTAAGTATTAGCTTCATCCCTCTTGACTTTATGTCTCTGAAAATCTCCCTATAGCGCTTCACTGCGCTCTTATTAGCCAATTCGTCGAGCTTTCTTAAAGCAGATACGCTGACTTCAATACCCTTTATTCCCTCATCGTCATGGTCTACGGAGACTCTGACGCTAGTCGTCGGCTTGGGGAAAATCCTGCTCCACTCAGGGTTCATACGCCAAGTATTAAGCCCCATCCACTCCGCCCAGTCGTGATCCTTCTTGTAGAGATCCCAGTAGCCAGGCCCATGCTCCGGAAAGTCTCCGCTGACTATTTTAGACTCTATGTTCTTAGTGTCGTGAACCCACACGTACCAGTCGCTGTTAGGGTCTAGAGCGTTTTGAGAAAACCCCATTTCATACTGAAAAGCAGCCATAGATATTCCCCATAAGAAGCGTTTTGGAAACCCGTTCATAAGGTTCTTTTCGAATTCATAATTATAAGCCTTTCTAAAAATGGTAGAAGCATGGGATACAGATACTTGTCACATCTTTAGGCGAGACGTTGTGTTTGCCAGCTTTTTCAGAATCCTTATATGAGAGAAGCTATAGGAAATCATTATGAAGGCTGCGTCATTATTTGGGGTTGGGGACCTTAGAATAATTGATAAGGATGTGCCTGAAATAGGTGATGGCGAGGTTCTTATCAGAGTCGGAGCATGTGGAGTATGCGGTACAGACATGCATTTCTTTAAGGGAGAGTGGAAGGTGAAGACGCCTATAGTCTTGGGACACGAGTTTTCTGGAGTTGTTGCAAAAGTAGGCTCTAAAGTAAGAGGGATAGAAGTTGGAGACCATGTGGTTGCAGAGCCGAACATACTGTGTGGAAAATGCAAGTATTGTAGGATGAGTGAGAGAAACTTCTTTTGCGAGAACATTCAGACAATAGGTGTGACGGTTGACGGTGCCTTTGCAGAGTATGTTAAAGTTCCGGAGCAAAACGTATACAGGATACCGGGCGAAATGCCTCTGGAGGAGGCTGCTTTAATCGAGCCCCTTGCCTGTATAATAAGGGGTGTTGACAATGTTGGAATACCTGTTGGAAGCAGTGTTGCAATCGTCGGCACTGGGCCGATCGGCCTGCTTATGATACAAGTGGTTAAGCATTATGGCGCATCCAAGATTTTTGCAATTGACATTATTGAGGACAGGCTTAGGCTTGCTCGCGAGCTTGGAGCGACTCTGACTATAAACTCTACGCAACAAGATCCGGAGAAAGCAATACGTGAAGCAACAGACAACATTGGTACGGATATTTCAATCGAGTGCGTGGGAAGCTCTTCGGCGATAGAGGTTGCTTTTAGACTTGTTAGAAGAGGGGGTAGATTGCTAATATTTGGGGTTGCTCCTGAGCATGACGTTTGGCGCGTTAAACCGTTTGAGCTCTACGATAAGGAGGTTTCAATATTCGCATCCTATAGGAGTCCATATACTTTTCAAAGAGCGGTTGAACTGGCTTCTTCAGGGAATCTGAGGCTCAGGCCAATAGTGTCTCATATTCACACTCTTAAAGAGGCCCCTGAAGTTTTTAAAGAGCTGGCTGAAAAGAAGAAGGGGATAAAAGCTCTCATCAAGCCGTAGTTCTCGTATTTTTAAGGTTTTACTATTGCCGCGTCAAAAGCATCTCCCGCTCCAGTAGGGTCAACTTCACGAACAATGTAAGCAGGCTCTGAAACAACTTCCTGCTCAGTCACCCCTAGGGAACCCTTGTTCCCTATCTTCACCGCTAGGAGACTTGCTCCTTTTTTAAGAATCTCCAATGATTCCCTAATATTGTTCTTACCCGTCAAGTCGAAAAACTCTTTTTGAGAAGGCATAATTATTTCAGCAGTTTTCAAAACGGGTTCAGATAATTTTCTTATCGTCCTCGGGCTTATTAACTCTCTCCTGAGATTGGGGTCATATGTAACAATTATTCCAAACCGGCTTGCTATTTTAACAGCTTTATAGCAAGCTTCTCTAACAGCTTCTCCGATTGAAAGAGTTGATCCCATTATGTGAAGCACCTTAAAAGATTTCACAAAATCTTCATCCACATCGTTGGGCTTTATTTGAGCAGCTGCGGAATACTTCAAGTAGAAAACAAATCTCCTACTCCCATCAGAATAATAGGTGACAAAAGCGATACCGGTTGTATAGCCTTCTCTAGTAAAAAGGTACTTGACGTTAATTCTATCGTTGACGAGCCTGTTTCAAAACTTTCCCGAAATCATCATCCCCAATCCCACCGATTATGGCTGCTTTTAAACCAAGCCTGGAGGCAGTATCTATGAATATTGCCGGAGCACCGCTGGGAAAAGGCCCCGCGTATTCTCCAGTTTCATGGTGAGGCTGGTTTCTCCTTCTTCTTATAAACTCTACAATCGTCTCGCCGATTGTTAACACATCCATCTTACATTGTTTTTAGATTAAACCATATATCTTTTACCTCCGCTTTAGAAATATTAATTTAAACAACGAGATCCCTCACGGCTTCAGAACGATTTTTATGACATCATAATCCTCCTTATGGAGGAGCATGTTGAACGCCTCCTTATATTCTTCTAGCTTCATGATATGAGTGATGAAAGGCTTCACCTTGACTTTTCCGCTAGCTAGTAATTCTACTCCAACCACGTAATCCTCATAGAGATGATTGGCCGAACACGTAAGAACCCTCTCTCCTCCAACTAGGTCCGTAAGATTTAACTCTATTTTCACAGGCGTTACTGCAAGCATTATAAGCCGACCCATTCTTGCAAGCATGCTCAAGCCTGCTTTCACTGTCTCATTGCTTCCAACAGTGTCGAAAACCACGTTTGCGCCGATTCCTTGAGTTAACTTCAAAACTTCGTCTACAAAGTTTTTGTTTTTCTTAACGTTTATGACATGATCTACTCCAAGAGCCTCCGCCTTCTCTAAAGGCTTATCCCGCGTGTCTAAAGCTATGATTTTCGAAGCTCCTCTGATCCTCGCGACTTGAGAAACCATGAGGCCTATTGCTCCGCACCCTATTGTAACAACGTTTTCAGTCGGGGAGACGCCTGCTCTATTGTTCGCATGGATTGCTACTGCTAGACCATCTAGCTGGGTGGCTTCTTCATAGGATACATTATCCGGAAGCCTGTAAGCATTATTCGCCCATATCTGCATGTACTCTGCATATCCTCCCGGCGGATAATCAACATCTCCCCACCTTCCGTCATGCCCAATATGTAGCGTGTGCTCGCACAGGTTTTGAAACCCTCTTTTACAATAGTAGCATTCTTCACATCCTTTGAAAGCCAGTACCCCCACCCTCTCGGAAACCCTGCTACTCTTCACCCATTTCCCTGTTTCAACTATTTCCCCAGAGACTTCGTGGCCGAGTATGAAGCTCTTAGTCTCCTTAAGATCTCTTCCCAGCGTATGAAGCGCCCATGGGTTTTCGCCTAAGAAATACCTTACATCGCTCCCACAGATACCGACTGCTTTAACACGTATCAAAACCTCATCCTCCCTAGGGACTGGTCTCGGAAGCTCTACCATTTCAAACCTGAAAGGGCCTCGGAGAACAACCGCCTTCATAGCATTGTAACGCTTAAACATCTATAATAAGTTTCTCATTCAACTCGTATGCAACTATTGTGATCTGCTAAAACCATAAGGGGTTTGTTTCACACGCTTTCTCAGGAAAATTTATATTCCATTGCCCTTTGCCTCACCTTGGAAAAAGCAATGCTGAAAAACAGGAATAGAGTCGTGCTTCTGCTTCTTATAGTAGTTTTAGACTTCACAGAGCTTCCCATATTTTTGAATCATTCGATTCCACATGGGACGAAGTTAGTAACCGTCGCGTCCGCTTCTCCCGAGATATCAGTGCATGTTAGGGTTTTAAACGCTTTTACTGAGCAGCCTGTTCAAAACGCAACCATAGTGATATGGGACCTCCGTACTCTTAAAAAGCCGGAGAAGGGTACCGGCATTTATTTTACGAATGAGAATGGGGAATGCGAAGTTCCCGGAGGGTATTTGAAACAAGATCGTACATACTGGTTGTACGCTTATAAGGGCGATTTTAAAGACAGGGTGGAATTCGCCCCGGTTAAGAAAGAGATCTTTTTTGAAAAACCCGGTAGACTCGACATTACTTTACTCCTGGTCCCCGGGGCCGTTGTTAAGCTGGAGGGCTCTCCCTACTTGGTTCAGGCGGCAAGCCCTGGGGAGGGGTATATGGTGATTAAAATCCTAGTTAAGAAAGAGGGTTTTGACATCCCGTTTATAAAAGAGTATGGCGATGCAATAGATGTCTTCTACTTAGGGTTAGATAGGAAAACTGTTGTTGTACCGGCTGGCATCCCCTTCGACCTCGAAGCAACTATTTCCATCGCCTCGCTCCAAAAATGGTCTATAACAGAGATTTCCGAGGTTTTCTACATCAGCAACGGTACCTTCCCCTTCCTAATGCCGCAGGGGGGTTCAACCTCGGTTAAGATACCTCAATACAGTCTTGAAAGAGGGCTAAAATACGTTGAGTCAAGGCTTTTGGAAGCCTCGTCGATGCTCGACGAAGCTCAAGGAATCGGCTTCATGGTCTTTGAGGAGAGAAACGTGCTTGCACGGGCAAATCAAAAACTGGGGGAGGCTAGTGCTCTTTTACCCATCGCAAAGACGGATGACGACTTTGACAAAATATGGCTTACGCTTCGCGAAGTGCTGGGTGAAATAAATCTAGTGACTAGAATAGTGCAAGACAAGTACTCCGTAGGAAAGACGCATGCTGTCTACCTCTCAGCAGTAGTGGCTGTGTTCAGCGTCGTGCTTTCCTTCTTTTTCTTCGAGAACGAGAAGAAAAAGGCTGTCTCTCTAGCCATTTTCTACATACTCATATTATGCAGCTTATACTTTATCAACCCGGGTACTCGCGTGATAATTTACGAGAATTCCCTGCTTTTCATCGGGTCCGCGGTTGCCTCTCTCGCAGGAGTTTCCGCCATAGTTTTCGGCATACCGCGTGTTTGGAAAGAGAGGGCAGTGGAAGGAGAGGTCTCGTGGAGAAGCGCTCTTTCAATAATATTCTCCATGAGCAAGCGTCAAATAAGACGCAAGAAGATACGGGGCTTCTTCACGATATTCTCCATATGCATGCTTGTCTTAGCCTTCACAGCATTTACAACATTTGGAACAGCATTCGGAATAGTTTCCTTCAAGATGAACGCGATTCCGTCTTCAGAGGGTGTTATTGTAAGACGTATGATTAACGGTTCCTCGCTGATGTTCTCTCCCCTAGGGATGGATGATGCTACAATGCTTTCAAAGATAGTTCGTGTGAGCAATGTTGCTTTGAGGATGAAGAGTATTCCTAAATATGGTCCTGTCGCCAGAATTGTTAATCCTGCTACTGGAGACAGCTATCCTATTTTTGGCGTGGTCGCCGTATCTCCAGAGAAAGAGTCTCTTTATACAAATCTTAACAGTATTGTTGAAGGCAACTACTTAAGCGAAAACAAGTATGGCGAGGCGCTCGTAAGTGTAGGCTTGTCGAGGAAACTAGGGCTGAGACCAGGTAGCAACATGACTTTAGAAATCCTAGGTACTGCCATAAGCAAAAGCATTGTGATCAACGGCTTCATTAACGATGAGGAATATGAGGAGTTAACTGACGTCGACGGTAATCTTTTCGGTCCGGCTCGCCTCCTCCAAGACGGTTCCCCGAGGAGATGCAACGCCTCAGAAACACTGATTATCAATATTGAGACGGCTGAGAAGATTCAGAAGGAGATTAACGATTTCTACGGTAGAAATGCTCCGCGTTTCCTAGTGCCGTCTGAAATCCTATTCAGATTGGATGAGGAAGACGTTGAGACTGCTGTTAGAAGCATAATATCCTTCTTCAATTACGATGTTTTCATCTCCTCTAAAGGTGTTGTGAATTATTATTACATTGGTTCATACATTAGGTTTGACGGTACCGCAGAACTGCTGATTCCGCTAGTGATAGTGGTTTTAAGCGTAGGCATGGTTATGGCTAACAGCGTTTACGAGCGTGGAAGAGAGATAAAGACGTTAATAACGCTCGGATTAAACCCGACACACGTAGGATTAATGTTCTTAGCCGAGGCTATAGTTCTGGGGATGGTTGGGGGAAGCATCGGCTACTTGGCTGGACTGGGCTTCTACAGGGTTCTCGTCCTGCTTGGTCAAAGGCTTGTTGAAAACCTCATGGTTAGGGAAAAGCTTGAATGGTGGTGGAGTGCCTTGGGTTTCTCACTTGCAGTAGTTGTATCAATAATCTCCGCCATAAGGCCCACAGGAATGGCTATTCGCGCGTATACCCCGTCGATGATAAAGAGAGTTAAGAGACCGACGGAAGAGAAGAAGGAGCGCAGGGAGAAGATATTCAAGGTTTATAGAGCTAGGGAAATAAGCATGCCGGTGAAGATTTTCCTCAACGAGAAGGAGTTCTTCACGGGCTTTCTCCTAGACTATTTAAAACAATTGAGAGGAGGGCGTATGGAAAGGGTTGAAGATATTGAAGACTTGCCTGAGACCGAGGACCCTGTGAGCGGGTTGACGAAGATAGTTAAATTCAAATACTATTTCATAGCGAAGGGACAGGAGAGAGGAACTAAAAACAGCCTTGTCATGACGAAGGCGCCGAGTGAAGAGTATTACCGTATTAGGCTCGTATCAGAACCAGTGTCTCCAGGGCTTCCTGAAATGGTTATAGATAGGACTGTAGACTTTGTACATTGGATACTCATGCAATGGGTTAAAGATAAGAAGAGGATAATGGGAGCTCCTTAAAATCGCAGATATTAAAGTAGACTTCTTTAACTAGGCTGTTCAACGGGATCTTAAATCTGGTTCCAATAAATTTTAACACGGTTTAATTCTAAAAGCATGGTTCCTTCGATTTATTTTAAGAATTTTAAAAACTATAATTTTTTAAAAGAGGCTTCGGCTATCCGTCGACTTCCACGTTATACTTCTTTGCCAGTATCTCCATCTGCTCTTCGAAATCCCGGATTCCCTGGAAATAGAGCTTAGTGGCCTCATCATCCACCCTTTCCTTTCCAATCCTATCTATCAGGATTTCAGCGATTCTCTCAGCTTTCGTCTTCTCCTTCTTCTTTTTGAAGAATCCCATTTTTAGCCATACCCTCGTTAATATGGGGATTATAAAGTTTTCTTCTAGTATTTAACCTACTTGCGAACCATGTTGATTTTTAAAAAGGTTTTTATTTCTCACATGAGAAAAAACTGTGTCTGGAAAGACTAGAGTGAAGAAATTATAACTTCTAGAGCAGCTCAATCTCGTTAATAAGCCCAAGTTTTTTAGTCTTCTCGTAGACCAAGGTTGCTGTAACCAAGTCCTGTATTGCTAGACCAGTAGAGTCGAAAACTGTTATTTCCTCATCACTTGTTCTTCCTGTCTTCTTCCCAGCTATGATCTCACCAAGTTCAGCATATATTTGCTCGCGCCTGAAAATTCCTTTTGAAAATGGAACATTCAGCTCGCCGTAGTGGCATGCCTGCTCATAATCATCTACAACTACCTTTGATCTTCTTAGTATCTCAGGATCAAGCTCTTCTTTGCCAGGTGCATCGGCTCCTATGGCGTTAATATGCATGCCCTGGGTAACCCATTCGCTCCTAACTATTGGCTGAGTTACTGGCGTTGTTGTGACTAGAATGTCACAACCTTCTACAGCCTCTTTCACACTGTTCTTAATAAAAATTTTTAGACTAAGGTATTCCATATCTCTTAAAAATTTTTCACACTCAGCAATTGTTCTTGCGCAAACTCTGACCTCTTCAATCTTGAAAACCTCGTTTAGCGCTAGAAGCTGAGTCCTAGCCTGTGCCCCTGCTCCGACCATTCCGATCACTTTAGAATCTTTTCTAGCAAGGTATTTGGCAGCTATCCCGCCAGCAGCCCCTGTCCTCATATTGGTGATGTGTGTCCCATCCATTATTGCTAAGGGCCTTCCGGTTTCAGGATCTATAAGAACTATCGTAGCCATGACGGTGGGTAGACCATGCTTACTAGGATTATTAGGATGCACGTTTACAATTTTAACACATGACATTTTAAGATCAGGCATGTACGAAGACATCGTCCTAAAATCCCCATTCGGGAAAACAATGTACGTTTTAGTTGGCATTTGCACCCTTCCTAATCCCTTAGCTCGAAAAGCGTCTTCCACAGCATCCATGACTTCTCTCATGGAGATGCTTTTTTCAACGCAGGCTCTGGGAATCAGCGAAACCTTCATCTTTTTTCTAAGTTTTTAAACAGTTAACGGTTTATTAAGTCTTTTAAAATGTAAATATTTCCCCCTAATGTGCTCTCTTCGAGTATGAGGTTGCGATCGATTCCTTTACAGTTAGGTTATTTACCGATTTTCTCTTCGACTTCTTTCCTGCCTTCCTCCAATTCGGAAGCTTGTTCCCTATCTCTCTTCAGAAGGAGGGTTTGAAACTCTCCTACATGAGTCTTCTCCTCTTTCGCTATATCCATCAGAATCTTTTTAATTTCTTCATCGTCAGTTGCCTGAGCAAGCTGCTCGTAAAGATTTATTGCGTCGAGTTCAGCAATTATTGCTGCTCGAAGTATCTCCTTATTAACCTCTTCCTTCCCGACCTTCTCTAAATAAATCGGGACTTTCGAAATCATTTCAACAGAGTGATGGTAGAAGGCTTCTTTTAAGTTTTTATAAAAAACATTATTGCAAAAGGTGTTTTGAAACCCATTCTATCATTTTCTCTCTGTGAACGCTCACGCATTCGTGGCCCATTCCAGGATATATTGCTAGCTCCTTAGTTTTGGAAGCTAGATGGTTGAACGTTGCGAAAATCGTTGAGGGCGGGCATACAGTATCAACTAAACCTACAGACATGAGGATTGGGCAGTTAACGTCTGGAGCGAAATTCATAGCGTCGAAATAAGAGAGTGTTTCGAAAACCTTTTCAGTCTTGTCGGGGTGCATTTTAAGGTAGCGAGGTATCTCCAAATAGGGATCTGAGGCCGCAACCTCAACAGCCCTCTCAAAATGGCATAGAAAAGGTATTTCTGGTAATGATAATGCGATTTTCCTCTCAAGCGCAGAGACTACTAGGGTTAAGCCTCCCCCTTGGCTGGCGCCGGTTACTCCAACTCTATCCTCGTCGACGCAATCCATTTGGTAGAGAACTTTGAGCGCGCGGAGACAATCCATGTAGACATACCTGTAGTAATAAGTGTTTTTATCCAGTATGCCCTTGGTCATATAGCCGGTTATGCTTCCAGAAGGATACTTTGCGAAATCAGGTGTGTCTCCGAACTGCCCCCTAATGTCGATTGCGAGAACAACAATGTCTTGGAAAACCCAACCAAGATAGTCGGAGACCGTGCCCCTGTGCCAGCCGTAGCCATGGGGTATGAGGAGCGCTGGAAACGGCCCCTTGCCCACGGGTTTCAGAAACCAAGAGGTTATCGGAGTCTTGTCTATAAAGCCCTCGAAAGAAAGCAAGTATGCCTCCAGCTTTCTGACAGGGTATTCCATCCTTTTTAAAACAGGATTAAGGAGCTGTTCGCCTGCAAGCTTTACGTTCTCGTCCCAGAAGCTTTTGAAATCGCTCCTCCTAGTTAACGGAGGCTTGTAAACCTTGAGTTGTTCTAAAGGGAAATCTATTATCGGCATGTCGAACAGCATAAGTAAGGAAATATATAAATGCTAGTTTACTACTACCTAGGAAAGTGTTTCTTTCGAACATCGTTGAGTCTCAATAAGCCTTAAATATTTTCGTTCCACCATCTTTCTGAAAAAGAAAGATTGAACAAGAACACATGTTTCATTGGGGTAGATGTTGGCACGCAAAGCATGAAGACTCTGATTGTAGATGGCGAAACGGGCTCTGTAATCGGCAAGTCTGTTGAAAACTACGGGCTCATAGAGGGGCTTCCCCCGGGCCATAAGGAGCAGGATCCGCAGGTTTGGATAGACGCGTTCCGAAAAACGGTTAGAGAGGCACTGTCCAAGTCTGGAGCGGATCCTCGAAGCATTAGGGCAATCGGCGTATCGGGACAGCAACATGGTTTTGTATCGCTCGACGAGAAGGGTAGGGTAATAAGGCCTGCGAAGCTCTGGAACGATACTAGTACCGCTAGGGAATGCAAGTATTTAACTAGGAAACTCGGAGGCATGGGGAAGGTCATAAGGCTAATAGGAAATCCCTTTCTACCAGGATACACTGCTCCGAAAATACTGTGGCTTAAGAGGAACGAGCCTAAGAACTACGCGAGGCTCAAGCACGTTCTTCTCCCGCACGATTACTTGAACTATTATTTAACTGGCAACATGGTTATGGAGTATGGGGATGCTTCAGGTACAGCAATAATGGATGTTAGGAGGAGAGTGTGGTGTAAGAAGGTTATAGACGCGATCGACCCCGAGCTGGAGAGCAAATTGCCTCCTCTTCAAGGCTCCGACAAGCCTGCTGGAGTGATTAGGAAGGAAATCGCTGAAGAATTCGGATTCAGAGATGACGTTATAATTAGCGCCGGCGGAGGCGACAATATGATGGGTGCTATCGGAACAGGAAACATCAGGGAGGGCATTGTTACAGCGAGCTTCGGTACCTCTGGAACAATATACGCTTACTCTGAAACGCCTGTCGTAGATCCTAAGGGAGAGATAGCTGCTTTCTGCGATTCTACGAACGCTTGGCTCCCCCTACTGTGCACTATGAACGTTACCGTTGCAACGGAATACGTAAGAGAGCTCTTCAACATGACGTATGATGATTTAACAAGAGCTGTTGAAGAAGCTCCAGTGGGTGCGAACGGGCTCCTGTTAATTCCTTATTTTGAAGGCGAAAGGACTCCGAACGTTCCAGAGGGTACAGGCGTGTTCTACGGTTTAAACAGTAAGACTTTCAACAAGCAGAATATTGCTAGGTCGGCAATGGAGGGGGTTACGCTAGGTATGAATTATGGTTTAAACAGGATGAGGGAACTCGGTATAAAGCCTAAGGAGATAAGGCTGACCGGCGGGGGATCTAAGAATAGGGCTTGGAGACAAATAGCTGCAGACATTTTCAATACTGAAGTAGTTTGTATAAAGGTTGACGAGGGTGCTGCTTATGGTGCAGCATTACAGGCAATGTGGTGTTATCTCAATCACATCGGCTCTAAGACAAGTATCGGCGAGATATGCGACAGGTTTGTGCAACTGGATGAGAGCACTAGGCTCAGCCCTAAGGCTTCTAATGTTGAGATCTATAAGGAGCTTCAGGAGCTTCATAATTTTGTTAGCAAGAGCCTTAGAGAATCCTTCAAAATACACAGGAGTTATCTCGATAAGCATGTTTCGTAAATTTGCTCTACAAGAATCCCTTATTATTTTTAAAGGATAAGCTTTCCTCAGCGAAAAATTATTGACCCTCCTTTTTTCAAATAGCATCGATGCAAGAATTCTCAAAAATACTAGATAAGGTTCCCGCAAGATATTCGGATGTAAGGATTCTGAAACAGAGGATTATACAAGTTGCTCTGAGAACAGATTCTTCAGACTGCTTTGAGGAAGAGTGGTCTCGTATTGTATGTAGAGTCGTATCAAGAGGGTATGGTGTGGCCAGCACCGATAAATTGGATATGTCCTCTATAGAGCGTACGGCACTATTGGCGTTAAGAAACGCGAGACTATGCAGTCAACCAGTTGAACTCGTGAACGTGCCTCCTGAGAAAGGTTTTGTAGAGCATTCTATTGTCGAAGAGTTCGAAGTTGAAAAAGTTCTAGGTTTCCTAAAGTCCATCGATAGGGAGATAAAGTCAAGAATGAGTATTCGTGTTAGAACAGAGCTTGTTGCATCGCATTATAGGATTGATTCTACACTCGTAACATCTGAAGGCACTGAAGTACGTGAGAAAATCCCGTTGACAGACCTCGCAATCTACATTCTTTCAAAAGGATTGTCTGTAGGCTTCGCAAGCAAGATAATCGGAGGCATGGGCGGTCTGGAGGTGTTGAGAAGCCAGCAGTGGGAGGAAATACTGGAATGCCTAGTTAAGAGGGCAAGCGATTCTACAAGGGCTAAGCCCTCGATCTCCCTCCATTTTTCATACCCTTATCTCACTGGAAGGTTTAAAGTTATTCTAGACCCTGAGGCTGCGGGCGGTCTCGCGCACGAGATAGCACACTTCCTGGAGGCAGACGTGTATCAAGAGCGTTTCTTTAAAGGCTTGAATTATGGGATCAGGCTTGTCGACAATCCTCTTTTGGAGGGTGCCTACGGCTCATTCTACTGGGATGACGAGGGCATCCGTTCTAGAGAGAAAACACTGCTCGGCAAAGAAGGCATTAACCTTTTACATACGAGATTAACTGCGAAGAAAGATTCGGATGCTGGGAACGCTCGGGGGGTACTGAATAAGCCGAGGCCGATGGTTAGCAACATATACATACATCCTTCTGACTGGAGTAGAGAGGAGATTTTCGCGGACACTCAGAACGGTGTTTATGCTGAAGGCTTGGTTAGGGCTGAGTGTAGAATCGACGAGGGAAGGATCGAAATAGAACCGGAAATAGCATATGTTTTGAAAAACAAGGAGTTGATAATGCCTATAAAGAACTTGAAAATAATCTGTAGTATTAGAGACATCAGCAGAATAGACGCTATAGGTTCTTCCGTCCAGTTAAGGCCCTCTTATGAAAAAGGCTTTGCAATATCTGAGGGAGCTCCATACTTGAGAATAAACGGTGTAATATGTAGATGAAAACTAGCTTTTCTTTTCTCTCTTCCTCCTTTTCAGATAGTGTGCGATAATTGTTGCAACAACGAGAATTATTGCGATCAAGACTACCCACGTATAGTCTCTACGCCATTTCGCAAGAACTTTCTTGGGCTTGTCTATGATGATTGTTGCATTCAGGTCTCTAGAGTAGGAATCTCCTTCCCATCCTTCAAAAACATACGGTATTATGTGGAAAGAAGGCGGTTTAACTCCGAAGGAAGCGCAGGAGTTGCTTGAGTACCATCCGCTTCCCCAAGCTTCACCGTATTCAGAGCTTACATTAAGATAATACTCTGTCTTCCAAACGGCTTTTAAAAACACTGGTGACTCTACTTTAATAGTGATGTTGTTACTGTCTTCCACTAAGATTTCCTCCCAGCCTTGGAAAACATAGCGTACGACTGGAGAATCATAAACCACAGGTTCTAAGAATACGCTTGCTATTGAGGAAACATTATACCATCCTGCTCCCGAAGGCTTTCCATGCTCTGTTTCAACGTTTACCAGATATTCTGTCCTCCATATGGCTGTCTCATTAATCTGGTTTCTAACAATTATTGTTAAATTCGTCTCCGTGCCAGAATAGCTTCCTTCCCCCTCGCCAACCCATGCTTCGAAAACCCTCCTAGTGCCGTTTCCTAACTCTACGACGCTAGAATTTATTCTTAAAAAAGCTGTAGAGTTCTCATCATACCATCCGCCTCCATGCACAGTACCGTAGGGAAGAATCTACTTTAAGCAAGTATTGTTTACACCATAATGCTTCGATAAATCCCGGCTTATCCACAACTATTTCTATATTTGTGTTTGTAATATTGTTAGACCACTTTTTGAAAGCAAGCCTCTCACCAAACTTTAAGTAAATAAATGGTTCCACTGAAAGATTTAATACTGTTCCATTCGGATACCAGTTTGAAGTCAAATTATCCAGGTACGTCTTGAATGTAAACAAGTACTGGACTTCGTAGATTGCTGTCAGAAACATGTTTTCCCTTACTGTTATGACCCTGGTATTGTTTTCAACACCATCACTCCATCCTTTAAAGAAGTATCTCCCACCTTCCATGAATTCAATAGTTTTCGGCACGCTTACGTTGTGCACTGTTTTCTTAAGCCATTCGAAAGTATTTGAAGTAGAGTATTTAACGCCGTCTACGATTATTTCAACTCCAGGGATATTAGATGACAGATTTATTTTCAACTTGGGAACTATTATTT
>Ga0185307_1000829_pt1 | contig 18251 bp, 15 predicted proteins | sample LHCtaG_FD_128010 | JGI IMG/M metagenome (GOLD analysis project Ga0185307, IMG submission 128010) | Hot spring microbial communities from Little Hot Creek, USA to study Microbial Dark Matter (Phase II) - LHC4sed_matched (SPADES... | ecosystem: Environmental > Aquatic > Thermal springs > Hot... | reverse complement strand
CTCCGAGGTTTTTCCCTTCCTTAAGGATTCGCTCTTTAAGGCTTTGCACAGTCATCCCTCTAAATGGGGTTGGATTTTGTGAATTAATTTTAGCATGCAAGGGGTAAAAGAGCAACTACCCACAGCATTTGCGATGGGTGGCCCCCAAAATTGTGGGTACACTCTTTTTCCCCACCCTCGTTTGCTGATGGTCCGCCAATGCCTTGAGTCCCACTCGGTGGCGGGGTTACAGGGGCTGGCAACTTCCCCCTTTTAAGGTTTTCTGGGGGCACATCCCCCAAACCCCCTGCCAGGGGGCTACGCCCCCTGGACCCACTTTTTCCCCACCCTCGTTTGCCGAGGGTCTGCCAAAGTTTTAGGTCCCACCCATGGCGGGTTTGCAGGGGTAAGCTGCTCGCCCCTTTTTAAGGTTCCATGGGGGCACATCCCCCAAGCCCCCTGCCAGGGGGCTACGCCCCCTGGACCCCCCAGTTTTTTCCCACCCTCGTTTGCCGAGGGTCTGCCAAAGTTTTAGGTCCCACCCATGGCGGGTTTGCAGGGGTGAGCTGCTCGCCCCTTTTTAAGGTTCCATGGGGGCACATCCCCCAAACCCCCTGCCAGGAGGCTACGCCCCCTGGACCCACTTTTTTCCCACCCTCGTTTGCTGATGGTCCGCTAATGCCTTGAGTCCCACTCGGTGGCGGGGCTACAGGGGCCGGCAACTTCCCCCTTTTAAGGTTTTCTGGGGGCACATCCCCCAAACCCCCTGCCAGGAGGCTACGCCCCCTGGACCCACTTTTCCCCACCCTCGTTTGCTGATGGTCCGCCAATGCCTTGAGTCCCACTCGGTGGCGGGGCTACAGGGGCCGGCAACTTCCCCCTTTTAAGGTTTTCTGGGGGCACATCCCCCAAACCCCCTGCCAGGAGGCTACGCCCCCTGGACCCACTTTTCCCCACCCTCGTTTGCTGATGGTCCGCCAATGCCTTGAGTCCCACTCGGTAGCGGGGTTACAGGGGCCGGCAACTTCCCCTTTTTAAGGTTTTCTGGGGGCACATCCCCCAAGCCCCCTGCCAAGGGGCTACGCCCCCCCGGACCCCCTTTTTCCCCACCCTCGTTTGCTGATGGTCCGCTAACGTTTTGGGCCCCACTCGGGAGCAAGTTGGGAAGAGTTAGCAGCTCACCCCTTATTTTTAGTTTTTGGGGGGACATCCCCCAAACCCCTTGGGAGAGGGCCGTGCCCCTTTCGCCCTCAGTTTTTAATCAAGCTCAGCTTATGCTATCCCCTGGCCAAAGGAAGACGCCCGACAAAATTGATACAACTGTTCCTCCGCAAAGTTTGACTTACAGCTTAATTGGGGTTAAAATTTCCCACGCAATAAGGAGGGGAAATGGGCAACAAAAGAAAGCGAGGTTCCATAAGGATTTTTGATAATTGGTGTAAGGGGTGCGGCCTCTGCATAGCTTTCTGCCCAACTAAGGTATTTGATATGAACGGGGAAGGGCGCCCTGTAGTGGCCCGCCCCCAGGATTGCGTAGCATGTAAGTGGTGCGAGTGGCACTGCCCTGATTTCGCAATTGTAGTCACAGAACTCGCAGAGGAAAAGGGAAATGCTTAAGCTAATCCAAGGAAACGAAGCAGTTGCCTACGGAGCTATTTGGGCAGGATGCCGCTTCTACGCCGGTTACCCCATAACTCCCTCGTCTGAAATTGCCCACGTCCTGGCTCGGGAATTGCCTAAAGTAGGAGGGAAATTCCTCCAGATGGAAGATGAAATAGCAAGCCTTGGGGCTGTTTTGGGGGCCTCTGTAGGCGGAGTAAAGGCTATGACTGCCACCTCCGGGCCCGGGTTTTCACTCATGCAGGAGCATATCGGATATGCAGCTATGGCTGAGATACCATGCGTTGTGGTCAACGTCCAAAGGCTCGGGCCGAGCACAGGCCAGCCCACAAGCCCAGCCCAAGGGGATGTAATGCAAGCCCGCTGGGGCACCCACGGCGACCACCCAATTATAGTCCTTTGCCCTTCTTCGGTCAAAGAAGCCTTTGACCTAACTATAAAGGCCTTCAATTTCTCGGAAAAGTACCGTACTCCTGTAATCCTCCTAATGGACGAGGTAGTGGGGCATATGAGAGAACCGCTGGAGTATCCTCCATCCCAACCTCCAGAGGTGGTTGAGCGAATTCATGCCTCCACCCCACCCGAATGGTATTACCCTTACGACGAAGAATTCGGTGATGTCCCCCCTATAATCCCGTTCGGGATGGGTTACCGCTACCACATTACCGGCCTCCACCACGACCGCTCCGGGTTCCCTACTTTGCGCCCGGATGAGATAAAGAGCTGGGTTGCGAGGGTTTTCCGCAAGATTGAGGCAAATAAGGCTGACTTCACCTTTTACCAAGAGGATTGGACTGATAGAGCTAAGGTTTTGGTGATTGCTTACGGTGCTACAGCTCGGGCTGCTCGCCATGCGGTTAAAATCGCCAGAGCCCACCGTTACAAAGTCGGCTTTTTGAAGCTTATGACCTTATGGCCCTTCCCTGAAGAGGTTGTTGAAAGGGCCGCCCGCACCGCAGCAAGGGTCATCGTCCCAGAGATGAACATGGGCCAGCTAGCCCTGGAAGTGGAAAGAGTCGTTGGAAGGCGAAAAGTCCAAAGGGTAAACAAAGTGGACGGCACTATGATAACCCCAGGAGAAATACTAAAGGCCATAGAAGGAGGTAGGGAATGACTCGCCAAGATGCTTGGGCCCTTCTTACAGAGTTCACCAAAAACCCAAACCTCATAAAGCATGCCTTGGCTGTGGAAGCGGCCATGAGGGCCTATGCCCGCAAGTTCGGAGAAGACGAGGAAAAATGGGGCATAGTCGGCTTAATCCACGATTTTGATTACGAGCAGCACCCTACTTTGGAGGAGCACCCCTTCGCCGGGGCTAAGATTCTGGAAGAAAGGGGATGGCCCGATGAGATAATCAGGGCTGTCTTAGCTCATGCCGACCACACCGGGGTCAAGCGGGAAAGCTTGATGGAAAAAGCCCTCTTTGCCGTAGATGAACTTACAGGCTTAATAGTAGCGGTTGCTCTTGTTCGGCCAACTAAAAGCATCTTGGATGTGACCGTGGAATCGGTTAAGAAGAAGTGGAAGGAGAAATCTTTTGCGGCAGGGGTCAAGCGAGAAGATATTGAGCGGGGAGCACAAGAGCTCGGAGTGCCTCTGGATGAGCACATAAGTATAGTTTTAGAGGCCATGAAAGGAATTGCCTCTGAACTGGGGCTTACCGGCAAGTAATTTATGGCTTATTCTATTGGCAAGGGCAGATACAAAGATTGTGTTTATCCATCGGTTTGCTTCCTTGCCTTTCTGGGCTTATTGGCAAGTGCCCCCAGAGCGAGCATCCCGCAAATTTTAGCTGCCTCGGTTTCTCTGGCAATCCTTCTGGGCAAAAAAGAGGATTTTGGCTTCCATTCTCTGGCTTTGGCTGTTTCTCTCTTCGCCCTGTTCTTCTCCCAGGGCTTTGTCAGCTTCCTAAGCGCCTGGCTTTTGGTGGATGTAATTCTGCTTTGGGGGTGGGGGGAGAGGAAAAGCATACCAGGGCATCTATTTTCCCAGAGCGCGGGGATTTTAGCCTTCGCAGGCTGGGAGCATACAAAGTTTGAGCCTTTGCTTTTCCTTTCGGCCTTTGCCAGGGCTGGGTTCTTTCCCTGGCCTCGCTCTTACTTTAAATCCCGACGCTTATCCTTCCTCCCGATAGTAATGGCTTTCTATTTGCTAAGCAGAGCAAGCCTTCCTGGCGGCCTCTGGCCCTTGGCTTTTGGCCTCTGGCTTGCCTTCGGAAACGGGGTTGAACTTGGTAGAAAAGAAGGCTTTCCTCAAGCCCTTTGGGGATTACCACTTTCCTTTGCCTTCTACAAGCTTTGGAGCCTTCCCATCCTTATCGCGGCATTAACCGTGGCCTCTTTGGGAGAGCTCATTGAGAAGGCTTGGAAGAAAGTTGAAGGCATCGTTTCATCGCTTAGGAAAATCGCTTGGAATGCTACCGAATTTTTGGAAGGAGAAGGGGGGTGGCTATGGGTAGGGATTGGATTTGTGGCTTTGCTTCTGAGGTTGGGGCAACAAGGCGAGGGTTTGGGGTTGCCTAAAATTTTCTGGCGTGAGCTCTTCCCTGAAGGCTTTGGCCTCCTTAGCGCTGCTTTCTATTTACTGATTGCCGAATCCGATTCCGCCATATTGTTTTCGCTCCTGGCTCAATACATTATGGCTGCCTTTTACAAATCCCACCCAACCTCGGAGAGTTTGCTCATATTGGCGAAAGTGGCTCTTGGAGCGATGGTTTGTTTCATCCTCTACCTTTCCCGCTGGGGGGCTAAATGGCTCCACTCTCCCGGAACCTCAAGCCAGGGCAGAAAGGTGGAAAGCTGGTGGCTATTGCGGTTGGCCTTAGGCCTTGGGGGCGCGCTTTTGGCTTTTGCACTTGTAAACCGTTACCCTCTTTTTTCTCCTTCCCCTGAGGAAAGGCTTATAGTGTTCTGGCTTATAACCATCGGCTTATTGGGGACATTGGCTCCAGGCTCTGTCCTGCAGAGGACGGCCGGCATTTTGACTTTCCTCAATGGGCTTGAGCTAACAGGGCTTATCCTTAAACCAATGGCTTGGTTCATCCACCCGATGATAGCTTTGGGTGCTTCTTTCCTTTCAGCCTATGAGAGGGCGAGGAGCCGATGAAGGAATTGCCGGCGCTTCTTATCCCCTTCGGTACAGCTTTAGCCATTTATTTTCCGCCCCTGCGGAGATTCGGCTTTTGGATTGCCTCGGCGGTGAGCTTAATCATGGCTTTCTTGGCCAAAGGGGAACTTAGGTGGATATGGGGGTTTTTCGCTTACGCTTTCCTTTTGGGAAAGTTTGCTAAGGCTTCACCCTTCGCTGCTTTTTGGGCGATGCTTAGCCTTGGGGCTGTGCATGCTTCTTGGCTGTCCGCCCAGGAGCCTTTTAGCGCTCTGCTTTTGAGCTTCTCCTTGCTTTTAGCCTTACCGGCCATCTGGGAAGAGCAAAAGCTTGACCTGCCTGGAGCTTCCGTTTTCCTTTTGCTGGCCGCGGGGCCCTTTTTAACTCTTGGGCTTTCTACGGAATGGAGGCTGGCAATTATCCTGGCTTCGCTCTTAGGAGCATTGCCGTTCCACCTCTGGGTCCGGAGCATAATGAGAGATGGGCCATCATTCGGGGCCACTTTGCTGGCTGCAGGCTTTAGAGCCGTTATACTCGGATGGCTTTTGAAAGAAGGGCTGAGGCCAGCTTCAGGCCTTCCCCAAGAGATTTTGCATTGGCTTGGGGTATTATCGGTAATTTGGGGGGCTTTCAGGGCAGCTATAGCCGAGGATTGGGGGGAACTAAGTGCTTATGCCGCCACAGCCGAAGCCGGAGCTTTGCTCCTCTTGGCGATTGAGGGCAGACTTGAGGCCGCGTTCGTCTATTCCTTGCTGGCTGGATTGGGACTCTTGGCTTTGGGGGTGGGGGCTTGGAGTTTGAAGCTATCACTGGAAGAAAGCTATCCAGCAACCATTGCGGCTTCCCTTTTGCTTGCCGGGATTTTGGCCGTGGCTGGTTTACCCCTCACTCCAGGCTTCTCAGCTCAAATTTTGGCTTTAAATTACCTTGCAAAGTGGGAGGGCCTCTTGGTCATTCTCTCAGGGTTTGGAGCGATAGCAGGAGGGGCACGGCTTTTCAGGCCCTATGCCCTTGCCCTCCGCTCCGACCCAAACTATGAAACTGGTCAGGCCCTAATCCTCCTTTTTACCCTCGTCTTATTCTTTGTCCTTGGCTTTACCTCTTACGGCGGTCCCTCTTAAACCATGTAACAAGCCACGTAATGGCCTCCGCCTTTATCTTCAAGGGGAGGATGAGGGCTGTCTTCGCAAATCTTTGTCGCCCTGAGGCATCGGTCAAGGAAGCGGCAAGTTGGTGGCGGATTTATTGGCTCTGAAATAGCCCCCTTTATCTCCGGAATTGGCCGCTTGTAACGTGGGTCAGGAATAGGGACAGCAGAGATGAGGGCGCGAGTGTAAGGGTGAAGAGGTCTCTGTAGGAGTTCTTCCGTTTCCCCCATTTCCACTATCTTACCAAGGTATATAACTGCTAAGCGGCTGGACATATACCTAGCCACAGCCAGGTCATGGGTTATGTATAGGTATGTGACCCCGAGCCTCTCGGCCAAGTCCAACATGAGGTACATTATTCCCGTCCTGATGGATACGTCCAGCATGGAGGTGGGCTCATCGGCTACTACAAATGAAGGTTCAATTATGAGGGCACGGGCGATTGCTACCCTTTGCCTCTGCCCACCCGAAAGCTCATGCGGGAAACGGAAGAGGAAAGAGGAGGGAGGGGTAAGCCCGACTAAGGCCAACATCTGGGCTACCCTCTCTTCCCTTTCCAAAACGTCCCCAATCCCTTGCACCACGAGGGGCTCAGCTACTGTATCAAAGACTGTAAAGCGCGGGTTAAGGGATTCGTAAGGGTCCTGAAAAATCATTTGGACATGCCGCCGGAAGCGCTTCAATCTTTCCCCTTTAAGGGTAGAGATATCTACCTCTTCCCCATCCATATTCATCAGGATGCGGCCGGAAGTAGGCTCCAAGAGCCGAACCAAAAGTTTTCCGGTTGTAGTTTTACCTGAGCCTGATTCCCCCACGAGGCCAAGGCTTTCCCCGCGCTTTATGGTGAAATTGACATTGTCAACAGCATAGACGAAAAGGTTTACTCTTCGGAAAAGGCCTCGGGTAAGGGGGAAATATTTGCATAGATTTTCCACCCGCACAAGTGTCTCGCTCATCCTTCAACCCCCCAGAGGATTCCAACAAGAAGCCATGTGGCCTGAACCATAATCTTTAAACTCAGGCTCTTCCTCCCGGCATATTTTAGTAGCGTATTGGCAACGGGGGTGGAAACGGCAGCCAGACGGAGGGTTAAGGAGGTCTGGAGGTTCCCCAGGTATTGTCGCCAGTTCCCTTTTAGGTCCTACAATGCTGGGGAAAGCGGACATAAGCCCAGCAGTATAGGGGTGAATTGGGTGATGGAATATCTCTTCCGAACTGGCAAGCTCCACAAGCTTTCCGGCGTACATTATCCCGATGCGGTGGCTAACTTCAGCGATGACGGCTATATCGTGGGAGATGTAAATCATGGTAGTGCCAAGTTTTTCCTGAAGGGCTTTAAGTTCTCGGAGTATGTTGTCCTGGACGATAACGTCCAAAGCGGTGGTAGGTTCATCGGCAATGATTAAGTCTGGTTCGCAGGCCAGAGCCATGGCAATAACAGCCCTCTGCCTCATCCCACCGCTATATTCATGGGGGTATTGGTCCATAAATTTAGGGTCAAGGCCTACCAGGCGGAAGAGGTTGGCCACTTTCTCCCTGGCCTCAGAGTAGTCTATGTTGCCAAAATGGGTCTCCATCGCTTCTATAATCTGGTCGCTGACCTTGTAGACGGGGTTCAGGGAGTTCATGGCCGCTTGGAAAATCATGGAGATGCGGCGCCAGCGGAAGCGCCTCATCTCATCCTCACTTAGTGGGACAAGGTCCGTGCCGTCAAAGTAGATGTGCCCACCCTTTATCACCGCATTTTCGGGAAGGAGCTTCATTATGCTTATGGCCAGGGAAGTCTTACCGCAGCCAGATTCTCCAACCAAGCCCAAGGATTCACCCTTGCGGATTTCTAAGTCAACGTTGTCTACTGCCGAAACTTCACCAGCCTTGGTAATGTAATGCATTGTGAAGTTCTCTATTCTAAGTATGCTCTCGGCCACTTCTACCCCCTCAGATTAGATTATCGCTTGCGAAGGCGTGGGTTAACTATTTCATCCAATGCTCTTCCGACCAAATAGAAGGCGGAGCAGAGTAAAGTTATGGAGAGGCCTGCAGGCACAATTAGCCACCAAGTTCTGGGGTTAAGCAAGTAGCCCGCTGTTTGCGCGGTGTGAATCATAAGGCCCCAAGACATCCGGATGTTTAGCAGGCCGAAGAAAGAGAGCACTGCCTCCGAAAATATGGCGCTGGTGACGGAGAACATCATGTACAGGAACGAAAGGGGCATAAGGTTTGGGATAATGTGGCGGAAGATTATGTGCCAATTAGACCCACCCGATACCTTGGCGGCTTCTATGTAAGCCCGGACTTTTATAGTAAGGGCCTGGGCTTTTATTACGATGCCGGTTCCGCCAAAGCCCGAAAGAATGCCTATAACTATAGCCAAGATTATGAGGTTCATCTTGAACAAAGCGCTCAGGACGATGAGGATGGTGACGAAGGGGAGCATTATGATTAGGTCGGCCAAACGCATTAGGAGGGTGTCAATGATGCCGCCAAAGTAAGCAGCCACTGCCCCTATTGTAGTGCCAATAGTCACAGTGATTATGGCTGCTAAAATTCCCAGCGCAAATTCCGAGCGAGTGCTGTACATTAACTGGCTGAGGACATCCCTACCCAATGGGTCAGTACCTAAGGGGTGCCGTAAAGAGGGGGGAGCAGGCTGGAGGACTTCATCATAAGAATAGCCTATTATGGGATCGTAAATGTTCGGGTCCCAGACCCACTTCATCAAGATAGGATGGGCTATGGCCATAATAGCATAGAAAACGATTATGCCTAACCCTACAAGGCCTATCTTGTTCTCAGAGAAGAGCCGCCAATTGTTGTAGATTTCACGCCAAGCTAGATAAAGGCGTACCCGCCAAAGGGGCATCGCCTTTAGCCTTTTCCGCTCTTCCTCTTCCAGGATGACTTCCACCTTTGGCTTTGTAATTACCTTGGTTTTCTCTTCCATCACTCCTCCCTTTAAGTGTAGCGAATTCTAGGGTCAAGGTAAGCGTAGGTTATATCGGCTACGAGGTGTCCCAGGAGGGCAAGGATTCCGGTGAAAACAAGCCCTCCCATTACCATTGGGATATCTTGGGAGAGGGCTGCTTCCAAAAGGGTAAGGCCCATTCCGGGCCAGGAGAAAACTGTTTCGGTAATGACACCACCATCCAAGACAAAAGCGATGGAGAAGATAAATGAAGTTATGACTGGGAGCATGGCATTGCGGGCCACATGCTTATCCCTTATTACCCCTTCTGGTAAGCCCTTAGCCCTTGCCGCCATCACAAAATCTTCCCTCATGGTTTCCAGCATGCTGTTGCGAGTAAGGAGCATCATTCCGGCAAAGTTTATGAGTGTAAGGGTCATGACCGGCAAAATCAAGTGGTAGAGGATGTCCAGAGCATAACGGGTTATCCCCGAAGGAAGCCAATAAGCCAAGAGGCCAGCCAGGATTATTAAAATTCCGGCCCCCCTCAACCCACGCCTCAGGGCTAAGTTTAGACGCCTCGTTGCCAAAAGCACCAAGAAAAGGACCAATGAGGCTACGAAAGCTGAAAGCAAAATCCTTATGAAGACATAATTGGCATCAACTGGCGCACCCCGCCACAAAGTGGGGGTGACAAATTTGCCTACTGGGAATAAGTGGAGGATGTAAGCAAAAATCCAAATCATCATGAGGCCAAACCAAGGGGTGAAAACGGTGTAAAGGGTAACACCACCTATGGTGAGAACGTACTCAAAGGTTTGTCCCCTTTTCCAGGCTAATACTTTGCCTGCGGAGAAGCCCAGTAGGAAGGAAAGGATTTGAGCCGTAAGGAATAGGAGTATAGTGCGAGGAGCTCTCTCCGCTATTATTGAGACCACAGGCCTAGGATAATACTCAAAAGAAATTCCCAAGTTGCCTCTAAACAAAGAGCTCATATAGCGCAGGTAGCGCTCCCAAAGGGGCCTATCTAAGCCGAACTGGGCCTTAAGGGCTTCCCTTTGCTCCTTGGTAAGCTTAGGGTTAGAAAGGAAAGTCTGAGCATAGTCCCCAGGCTGCGCTTCCAGAAGGAAATACACAAGGGTCAAAAAGATAAAAAGGGTTATTACGATTTGGCCAAGCCTCCTGAGGATGTACCTAAGCATAATTCCTCCCCCGTGTTTGATTAAAACGGGGGGTAAGGGCACAGCCCCTACCCCCCGCAAAGCCTCCCCACTCTTTACTTAACATGGACCAATGCGGGCAAGCCGCTCACATACTGGAGGCCTCCCAGCGTATCGGTGTAAGGATACTCCACCTCAGCGGCGCGGTAGGCCTCTACAATGCCGGTGTCAAACAAGACTATGTAAGGGAGCTCTTCGGCCAGAACCTTTTGGATTTCGTCGGCAATCTTCTTGCAGGATTCATAGGTGTCGCACGTCTTGATTTCGTCGGCGAGCTTGTCAAATTCGGGGTTGGAGTAGCCACCGGCATTGAAATCACCCAGGCCAGACCGCTCGCTGTGGAAGAAGTCGCGCACGTAGTCGGGGAAGATACCCAAGCTCCAGCCAAGCATCCACATGTCAAAGTTCTGCTCATCAAACACCCTGGTAACGATGATGTTGAAGCCAGTCAGGTTAGCCTTGACGGGGATTCCGAATTCCTGGAGCCACTTTTCAATCCAGATGGCGAAGGTAGCGCGGAGCGGGTCGTAACCGGCGCTGGGGGCCAGGAGCTCCATCTCCGGAACCGGCTTGCCATCGGGCATGATCAGGCGGCCACCAGGGATGACTTGGCGGTTGGCAGCATCCCAGGTAGGCTTCTTACCACCTTCCCACTTGTACCCGGCAGCCTCCAGGATTTTGATTGCCTCTTCAATTCGCTCCGCCCTGGTCATAGGAGTGCCATCTGGCTTGAGGCCGAACTTCGGCACTTCATCGGTATACCAGGCCTTGTTCCCGGGCGGGACAATGGTGTACATCGGGAAGGCAACGCCCTGGAGCACGGTCTTGACCACGAATTCCTTGTCAATGAGGATGGCCACGGCCTGGCGGAAGGCCTTGTCGTTCATAGGAGGCTTGCGGCAGTTGAAGCCCATGTAACGGAAGCCGTTGGTCGGGTTCTCAATGACCGCGAGGTTAGGATCGGCCTCAACTTGGGCACGCAGGCCACGCTGGAGGCCTAAGGGGTTGAGCATGAAGTGGATTTCCCCGTTCTTAAGGGCCAGGACGGCTGCATCCTGAGTTCCGTAGAGTGTATAGATGACTGAGGAGACGAAGGGGCCAACCTTCCATTCCTTATCCACTTCGCCAGTGGGTTCGCCGTAGCCTACGAACTCGTAGACCCCCTCCTTGACCTCCTTGTAAGCGCCGTTCTTGTATTCGGTGACCTTAACGCCTTTGAAGAAGTAGTCGGGGTTGGCGACGTTCTCAGCGAAGGCTCCCTTCTCCCACTTGGAGAAGACGAAGGCGCCAGCCACTGGCTCATTCTTAGGCTCATGGCCGAAGAGGACGTTCAAAGCCTCGCTGCGCTTCTCTTCGTAAGCCTTCTTTTCCTCTTCGGTAGCCCCCTCCGGTGGAGGAGTGAGGGCCGCCAAAGCCTTCTTAGCTTCCTCTACAACCGGCTCCCAGTAGGCCTTGGAGAGGATTGGACCCTGGAGAGCACCATATTCGTGGACAGCAAGGCCAGGCTTCTGCTTGTAGACGAATTTGACGGTGTAGTCATCAACTACTTCAGCACGCTCCAGGAAGTTGGGGTCATAAACGGTAGCCCAGTTACCGGGGAGCTTGAGCTCAAGGGCAGTGTTGACGGTGAAGGCCACATCGTGGGCAGTGAGTGGCTTACCGTCGCTCCACATGATGCCTTTCTTGAGCTTGACGGTGCTCACCCAGTACTCGCCCTCTTGCTTGAGAGGTTCAGGCATCCCGTCGGCAACTCCTGGCACGATTTGGAAGGTTCGGTCAGCAAGTCCGTAGAGGCTAACACGCTGTGGGTTAAGGACGTAGGCGTTCCATACGGTGGCGTTAGGCCCCAGATAGGACCAATAGTTTACGGTAGTAAGGTCAGAGAAAATGCCAACTTTATAAGGCTTAGCTGGAACGGGTGTAGGTGTAGGGGTTGGGGCCGGTGTTGGGGTAGCAACCGGCACTGGGGTAGGGGTTGGAGTAGGTGCGGGCTTGCAGGCTGCTACCAACATTGCTAGCACAGTGAGCAACCCGGCGATTATCCACAGTCTTCTACTCATTTTTTCCCTCCTCAAAGTTTTTGTTTAATTGTGGGGAGGCTTTCAGCCCTTAACGGGTGCCCCTGAGGCGAGGGTCAAGGGCATCCCGCAGGCCGTCTCCTAAGAAGTTAAAAGCAAACATCGTAATAGCCAAAGCCAGAGCTGGGAATATAGCCTGATTCGGATAGGTCCTTATAACCCCAGCACCTTCAGAAATCATAAGGCCCCAAGAAGGAGTAGGCGGGTTAACACCAAGGCCTATGAAGGATAAGAATGCTTCCAAAGCTATGTAAGAAGGTATGGCCAGAGTTTCAGCCACCACTAAGGGGCCTATTATGTTGGGGAAGATGTGGCGGAACATTATCCTTAAATGGCCTGCCCCTATGGCCCTGGCCGCTTCTATGAATTCCTTTTCCTTTACTGAAAGGACTTGTCCCCTTGTTAGGCGGGCCATTGTCTCCCAGGCTGTAAGCCCTATACCTATGAAAATGAAGAGCATGCCTCCCAATTTGGCATCAAGTTGGCTTACCATATAAACGAAAGTGCCAGGAGCAGGGCGAGCAAGAGTAGAGCGGAAGAAAGCCATGAGTAGGATTATGAAAAGCAAGCCAGGGAAGGCATAGAGCACATCCACAGCACGCATCATTATGTTATCAACTCGCCCGCCGAAATACCCAGAGATGCTTCCATAAATTGTGCCTATTATTAGGCTTATTATAGGGCCAATGAAAGCAACTGTAAGGGAAATTCTTGTCCCGTAGATTATACGGCTTAAGATATCACGCCCCACATAATCTGCCCCTAATAGGTAACGGTCGCTTATCCGGGCATAGCCTTTCATGCTAGGGAAAAGCCAAAGCATCCAGGCGGGCACTTTGTTGTTATCCACAAGGACTTGCTCGTAATAGGTGTAAGGGGCTATGTATGGGGCAAATATAGCCACAAAGATAAGGGTTATAACTATGATACCTCCTATAACCGCTGCCCTGTTACGGATAAGCCTGAGGAAAGCATCTTCCCAGAAACCCCTTGAGGGACGTGCCAGGACCTCAGGCCTGACCCTCAAAGCCGCAGCTTGCTCGCTCATCCTCTACCTCCTCAATCTGTAAGCCTTATCCTCGGATCCAAGAAGGCGTAGGTTATATCTACCATCAAATTAGCCAGGACCAGGATTACCGCGTAGAGGAGTATGGTGCCCATAATAAGGGGATAATCCCGGTTAGTTATGCTTATCACGAAGTACCTGCCCATCCCTGGAATTCCGAAGATAGTTTCTGTAACGAAGGTGCCTGTAACTAAAGCGGCGAACATAGGGCCAAGGACTGTTACCACTGGTATCATTGAGTTCTTGAGGGCGTGGACAAAGATTACTGCTCTTTCTGGAAGCCCTTTTGCCCTAGCTGTCCTAATATAATCCTCTCTCAAGACTTGCAAGAGGCTGGCCCTAGTAAGTCTGGCGATGAGAGCTGATTGCCCAAGGCCAAGAGCTATAGAGGGCATAATAGCATACTTAAAGAACTCTGGCCCGAGTTTCGAAGGGATAAAGCCCAGGATAAAGGGAGGCTTTGCCCCCCAACCCGTTGGGGGAAGCCATTTGAGGGTAACTCCAAATATCCAAATCAGGATCGGCCCTAAGACAATGACCGGGACCGAAACCCCAAAGATAGCAATGCTCATCCCCAGATAATCCCATATAGTGTTCTGCTTGAGGGCAGCCAAGATTCCCAAAGGTATACCGATAAGCACTGCTACCAAAAGGGCCATAATTCCCAACTGAGCTGAAATTGGGAACTGCTGACGGAAATAATCGTTAACGGTGCGGCTGCGCGAGCTATAAGAAGGGCCGAAGTTCATCCATTTAAGCCAAAGCTTCTCCCCAATCTTTATGTTTATGAGATGGTCATCGGTTAAGGAAGTGCCCGGTGGTATGCGGGAAATGTGCGGGATGAAAACATCCCAGAGATAACGGAGATATTGCTTAGGCAAAGGTTCGTCCAGGTGATACTTAGCGTTTAAATTGGCTAAAATTTCTGGGGGAACAGCCTTTTCCTTATCAAAGGGGCCGCCAGGTACGGCATGCATAAGCAAGAAAGTTATAAGAGAAACCACGAAAAGAACTAAGAGCATCCAAAGGAAACGCCTTACAATGTATCTAGTCATCCCTCCTGCGCCTCCAGATTTTAATCAATTACGGGAAAGGGGGAGGGGCAAGCCCTCCCCCTTGGGCCTGCTTACTTTGCAATATCCCACTTCTCAATGTGCTCAAGGCCGCCCAGGACGGAGAAGGTCCTCTTTACATAAGGCTTGGTGCAGGTAACCCTGGTGTACCAGTAGATAGGAGCGATGACGGCATCTTCGTAGACCAGGATCTGTTCGGCCTGGGCGTAGAGGTCAACGCGCTTCTTGGGATCCATCTCCTTAGCGGCAGCGATTACAAGCTCTTCAAATTTATCGTTCTTCCAGTTCACGCCGCCGCCTTCAGCAGGGTTGGAAGAACCTCCAAAGGCGAAGACCTCACGGGTGAAGTTGTTGGCGTCGGGGTAGTCCTGGCACCAGCCAAGCCTCCAGATCTGAGGAGTGGCCTTGGGGTCACGGATGGTCTTGAGGTAGACCTTCCACTCCTGGCTGGCCAGCTTCACGTTGATACCCAGGGTCTCCTTCCACATCTGCTGGATGGCCTGAGCAATCTTCTCATGGCCGACGCCCACGTTGAACATCAGGGTGAGGTCCAAGTCCTCAGGCTTGAGGCCCTTCTCCGTGAGGTACTCATTAAGTAGCTTCTTAGCTTCCTCAGGATTGTACTTCACGCCGAGGTCGGGATAATCCTTAGGAGTGGGGCAACCGGTCAAGCCTGGGCGGCAGAACCACTGGGCAGGCTCCTGTCCACCTTTGAGGACGTTTTCCACTAGAGCCTTCCGGTCAATAGCCATGGAGAGGGCACGGCGCACCCTCACGTCATCCACTATCGGGGCCTTAGTGTTGAAGCCATAGTAGTAGGTGCAGAGGACAGGAGCAATGTAAAGCTCTTTGGAGAGGACGGGGTCAGCCTTAACTCGGTCAATGTCACCAATCGGTACGCCTGCTGCATCCAGGTTCCCGGCCTCGTACTCGGCAAAGGCGGCGGTATCCTCAAGCATCCTGAAGGTGATTTCCTCAATCTTGGCCTGAGGAACGCTGGGGATGCCGGGCCAGAAGGGGTTCTTGACCAAGACGATGTGAGACTCATGGACCCATTCCTTGAGGGTGTAAGGGCCATAACCCTGGAAGAAACCGGTCTCCGTCCACCTATCGCCGCGGGCTTCAGTGCACTCGTCGCCCTCAATCAGCCAGGAAGGCTCAGCGTGGGCAACCCACATCCCGGCGATGTTGGCGTTATAAGCCGCAGGCTCCTTGAAAGTAATCTGGAGGGTGTAATCATCAATTACTTTAACGCCCACGGCAGCAGTGTCAGTTATGGCTCCGGTGTTGAACTCCTCAGCCCCTTCAATGGCGAAAGCCAAGACATAAGCGTAGTCGGAAGCGGTCTCAGGCTTGAGGGTGCGAATTATACCATACCAGAAGTCCTGAGCCTTTACTTCCCTGGGCTTGCCTTCACAGTCCAGGACCTGGACTACTTCGCCCTTGGCAGCATCGTATTTTACCCAGTAAATACCCTTGCGCAGGTGGAAGGTGTAGGTCTTGCCGTCTTCAGAGATATCCCAGCTTTCCGCCATCCCAGGCTCAAGCTCCGCCGTCTCCTCATTCTGGCGGGTAAGGCCAACGCTGGTCAATTCAATGATTTGGACAGAAGAGACGTCAGTGGCCAGAGAGGGGTCAAGGGTCGGGACATCACCGGGGCCGAGGTTCAGCCTGAGTACTTTCTTAGGGACAGGCGTTGGTGTAACTACAACTTCCTTAGTGACCACTACTGTTTCCTTAACAATTTGCGGTGTAGGGGTAGCACAGGCCGAGAGGAGCATAGCAGCGGTCACCACTAACGCTAAGACTACAGAAAGCTTTCTGCTCATCTTACCTCCTCCTTAGTTTGGTTTGAATTGAGCAGGCCCACTTTATATTTACACCGAAAGCCTTGGGTTGTCAAATTTGATGCATAGAGGTTCCCGTTTCCCTACCTTTACCGAGGGCTCTCGGCGTTTTGGGTCGTGCTTGTGGAAGGAGTTGCCCCCCATATTTTAGTTTTCATCGGCATGAAAGGCCAAAGAAGTGGTATCCGCCTTCGTATTGCAGAAGCGGGCAAGTTTTCCTAAAACCGCCATTTCGTGATAAAATTAAAAGGGCTTATCGGGGGACAAAAATGACCCTTTCTTTAGCTCATTTAATCCCTCAAGTGGAAAAAATGGCTGAGGAATTGGCCGAAGAAAGAATTCATCACCACAAGGTGCTGGGTAAGGTTCAGGAACTCCTCAGCCTATATTCCATCTCAGCCTTTGACTTCAAAGCCAAAGCCAAGGAGTTGGGAGTGGCAATCCCTTCTCATGAGCCAATTGACCATCGGGAACCACCTAAGCCCATAACTTCCCCTTTTTTCGCCATCGCTGCTGATGGCTCCCAAATTCAGCCCGACCGCCACGGCATTGCCCTTTACTACTTGATAAACGTGGGGAGCATCGTGCTCAAAGAGGGAAGCGGTGAAACCCCCATCCCCAAAAGCACCCCTTACCTCTATTATAAGGACGAGGACCTTTACGAGGGGAACCGGCTGGTGCAAGGAAACCTTTTAGATGTCCGAAGGGAACTGGCAGAGCTTCAAGAGCTCACTGCCAGGGTAAAGGAGGTGGCTGAAAGGGCCCAAGAAGGGAAAATACCAATACTCGCTTTAGCCGATGGGACTTTGCTCCTCTGGGTGCTGGAAGAGGAAAAGGACCGCCATTTGGATAAGATTAAGGCTTATGTGGGAGAGATGGAGGAAATCCGAAAAGCTGGAGCACTCTTGGCTGGCTTCATAAGCCGCCCCCGTTATACTGAAGTGGTAGATCTTTTGAGGCTAATATACTTCGGAGAAGAACCGTTTTCCTACCCACCCCACCGACGCCCTTGGGGCCGTTTGACCGATGCCGCCCTCTTTTCTTTCCTCCCCATCGGTTGGCGTTCTGCCCTCTTTGAATGCTCATCCCCCTTGAACGATTACTACGGGGAAAGCCGCATCTTCTTCTTTTACCTCAATATCGCCGGAGAAATTGCCCGGATTGAAATTCCAGGGTGGATTGCTCAAAGCCAAGAGCTGGTGGATTTAGTGCACGGAGCAATCCTAAAGCAAAGCGAGAACACCCGAGGCTACCCTTACGTCCTGGAAAGGGCCCACGAACTGGCAGTAATAAAAGCCTCGGAAAGGAGAAGCCTTGAGGAAATGATAGAGCGAGCAATGTTCAGAAGAGGGTTAAGTCCACTCGTTTCACCCAAAGAGAGATGGAAGAGATTGATATAGAATGGGGCAGGAGATAGGTAGGGTCCTTCAAGCCAATACTACTAACTTTACGGCCGGCTGCCGGATGATGCTCCAAGACATCCCTTCCTTCGGCGATTTTGTCCGGGTTATAGCCCAAGATGGCAGCATAATCTACGGTTTTATCTACAATGTGGCAATTCAGAGCGACCCAACTGTGCGTCAGCTCATCACAGCTCCAGATTTACCAGAGGAGTACATAAAGGACCAGATAGAAAACAGGCTCCTTCCCGTGGAGTTTTCAGTGGCCGTAGTAGGCTACAAACGGCACGGCCTAATCCGCCAGGAACCTCCACCACAACCCCCTTTGCCCTTTAGCATAGTAGAAACCTCCTCCCCTGAAGAAATTAAAGAGTTTGCCCGTTCCGGCTTCAACTTCCTGCGAACCCTCCTAAACATCCCTGGCATCCCATCCGATGATGTAATAGCCGTAGCCCTAAGGCGAATAGCCAGTTCCCTTGGGAAAGAAGGGCACTACTTCCTGGTAGATGCAGGCCGCGAGCTAACCAAACTTCTCTATCAAGATACTGCCAGGCTTGAAGGCATCCTCCGGCGCATAAAATCATAGATAGGCCTTATTGGGGGAATGGCCCCCTAAAACAAATCAGATGACAAGGAGATCACTATGAGCAAAGCCTTAAAAGTCGTAACAATAATCGTAGCCATACTGCTGCTCCTGGGGCTGGCCCTTTCAGGCTTACTCTACTATACCATCCGCAAGCCATGGCCTAAGACCAGCGGAACTATAACCGTAGAAGGGCTTAAATCCCCAGTGACCATAATAAGGGACAG
>Ga0185307_1000828_pt1 | contig 18258 bp, 14 predicted proteins | sample LHCtaG_FD_128010 | JGI IMG/M metagenome (GOLD analysis project Ga0185307, IMG submission 128010) | Hot spring microbial communities from Little Hot Creek, USA to study Microbial Dark Matter (Phase II) - LHC4sed_matched (SPADES... | ecosystem: Environmental > Aquatic > Thermal springs > Hot... | reverse complement strand
CAGCTATTGAAATGCTAAGAAATCTTGGAAAAAATAGCTTTGATAAAGTGAGATGGGTAGATATGAATAAAATTAAGCATTACCCTGCAGTGGTAATTAAAATAGAGAAGAACAACATATTGAAATCATGAACGAGACAAAATAAATTATTTAATATTAATAGCACTAACTCTCCTATAGTAATCGCTAGTAGTAATCCACTTTTTCCTAGACTCACCAGTTTTGATTTGCTCTACGAATTTGTAAAACCACTTCCAGTCTCTCTCATATACGTGGTAGGAGTCTGCTATGTGCATGTAGTAGCCTGGCTCAACACCCACCTGTTCAGCTACATACTTTTGTAGCTCTGTGAAAGCATACATATTCATAAATGCCGCTTTAAGTGCATCATTACTCCTCATGTGTGCGTGAAGTACTAATCTCCTGTCAACTACTCTAAACCAGAGTCTCTGAAGGCACGGCGGGTGATCTGAGATCAGATCTCTCCAGGGCTGCCAAGTTATAGCCTGAGCTCTCCTAGTGTAGGGAACCCTCTTCAACTTCTCAATAACTCTCTCAACCTGATTTACCACTTCACCACCTGGTAGCCTATATGAGAACAACCTCTCGTGATACGTGTACTCCAGCTTCTCAACCAGATGATCGTGAACACCCCTAACAACTTCGTCAACGTAGTCTATGAGGCCTTTAAGAGAGCCGGCTACAATGCCTTTAAGGTGTACTCTAGGCTCGGAGAATGGTGTTTTCACCAGGATCACTGCTGGTGCATCAACGGACCTCTCACCGTACTCAGTATCTATCACCACCCCCCTCTCCGCGAGCTGAATAAGAGACTTCTCCCAAGCCTCCGGTAAGCTCTCTGCATCAATGAAGATAACCCCAATACCCATTACACCTCACGCAGTGTCTAGTACTTCATGGCTAATAGGTCTTACTATAAATAGGAGAGCTCCTTAAGACAGAAGTATCACCGATCTTCTAGAGCACTTCTCCATTAAACAGTAAAACTATCTATTATTAATACTCTTTTTGACAAAGTTACACTGTGAATTGCAGTTGTGAAATTTAGTCTAGGTGTGGTTGTCTTGATCATAGGAATATTGACTAGGAACCCCAATGGTTGGGGTTCTCGAGAGCTTGCTAGGGCTATTGAGTCGCTAGGTCATAGACCGTTTTGTTTTAGATTTAGAGATATAGTGTCTTTCATAGATATTGATCGTTTTAAGGCGTATGTGGGTAATATTGACATTACTAGAGAAGTGTCAGCTATTATTGTTAGGCCATTTGGTAGGGTCAGCCTTGACCAGGCTATTTATAGAATAGACCTACTCTACGCTCTACAGGAACAGGGAGTTCCGGTTTTTAATAAACCCTCAGCTATCGAGAAGTGTGTTGATAAGTTCAGATCACTATATGTGTTTAAACAAAATGGACTACCAGTACCTAGGACCATTGTAACTGAGCGTTCAAGTCTAGCACTTAGAAATAGTGAGCTACTAGGTTCTAAGTTTATTGTGTTAAAGCCGATGTTTGGATCTAGGGGTCATGGTTCAACTAGGCTTGTTCTAGGTGATCGTGATGTGCTGTGGGAGGTCACGCGCTCTCTGCAATTTACTAGACACACTATTTATCTTCAAGAATACATAGAACATGGAGGAATAGATATTCGTGTATTTGTATTAGGTTACAGGGTATTAGCAGCTATGATTAGAAGAGCTCCTGCTGGATCTTGGAAAACAAATATTGCGAGAGGTGGAGCCCCCATACCCTTAAAGAAAGTAGACCCGGAAGTTGAAGACTTAGCCATTAAAGCGGCTAGAGTACTTGAATGTGAAATAGGAGGTGTAGATATCATTAGAACAAGAGAGAATATATATGTTCTCGAAGTTAATAGTCAACCAGGATGGCATGGTTTACAGAGTGCTCACCCCGACATAGACATAGCCATGGAAATATCAAAGTACGTGATAAGTAAAGCTAGGAAGTAAAAATTCTTTTAACTAATTAGTGCTTTTTCGAGAATATCGTGATTTATTTTACCAGAGGTTAATGTACGTCCACTTCTAATATTATTAACAACTACGAGTGCGGGTGCAAATATAGAGGGATCAACTTTATATAAGAAATCCCATCCATACTGATCAACTAGTTCTGTAAAAGACTTACCATAATCTCTTGAAGCTAAACTAGGCACTTTACTTATATACTCACTCAACTTTACATCATCAGGGTAATCTACAATGTAGTATGTTATTCCCCCATATAGTAACATGTCATTTGATCTACCGGCCATTTTCAGGGGGCTAGTGTGTAGTGGCGCAACTGGACACACTCCATAACCATATAGTATAGTCTTTAAGTCAAATTCTAATGTATATAATTTAAATATTCCTGTCTCTACTATTCTCGCGCTAACCTGTACAGTTCCTGCAGTACTAGCAGGTGAGACTAGTACTAAGTAGAGATTTTCAGGTCTAACTCTAACTTCACTACTAATATACTTTACTACTTCCTCATCTGGATATTTCTCAGTTTCTAAGACTAGAACAGCTTCATCTGACTCCTCACTATACCCTATCTTCTCAAATAACTTCTTAGGCTTTCTAGCTAGTGCTCTAGCAGGGCCGCTACCATTAGCAAAGAAATCTTTAACACTAATTCTCCACCCAGCTAATTGAGAAGCCATACACGCCTCTAACGGGTGATCTGTAGAAACCTCTACAGCTGGAACATAATACTCCTTGATCTTGTAGCTTGTAATAGACACACTTGCTAATCCTCCTAAACATATCTTAGATACATAAACGCCTGCTTCAAAACTTGAACCTGTTTTTACACCAGCATCAATTATTGTTGCCCCAGCTATTTTTGTACTCGTAATTTTAAGCTCTCTCTCCTTAGCAAACATTTCACTAATTAATTTAACTGCTAATTTATTCATGGATAAAGTCATATCTCTACACTCACCTCTTCAATTAGAGAACGGTAATACTCTAATAATTCTCTATTATCACTATATGATATGTAGAGAAGACCTTTACCACCCACAATTACATCTCCAATAAACACCATAAATGGCTTATCAAACTTAACACCTCTAATTGAAATTGAAGGCACCATTGAGTCGGCGTAAAAGCTCGGTAAAATAGCATCTACTTTACCACCTACAATAATCCTCCCACCACTCATTCCAGAACCTGGATATAAACCACAATTTCCTCTTACAACTACACTTCCACCAGTCATATCTGATCCCACCAGATTACCGGCATTTCCATTTATTATTATTACTCCTCTCTCCATTCCAACTCCCACTTCTGATCCTGCATTACCATGAACTATTATAGTACCACCCTTCATACCCTTACCAGGCTTTTCTCCAAGTAATTTCCCACCTAATTTGTGGCCTACATTACCATGAATTTCAATAGTACCATCTTTCATTTTAGCTCCAACATAATCCCTAGCACTTCCCTCAACTACTATATTGCCTCCTCTCATCTTATAGCCTACTAAGTGACCTGCATCTCCTTTCACAATTATCTTGCCTTTACTCATCTTATAGCCAATATAACACAATTTACTAGAGCCTACTTCAAAAGTTATAGTTATTTGTCCCGGGTCTGCTGGTGCTTTTTCAGGTCCTTTAATATCAAATAATTCTGATAAATAAGTTTTCTTACCTCCCTCCCACACAGCTATACTCTTTATACTGGATAATTCTCTACCAGCAAATTCGTCGGGTGTTAAATGTCTAACATCAATTAAAACTGTAGGTTTAATCTTAAGGTATAAGGAATATGTTATAGTAGACATGTATTTCACCCCTTAATTCTAGTAGTAATAGGGATCTTTACAGCTCTTCTTAACTCATATTCTCTTATAAATATAGAGTCTAAAGCTATTGAGTAGTACTCTTTAAACTTCTTTTTGAGAAAACTATCTAGATCTCTCTTCAAATCGCTGGGTATTTCTGGTTCAATATAATATGTACTCCCATATGTAGTTTTAACTACCTCTCCCTCTCTAACAACTATCTCTCCACTCTTAATTACCAACCATGCTCTCTTAAATGCCTTAACGAATTTCTCATATTCTCTACTCAAATCTACTTCTCTCGGATTTAAGTCATAAATAGCTATATCAGCATCTGCTCCAACTCCCAAGTGACCCTTAAACCTCTCTAAGCCGAGTAGTTTAGCTGGAGCTGCTCTTGTCATAACTGCTATGTCGTGTAGAGAAAACTCTACATCTATTGATGGTAGAGTTGTTTTCCTCAATGCACGTTGATTAGCTTCTTTTATGAGGTCCTCACGGGCTTTCTTGCTAATAAGCCATGAGAACATAATGGGGTAATCTCTGAATGGCCCAGCGTTAGGGTGATCTGTGGTTGGAATTACTCTCCAGGGATCTCTAGTTAAAAGCGCAACTTCCAGCCCTATAGCCCACTGAATAGTGTTTACAAAACTACGCTTCTTATACTTATAAGGTACAATACCAGCTGCTGTTTCAACTTCTGTATCAGCATTAGCCCACTTCCACCTTGTTAAATGATACAATACGTACTCAAAGGGAGCATCTGCAGTCATTGTTGTAGCAGGTCTCCCGAGAATAACCTGCCCGAGATCTAGTGTTACATATGGATTCGCTCTCATAGCCTTAGCTATATCTTCACCACCGCTCTCAAGAGTTGCCCAGCTCTCTCCCTTATACCCAGTGAACTGCACGTGAGTTACATGTAGAGCTGGGGTTTCACTTATTCGCGAGATATCCTTAGTAATATCCATTGTTTTTAGAGTTGTCAAGTAGTTACCTGGATAGCCGAGTCTATTACAGTGAATATGCATTTTGTGAGGTAGGTTTAATAGTTGAGAGGCGTTACCTATCTCTCTAACTATATCTCTCGGAGTAATATTATAGGCCGGGATCTGCTCATCAACATCTATCCCCCTACCAGTCAAGACCCAGGTGACATCCGAGCCTGGATCAACCAGTTTTAATGCATATGTTTTAGTAGCATAGAGCAGCCACGCCAAGTATGCTGCAAGCAACTCTCTCGAGCCCTCAACGATTAAATCTAGAGCTAGCCAGTTAGAGTCAACTAGTACATATGCAGCTTTATCTATTATGGGTATGTCGTCTAGCTCTTCATGGGTATGTCTAGTCTTAATAGGTGGTGTTGCCGGCTCTACTACTAGCGTATAGCCCATTCTCGCATAATCATACCCTATTCTAAAGACATTTGGTACTGTTAGACCTGTCTCAGCTCTGCGATAGGGTAATTTGTGTGGTTTATTAGTTAAGTAGTGGTCTTCAGGCCTCATAAGCCTACCAATATTAACTTTAGGCCCAGCTATATGACTATGTATATCTATTCCCCCGGGCATTACGACTTTACCTTTAGCATCTATTACTAATGCCTTACTGAGATCTATTTGCGAAGGATCAACTATTTTACCGCCTTTTACCGCAATATCGAGTACTTCACCGTTAATTCCATTAATAGGATCGTAGACAAAGCCGTTTCTAATTAGAATTTCACTCATACATTACACCTAATTTAGCTTTAACTCTCTCAACTAATCTCTTTAGCACTTCTGAGTCAGGTAGAATTCCCGGTGCTGGTTCAACAATTTTCTTTAATCGAATAGATACTTCATCCATTCTGTAAGCTGCACCCTCACACTCTATTCCAACAAGTGCACCTGGAATTATAACATCTGCAAATGCCGTAGTTAGAGACCACTTAGCATCAATAACTATAACGGGTATTTTAGACAAGTGTTCAACAGCTTTTCTTGGGAAGTGGGCGGCTGGATCACTAGCAATAATTAATGCTGCATCTACATCACCGTTAACTAGTAGATCAGTAGCGCTTGTCACTCCAGTAATCATTTTTGGAAATCCCCTAGCATAGTGAACTGCGAATGGATAGCAAGTAATCCATAGTAGTACCTGATTTGATCCAGTAACATTATAGTGCCCTCTCATTGGTATTAAACCAAACTTTGTCCACTCATTGAGCTCCTGAACAAGTTTTATCGCAGCAACTATGTTCCTATACTTAGCACCCGTCATTGTTAATCCTAGGCCGAAGAATATTACACCATACTTCGCAGTCTTCATCATTTCAGCTAACTCGAGGACTTTCTCTCTAGGTACACCGGCTACAAGAGGGGTCTCAATATCGAGATCTCTAATAGCCATTCTAAGCGCTGTTAACAATTCATAATCTCTACCGGGTTCAACTTGTATGTATAAATCAGCTGAGCCCGCCGTAGGAGTTCTCCTCGTGTCAATAACTACTACTTTCCTCTCTCTCCTACCTCTAACAAATCGCCCTTCTCGCAGAACAATTCTAGCAAAGTGATTTGGATGAGCTTCTAGCGGATTACAACCCCAAAATATAACTAAGTCGGCTAAGTGAATTGCCACTGCAAAAGTAAATCTGACAGCACCGACTTCTTGAACAGCGAGAGCTGTAGGACCATGACAGAAGACTGAGGTATTATCTACTACGCCGTGTGTTAATTCTGCGAGTTCAATAGCATATCTATTAGCCTCTACATCTGTATTAGATAATCCAAATATTAGCGGGTACTTCGCGCTTACCATGATCTCAGCAGCTTTATCCAGAGCCTTATCTAAGTCTACTTCAACGAGCTTACCTCCTTCTCTTATATAGGGTTTTAAAATTCTATGTCTATGATAATTTAGAAACTTCGCAGATGATATAGCACACCCTCCTGTATTCTTTACTATCTTATTACCATCAACCTCTATGGTGAGGTGATCGCATAAATCCCCGCAGAAGGGGCACACCACGTTTTCCACTACTCTCTTCTCTCCAGTTTTAAGCGGTATATCCTCCATGTAGATCTCTAAGTGTTTTGCTCCAAGTAATTTAAGTACATCTACTAGTGCAGTTAGAGGTTCATCCGTAGTTTCAACAAAAACTTTAACACCCTTTAAATAAGGCATTCCAGTTGCATCAGTATTAGGATCTGTTAACATATTAGCCCAAGGACCCATGGGTATAAATAATTGTCCTCTAGGAATGTTATTATTAGGTTTTACTCTCAGAACTACTGTGCCGTGTTCATTATAGACTTTGACGCGGTCTTTTACACCAAGATCTGATATATCGCTAGGATTCATTTCTACAATTGCTACCGCGTCAAAATACTTCTTACTCCACTTACTCTCGCTCTCCATGCTAATACCTTGCATTAGAGATCTTCCAGTATTTAGTAAGAATAGTTTTCTACCCTCGAATTTTGCCTCGCTCAAAATATATCCCTCATTAGAACCCCTAACCTAGTTTAACATCAACGTCTTTAGCAGCTTCTAGAGCCTCTTTTAAGTAGAAGTGATATGGCCCTAACTTACCTCCATAATTACCAGCAGAAATCATTACTACTCCAGGTACTTGTACAGCAGCCTTAATTGCTACGCCCATAGCTTTTAACACATAATCTTTTCTTAAACCATTAATAACAATTTCGTAAACAGAACTTACGCCTTCAGGTATTTTGCTCTCTTTTACAACTCCTCTAAGAGTTGGGCAATAGAGGTGATTAGTTGTTGCTCTTAATTTTGGATATTTAAGAGAGCCTACTTTAGACCCAGATCTAACTATACCTCCGGGGAAAGGTGTAATAACTCCTCTCACGTATTTTTTAATTGCTTTAACAGCTTTTTCAGCAGCTTCTAAACCCGCTTCTTGACTTTTAGCTAGTATTAATATATTTCCTCCAGCTACGCCCTTCAATACTCCCACAGACTCTTCAATTATAAACTCCCCCTCCATAACGGGTATTCTCCAAACTCTCCTCCCATAAAGGACGTCTTCTTTCTCAAATCCATCTCCAAATTTCGCAATTGCCTTACCTATACTCATTCTCCTCTTAATTTTAGGAAGACCGTCGAATAGCGCTGTTGTTGGACACGTTAAAATACACTGTCCTACGCGTGTTAGAGTAACTAGTTTTAGACTAGCTGGGTCACTGTGATATATCTGTATATACGCACCAGGCCTCTGATCAGGCGTTATGTTTGGAGATACAAGTGCCTCAATATCACACTCTCCTGGAGAAGCAATTACTGAAGTACCAAAGCCTGTGGCTTTTAACGCGGCAATATAAGCCCACCTCCTCGTTGAGGCCGTTATTAGTAAACGTGTTGCGTACATAGGAAAAGCTTCTGCAAATGTGTCTTCAACAATGACATCTCCAAGCTTAGACACCGTGAAATCACCTAATTTGCTTTTAAATCGGGTTGTCTTAAAAAGTTTTCGATCTTAGAAGAATAATCCTAAGTTTTAACTAGTAGACAACACTCAAGATCATTCTACCTTAGCTAAGTATTTTCTAGATGATAGTTGAGTTGTTGATAATGCTGATAAGTAAACAGCTTTCTTCACAGCTTCTTCAATATTAATACCTCTTAGTAAATAATATATTAGTGATGCCGAAAACGCATCACCGGCACCAATCGTATTAACTGCGTTTACTAGTGGTGGGGTATAAGTAGCAGGTTCTTTACCTCTCACATAGAGTGTTGCACCCTTAGACCCTCTTGTTACAATTAACTCCTCAACTCCAGCTTTGAATAAATCCCCTGGTATTTCAAGTCCTTTATATTTTAATATGCGTTCTTTTTCCTCATTTAAGATTAAAATTGGTGAATACTGTAATAGAGATGTAAATTCCTCAAAGTACTGCTTTAAAGTTATTTCATGTGGACGAAACACTATTATCTTACCATTTCTACTGATCTTACTTAATAGTTCTAAGTATGTTTTGCAAACACCCTCTCCTAGATATAATGATCGTGAATTATTGCATGCTTGAACTACTTCATTACTAACTTTCTGCATAACTGGTAAGAGCTTCAGATCTGTTTGTACTTTACACTTCATGTGTGTTGGTTCAAGTGGTTCCAGTATAATACATACTGGTAATTCAACTTCTTGAAATAGTTCAGTTAAACTAACATCAACACCATCACCGATCATCTCTGCTAATAGGTATGAGCCAATAATATTAGCAGGTGCTCTGCCTACAAAACACGTTTTTAACCCTAAACTAGATGCTGATACAGCAACATTAGCGCCTGAGCCGCCAGAACACATTCTTATATCAGGGTTTAAATATATATCCAAAGCTAAAGAACCAAATACTACTAAATCACATTCGTGATGTTTCTTTGATTTAGCAGCACTTCTTATACTACTACTCATTACTTGATTAATGAAATCTATAAAGCCTATTTTTAGGTAGTCTGAGAAAGGTAATATTTTAGCCATAAACATTACTGATAAATTTGTCACAGCTTCTTTAATAACCTCCTTATCTAATTCACTAATATCCTTAAACAGTATACTATACCACTTACCAGTATCTGTTAACTTATAACACTTCATTTTAACTTTACGATTACCTCTAATCTCTACTTTCTCCTTTTCTTCTAGTAAATTTAGTGAAACGAGTTTTCTAATTGAACTTAGAACAGTTTTATTAGAGTGTTGACTGAGTGCCATAATAATTTCTTTTTGACAGACCTCTTTATCCCACTTAAAAAGCTTTAATACCTCAATAGTAACAGGGGAGGAGAACAGTGTCATAATGTATTGTACTTTCTCAGAAATACCAGTGGGTAGTAGTATTACATATGGATGTAACTCCTTAAATTCTGAGATTTGTGCAATCATTGAGTAAAGCACCCACAGTAAATAATATTTATAAATTCTGAAAAATATAGTTTTTCGTGTGTAACATGTTACAGGGGAAACTAGATGTCTACACAGAAACCTAGAACTGTCTATGTGGTTGCATATGCAGCAATAGGTGCAGCAATATACTACATGCTATTATTTCTACCTGGAATACCTATTATTGGAACACCTGGGAAAATAGAGATTGGTGCAGCATTCTCTCCTATCTTAGGGGTTCTACTAGGACCTATACCGGGATTTGGAGCAGTACTTGTGGGGAACACCTTAAAATACCTGACCACACCTAGTATTTACTCACTTCCATTTATACCAGCAGCACCTCTCTCAGCACTTGCAGCAGGATTCCTAACTGAGAAGAAGTGGAAGATCCCTGTGGTTGTAATGATAGCTATGTTAATTATAGCTATGTTTACACCACCATTTAACCCAGTAACAGATTACTGGTATGTATATCTCGTGGCGTTTTACGATAAAATAGCTGCTTTAATCCTCATACCAGTGATTATGTGGCTATTACGTAAAAAAATAAAAACCCCTTACTACTATATAGCACTATACATGTTAATGTTTGCTAGTAGAGAGTTTGATAAAGCTTTTGGCTGTACAATATTTGCAATTCCACAGGTTTATGAGGGAGTGTTCGGTATCACTGAAATTAGCGTTGTCAGAAAACTTTACCTCATCGCCCCACTCTACTACCTAATTAACTACATTATAGAGGGTCTAGTAGCATTTATAATTGCATTCACACTTATAGAAGCTATTTCGAGAGTTCCTGGACTTGCTGAAAACTTACACATAAGGCATCTATATAAGAGGGGGTAGTATTTCCACGAAAAAAGCTATAATTTTAAAAGACATAACATATTTTTACCCGGCATCCCCTACACCCGCACTTCAAAATATATCACTTGAGATTGAGAGAGGAGAGTTTTTAGTTATTGCAGGCCCCTCTGGAGGTGGAAAATCAACTTTAGTGAGAATAATCTTAGGACTTATACCACATATCTATGGAGGTGAACTACACGGAGAAGTCTTAGTAGATGGTGTAAATGTAGTTGAAAAGGGATTTAAGGCTATAGTAAATAGTGTAGGAGTTGTAATGCAAAATCCTGAAAACCAAGTAGTAAATATAGTTGTTGAAGAGGAAATAGCATTTACACTTGAAAATCTCTTATATAAACCTGAGGATATTCGTAGAAGAGTTGATGAATCTATTAAAGCTCTAGGAATAGATCACCTCAAAAAGAGACTTACTTACACACTATCTAGTGGTGAAATCCAGAAAGTTGTTATAGCTAGTGCACTAGCATTAAATTCAAAAATACTAATACTCGATGAGCCCCTAGCACACCTAGACCCACTAGGAGCCAGAGAACTTATTTCAACTCTCTACAAGCTCTGCAAGGAGAGAGGAATCACTATTATAGTTGTTGAGCACAGACTCTCCGAGCTCATTAAGTACGCAGACAGAGTTGTAGTGTTAGATAAGAGAATTTTATTTGATGGAGAACCCGCATCAGCTATTAATAAACTATTAGAGACTGGTGTTGAAGTACCACCTATATCTAGGTTATTTAAAGAGCTCAATAAGGACTTTATACCTCTACACATAGACTTCAAAGCTATTGAGACGTTAACGAAAGATATAGCGAGTAACAATAATATCTGTACTATTAGCTCGGTTAATGGTAACTACGACAATACTTCTACACACAGCTCTGATCGCGTGATACTCGTCGAAGACTTATGGTTTAAGTATCCAGATGGCAGAATAGCTTTGAGAGGTGTTAATTTAGAAGTATTTCAAGGAGAATTCATAGCTATAGTTGGTTCAAATGGAGCGGGTAAGACTACGTTAATAAAGCATTTTAACGGACTTTTAAAGCCTTGGAAAGGTAGAGTCTTAGTATTTGGGAAAGACACCAAGTCTAGTACTGTAGCTGAATTAGCGAGAAGTGTAGGTTTAGTATTTCAAAACCCACTCCACCAGTTCTTTGAAAAAACAGTTTTGCGCGAAGTGCTTTTTACACTAAGAAATTTCGGCTGTGAGAACTGCGTTGAACGAGCTTTAAAAGTATTAAAGGTATTCGGCCTTGAGGACTATGCTGAGAGATCTCCATATGAACTCTCTATTGGCGAGCAGAGGAGGTTAGCTATAGCATCTATAGTAGCTTATGAGCCCCCTATCATAGTATTAGATGAACCTACTGCTGGCATAGATTACTCTCTCAAATTAGAGCTATTAAAAATGCTTAATAGAATTATTGAGAAGAAGAAGACAGTTATTATTGTATCACATGATATAGAGTTTCTGGCTCTAGCTCCTCTTACGAGAATTGTAATTATGACTGACGGGAAAATAGTAGTTAGTGGTAGTCCTAGAGAAGTCTTTTATAAAGTAGATGTGCTCAAAGACTCTCACATTATACCACCACAAATAGTTGAACTAGTGAGATCTCTCGGCTTAGAGAATCTTTGTAAGTCTTTGAATAGCCACGAATTTGCAGAGTACTTGAAGAGGTGTTATGGTGTCTCTTGAAAAGAGCTTTATAAAGCATTTACAGAGTGCTTTAATTTACGAAGAAACTGAAAGTTTCTATCACAATCTCGATCCGAGAATAAAACTTCTATATTTAGCTGTAGTATTCGTCATGATCTCTACGAGGAGCATTATAAAACTATTAACAACCCTAGTTTTCATATATGTCTTAGCGTCACTATATCCAAGAATCTACAAGAGAGCTCTCTACATTCTCATAGGACTCACACCACTCATGATCTTTACCATGGTGTTTATAATACTCTTCACCGTTGTCTTCGGTGAAGGAACTCTTGGAGAAGCTGTTTTAGAGCAAATTAAAGTATTCGTAAGAACTACCATAGTTGCTGCTGCCATAACAACTGTAGCTTCATCTACAACTCCACGCGAATTTGTACACGCTCTCGTGAAACTCGGTTTTAAATACACATATCTCTACACTTTAATAATAGCAGTGAGATTTATCCCTATAGTATTAGGTGAGTTAAGCGATATTTACGACGCGCAGAGGTCTAGAGGTCTAGAACTAGAAAAAGGAGGCATAAAAGAGAAACTTAAAAAACTCAATGCAATACTAATACCGGCTTTTGTCTGCTCACTACTAAGAGCAAGAGATCTTGTAGAAGCACTTGAACTTAGAGGGTTTGGGTATAGTAGTAAGAGGACTTTTTATAGAAATTTAAAATTTAAGAAAATTGATGGAGTATTTACTGTGATTATACTACTTTCAGTATTAGTAATACATTTACTTGTACCTTAGGTTCAAAATGACTAAGATTAAATGTTTATTTAAGTTTTCCAGCAGCTACAATGTATTTGAGGAAAGTTATTAAAGTACTACTAGTTAGTTTTAAGGTGATATTGTTGATGAATAGGGTTATACCTATAGCTAAGCTTAAGTATACTTCATACTTACTTGCTTCTTCAATAGCACTAGAAGTTGCTGGATATCCTAAACCAGGAAATGTTCATAGGTTAAGAGATTTTAGTGACACTATGTTTGAAGATTTCTTAATAACAGCTACTATAGTAGAACACCATGTATTTAGAGCCTTACTTAGAGGTTGTAAGCTCACTAGGGGTTTTTCTCTAAAAATTCTAATAGGAGATCTAATTGAATCTAGTGTTAAGGAGTCTAAGAGAGTTTCTGGAGGAGGCAATACGTGTCTTGGCTCAGCACTTCTCTTATATCCACTAGCAGTGGCTTGTGGATATGTTGCATGTATAAATAAAGGTGTTTTAGAAGCTTCTAGTATAGCTAGAAGTGCGAGAGATCTTGTGTACAAGTATTCTACAGTCTTAGATTCCGTGCACTTTTATAATGCTGTTAGAGCTGCTTCTCCAAGTTATATTAGAAAATCAGATGTAGTGGGAGATTTACCAAATATTTGGGATGAAGATTATAGAGAGAAACTTATAGCTGGGAGTTACAGGCTCTGGGATATACTTGAATATAGTTCTAGAAGTGATATTGTATGTAGAGAGATTGTTAATGGATATACAAGATCACTTAGAAATACACTATTTCTCAAGGAGAGACTTAAAACACATAGTAATTGGAATTTAGCCCTAGTTGAAACCTACCTCTACCAATTAGCACACGACATAGATACACTAATTACTAAGAAACACGGCTTAAACATAGCAATGTGGGTTTCAGAGAGAGCTAAGGAAGTATTAGATCTATGCTTAACGAGTATAGAGAAGTGTTTAAATACTACGTGGGTCTTTGACCACGAGCTTGCAAAAAGAGGCATTAATCCTGGATCCTCAGCAGACATAATAGTTTCTACAATAGCACTCTACGCAGTACAAAAAAGAAACTCCATAATAAGAACACCGTAATTCCCCATCCCTTTCGATCCCCTCTATTGTATTCCAAGGTGGACTTTTTACTTAAGTTTCTTAACATTGCTCTGCTGTTCTGGTATTATAGTTGGTGTTTCAATTTTATTCTTACAGTAATCATGCAGATTGGTCAAAAAAGATCTAAGCAGAAGCTCGTAGGTAGTCCCTGGGGGTTTAGGGGAAATCATATGGGTGATGAGTGGGATTTGATATGAAACGTAACATTGATAATAAAAATGAGTCAAACTCATGCGTGTGGAAAGCCCGTGGAGGATCGGATCTTCCCTAAGGATCAGGAAGAATCGTTTCTCTAAGTTTTCCTTGGTTCGGCAAGTTTAATGTATTTGGGCTTTGTAAATAGTGGTTCTTCCTGTATGTAGTTCTTACCTAGTTGTAATGCTATTTCAGCTTTTTCAAGTTCTCTTCCCAAGTACATTGCATGTGAGAGCTGAGATATAAGCTCAAGCTCTAGGATTTTATTTTGTATAGCCTTAGCACTCTTACCTCTAATTAAAACTCTACCTTTTCTACCTACATATAAGGCTTCTATATAGTTAAGTTCACGGTTAACTCTAATTTTAAATACTCCAAGTGGATCTAGAGTATAAGGCTTTTCCTCCTCAAAAGCCTCTACGATAACATCATACTCTCCCTTAAACTCTACATCATATCTCCTCTTATCTTTCAATATGAGTAAAGATACTCCTAGATTTTCTGGCGGAGAGTTCTTGTAATGTGCAAGTGTAGCCATTTGCGAGGCAATTTTTACCTCTAATGTTGAACCCTGTGCTTTTACACTCCTCTCAACAACAAGTATTGCACTTACACCAATTTCCTGAGCAATCATAACTATAGATGCGTTTATACCTACACTATCAACATCTACTAACTCTGTCACATTACTTACACTTGCAAATAATGGAATTTGCGGATTTCTCTGCTTAAACATATAGTATGCTAAGAGTGAAGAAAAGAATTGTCCAAAAGGTTCTAAAACAGCATCTGCAAGTACTTTCTCAAAGCCTCTACTCTTAATAGTGTTTACAGATTTCTCAAGAAGCGTTACTCTAACATTAGGCTCTTTAGGTATAGTATTAGTAATGGGGTTTCTTGGAATAGTAACAATAGCTACATCTTTATCAACATGTTCAACTTTATCAATATTAGTTAAGTCAATATTTACAATTACATCTACACCAGCTTGCATAGCTGAATTTATCTCACTAGGTATCGAAGTGTCTACAGCTACTGGTACATCAAGCTCACTTTTTATCACTCTAACAGCTCTGTAAACTTTATCTGGATGTGGATGTAGAGCTTCAAAACCAAGTACAATAATGTCTGCACCACTTTCAATGTACTTTAAAGCCTCCTCGATAAGTCTCTTGTCATCAGCCAAGTGAACTTCTGTGATTTCAGCAGCTACTCTAATTGGTGGTGGGTTTAAGGGTACTTTTAAATTACCAATAGTTATACTGTTCTCATATGTTAAAGAGCTTTCAAACATTCTCAATATTTCTTTGCTCCTTTCTTCAATAATACTACTCAAAACACTATCAGCAGGTATATCTGGTGATAGTATATTTAGATCACCGAGTTTTAAGATCTCTACGAGATCATGCGCGTTTATAGTACCTTTAACAGTTTTAATACCAGTAGCCTCTTCAATAACTCTCCCAGAGCCTCTTGTAAGACCAGGTATTAATATGTAATCATAGCCTCTCACACTACGCTGTTTAAGATACTGTGCTATGTATTCAGCTGTGAGAAAAGCAGCCACTTCAACAGGTGTAACTAAGACGTCGACTTCGTGACTTGTCTTAACCTCGGCAAGAACTCTCTTAATAATCGGCTCAGCAAGTCTACCTGTAACAATAAGTACACGTGCCACAGCCAGCCACACCCACATAGTGCTCTTAATATACACGTAGATAAATCCATATTAAAACACTGAGAAAAACTCAAATACACATCACTAACACACATAAAGCTCCAAGACAAGATTGTCCTTGAGGATCAGGGAAAATCCGTTCCTCTATGGTGCTTACTATGAATATTAGTGCGGTTTAATTTTCATTATTAGTGTGGATACTATCTAAAGAATTGAAAGTGACGGAATTTAGAGAGTGGGAAAATGTGGAGTTGAGAGTAGCTTAACTGTACATTCATCTAAGCTGATACGCGTTGAGCTATCAGAGCATTTTTCTACTCTGCAGTTTGATATTAGTAGTCTTGTCCCCACGGGTATCTCGCTATATCTCATTCGTAAACTCCTCACTAGGATTCTACCCAGCTTACTCTCAGCAATGTACATGTAAGGCATTACCAATGAGGATACATCCTCGGCGATGATAAGTTCACCACTGAAAAGCTCATAGCTCTCTACGCAAATAGGCTTTAAGCTCTCTCTACAAGACAATACTCGTATACTGTAGACCATGTCGCCTATAACCCCCTCTAGTACTCTGCTCTTTGACAATATAGCTCTAGTCTCTGGATCGCAGCCTTCAAACTCTTCTGGCTTTTCTAAAGGCTTACTATCCCCCTTCTCTCTCAGCTCTCTAAGTTTTCTATACACTTTGAAGCCTACATTCACGTCTCTAATAATCAAGTCTACATCTCTTGGCTTAATACTTTTCAGCACAGTTGATACTAAGTAGCTCCCAGTCAATCCTATATCTCTCAGCTCGTTTGAGTCGAGATCTCCAAGAACTACATCTACTTCTCGGGGTAGTTGCGGCCACATCTCTCTCTTAAAGGGGTCGAGCACATCCTCGATCTCGTCTCTCTTAAGTAGTGGGATCTCTAATTTTAAACACTCATCGTATTTCACAACTCCAAGTCTCTTAGCTATATGTAGAGCTACACTAGTACTCTTAATCCTCACCTGACTAGATATCTCATAGCGAGGATAGGCAATTACGTAGTCGTCAAAGTGCTCACAGCCCTTAACAACCCAGAAATAACCCCTATATTTAACCAAGTAGCCTTCAATCATTAACCTCACATTTACAGGTACTACTCTATGAGCTATTAGACCTCAAGTTTTAAGACATAAAATATCTCAATATAGACGTATTAAAACTCAAGAATTAATAGTTGTGAGTAGTGTAGAGGTATATTAGATGAGGGGGTTTAGAGATAGAGATTTCTTAGAGTCTAGTGAGGGCTTAATTTTCTGTGTAATTGGCAATATACACCCAGCTGAGAGAGTAGTAGCGTACTTGAAGTATATACCATATTACTCCTCGAGTATTAGGACTAAGTGGAGTAGGAGTGGTGTTATATATGGTAGAATTTTACCACACTACAGTGCTATGGGAGTTAAAGAAACTATGAGCTATCTAAGAGATCACTACCCAGAGTACATAGTCTTTGATAAGTATAGGTCAATTGAGCTAATAGAAGTGCCCAGATATAAAATTAAAACTCACTTTAAACCCGAAGAGAGATTACAAGAAATACTCAGTTCTCCGCAAGATGATCTAGAAAAATTAGCACTAAAACTAGTTGAAGAGTTATCAGATATAACGCACATAAACCTAGGTAATTTTGGAATAACAGGTTCTCTCCTCTTAAAAATACATAATTTACAGTACTCAGATATAGATGTAATTATTTATGGTGAGCATAATAGCTGGGTTATCAGGGATGCTCTGAGAGAACTACTACACGGTGAAAAAGAATCACACTTCTCTCTACCTAAAGGCAAAATACTCGAGGAGTGGAGTAGAGATATAATATCGCATCACCCGCTAAGTTTGAGAGAGGCGATGATCTTGTATAGTAAGTATAAGTGGAACAGGGCTATTTACAGGGGGAGACAGTTTTCTATACACCCAGTTAAATTAGAGAGTGAAGTAAAGGAGCACTGGGAAGATAAAATTCACAGGCCTTTAGGATTAGTAAGAGTAAAAGGTAGAGTTATAGATAATAAAGATGCTATTTTCATGCCTGCTATATACGTAGTTAACAATGTAAGAGTATTAGAAGGGATTTCTCCACCTGGTCAAATATCGAGAATTGTAAGCTATGAAGGCCTCTACATAGATCTCGCTGAGCCTGGAGATGAAATAGTAGCTTATGGTAAACTAGAAGAGGTAGAAGACTTAAGACATGGCGAGATATATTA
>Ga0185307_1000825_pt1 | contig 18352 bp, 13 predicted proteins | sample LHCtaG_FD_128010 | JGI IMG/M metagenome (GOLD analysis project Ga0185307, IMG submission 128010) | Hot spring microbial communities from Little Hot Creek, USA to study Microbial Dark Matter (Phase II) - LHC4sed_matched (SPADES... | ecosystem: Environmental > Aquatic > Thermal springs > Hot... | reverse complement strand
TAACTCTTTCACGTGGCTTCAAACCGATCCCTCCCTTATAATTATGTGTATTTTGCTTTCTCCTTTATTATTTTACTAGCTTTGTGGCTTAATTCTTTTGGTTTGAGCTTCTCTCCTGGTTTTAGGCTGTTTGCCCTCACTCTTTAGCTCTGTAGGTTTATTAGCATGTTATATATGTATGCTTTAGCCATCATCTCCTTAACTATACTCTCCATGTTTTTTGGCATGCAGTGTTCTCTGTATAGGCGCTTGAATGTTGAGAATGCTGCTTCAGCAGCCCATCGCCTACCATAACCCATCCTCCCACTCCACTCCTTCTCACCAAGCATCTTGAACATAATGACTGAATTACGCCTCTCAGGAGGGCCTCTGTCTGCCCTAGCGTTTCTCCTAGGCTTAATGATAGGCTTTATTCCAGCTCTCTTTAGGAGCCTATAGGACTTTATTGAATCGTATGCTCCATCCATGTATGCCTCTGATATCAGCCTATGTCTTGACGCGTTCGTTATCAAGCTTGGCAGGGCCTCCGAGTCATGTATGCCATCTGTAGTCACATCCATTGCCAGTATCTCCTTTATTTTAACGTCAACTGCAAAATGTATCTTAACATAGCGCTTCTTCCCCCCATATATTCGCTCAACCCGTCCACCACACCTATGAACGCTGACGCCGCTTGAGTCAACGGCTATAGCAACCGGCTCATCATATCCACTCAAAGATTCATATGGGCTTAAATCAAGCCTAAGCCTCCTAACCCATGAGTAGTCTATTTTTGGAAGCCTTGGAATAAGCCTACTTAAAGCCCTAGTGAATCCCTAAAGCTGCCTATAGGGCATAGAGAATAGGTAGCGTACAACAGCCAAGAAGTACCCATCCGTAATCTTAAATGGACGCCCAATCTCACCATCATTCAAGAGGCTGAGCTCAAACCCATAGCCTTCAAGGAAGTCCAGGCTGAGCAGGAGCTCACCACGCCTAATAAGCCCCTCATCAACAAGTCCCCAATCCATAAAAGAAAAAAGAGCTAAACAGAGAAATTAATTAAGCCACAAAGCGCAAAAAATAATTAATAATACATAAACTTAAACTTATATGAAACCCAAAACAGCAGCCGACGACGTCTAGACTGGGTGAGTAAACGGGGCGGTTTCTCTCTTTGGCATCCTAAGATATCTTCGAATTTTCTTAGTGCACAAATATACTAGTGATGCTAGTGAGGCAAAACCCGTTAATGCTAGGAATGGTCTAATAATGGTGAGTGCAGGCCACCTTACATCAGTGTCTATGAGTCGTCTCTCTATAAGCAACTGCTGGGAGGAACCAGTAGATACTTTAATATTAAACAGAATAAAGAATCCTGTTGTTCGCTCATATAGGAGGGTATATTCTTCCACGGCATTCTTGTATTCTAAAACCCAGCATTCAATAAGTTTCCCGTTAACTACTATCCAAGATAAACATTTAACATAAAAATCCATAGTCCATATTGGAACCAGTTTTCCAGTAAAAATATTCGTCGGGATCCACCAGCTGGTATAGGTTCCATCGCTATACATGCGGTTCTTTATGTTGACGAATGATAATGATGTATCGGTTCCATTTGTTGAAATAATTTCAGTCGCATTTTCAGAGAAATATTTCCATTGGAAAGTGCGGTTCACCTCAACTACCAAAATATTTCTAGTGATGTTTATGGCTGAGTACTTTAATATTTCATTGACCTCATATATTATCTTCCCGTTGGAAATGAAAATCTCTCTATAATAATAGCGCCATTTGGCATCGGGGAGTATGGGGGGCTCCTCATGAATGGGAAGAAAATATATGGTTAAAGATATAGTTGAAGCAAATAATAAAGCGATGATTTTGATTTTTGGATTTAACTGTGGCTTTAAAGGAGCCAATCTCCATCATTAAAAAGATCGTTACTGCTTACTTATACTGTTTTTGGGTTCTTTATCAAGGATATTTCTAGCTGAAGCACCATAATTTCTAATACCTCCTCCAAATGCTCCATTCCCTTTCCACTATTTTTCGCGTTTTTTCTTCCTTCGTCAACACGAGCGCAACAGCGGTTTCAACTCTAGGCAGTATAAGAAATATTCTGTTTTCGCCGGTTCTCCTCACCTTTATGTCTTCTAAGCCATCTTGAGTCACCAGAAATGCATCTTTAATATCAAACCATCTGGGAATATGTGACTCAATAATCACATTTTCCACAGGGTTTATTTTGAAACCTTTCTCTGTACTTACATAGTTATGGTTAACAGCGAATAACACTATTGCTTCATTACCAGAGAGTATTGAGCTAGTTTCAACTGAGCCAGTACGCGACCAAACGTATCCGGAAAATGTTTCAGTGAAAACATCTGACAAAGATATTAGTGAACCTAAAGCATGTAGTTCACCTGACATCTGAGCTATGGCCCTCTTTAACATTATGGCGTCAATGTGCCTTGACGATATACCTTCATATGGATCATCTGGGTTATCTATTGAAGAACCATACGTGAAGTATATGACGCCTTTAAGTCCATGAGAAAGCCCCATGAAAACCATGATTCTCTCCTCGTCAGGTGCAGGAAATCTATTCCAGCCCCAATATCCCTCTTTTGTAGGTCTCCCATGCCTAAAGGCTTGAGGTATCATCCATACTGGAGAGGGAGCTGCAGCTAAAGTTGCTCTTCTCGCCATAAGAGAGACAAAGCTGAGTGGGAAGATGGACACTGGATATGGATCTATAGCTAAGATGTCTGATATTTTGGCAAATCGCTCAAATAACAGGGGATTGCAAAGAACTATATATGTTGGGTTGCGTTTATCCGCAATCTTTATCTTCTCCGTCCACTCGGCTGTCCAGCCAGCGGGAACGGAGCCCTTAACTTCCGAGACATCTGGTTCATCGATTACATACCAGGCTAATAGCGCTGGATGATCCGAAAATTTCTTTAAGGTTTCAAGATCCACTAACCCTTTAGTTCTGGGGGCGGAGGCAATAACCTTAAACCCATACTTTTGGGCGGCATCTAGATGGTTAATTCCGGCGACTACGGTGTCTAGCCCCATTTCTATTGCCTCATGAACCGAACTCCTGTCAGATAATATGGTGCCCCCGCCATACATTCCAACGGGAAAAACAGCGGGAAAAACTCTTATTTCGGAATCAGATTTCCTGCCTTCGGCTTCAATCTCGACTTTCAGATTCTCCCCACGATTAAAGCCATTCTCAGGTTTAACAACTATAACCGTCTTATCTTTAGGCTCCAAAAAGTCTCCCATAACCTCGGAGATCGATGTTACGTCTTCTCCATTTAAAATGACCTTTGATATTTTTAGCGGATGCACGCCGAGATTTTCAACATATATGTAAGCTCTAGATAAATCCTGCGTAAAAGATATACTTGTCACCCTCATTTTAGACAACCCCAAAGAATTTGAAGCGTTGAAGGAAATTTAAGATTTTAGGCTACGCAGTAATTTGCCTTATCGTAGCGTGCTGCTTAAACCTGCTTGTTGCAACTGGTCAGTAACGGCGTGATCCAGTAAGCATCAAGCAAGCAGCTATATTCACTCAGTTAAGGCCGTGCTTAAAGGTAGTTCTTCCCGGTCTTAAGATGTAAAAAGACTTAAAAAATCAGTGAGTTATAAAAGATGTAAGGTAATGTTAAGCTGGGATTGAGGTTGGATGAAGCCAGTCTCTGGATTTTAAAAGAGACCGTTGAAAAAGAAGCTAGAAAGGCTATGAAAGAGGGTTTTTATCCACTTGATGTTGGCGGTGAATTGAAGAAAGCTGAAGGTCTCCTGAGGAAGTATAGATCTACAAAGAGTTGGGAAAGAGGGTATGGGGGAAGGGCGGAGAATTACGATTTAGGGTTTGATTTAGATAGAGAGATTCTTCTGCTCAATGCAAGAGAATCGTTGCTTAGGGCTAAGGGTGCAATTATTAACCTTAAGCTTCCACCATGGACGAAAAACCTTCGCTATTATTATACAGATGTTATCTGGGGCAGGGAGTCCGTGGAAGAAATGGATCCGAGGAGAGGCGTTGTATTCATGTCCGGTAATGACTGGGCTTTAAAAGGTTTTCCAGAAACTCAACCTTTATGGTACAGATGTAATTGTCGACCTACACTTAACGGTATAAAAATAATAGAAAAACTCCATTCAAAAGGAAAGCGAGTAGGTACATATATGAGTGGCGGCATGATGGCAATCACATATGCATTATTACCTGACTCAGAGGAAGATTGGATTGACGATTTTATGAAGGAGTATGCTGGCCATTACTGGCATGGTAAAAGAGAACGTTTTTGGGGTGCAAGGGGCTCATCATCTGAATGGCGTGAAAAAATTGTTCCCCACATGGACTTTTCTAGGTTCATGATATCGCAACTTGAATTTGCTCATCGAGTCGGCTTTGACTTTGTTCATTTAGATGAGGCTTTTGGAAGATACCCTGAAGCAGGGGATCTTTCGGAGCAATTCCCAAATTTTGTTGTCTGCCCAAATAACCTGGCGCGAATGTATATTGATGAGGAAAATTGGAGGTTCGGCTGGACAAGTATGGGTGAATCCTTAGGTCACCCATCTGATTGGGATGGTTTCCATAGGAGAATGAGGCAAAGAAGTCTTAGAGCACGCAACATAACTTGGTGGGGTTGGCATACTTATACTCCATTCGATGCCCAATATCAAAACATCTCCTACGCAACTACGCTTGCAAATAAGGGAACCGATGTCAGTCACAGCAGTCCGACGGATGATTACGTTGATTTCTCTTTTAAATTCTCCGACTACATTTATGGCTCATATGTAGATGTCTATGTCTCGCAGGAAATAGTTAGGGTGGAAAATCCTCCAGAGTCTCTGAGAACAATTGTTAATCGTAGAACTTTGGTTGGAGGAAAAGAAGAGTTAATAGTTCACGTCCTCAATATAAAACCTGATAGCCCCCCGCTCAGCAACGTGAAGCTGGAGGTTAACGCAGCCAACTTCAACATAAGATGGCCTCCAAAAGTTACATTTGCTACGCCAGAAAACGGAGCGAAGATTTTGGAGAGCGAAACAGATGGGAGAAAAGTTAAGTTCAATGTTCCGGAGGTTAAGACTTGGGGAATTATCATAATAGGCGAAACAGTCTTCCCAAGAGTTGAACTACGACTCGTAAGTAGGGGGGAAAACCCAATAAAGAACCCATTAGACAACGGTTTTGTTCCGGGAGAAGAGATGAATATTGAAGCAAGGGTTGAAGAAATAATTCCAGTAGAATATATGCTAGATCTCCATTTACCTGAGGGGTGGAAGTATGAGGAAATTAGCCGTGTGAAAAATCTGTACTTATTTCGAGTGATGCCTACTTTTGCTGAGAGAGGTAGAAGATATGCAATTACACCTTTAATTAGAAAAGACGGTGAAGCTATGCCCTCTTGGCCGCTAATTCTCCAAGCTAAAGACAAAATAGAGTTCTGCATTACTCCGCCGTTATCTGAATCCCCTAGCAAAGGGTGCAACTATGAATTAGAGATAAAAAACTACAGTGGAGCTGAAGGGAATGTTAAAGTTGCAATTGAAGCCCCGCCTGGATGGAGGATTGAGAAAACGGAGTTTGAAGTATATTTAGGGGCTGGCGAGGAAAAAAGAATCTCGCTGCTTATGACGCCGCCTGATTATCACATAAGGTTCTGGGATCAAGTTGATGTGGACATTCCAATACGCTGGTCTTTTCACGGGTATACTGGGTTCAGCGGCCTCCGAATTAGGGTTTTTCCAGCCCGCTTCCATGTGTACTCAAGAGGTGTTGAAAAGATGATAATGCATTCCTATCCAAACCTATATTTCATAGACGATCTGGAAGAAGCCAAGAAACTCTTAAAGAGCGGGGAGTACGTTGCCTTCTGGTTTGTTAATCAGGACCCGGAGGAAAATCGCTCAATAATAGATGAAATAATATCTATGGGGGGTGGCGTTCTATGGATGGGCGAACCGTTTTCCGGAGAGAATTGCCCGGTCTCTCTATTAGAGAGCGGTCTTAAATCCAAGACAATACGATATTTAAGTGTTCAGAAAGGGGAAAAAGAATATGAGATTTTGGCTCCAGCTCTCAGAAAAAGAACAGTTTATGAATCGGAGACCGCCTTCAAAGTCTTTAAGGTTAAACCGAAAGATTGGGGGAAAGTAATTGCCGTGTGGGGTGGGACGCCGGAGAGAGAGGGAAATATTGAGGGGACGCCAGCTGCTATTATTTCAAGGGATCCACGTAGAAGAGTCATTTATATAGGTTCGGATCTCGAAGCAACATCTGAAGAATTCTATAGATTTGAAGATAGACACCACCATGAAAACCACTGGTATCAGACATATATCTTCTATAATCTCTTAAATTGGGCATCCGGGGCATTCACTCCGAAAAGTGATGGAAATTAAATTGGATCAAGCATAAAACATGGAATGGAGATGCAGGCGATGAGTGAGGTTATTGTTTTTCCAGAGCCTAAAGAAATTCTCTTTAAAGGCGGCGATGTAATACTTGACAGAGAATACAAGGTAGTTTATGATGACAACGCCGATCAGCTGGAAATAGAAGCTGCAACAAATATCGCTAAAAAGATAGAGGAGTTAACTGGGTGTAGTTTACAGGTTCTCAACTGCCATAAGGTAAGTGAAAAACATAAAGTTATTTTGGTTGGATCATCCTTCAAGAAATTTACCACCGCAAGCTTGGAAACAGATAACCCGGAGGGCTATATCTTAGAAGTAAGCGATGGTAAAATTATTCTTGCCGGTAATGCCCCACCTGGAACATTCTATGCCAGTGAAACATTTAAGCAAATACTGCAAGTTAAAAAGGGTGAAATCGTTGTACCAAAGATCGTAGTTAAAGACTGGCCGGACTTCAAGTATCGTGGACTTTATATTGAAAGTAAATGGGGTCCTGACTTAATGACTCTAGACGACTGGAAGGAATTGATAGATTTTATGGCGAGTTTAAAGCTTAACTTTCTCGACATTGGAGTCTACGGCTGCTGGGTAATTCAATATGAAAATCAGATAACTGAATTTCTACTCATACCATTAAAGAATCATCCTAGGTTAAAGACCCCAAAAACAATATCTTATTATTCCCCGAAGAGAGGAGCGTGGGTTAAACTCTCATATCTCCCCAAGATGTTTGAAGAAGACTTTTTGTCCGAAGTAATCGCCTATGGGAAAAAGAGAAATGTGATAGTGCGCACGGCCTTTAACAGTTTGGGGCATAACACTCTTATTCCAAGAGAATACCCTGAGATCTCTGCGTTGGATGAGGATGGAAATCCAACTAACTATGGTTTCTGTCTGACAAACCCCAATACACTGAAGGTAATGTTCAGCATATATGATGAAATAATCGACAGATATCTTGAACCCAACGACATTAGTTTCTTCCATATACAATTAGATGAGGTTTACGCAGTCCGAGGCATTGATCCTAAAAACCCAAAGAAGGTTGTTGATCCCTGGTGTAAATGTATAAAATGCGCTAAAGAATCTAGAGAGGACTTGTTTCTAAACTATGTTATCAAGATAATCAAGCATTTATCGTCAAAAGGAATCAATAAGATATGTTTATGGAATGATCAGATAACTAGAATGAATATATTAGATAGATTCGCGGAGCGGTTAAAAGAGGAATCGCTAATAGACAAGGTTACAGTTGAATGGTGGTACTATGGGGTGGATGAAAAATATTTAGAGACACCCCGCTTCGACTTCGGCTACTTCGGTTCAAAAATTGGGTTAACCCGGTGGGTTGTTCCAATGGGCGGCTATTACTTCTGGTGGATGTATCAAAGCCTATTGAAAAACATTTATCTCATGCTAAAAAAGGGTTTTGAAAGGGGAGCCGAAGGCGCCCTAGCCTACTCCACATTCGACTATAGCTTTTGTAAAAACTACTTTTGTCTAGCAGATTTCTCATGGAATCAATCAGAGAGAGGTTTAGATCGCTTCGACGTAAAATATGCTAAGTTCATCTTTAAAGATGAATATGAGAGGGCTTTGAAAGCTCTGAGAGCTCTGGAAGAAATATCTTCAGTTGGAAGCGAAGCTTATTCTTTCCTTTCATCTCTCTTCCACTATCCATACTCATATGTTCACCCTGAAAAAGATTACCCAAGGTTATATCCCCAGGAAGTCATAGAAAATTTAAGGAGGAGAGCAAACGCCATAGAAGATCTTCGTAAATACTATGAAACCGCGAAAACTGCCCTGGAAGCTTTTCAATTAATAGATGAAGCAAAGATAGCTTCTCCTATAATTTTGGATCATTATAAGGTGGAGAGCGAGAGATATAAGACAACCATCGAAGTCTTTACGGTTATTTTAGAAGCCATTGAAAAGTATGAGATGGCGCGAAAGATGTACACGTGGGACCGAGAGAAAGCTATGGGCGCCATTAATGACGCGATCAATAATATTGAACTTGCCATAAAGCTGCAAAAAACATTAATGCTCAATGTAGAGAAGACAAAAGCAGCTTATCTGATTCCTCAAACACTAAGAGAGCTGAGTTTTATGTTGACTTTCCTCCTTAACTTTAGAGATGAATTATTGGAAATCAGAGAAAAATGCGTGTCTGGAGAAATCCACGAGCCTCCGAAGTTAAGCGTAAATACTGAATAAACAACGATTATTAGGTTTAAAGATGAATATGATGATGAAAAATAATAGAAAAGCGTTGTGAGGATATATGAAGGTTGGATTTGCAAGTGTAGATATAACGCCGCCTTTAGGCTCAGAAACGCCGGGAGGCTTCACAAAAGCATATTTATGGAATATCCATGATCCCCTCCATGTTAAAGCAGGTGTTTTTGAAAGCGATGGGGTTAAAGTCGCCTTAGTAGGCGTTGACGCTTTATCTCTGAAAGCTTCAGTAGTTAAAAAAGCGAGAGAGATTATTGAAAAAACATGTGGTATACCGCCGGCGCATGTTATGGTAGGGGCCACCCACACCCACCGAGGCGGCCCAGTTGTAGAGTGGGCCGGAGACCAGGAGAAATTAATCCTTAGTTCGTCTGATCCAGAATTCATTAGGCATCTTCTAAAAACAACACCGTCTGCTGACAAGAACTATCTGGATACATTGGCTTTAAAAATTGCTTCAGCGGTAATGTTAGCTGATAAGCGGAGGGTTGAAGCAGTATGCAGCGTTGGATGTGGAAGAGAGGAGTCGGTATCCTTCAATAGACGCTTTAAGATGAAGAATGGAAGACAAGTAACTCATCCAGGCAAGGGTAATCCAGAGATTCTTGAGCCGGCTGGCCCAATAGATCCAGATGTAGGTGTAATAGGCGCATGGGATTTAAATGGAAAGTTTTTGGGCTGTATAGTTAACTTTGCATGCCATGGAACAGCAATGGGGGGAGAAGGATACTCTGCCGACTGGCCATATTACTTAGATAAAACAATTCGAGGCGTTATGGGTGAAGACTCAATAGTTGTATTTCTAAATGGCGCGTGCGGCGACGTTACACAAGTTAATAATTTGAGCCTAAGAGCCGTCGAGTTTGGCGAAGAAGCGGCCCGAAGAGTTGGGCAGAGGGTTGGCGCCGAGTCCCTTAAAGTTTTATCCGATGTTGGAGTGGAAACTGGAGCTGGAGATTTAAAGCCTATAGCCGCAGCCCAGAAATTTATTTATTTGGATAGAAGAAGAATCCCGCAGGAACGGCTAGAATGGGCATATGACTTCGTGAAGAAGAAAAGCATACAAGATGACTACAGATGGGTTTTTGCGCGGGACATAATACTTCTTAACGAGATCAGCAGGATTGAGCCCAACGTTAGATGTGAAATACAAGCGGTTCAAATCGGCCCAGCTGTCTTTATCTCGAATCCAGCTGAATTATTCTGCGAGCTTGGCTTAAGAATAAAAAAGGCCTCACATTTTCCATACACATTTGTTGTTGAATTAGCAAATGGTTGTATAGGTTATGTGCCAACAGAGGAAGCTATGGGTCCAGCTGGCGGGGGATACGAGGTTAGGATGGGGCTGCATAGTTTTTTGACGCCGAGCGCTGGGGAAAAAATTGTGGAAGCCAGCGTAGAACTAGTTAGGCAATTTACTCCTGGAAGTATTCCCGAGCCTAAAAAGGTAGATAGACCAGGTAAACCATGGAATTACGGCTTAGCGCTCCCTGAAGACGTATAGCGATTTAATATATGGAGAGATAGAGACGTGAAGATTGATAAAAGAAACATTTTTCTCCTAATAATAGTGCTAATGATTTATATACCGCTTCTCCTATACGTAGACCACATGGTTAAGAAAATTAACGAGGTGTCTGAAAAAATGCGTGAGTATGAAAGAAAGTTTTTTGAAATGCCATGGTTTCCTGCGGTAAATGTTGTTTCCCAGCCTAAATATGACGTAGTGGTTTTTAAAGGTGGAGGATTTTTAGTATCTGTTGCTGATGAAAAATACCTTTTCGAGTCCTCCTTCTCTTTCCCAAATGCTGGGTATAACAAACTAGTTTGCCAAGATAATGCCGATGATACTGGAGAGAAAGAGATGGAGATTCACGTTAATTTTCCAGAGAAAGATACCATAGAAGTGTTATTAACTGGAAGATATTATCAATTGAGGCGCCTAATAATCAAAGAAGCTCATAGAATCAGCGTAAAGGATACTTTCACAAATCTAGTGGGGGAAGATATTGGCGTAATTATATCGAACAGTGTTAAATGCTGTGGAGAGATAGAGAAACTGTATGTTTGCGGCATAGATTATTCATCTGGGGAGAAAAGGAAGGGTACTATAGTATTTGAAGAGCCAAGATTTGGAATACCAAGCGATAACCCAACGTTGTTTATTGGGCAAAAGAATACTGGCGTTGGCCTTGTGGCTGAAGATGATGTCTACAGAGTTCACCTAGGCGTCAAGTATGACAATAACGTTGGATATATGTACACTCAACACTTCGGGCTGTCTTCAAAGAATAGTTACACTCTAGAGTGGGCCATGTATATTGTTTATCCTCCTAGCTACTGGAACTTTATAAATTTGGTTAGGCGAGATTGGAATGTTAATTATACTATTGATGGTCCTCTAATGTTTCTTAGAGCTGACTATGTGGCTCAAACTCCAATAGAAGATCTCAAAAAGATGGAGGCAAAGAGGAGATGGAGACTTATAGCAATCACTCCTTGGCATGATTACTGGGACGGATATGGTTTAACAAGAGAAGAATATGCAAGCATCGTTAAGCCCGCGATAGATAAATTGAAGAAGGTGAAATCCGACGTAAAGGTTCTAATGTGCGTGGAGCTTCCTCTCAAAGAACTAAGTCCGGAGGAAGTTGCTGAATACATCGATTCGATTCCAGTCCTTCCAAATGGTGAGCTTTCTGTTGATAAACCCTATCAGCGAGAAGTCCCGTCTGAGAGAGCGGCTAAGGGATACAAGCTCTATGATGTTTACCCTGAAATTGGGAATAAAAGGTTTAAGGAAATAATCGAGTATATAGACTTCGCTATAGATGAATGTGGATTTGACGGAATCTACTTTGACAGCTTTATGGGGCATTGCTATGAGGTATATAACACGTATGATAAGTGGGATGGATATAGTGTAGATATAGATCCGAAAAACTTTACGGTGGCGAGGAAATATGCGTGTCTTCAGCTTATAACTAGGGATGCGATAAGAAAGATTATTGAATATGTTAAATCAAAGAATGGAGTTGTCGTGACAAATAGCCGTCCACCTATTAAATCGATAGAGAGCCTAGAAATATACACTTTTTATGAGAAAAATACGCATAGCGAGGGGCTTCATACAGAGTTAAGCACATCTGCAACACATTTACATACTCCAGTATGCCTAGGCGACATCAACGTCCGCGACTCACTGAAAGATTTTATGGATGATGTGAGACTTCAGCTAAAGCATGGCACCCTATATTATCCATATAATGTCAGATTACCTGAGGGACAAGAGTACTATGGTGTAATCAACTATATGTTTCCCTTCACTCCAATAGCGATTTACGAAGGAGTATTAATAGGGAAGGAACGAATAATAACATTGAAAAGCGGAGTATACGGGTGGGGTGATAAGAGCATAGTTAAGTGTCATCTGTTTGATGAAGATGGACGAGAGATTCCAGCTGACCCAAGAATCAAGCTTTTAGAAGAAGATGGAAAAACATATGTAGGCGTTATTCTAGACAGTGGACAAATAGCCATTCTTGAGAGAGAACATGTCCAACCTTAACAAGAGATGCCTTATTTAGCGGTTTCACAATAGATAGGTTTTTAGCTTTATCAATGTTAGTTTGTCTCTATAGTCTATTTGACAGTAAAGAACTCTTACGTCCAAGGGATGTAGCGAAGATTTTCGGAATCTCAGTTAAGACTCTCTGGAAGTGGCAGAGGCTTACCAGTAAGATATGTTAATCCCGAGGATACCTCTAAAACCTGCCCCTCTGCTCAGGAAGCATGGCTTCCTATGAGGGATTAGTTTCTCTATTCTGAGGCAATAGAGAAACTACGCCCTAGTTATGAGGATGCTATGCATTATCATAGTTGATAATGTTCCATGGCTTAAGCAGTCCCTCATGAAATGCAGAAAATGCAGTATAATAATGGATAGGGGTGTAATAGCAGTCTTAAACCTTCAGATGCGGGGAGGGACGTGGCAACTTAAGGTTTATATGTTTTCCAGGTTTGAGTTTTTCTTATGCTGGGTATTAAATCTTTAGTTGAGGGCTTAGGCGTTTTTGAGAGGAATAAGGTTCCGGTTAAGCTTAAGGTTCTGGGTTTAGCATTCCATATTTAGCTTTCTAGTCTCAGGAGGGCTGCTAGGGCTTTATCAGAGGTTCATAGGGTTTCTAAGACAGTCCTCAGAACCCTAAAGTTAAATATCTTCAGCAAACAATCTTTTTTAGCTTTAGTGTGCCTTGTGGCTTAATTATTTTTTGTTTTTGAAGAGTTTTTCAGCCATATTTATCGAGGGTGAATTTTTCTCAATCATCATATCTAATCGAGATTTCCAGTAAATAATCAGATTTAACTGAAAAATGGACTCTGGATTACTAGAAGGTAAGCCTTAAGAAAAAAGAGTTGAATTGAAAAAAGATGGAGAAATCTTCAAAAATCAGCTAGAATAAAGATTTTAGTGCTTAAATAGATCGCTCTATTGGAAAAATTTTCTTAGCGTTCTCAGCCAAAATTTTCTCCTTATCCTCGTCGTCGATCCTGGATTCTGTGACCTGGCGTAGCATTGGCTCCATGTAATTTATTGGGAAATTGCTTCCCCAAAGCAGTTTATCGCTGCCGATATTTTTAACCATTTTTTCAATGAAGTTAAGACTCTGAACCCATGAAAATGCTATATAAAGATTATTGAGTTCATTATTCTTCATACAAATCTGGCTTATTTCGTTAGACCTTGCATTGCAAACTATTATTTTTAGGTCAGAGTTCTTCCTCGCAGCTGAGATTATTTGAGACGCCGATATGGGGGGGATTCTGGATGCAGGGTGATGGGACCTTTCATCTTGGATTCTCAGCGGAACAATGATGGGGATCTTCGCCTTGGAGCATTCTTCAAAGAACTGACCTATAACATTGTTATTCTCTAGGCTATAACCATGATAGCTTGGATGTATCTTTACACCCACCATCCCCATTTCATTAATGCATTCATGTAAATGTTCTAAGCTGTTGGGGAAATAGGGGTTAATAGTGCATATGCCGATTAAGGATTTTGATCTTTGCAAGATGTGCTTCAGCCATATGTTTGCCTCCTCACAGTCTTTGTAAAAGATGGCGTTTAGCGATGATACTAAAGCTAGGTCAACCTTACACTTAGCCATAATTCTGAGTAAAGTATCTGCATCTCCACTCAGCTTTCTAAATGGCCATTCTCCTAAAAAAGTATTAACGTCGATGATCATACTCTCATCCTCAAGATCTTCTCCATATTTCCTCCCAATATCAAGGATTTTTCTTCCTCACTTATTTCAGCCGCCTTAATTTTCCATATCTGACTAGAGAAGTCTGTTCCGGGAGCATCAGAGCCATAAACAATCCTCTCAGCTCCCAGAATCTTCACAGCATACTCTATCATTCCGGCTTCACAAATTGTTCCACTAGTATCTACTAAAACATTTTTGGCATCTTTAACCGCTTTAACACCTATCTCCCAGTCTCCACCCATATGAGCCATAATTATCTTGGCCTCGGGGAATTTTTTGGCGAGCTCGGCTACATCTTGTGGAATCGATTCCCCTGGAAGATTCCCAGTCGCCTTTATCCAACTATGTATAAGGCATGGAACCTCATACTCAATAGCCATCTCTATTAAGGGGTAAACAACGGGTTCTGTGCAGCGGCATGAAACCCAAAGTTTTAGGCCAAGCATGTGGAAATCCTCTATGCATGTCTTAAACTCTTTTATGGCTTCTTGAGTGAAAAGAGGATTTACATAGGCAAACCCTACGATATAATCTGGATATTGATCCATGGCAAATTTAACTTGTCTATTGGCTGCAGTAAAGGCTGAGACGCTTGGATTATGATTCCATGAAGACCCCAGAGACGAAATGCATAGTTTGCTTATGTTATATCTTTTCGCGGTCTCTACGAGTTCATCTAGATTTTCATATTTTCCTCCGGGAGGAAAATGTACATGTGCATCAATTATCATCGGGACACCATTAGAATAATATTTTTCATATAATATTTTCCTTTAGTTCCTTAAAAACCTCAATGATTTTGTCGAATGCTTCAGGCCCAACTTTTGACCAGGGTCCAAGGCTTACTTCATATCCACCTTTTCTCCAAGAGGAGAGAGGTGCAATGTAGCCTAGATAGCCATTTGCGTAGCCGATTGGGACCCCCCTAAAAGGTTTACTTGCCGCTTTGATATTCACTCCCAATTCGCAAAATGGTTCTCCCGGAATCCCAAATAATATGCAGTTTCCAACACGTATCATTTGCAGTTCTCCAATAAATGGTCCGTTTCCCTCCTCTATTCTAGCTAAAATATCTTCGATTCTGCAGATTTTCTTAAGAATTTCATTTTTCTCATTATTCGACTCCACGTATTTTGCCTTCATCTCTTCCTCCTCCTTTTCCCTAATTAATTCTTTTATTTCTGCCTGAGATAGTAGAGGGCGTGAGGGAAAACTTACTTCCTTTGACCTAGCTTTCAAGATCACTGGCTCAATTAAATAATCTGATTTAGAAAGGGAAATCTCCCCATATATTTTCATGATTTCTCCGGCAATTGATATTCCAGTTGAGTAGACATCATTGAAGTCCCGTGAATCGTCGCATATAGGGTTTATATCACCGCAGGCTCCTTGAGTAAAAATGCATCCTCTTGTGTTACTTACGGCTTCCTCTATTTTATTCTCTACAACCCCAACGTAATCAGCGGAGATCAAATCTTGGACTTGCACGATCACCGGGTGGCATGCGAAATTAACCAGGAATATTTTATCTCGACTCATAGACTCAAAAATCATAACAACTACTTCTCTATCTAGAAATCTTTCCCCCCTCCTATTTTTTGATACATTCACCTCGCCGCTTCCCACCCTAAGCGAAGCCGTAAATCTCTCCTTAAATGCGGTCTCCGCTGATAGAGTAATTTGTCTTTGAAGTTTCTCAAGCCATTCTTTTGCACTGGGCACTTTAACTAGTGGTCTAAAATTCAAGGTGTCAGGTGTAGAATGAATATGGCTTGATGTTAGCATTACATTTGACTGAGGAACCCCCGTTTTTTCCTCTATCATCTCCTTTATCTCTTTAATGAAGTCTCTCTTTTCTCCAAGTATTGATTTAGAGAAGCCAATAGTATTTGTAGCGATGATTATGGCTTCTTCGTCTCCAGAGGAGAGATAAAGTGCTCTACTATATAGTGCGTCATGTATCCCCTTAAAGAAGTCGTGTCGTCTCGGACAGAAACCGAGGTATGGTATTGATAGCGGGGGATTTATGCAAACTTTTCCAAATCCAACGATGAATTCTCTTCGCATATTCTATTCTACCCGGATTTTCCAGCGCTCCTTTTATAAAATCTGAAGATTTGATCCACTTTAAAATATTTCAGCAGGGCATCCATGTTTTTACTCTCCTTGAAAGAAACTATCTTCTCCCTCTTCTCATTTGGATCATATTCTATGAGGCGAATGTTATTGGCTAACTCCTTATCGTTAAGGAAAATGTGGAATTGAATCATATTTAGTGGCCCGGTATCTCCAATGTAAGATCCAAGAATTCTGAATGTTGGGTCAACCCAAATCCATCTGCCCATAGAGCGACTGAAAAACTCAACCGTCGAATGTCCCTCTGCCAAAAGTATATGGCAACGTTTTTCACGAGATGTTAATTGATGGTTCATTCCTATCCTACGGCATGGAATCCCAAGGGCATTGAGAGCGTATGAATAAATGGCAGATATGTTTCCACACCAGACCTTATCTCTCCCACTTACGGCTCTCTCAAATTGTTTAAATGGGCTTATTTTGCTCATCTCATCTGAGGGGATCCCCCTATGCGGCTCAAGATCGTCAATTATTCTCTTCGCCAAGTTTTTTGCCGCCTCAAAATCTGTGCTTGCCTGAGAAATTATGCTCCCCCATGTTTTCACAGCGTAGAGTTTATCTTCCTCTGATATCTCATCCGTTACCCAATCCTCCACTTTGCTTCCCAAGAGGTTTAAGTCAGACCTCTGTATTATTATCCAGCTCGGTGAGGTATGCCCATGAACCCTATAAAGTGCACTTGGATAGTATCCTATTGTTGCAGTGTAAACTTTCGTCTCACCTCCATCTCTTAAAATCCCTTTTACTTTAAGTGTCAAATGCTGCGCCTCTGCGGAATCTGATTTAAAGTGTACTTTTACTACCCCATCCTCGCTTTTAATCCAGTCGCCGTTAAGGCAGTATAGAAAATAAGAAATGTTTTTATGCCCACCGAGAATCAATATTAGCCCAGCATCGCCGTCTTCTTTAATAGACTCAATGAATATTTCCTCATCCATTGGGTATAAATTCCAATAAATCTGTTTTGGATTCAAGGATATAGTTTCCATTTAACTTAGGTCTCCTTTTAAATGCTATTAAAAATTTTAATTTCATCTATCAAATAAAATATAAATTTTTAGGGTTGTCCATAATTGTTTTTCCCAGCTATGTCTAAGCTTATCTTATGAAGGGCGCTGAGCGACGCGGTAGGCGTGGTTATTGACGGATCTATCTCAGGTCCAGGAAGAGGGAGCTCAGGATGGTTGTTGAGGCTACGGGGCGCCTCCTCAAGGGCCTTCCGGATCCTTGAATCCGGCCTAAGAGGGACCGCCCATACAAGTATCCGGCTAAGGAGATGTTTATCCTCTGCGTCCTAAAGGCCTACTTCGACATGAGCTACCTGGATGTTGAGAACCTTGCGCCCATTCTGCATATCTCCCGACGACAACACGATATGGAGGGCTATGGGCGCTTAGGAGAGGATTATTGTCTCCTCCCTGGCCAGGATGGTTGCCGATGAATGCTTAAGCCTCTACGGGGCTCCCTTCTGGGCCCTACAGAACGGGGGTTCAGGGGCTAAGGTCAAGCTGCACACGATCACGCTTTTACCCATCAACATAGTCCTATCGGCCAGGATAACGCCCGGCTCAAGGCATGACTCATCAGCCTTCGGGGAGACGATAGGCAATCTGCGAGGACCGGGCCTGACGCTGGGAGACGCAGCCTTCCTCTCAGAGGAGAATATAGCCAAGTACCTCAAAAGAAGATGTTCCCAATCCTCAAGCCCAATGATGGTCTAAAAGACAACTTTCCCATCATGTACGCCTCCTTCCCCAATCATGCAAAGATGGCATACAGGTACAGAGGGCTGGCTGAAGGAGTCTATGGAGTTGAGATATAGATGCAGGCTGAAGAGCTGGAGGCCTAAGGGCCAAAAGATAAAGGGAAGTCTCCACGTATACATCCATAACCTGAAAGCCCTCATAAAAGCAAAAGAGGCATTTATTTTAACCATCCTGGTCAGCCTACAAACCATAAAGATAGAAGATTTATGGGGCAACCCCGCTCCATCAGGGCGTGTCCAACTATTATTTTTAGTTGTTTGTTTTTTATGCTTTGTAGGTGGGATGTTAGGGTATACGATGTTGGGCTTTTGATGGCTGTTCTAGACTATGTTTTGGACCTTGACTCAGAGTTTAGGGGAAGACTTGAAAGGCCTCTGAGGCTCTACATAGAGGCGTTGGTTTTGAAGGAGGTTTGTAAGGTGAGCTTGAGGTATGCTGAGGGCCTATCCCTCACATGCTTAGGCGTTAGGATTCCAAAGTCTACGCTCCACTACTGGG
>Ga0185307_1000824_pt1 | contig 18353 bp, 17 predicted proteins | sample LHCtaG_FD_128010 | JGI IMG/M metagenome (GOLD analysis project Ga0185307, IMG submission 128010) | Hot spring microbial communities from Little Hot Creek, USA to study Microbial Dark Matter (Phase II) - LHC4sed_matched (SPADES... | ecosystem: Environmental > Aquatic > Thermal springs > Hot... | reverse complement strand
ATATAAAAGATAAAGTAAATATTAAAAAAATAATATGCACTGATTCATATCCTGGAGAAGAAGGGAAAAAAACAGAAAAGGATTTGAAAAAATATGATTTTGAAGTTGAAAGAATACCAGATACACATGTTATAAGAGCACTTGAAGAGGTCAATGGAGTTTTTATTGGAGCAGATGCGATTTATGATGACGGTTTTTATAATAAAGTTGGAACAAGAATAATTTTAACACTTTCGCAGGAATTTGGTGTAAAATCCTATTTACTTTCTTCAACTTTAAAAATATCAGACAATTTAAAACATCTTAAACTTGATGATTATTATTTTGAAAGCATTCCATTAGAACTTGTAGATTGCATAGTTACAGAAGAGGGGATAAGGTGCAAGTAAAGGTAATAGGGGGAGGAATAGCAGGTTCTGAAGCAGCATGGCAGATAGCAAAAAGAGGAGGAAAGGTTATTCTTTATGAGCAAAGACCAGTTAAAATGACACCTGCCCATAAAACAGAATTTTTTGCAGAACTTGTTTGCTCAAACTCATTAAAATCAAAAGAAATTACTCACCCACATGGTCTTTTAAAGAAAGAACTTGAGATTCTTGGCTCAATTATAATTGAAGCAGCAAAATATTCATCAATTGATGGTGGTAAAGCACTTACTGTTGATAGAGAAATTTTTTCAAAATATATAACTTCAAAGCTTATGGAAAATAAAAATATAGAAATAGTAAGAGAAGAAGTAAAGGAAATTCCTGATGGTATATGTATTATTGCAACAGGTCCTTTAACATCAGAAGAATTCGCAAATAAATTAAAAGATTATCTTGGTGAAGAATTTTTATATTTTTATGATGCTGTTTCACCAATTTTAAGTGCAGATTCCCTTAATATGGAAAAACTTTTTAAAGGAGATAGATTTGGTATAGATGATTCTTATTTGAATGCAATAATGACAGAGGAAGAATATAAAAAATTTTATGAGGAAATTTTAAAGGCAGAAATTTATGAGGAAAAGGAATTTGAAAATATTCCATATTTTGAAGGATGCCTTCCAATTGAGGTTATGGCAAAAAGGGGATACGAGACAATGAGATGTGGCCCTTTAAAACCATGTGGTTTTGAAAAAATTTTAGATAAAAAACCATTTGCAGTGGTTCAATTAAGACCTGAAAATAAGGAAAGAACCATGTATTCACTTGTTGGTTTTCAAACCCAATTAAAAATAAAGGAGCAGGAAAGAGTTTTCAGAATGATACCTGGTCTTGAAAATGCTGAATTTTTAAGGTATGGAAAGGTCCATAAAAATATTTATATAAATTCACCAAAACTTTTAAATCCTGATTTATCTTTAAAGAAGAATGAAAATATTTTCTTTGCAGGACAAATAATAGGAACAGAAGGTTATGTGGAAGCAGCAGCAGGTGGGCTTTTGGCTGGAATAAATGCCTTTTTAAGATTAAATAATAAAAAAACTATTATATTTCCAAAATATACAGCAATAGGTGCATTAATAAATTATATAACATCATTTAATAAGGAAAATTTTCAGCCAATGAATGTAAATGTTGGTATTTTTGAAGATGTTCCAAAAATTAAGGATAAGATGGAGAAAAGAAAATTTATTTCTGAAAGGGCAATTTCTGAATTAAAAAAATTTATTGATGAAAATTTTGAGGTGTTTAAAGAGGAGGTAAAAAATGCTTGAACAGAAAGAGAATATACAAAGAAGAAATGAATACCTAAATCAAAATCCATACATAATAATAAAGGCAAAAGAAAATGGTGTAAGGGTGATGGGGCTTACAAGGGGGAGAGAAACAAAAGTCCTCCACACAGAAATACTTTCAAATGGTGAAGTCCTTGTTGCTCAATTAACAGAATTCACAGCAGCATATAAAATTGTTGGAAAGGCACATGTATGGACACCATATGGAGAAGTAGTAGCAGAAGGAGAAGTGCCAAAGATAAAGGAGGTAAAGAAAGAGGCAGAAGTTTAGAGGAAAATTAAAAGTAAAATAAGGGATAAAAAGGAAATAAAGGAACCGAATAAAAAAGGAATTTTAGGACCATAATAATTCCATAATATTCCAAAAATAAAGGAGGAAAGAAAAAGGGCTATACCTTGTGCAAAATGATAAATTCCATAAGCACTACCTTTATATTCTTTATCAGAATAATCAGAAATAAGTGCTCTTTCACTTCCCTCAGAAAATGCAAAATAAAGACCATAGAATAAAAATAAGAAAATAAAAAATTGAAGGGATTTTGCAAAAGCAAAAAAGAAATAGGTTATTGAATATATTAGCCAACCTAATGCAATAACTTTTTTTCTTCCAATTTTATCAGATAAGGCACCAAATGGAATAGAAAATATTGATTTTACAAAATGAAATAAACTCCATAAAATTGGAAGATATAAAACCTTAATTCCTTCTTTATTTGCCTTTAAAATTAAAAAAGAATCTGATGAATTTCCAAGGTTAAATAAAAAGAAAATGAAAATTAATAAATAAAATTTTTTTGCAAATTTTCCCTTAAAATAAAATTTTGATTTTTCACCCCCTATTTTTTCCTTTACAAAATAAATTAAAATGAAAACTGAAATAATTCCTGGAATTAAAGAAATTAAAAATACTTTTCTTAAATCAAAAATGTTTAAAAGTAAAAAGGCAAAAATTGGTCCTATAAGAGCACCAAGATGATCCATTGCCCTTTGAAATCCAAAAGCAATCCCTGTTTCATTTTTTGAAACAGATAAAGATAAAAGTGCATCCCTCGGAGATGTTCTTATTCCTTTTCCAAATCTATCAAGAAATTTTAAAAATAAAACCAAAAGCCATGAATTTGTTATGCCAATTAAAGGTCTTGAAATTGATGCAATTAAATATCCAGAAAAAATAAATGGCTTTTTCCTTTTAATTTTATCGGAAATTATCCCTGAAAAGAGTTTTAAAAAGGAATTTGTTGCCTCTGCAACTCCTTCTATAAATCCAAGTGCAATTGTTCCTGCTTTTAAAACACTTGTTATAAATATTGGAAGTAATGGATTTATCATTTCAGATGCAATATCATTAAAAAGGGAAACAAATCCAAGTGCCTTTACATTTTTTGAAAGTTTAAGAAATTTCATCTAAAAAAAACTTTTTATCTTCAAATCTTATATACCCTGTTTTTAACTCAATATCATGAGGAAAAAATACCTGTATTTTATTTTCAATACAATATTCATAAATTTCTTTTCTTTTTAAAAGGGTTTCAATTGGAAAATTATCATAAGCCATAATATAAGGAAGATGAATATGTCTTGAAGTTGGAACCAAATCACCAAAAAATAAAAATTTACCATCAATCAAAAATATTATATGACCTCTTGTATGACCACCTGTTCTTATAACCTTTATCCCTTCAATTATTTCTCCATCCTCTTTTATTTCTATAAATTTTTTACTTTCAATTATCGGTAAAAAATCTTCCTTTAAATAACTTGCTCTTGTCCTTTCATTTGGATTTAATGCATCTTCAATCTCTTCTTTTCTTATTAAATAAATGGCATTTTCAAATGTTGGAACTATTTTATTTTCAAAAATTCTTGTTGCTCCCCCTGCATGGTCAAAATGAAGATGTGTAAAACTAACATAATTTATTTTTTTTAAATCAAAATAATCAAAATTTTCAATTCCTCCTTTAAATTCAAATATTTCCTTTCTTTTTTCATCCCATTTGTTTCCACATCCAGGTTCAATTAAAAATTTAAAATTTTTTGAAAAAATTATTAAAACATTTTGTGATAATAAAATTCTATTTTTTTGGTCTGGTTCATAAAATTTTTCCCATATTGTTTTTGGAACTGTCCCAAACATTGAACCACCATCAAGTTTAAATTCACCTATTTTAATATAATAGATTTCAAAATTCTTTGAAATAAACCTTTTAAAATTTTTCATAGAGTTAAATTATACAGTTTTTTTATTGAAATTGTATAATTGAAATTGCATAATTTTATAAAATATAATTAAAATATGAGGAAAAATTATCTTTTAATATTTCTATTATTTTTAAATTCCTTAGAATTGAAAAAAATTGAAGGCACAGTAGGATATCATAAATATACAAATACTTATTCAACCTGTGCTGGTTATAAAACAATTGAGGAAAAGGGAGAAATTTATGATTTTCATCTTTTAACAAGGCAAAGATTGAAAATAAGGAATAAAAATATTGACACAAAATTTGGATTCAAACCTTCTTTTTATAATTATAAAAAATTTTATTACTGGTACGAGAAAGAAAATGAGGATTCATTATTTGAAAAAGGTAAAAGAATAAAAGAATTGAGGTATTGTATTTATACAGGAATAACATTTATAGATGCTTCAAGGGAAAATTTAAAAGTGAATATTGATTTAGGAATAAATATTTTTAATTTTAGAGTATTTGATTATAAAAGGATGTTTTTCCCTTATCCTGGCATTTCTCTTAATTTAAATTTTCATAATCTTTTATTTCCTTCAATTCATTTTTTTGATTCTCCTTCTTCTGGAATTGATTATGTGAATTCCTTAGGAGGAGGAATTTATTTAAATCTTAAAAAATTTGAAATTGGTGGATATTTAAGAGAAAGAAGAGATACTACTTATTTAATTTTATCTCTTAAATTAAATTCCTTTAAAAATAATTATTTCATTGCAAATATAAGAGGACCTTTTAAATTTTCTTCTCGGAATAAATATTATTCCAATTTTGGAATTGGAATTAATTTTTGATATAATTATAAACTAAAAATGGAGGGTTGGCCGAATTGGCTAAGGCGCCGGATTTGAAATCCGGTATCCCGCTTCAAGCGGGATTGGGGGTTCGAGTCCCTCACCCTCCGTTAAAAGGAGAGGTGGCCGAGCGGTCTAAGGCGGTCGCTTGCTAAGCGACTGCTCCGCCAAAAGCGGGGCCGTGGGTTCAAATCCCACCCTCTCCGTTTTTTTATAAAATGAAAGAAAAAATCATAGAAATTTTAAAAAATATATATGATCCTGAAATTCCTATAAACATATACGACCTTGGACTTATATACGATATAAAACTTGAGGGAAATAAAGCACATATTTTGATGACACTAACTGCTCCAGGATGCCCAATATATCATTTTATAAAAAGTGAAGTTGAAAGAAAAGTTAAAGAGATAGAAGGAATAGAAGATTGTGAAGTTGAATTCACTTTTAATCCACCCTGGACACCTGAAAGAATTACTCCTGAAGGTAAAGAAGCATTAAGGAGGTTTGGATTTAACCTTTAATGTTTCAATTTAAAACATTTGTAAGATATTCTGAAACGGATCAAATGGGAATTGTATATTATGCCAATTATTTTGTTTATTTTGAAGCAGCAAGGACAGCGCTTTTAAAAAGTGAAGGCAAACCTTATAGTGAATTTGAAAAAAAGGGAATATTTTTACCTGTTGTTGAAGCCTATTGCAAATACAATTCACCAATTTTTTATGAAGATGAAATAATAGTTAATTGTTGGATAAGCGAAGTGAAAAATACTTCCTTTAAATTTGAATATGAAATTTTAAGGGGAAATGAAATTGTTGCAAGAGGATATACAAGACATTGCACCACTTGTAAAAATTTAAAACCAATAAGAATTCCAGATGATTTAAAAAAGATAATTGAAAAGTATAAAAAATGAAAATAGCAGTTCTTGCTGACACACATGATAATCTTCCCAAGGTTGAAAATGTCTTTAAAAAAATAAGTGAAGAAAAAATAGAATTAGTTTTTCATCTTGGTGATTATGTTGCTCCTTTTACAATAAGGAAGATAAGGGATTTATATTCTGGAAAAATGATAGGTGTTTTTGGAAATAATGATGGTGATAAGGTTTTGCTTTCAAAAATATTTGAAATATATAACTGGGAAATATATGAACAACCAAAATTTTTTGAAGTTTATCAAAAAAAATTTCTGCTATTTCATTCCCTTTTTGATTTTGAAAAAATAAATTTTGATGTTGATTATGTTCTATTTGGTCATACACATAGAATTTATATTAAAAAGAATAAAACAATTTTCATAAATCCTGGTGAAGTATGTGGGTATTTAACAGGAAAAGGAACATTTGTTATAATAGATGTTGAAAAAAAAGAAGAGGAAATAGTTGAAATTTAAAATGGATAAAAAAGAAAAGGGAGGATTTTTTGAGTTAATTGCGGAAGAATACTTAAAAAGAAATAAATATAAAATAATTGAAAGGAATTTTTATACAAAAAAAGGAGAAATTGATATAATTGCTGAAAAAAACAATGTCCTTATATTTATTGAAGTAAGGAGTAAAAAGGGAGAAGATATAAAAGGATATGAAACAGTTGATTTTAAAAAGAAGAAAAATATAATTGAAAGCGCAAAAATTTATCTTGAATCAAAAAATTTAACCAATAAAAAAGATGTAAGATTTGATGTAATATCAATAAATTTTAATGATGAAGAAATAACAATTGAACATATTGAAGATGCTTTCAGGGAGGAATAAATGCTTGCAAAATTAAAATCAGCAACATATATTGGAATTGAAGGAATACTTGTTGATGTTGAAGTTGACCTTTCAAAAGGGCTCCCTTCCTTTTCACTTGTTGGTCTTCCTGAAACAATGGTTAAGGAAAGTAAAGAAAGGGTATTAACTAGTATAAGAAATTCAGGTTTTTCTTTACCTTTTAAAAAAATTACAGTAAATCTTGCCCCTGCTGATTTAAGAAAAGAGGGGACAGGGCTTGACCTTCCAATTGCACTTGGAATAATATGTGCATCAGGATATTTTGAACCTGATCTTTTAAAGGGAAAGGTTTTTCTTGGTGAACTTTCTCTTGATGGAAAATTAAGGGGGATAAAGGGAATTTTACCAATTGCAATTTTATTAAAGGAAAAGGGAATAAAAGAAGTAATTCTCCCTTATGAAAATGCAAAGGAGGCATCAATTGTTGATGGGATATCAGTTTATCCTGTTAATTCCTTAATTGAAGCAATTGAATTTATAAAAGGTGAAAGGAAAATTGAAAAATTTGAATTTGATAAGGAAAAATTATTTTCTGATTTATCAATTTATGATGTTGATTTTTCAGAAGTTAAAGGGCAAAAGGCAGCAAAAAGGGCTCTTGAGGTTTCTGCAAGTGGGGGACACAATGTTTTATTTATAGGACCACCAGGTGCAGGAAAAACAATGCTTGCAAGAAGATTCCCAACAATTTTACCTAAAATGACAATAGATGAAGCACTTGAAACAACAAAAATATATTCATGTGCAGGTCGCCTTCCACCTGATAAACCAATTATAACAACAAGACCATTTAGAGCACCCCATCATACAATTTCTGATATAGGACTTATAGGTGGTGGTCATATTCCAAAGCCAGGTGAGGTCTCACTTGCCCATAATGGTGTTTTATTTCTTGACGAATTTACAGAATTTTCAAGAAGTGCTCTTGAAGTTTTAAGACAACCACTTGAAGATGGTTTTGTTTCAATAGGAAGAGCAAAATCGCAAGTTGTATTTCCTGCAAGATTTATACTGCTTGCCTCAATGAATCCATGTCCCTGTGGATACTTAACACATCCTGAAAAAGAATGCACATGCACACCCTCTCAAATAAGAAGATATTTATCAAAAATATCAGGACCACTTCTTGATAGAATTGATATACATATTGAAATTCCACCAATAAGTTATTCAGAAATTTCATCTAAAAAAGAAGAAGAAAGTTCAGAAAAAATAAGGGAAAGGGTTGAAAGGGCAAGGAAAATTCAAATGGAAAGATTTAAAAATGAAAAAGGTATTTATTTTAATGCCCATATGAAACAAAAACATATTAAAAAATATATAAATATTTCAAAAGAGAGTGAAAATCTTTTAAAGGATGCAATGGAAAAGTTAAATCTTTCTGCAAGGGCATATATAAGAATTTTAAAGATTTCAAGAACAATTGCAGATTTAGAGGAAAGTGAAGAGATAAAACCAAATCATGTAGCAGAAGCAATAGAATACAGGGCACTTGATAGAGAACATTGGATTACATTATAATAAATTAGTTTTAAAAAGGAGGTTTTATGGAAAAATTGAATCCCTTTAAAATTGCACAGGAACAACTTGATGAAGCAGCAAAAGTTCTCGGAATAGAAGGAACACCAGAACATATGATATTAAGGGAACCACTAAGGGAATTTCATGTCCTAATACCTGTAAGAATGGATGATGGTTCTGTAAAAGTATTTAAAGGGTTTAGAGTTCAACACAACGATGCAAGAGGACCAACAAAAGGTGGAATAAGGTGGCATCCTGAAGAAACAATTGATACAGTGAGGGCACTTGCAATGTGGATGACATGGAAAACAGCAATAGTTGATTTACCTTATGGAGGAGGAAAAGGAGGAATTATATGCAATCCAAAAGAGATGTCAAAAGGTGAAAAGGAAAGACTTGCAAGGGGATATATAAGGGCAATAGCACAAATAATAAGTCCTGATAAGGATATACCTGCACCTGATGTCTATACGGATCCACAAATAATGGCATGGATGATGGATGAATATTCAAAAATAGTGCAATATAATGCTCCTGGAATTATAACTGGAAAACCCATTCCAATTGGTGGTTCCTTAGGTAGAGATGATGCAACAGCAAGAGGTGGAATGTATACTTTAAGAGAAGCAGCAAAAGTACTTGGAATTGATCTATCAAAGGCAAAAGTTGCAATTCAAGGATATGGAAATGCAGGACAGTTTGCCCATAAACTTGTTGAAGAACTTTTTGGTTCAAAGGTGATTGCAGTAAGTGATTCAAAGGGTGGAATTTTAAATGAAAAAGGACTTTCCTTTAAAGAAGTTAGTAAATTTAAAAATGAAACAGGAACAGTTTGTGGTTTTAAAGGAGCAGATAAAATAACAAATGAAGAACTTCTTGAACTTGATGTTGATGTTTTAATTCCTGCTGCTTTAGAAAATGTTATAACTGAAAAGAATGCTGATAAAATTAAGGGAAAAATAATTCTTGAACTTGCAAATGGACCTACAACACCAGAAGCAGATAAAATTCTTCATGAAAACAAAAAATTTGTTATTCCTGACTTTCTTGCAAATGCAGGTGGAGTAACAGTTTCTTATTTTGAATGGGTTCAAAATATAGGTGGTTATTATTGGAGCCTTGAAGAAGTTCATGAAAGACTTGATAAGAAAATGACAAAAGCCTTTTATGAAACTTATGAGGAATATGAATCAAGAAAGGTTCATCCAAGACTTGCTGCATATCTTGTTTCTGTTAAAAAAGTTATAGAAGCAATGAAATTAAGAGGATGGGTATAAATCTTTAAAAAAGGAGGGGGAAGGAAATGAAAAATGGAAATAAACTTAAAAGATTTAAAGGAAGGGAAAAATAGTTTTGATTTTGGAAGAGAAAAGGGAAATATCCTTGAGTTAGAAAATGAGAAGTTTAAAGTTAAGTATTTTAATGTCTATGGTGAAATAACAAAGTCAAGACTTGAATATTTTTTAAATTTAAATGTTAAATCAAAAATAATTTTGGAATGTGCAAGATGTCTTGAAAATTTTGAAAAAGATTTTGAAGAAAGAGGATTTTATCATGTAAAACTTGGAAAGGATAGACTTTTAAATAAAAAAGAGATAGAAATAAGCGAAGATGACATAAATACGATTTATCTTGAAGAAACAGTTTTAAATTTAATTGGAATTGTAAGAGAACTTATTTTGCTTTCAATTCCTATGAAACCTTTATGTAAAGAAGATTGTAAAGGTTTATGCCCTATATGTGGAAAAAATAAAAATAAAGAAGAGTGCACATGCGAAACTCAGGAAAAATCTCCTCTTTCAAAAATTAAAGAAATCTTTAATAAATGAGAAATTTCTCTTTATATCTTCCAACAAAATATTATTTTGGATGGAATTCAATTGATTTACTTCCTAAAAAGGCAAAAGAGATTGGTAAAAGAGCATTTATTGTTACAGGTAAAAAATTTTTAAAGGAAAAGGGGATTTTTGATAAAATAATTCAAGACCTTAAAAAAGAAGGAATTGATTTTTTCCATTATGATAATGTTACACCAAATCCAAAAACATATGAAGTTGATGAAGGTGCAAAAATTTTAAAAAAGGAGAAATGTGATTTTATAATAGGAATAGGTGGAGGAAGTGTATGTGATGCTTCAAAAGGTATTGCAGTTATGGCAAAAAATAAAGGAAGTATATGGGATTACATGATGTTTAAAAAGGAAATAAATGATGCTTTGCCAACTATTTTAGTTCCAACAATTCCTGCATCAGGTTCAGAATACAATCCAGGTGGTGTTATAACAAATTTAGATGAAAAAAGAAAATGGTTTTTTAGAAGCGAAGTTACATATCCAAAAATTTCAATAGTTGATCCAAACTTTACAAAATATTTAAATTTTTCATACCTTTCAATGGGAAGCATTGATATAATAACACATGTTCTTGAACCAATTCTCACATCAGAGGAATATGGATATTTACAATACAATTTTGGAAAAATTTTAATAAAGGGTGTAATTGAAATGATATTAAGGATAAAGGAAAATAATGATGATGAAGCAAGAGAAAATATATGTTATTTTTCTTCACTTGCCCTCTCGGGAATACCTACAAGGGGAATTGGTGGATTTGCAATAATGCATTGGCTTGAACATATTTTATCAGGATTTTATGACAACATTTCGCATCCAGAAGGTCTTTGCCTTTTACTCATACCATTTATAAAAATTGTTAAGAAAAGATTTACTGAAAATTTTAAAAGATTTGAAAAAATTTTTGGAGAAGATATTGAGGAATTTTTTAAAAATTATTTAAAAGATATTGGATTTAATAAAAGTTTAAAAGATTTTGGGATAAAAGAAAATGAAATAAAAGATTTTGTAAAGGAATATGAATTCTTGAAAAAAAATTTTCCTGATTTTGGTTTTGATAAGATAGAAATTCAGGATGTTGAAAATATCTATTTAGAAGCCCTATAAAATGAAGGAACTTTTAAAATATTTATGGAAATGGAAATTTAAAATTTTCTTAGGTATTTTAGCCCTTTTTATTGTTGATTTGTCACAGCTTTTTGTTCCCCTTGTTATAAGAAGTGCAATTGATAAATTAATTGAAGAAATTATGAATTTAAAAATCCTTTTCTTCCATTTTCTTATAATAATTTTCCTTGCCCTATTAACTGCTTTTTTTAGATATTTCTGGAGATATTTCATAATGGGAAGTGCAAGAGAAATTGAAAAGGAAATAAGGGAAAAACTTTACAAAAATCTTTTAATCCTTGATTTTTATTTTTATCAAAAGAAAAAAGTTGGTGATATTATGGCTCATTCAACAAATGACCTTGAAGCAATAAGAATGGCACTTGGAATGGGAATTGTTGGTGCTGCTGATTTTTTAATAATGTTTTTATTTTCTCTTTTCTTTATGTTAAAGATAAGCCCATCTTTAACCCTTTATGTTTTAATACCATTACCTATCCTTTCAATAATAATGCTTTTATTTGGAAGTAAAATACATCATCTTTTTAGAAAAGTTCAAGAAGGATTTTCATATCTTTCAGAAATTGCACAGGAAGCATTTTCAGGAATTAAAGTAATAAAGGCATTTGTTAAGGAAAAGGAAGAAGAAAAAATTTTTTATAAGGGGAATGAATTATTTTTTAAAAGAAATATGAACCTTGCATATTTATGGGGTGCTTTTATGCCATTAATAACTCTTATTTCTGGAATCTCACTTGTTTTATTAATTTTTATTGGTGGTAAAAAAGTAATATTAAATGAAATATCTCTTGGCTCATTTGTTGCATTTGTCTCATATATAGAATTTATGATATGGCCAATGATGGCAATTGGATGGGTAACAAACATATTTCAAAGAGGGGCTGCTTCAATGGATAGAATAAATGAATTATTAAAAGAAAAACCATTAATAAAAAATTTACCAAATTTTATTAGAATTAAAAAATTTAAGGGAGGAATTGAAGTAAAAAATTTAACTTTTTATTATCCAAATGAGAAAAAACCAGCTTTAAAAAATATATCTTTTAAAATAAATCCAGGAGAAAAAGTAGGAATTCTTGGGAAAATAGGAAGTGGTAAAACAACACTTGTTAATTTATTTTTAAGAATAATTGAGCCACCAGAAAATACAATTTTTATAGATGGAATAGATATAAGGAAATACAATTTAGAAGATTTAAGAAGGGAAATATTTTTATTACCACAAGAAGCAGTTATATTTTCAGGAAAGATAAAGGAAAATATTGCTTTTATAAATCCTTATGCAAGGGAAGAGGAAATAATAAAAGCAGCAATTCTTGCTGAAATTTATGATGAAATAAATCTTTTTCCTGATAAATTTGATACAATTGTTGGTGAAAGGGGGATAACGCTTTCAGGTGGTCAAAAACAGAGAATAGCACTTTCAAGGGCATTCCTTATAAATCCATCAATATTTATTCTTGATGATGCACTTTCACAAGTAGATAGTGAAACAGAAGAAAAAATAATAAATAATTTAAAGGAATATTTAAAGGGTAAAACTGGAATAATAATTTCATACAGAACATCTGTTTTAAAAAATCTTGATAGAATTATAGTTTTGGTTGATGGTGAAATTGAAGATATTGGAAACCATGAAGAACTTATAAAAAAGGATGGATTTTACAAAAAAGTATATGAAATACAATCAGCATTGATAGAAATAACAAAATGAGAAATTTTGATTTTCTTGAAGAAGAAAAATTAAAGGGAACACATGATATAAGAATTTTTAAAAAACTTTTAAAATATGTTAAAAAACCTTATCTTAAAATAATATTCATAGTTTTTATTTTACTTATCTTTACAACAATATTTGATTTAACATTGCCATATTTAACAAAAACAGCAATTGATGAATACATTGTTCCACCTTATGTAGTTTTGAATTTCAAGGAAAATTTTGATTTAGAAAAGAAATTTTTAAAAGAATTTAAAGGAGAGAAGATAAAATTAGAAGAAGGAAAATATATCATTAAAAAAAGGGATTTGTCCTCTTATGAATTGAAATTTTATGAAAAAAAGGGGGTTTTAGAAAAGGGAGTTTATATTAAAACAGAGGAAGGAAATTTTATAAGATATGAAGATATAAAAAATTTGCCACCTTTAAAAATCTTAAAAATAAGAGAAAAAGACATAAATGGAATTAAAAGAATTGCAATTATTTATCTTTTAATATTATTTCTCCTTGGAATTTTTACATATTTACACATGGTTTTGCTTGAATATACAGGACAAAAAATAGCAGTTGATATAAGAATGGATTTATTTTCACACATTTTAAGATTACCAGTTTCCTTTTTTGATAAAAATCCAACAGGTCGTCTTACAACAAGAGTAACAAATGATGTTTCCACATTAAATGAATTTTTTACATCTGTTTTAATTTACTTTTTTAAAGATGCGATTTTAATTATAGGAATAAGCATAATAATATTAAAGATGAATTTTCAAATAGGAATAAGCATACTTCTTTTAACACCATTTATAGCAATTGCAACAGAAATATTTAGAAAAAAAGTAAGGGATGCATATAGGGAAGTAAGAAGAAAACTTGCAACTTTAAATGCATATACTTCTGAAACACTTTCAGCAATAAATGTAATTCAAATTTATAATCAGGAAGAAAATAGTTTTAAAAAATTTAAAAATATAAATGAAGGGTTATTTAAAGCAAATATGAGACAATTATTTGTATTTGCAATATTTAGACCTATAATAGATTTTATAAGGGCATTTGCAATTGCAATATTAATATTTTTTGGTGGATGGGGAATAATAAGAGGTTCTTTTACACTTGGTTCCCTTGCTGCTTTTTTATATTATCTTGAAATGCTTTTCAGACCAATAATTGATTTATCAGAAAAATATAACATATTACAATCAGCATTGGCAGGTGCAGAAAGAATAAGTTTAATATTAGAGGAAAAGGAAGAAGATAAAGGCAAAAAGGAAATTTTAGAAAGAAAAGGGGAAATAGTATTTGAGGATGTATGGTTAAAATATGATGAAGGTGATTGGGTTTTAAAGGGTGTTTCCTTTAAAGTTTCACCTTATGAAAAAGTAGCAATTGTTGGTCCTACTGGTGCTGGTAAAACAACGCTTATTTCAGCAATCTTAAAATTTTATCCAATACAAAAAGGAAAAATAATTGTTGATGGTCTTGATATAAGAGAATGGAATACTTATAAGTTGAGAAAAAGGATAGCACTTGTTCTTCAAGATGTATTCATATTTTCAGGAAATTTTATAGAAAATATAACTTTAAGGGAAGAAAAACCATCTTTTGAAAAAGTTAAGGAGAGTGCAAGAAGGGTTTATCTTGATGAATTTATTAAAAGAAGAAAAAATAACTATTTTGAGGAAATAATTGAAAGGGGGAAAAATTTATCACAAGGTGAAAGGCAACTCCTTTCCTTTGCAAGAGCAATATATTTTGAGCCAGAAATACTTATTCTTGATGAACCAACTTCTTCTGTTGATTCTTATACAGAAAATTTAATACAAAAAGGAATAAAAGAACTTTTAAAAAATAGCACATCTTTAATAATAGCACATAGATTATCAACAATTAAGGACTGTGATAAAATAATTGTTTTACATAAAGGAAAAATTGTTGAAATGGGAAAACATGAAGAGCTTCTTGAAAGGAAAGGACTTTATTCAAAATTGTGGGAACTGCAAGTAAAAGAAAAAGAACTAATTTTTGGATAAATTTTATAGTTTAAGTATTTCTTTAATCTCTTTCAATATCTCTTTTAATGGAGGTATCCCTTTAAACCATTCTCTTTGAGTAATCTCATTTGTGCAGGCACAATAAACTTGGGAAATTAAAATTTTTAATCTTTCTGGTAAAGGTTCTGGAGATAATTTACACATTTTTTTCCAGTTCTCCTTATATTTTTTCTTAACCTCTTCTATCTCTTTATACCAATCCGTATTTCTATAATATATTCTTGCTATTTCTTTACTCACAGGTATTCCTTCATATTTAAAACGACATTCATCTAATGTTCCAACTACATCAACAACCATCAAATTGCGATTACCATCAAAACCAAATTCTATTTTTCCGTCTTCATTTATTAAACCTATTTTTGAAAATTCATAAGTTATAAGTTCATTTATTTTATTTGTTATTCTTTTCATTTCTTCTATTTCATCATAACTTAATCCTGAAATTTCCTTTGCCTCTTCCCATGTCAAATATCTATCAGGATTCTCAAGTTTTGTGGAAACATCAATTATTGGTCTTTCTAATTTTTGACCTGGAAATGGCTCTTTATCTAAGCCAATATCCTTAGGTTTTATTAAACCCTCTTTTAATCTTCTAAAAATGCTACTACCTTCTGGTAAATAATTCCTATAAATAACTTCAAGGGGTATTAAAAAATTTCCCCTTTCATTTTTATAAGCTGAATAATCATATTTGTTTTCTTTAAAAATAGGTCTTATAACGCGCAAAAATTTAATTTCCATTATATTTGTTCTATTTTTAAGTTCTGAAAGTTTTTTAATTTTATTTTCTTCTAAAAGTCCTACATAATGGGTTGGAATTCCATTTTCTTCAATTTTTTCAAAAAAATATGAGGCAAGTAAAAGGGTTGCTTCACCTTTAAAGGGGATATGATCGGGCATTTCTCCCCAATCAAATACTGAATATCTATCTGAAAATATAAATCTTGCCCTCCCAAAATTTAAAGAAATTGGCATTTCTAAAATTTCTAAATCTTTTACACTTCCCATTCTTGTATCTCCTTATCATCTTTTTCTAATTCCTCTTTAATTTTTTTCTGATATTCTTTAACTTTTTCCCTTATATTTTTATCATAAAGACCTAAAATCTTTGCTGCTGCAAGTGCTGCATTTTCAGGTTCAAGAACAAGTGTTGGTGCTACACCTTGCGGCATTCTAAGGGTTGAAAATATATCAATTCCAGAAAATTTTTCACTATATGGAGGGCATGCAATAACAGGGAAATGGGTATTTGCATCTACAAAACCACTTAAAGCATCACTTTTACCTGCAACAGTAATAAAAACTATAAAATCTTCCTTCTCATATTCTTTTAAAATTTCATAACATTTTAAAGGTGTTTTATGTGCTGATGCTATTCTTATTTTGCTTTCAATTCCAAATTTATTTAAAGCATCTTTAATTTTTTTTGCCCATTCAAAATCCTTTTTTGAACCCATAATTATTATAACCTTTGCCATTTTTTCTCCTTTTCTTGAACTACTATTTTATAGTTTTTGTATAATTTTTACCAAATAATCCATAGAATAAATAAAATTTTTGTCCGCAAGATTGTCTTTTCTTATAATATTTTTCACATCTTAAACGAGTATTGAAATTTTAAAAATATCTGATGGTCATGCCCTTGTATTTTATAAGGATATCTTATTGTATTTATGTTTGCTCCAAAATAAAATAAAGTAAAGGGAGTTAATTCATAAGAAAATAAAGGATAAAATCCAAGGTTCTTATCATAAGTATCATAGGTTAAGGTAAATCTTAAAGAAATGGTTTGTGTAATTGAATAGTTAATTGATGTCCAGAATGTTGATACATCATAAATTAAATTTTTATATCTATATTTATAAAGATAATATCTTTGCATACCTTGTGAAAAAATAAATTTTGTAAAGGAAAGGTTAAAGTTACTCCAGAAAAAAATTTGATGTGCAGGAAGATAAAGAGGATAAGAATAAAAAATTGAATTTCCAATATTTAAACCTCCACTAAATGTTATCCACTTCTTAGGAATTGAATTCAAATAAAAATTAAAATTTTTAAAATCTTTAAAATACTGGTACTCATTTATATAAATGTTAAAAACCCTTTCATTAGATTTATTCCAAGAAAAACCAAAATTTGTCTGTGCAAAATTAAAAGTGGAATTTAATCCAAAAGAAAAAGTTTCATCTTTAAGAACTTCCTCATAATTCAATTCCTTATTATAATCAAAAATAGCACTTATTCTCTCAAAACCATATTTATTTGGATAGATTGTTGGAGAGATATTAACACCCCACTTTCTAAAATTATTCCTTTTTATAAAACCTAAATCAGAACGAAATGTTGGGGAATAATCAGAGTAATAAATAGAGGAAGATAAATTTCTAAAATATGTAATAAATTTTGTTTTTTGAGCAAAACCATCAAATTTTTCTCCATCAAATTTCCAAGTATAACCTTTAAACTTCAAATAATTGGGAAAATTAAATAAATTTGTATCATCAGGTTCTTTATTAGATGAATAAATTCCTTGGTATTCAAATGTGTAATGGGTTAAAAATCTTAATCTTGTATCAAAACCAAATGTTCTATTAAATCCATTATCAAATTCGTCTTTTTCAACTTCCCTATCTTCAATTAAAATTCCCAAATAGGATTCTTTATTTAAGAAATCAGATCTTACTCTTAAAATATTTATAAAACTTTTTTTATCAGTTGAAAAAGGGAAACTTGCATCTTCAAAGGGTAAAATATAGGGAGTTTTTTTATCATAAGAGGAAAGAAGGTATAAATCAAAATGAGAAATCTTTCCCGTTAATTTTAAAGCATATAAAGGATTATTTATCATCCTTGTATAGATGGCATTTATCGGTGTTTCTATAATTTCTTTTCTTTCCATAAATAAAGGTCTTTTTTCAGGATAATATAAAGCATAAGTGGTATTAACATCTATTTGGGGATAATCTGTTTCAATTTGAGCAAAGTCAGGATTTATTGCATAATCTAATATTAAATTTTGAAGTATTTTAGTTTTCCCCGATAATCCAAAATTAAATTTCCCTCTATCATTTTTATACTTTTCCTCCATTAATCCATTTTGCGAACCTATTAAATAAGGAAGGAAATCGTTTCTTTTTTCTCCTAAATATATTCTTTCAGGAATTATTAGAGTTGCACATTGTCCAAAAAATGAAGGGTTATTTCTTGATATATAGGGAAATGCATAAACTTCAAAGGATTCTCTTGGTCTTACTCTTACAACCCCGAACTTCCATTCCTGCTTTTCTTTGTTTTTAAATCTTAAAGAGGAAAAGGGGATTTTAAATTCACAGGACCAAAAGGAGTCAGAAATAAAAGATTTGACTTCAAAATATGTATCAAATGTCCAATCTTCAAGATTTTCTGGAGGAGAACCCTTAATTCCATCATACTGAACACCTAATGGGTTTGTTCCAAATATATAACCTTCCTTTTCTGTTCCATAAGTATCAACATAGATAAGAACCATGTCATCCATTGTAAAGTTATCTCTTTG
>Ga0185307_1000823_pt1 | contig 18387 bp, 20 predicted proteins | sample LHCtaG_FD_128010 | JGI IMG/M metagenome (GOLD analysis project Ga0185307, IMG submission 128010) | Hot spring microbial communities from Little Hot Creek, USA to study Microbial Dark Matter (Phase II) - LHC4sed_matched (SPADES... | ecosystem: Environmental > Aquatic > Thermal springs > Hot... | reverse complement strand
CAGATAGTCTAGCTTTGATGGCTGCTGGAATTACGTTGATTTATATGTGTACTAAGACTTTTAACTTCGCTCACGCATCATTTGTTACGTGGGGTTTCTACACAACATTTACATTAACATCCTTATACGGTGGTTCACCATACTATTACCTACCCATAGCTTTCTTCTTCGTCGGTTTATTAGGAATAGCTGTTTACGTCTTAGTTATAGGTCCTTTAATGAGGAGGGGTGCATCACCTATAACACTTATGATGTCTACCCTAGGTGTTGACTTAATCCTACTATCATTTATTCAAATGTTTGCTGACTACTTGACTAGGGTTTTTAAGTTATACGCTAGGAAGATAGTTCTCGAAGTATATGATTTCGATGTTTTCGGTCTTCCAGGGATAACCTTTATATCCTTACTAATCGTGATACTCCTAATATCAACTCTACATATATTCCTAGTTAAGACTAAGTTCGGTACTGCTATGAGGGCAACTATTGAGAACCCTAGTCTAGCTAGTGTGTTAGGTGTTAACCCCAATATAATCTACCTAACTTCATGGTTTTTAGGTGGTGGTTTAGCTGGTTTAGCTGGTGCTATAGCGTCATTAGCAATTACTGGAGACCCTACAGTAGGTTCTAGAATTGTAGTATCTATGTTTGCTTCAAGTATTGTTGGAGGCCTATATAGCGTTTACGGAAGTATATTAGGTGGTTTATTAATAGGTCTTACTGAGTACTTAGGTATAATGGCGTTAACCCTACAGTTAGGTGGTTGGGTAGCTGTTTACAGACCTGTAATTCCACTCATAGCATTAGCTATAACATTACTGATATATCCTAAGGGCTTAGGCGGGATTAACTGGTCTAAAATTACTGTTAAGTTAAAATCGTTAGTAGGTGGTAGTTGATGGAGTTAATACCTCCAGTAATACTTTATATTCTCGTAGACTTCAGCATATACTTAATAGTGACTTTAAGTCTTAACTTAGAAGTCGGTTATGCTGGACTACCACAATTTGGTAGGGTATTAGCAGTCCTTACAGGTGCGTTGATTGCTGGTGCAATACCTGGTAGGATCTTAGCTTTAATGTATGAACTTCCATACGGTCCTGAATATGCGTTCTACGAATATAATTATAAGGTAGTTAATACTTTAAATACTGTACTTGAGAAGAACCCATTACTATCTATAGCTATATTCGTCTTCACACTCATCCTAGCTATGATATTAGGAGCTATCGTAGGTTACCTAACATCTAAACCTGCTATTAGGTTGAGGGAGGCTTACTTAGGTATTACGTTATTAGCTATGGGTGACGTACTTATGTTAGTAACATATTACTATACACCAATCATTGGAGGTACTACAGGTGTTTCAGTGATAGATCCTTTCAGATGGACTGGTGTGGCTAGGTTTTACATAGCAACATTTACTTTATTAGGTATTGCATTACTAGTATTCCTACTAATTGAGAGGTTGACTAAATCACCATATGGTAGGGTGTTGAGAGCTATGAGGGATTCTGAATTAGCTATTACTGTCTACGGTAGGGATATAGTTAAGTTGAGGACTTATACGTTAATGGTTGGTGCAGCTATAGCTTCTTTAGGAGGTGCCCTCTATACATTCTACACAGGTAGCTGTATAGCGAGTACATACACTAGAGTTACCTGGACTTTCTGGCCGTGGGCATTCATGATGTTAGGAGGTACTGGGAATAACGTAGGTGTGATGTTTGGGGTTTTACTCTTCGTTATTGTTAAGACGTTAATAGTTATGTATAGAGGTCTACTAGCACCATACGTACCTTTCGACCCGGTATGGCTTGAGTATACATTTGTAGGTATGGCTATAGTGTTGATAGCTATATTCAGACCTCAAGGATTAATACCTGAAAAACCGATATTCACAATATCTAGGAAGAAGATTGAGGAACTTATTAAGAGATTAGAAGTAAGGACTTCCTAACTACATTAACACCACCTAAGAAACACCTCAATTATAAGATATTTAATTCGCTATGAGTAGGTCTTAAAATAATATTTAATCTTTAGTTACGGAAAAGCTTTTAAGAAGTTATTACCACGGCTTTATAAGGTATCTACAATGTCTACAAGTCTGAGATATTGGGTGTATGAGGTAGAACTACCTAGCATATTATCTATTTATAGAATGTTTGAGGGAGTGTATATGGGTTTAGCTGGTGGTTTAAATGAGTAAGGAAGTACTTACTGAAGTATTTGAACTACCACCACCTCCGAGGACGTTTGCCGAACATATTAGAGCTATAGGGCCCGGAGTAATACTAGCCTCTCTATCCATAGGTGCTGGTGAGTGGTACTTATTCCCAGCTGCGATACTAGCATACGGTCCAAACATCATGTGGACAGCTGCTATCGGCTGTATAGTACAGGCAGTACTAGGTTCGCAATCAATTAAATATACACTCTACTCTGGTCAACCAGTACATCATGCATACTTAAGACTTGGTAAGCCTATCTTCTGGGCTTGGGTGTGGGCTTTACTCATCTTCATACCAGTGATATGGCCTGGATGGGCTGCTGCCTCAGCTACAGCTATAGTTGCACTTCAGTTAGGTAGGCTTCCAGGGCCTGCAGACTCAAACCTAGTCCTAATGTGGGGTGTTATCCTACTATTCATATCCTTACTGATACTACATGTTGGTGGGAAGGTACAGAGGACTTTAGAGCTTGTTAACTGGCCTATAGTGATTATGATAGTAACCTTAGTAACTGTTGGTGTAGTAGTAGGAGCTCCAGCATGGGCTTGGACTGATATAGTTAAGGGTATCTTCACACCGTACATGCCTTTAGGTGTGAACGCTGATTGGTTCGTTATGGCTGCAGCTATAGCGTATATCCCAGCCGGTTTCGGCTTCAACCTAATGTTATCTAGTTATGCTAGGGATAAGGGGTGGGGTATGGCGTATAGAGTAGGTTATATATCTACTTTAGTAGGTGGTAAGAAAGTGAAGATAGCGGTTGAGGAAGTACCGTTCAAATTCGATAATGAAGAAGTCCTTAAGCGTTGGAGGGGTTGGGTGAATGTAGCTAGGATAGATTCTTGGATAGTAATGTCATTCATAACGTTCGTAACAGTACTCATGACTAGTGTCTTAACTTACGGTTTACTCGCTCCTAGAGGTTTAAAACTTGGTGGTTGGGCTGTAGCATCAGCTCAAGCGTTAGCATTAGCTGATGTGTTAGGCCCTATGGCTTGGTTCATAGTATTATTCGCTGGTTTCTGGATGCTCTTAGGTACTCAATTCGGTTTAATGGACTCTACAAGTAGGGTTATAACTGATTGCTTCTGGTTAGCTAGTCCGAGGGTTAGGGCGTGGGCTAAGGAAGACCCTAGAAGACTCTACTACCCAGTGCTCTACCTAGAATTCACGATAGCTCTAACACTCCTGATAGCATCTATAGGCTTCGGTCTAGCATCACCTTACTGGTTAACAGCTCTAGGTGCTAACTTAGGTCTCTTCGCCCTCCTCCTCGCCTACATCCTACAGATAGTCGTCGACTATAAAATAATGCCTAAAGAACTTAGACCTCATCCAATAACTACATTCATAGTGATTGTTGGGATGTTATGGTACGGCTTCTTCCTAACAGCACTACTACTCCAAACACTTACAGGTATTAGGCTGTAAGTACCTTAGACCTACAACTAAATATTTTATTATTTTATTTTAATGTAATTAATAATTTAACGTGGAGTCTGAGGAACTGAAGAACTACAGTATTGCTGAGGTCGTTATACCTATAGATATTAGTAACGCTCCTACTACGTTCTCCTTAGTAGGTCTCTCCCTAGCTAATAACTTAGTAGTTATTTGAGAGAGTACTGGTGTTAATGCTGTAGCCATAGCTGTTGCTGAAACACCTACAGTACTTATAGAGTATACGAATAGGTATACCCCTAAACTAAACCCTAAGATACCAGTGATTAAAGCTATAAGTATTAACTGTTTTATAACTCTCCTATCCGGTATACCTTCTAAGAATATAGCTATGGGTGAGAGTATTACTGCTGTTACAGCTAATCTATATAGAGTTACTGTGAACGTATCTACGTAATCTAATACTAACTTAACCATTACTGATGCAGAACTCCAAGATAACGCTGCTATGAGTGAGTATATAGTTCCTCGAATATCAACCCTCCCGAAATTACTGGAGGAGACAGCTACTACAATACCTACGAACGCTAGTATACTACCTATAACTAACGATATACTTATAAACTCACCTAAGAATATCACAGCCATGAACTGAGCTATGAAGATGTATACATAACTAATAACAACAGCTAAAGAACCACCAATACGCTGTATCGCCTTAGTAAAACAAGCATCACCTATACCAGGCCCTAACAACCCAGAAACAACTATTAATATTAATGCGTAAGATGATAAAGGGATGTAATTAAAGTTATTCAAGAAAGCTATAGGAACTAAAGTTAAAGTAGCTATGATAGTTCTTAATGCTGTAAACATAAACGGCTTAATATACTGACTAAATCTAGAAACTAATGCAGGAGTTATACTCCAGATCACTGATGCCGTAACTACCGCTACATACCCTATCACTACATAACCACCAACTTAACTCTAGATCCTAAACTTCAGACTAAAAACTTAACTATGATGTTGAACTAATTAATAGTACATCACATCATTTCCCTCCACATCCTCATTATAGAGTCCCTATACTCCTCATACCCTCCAATAACATGCTGATCACACTTATGACATGCTACCTTATGATTAACACCTACATCCCTTAATTCTGGTTCACACTTTACACATACTTCTGATGAGAGAGGACACCTCGGATTAAATGCACACCCACTAACTATAGATGTTGATGATGGAGGATCTCCTGGAATCGCGAATATACTCCTTGTTCTAGATTCGGGATTAGGTATGAGGACTGAATTCAGCAATCCTATCGTATATGGATGTAGAGGTGTTTTAAAAATCCTACAATCGCTGGATTCCACCACCTTCCCGTAATACATTACTGTAACATCATCACATATATTCGTTAATATCGGTACTTCATGACTTATTAACACGTAAGTTAGGTTATACTGCTTCTTAAGCTTTACTAACAAATCTAATATCTGAGCCTTTATAGACATATCCAATGCTGCTGTAGGTTCATCAAGTATTATAACTTTAGGTAGTAGAGCTAGAGCTCTTGCTATAGCTACTCTCTGCCTCTCACCACCACTTAATTGATGCGGATACTTATCGAGGTAATCTTCAGGAGGTTCTAAACCGACGTCAATTAATAACTTCCTCAAATCATATTCGTTGTAATTAATTTTATGGACTTTGAAAGGCTTTGTTAGTATATCCCTTATCTTCTTACGTGGGTTTAATGATGAGTACGGGTCTTGGAAGACTATCTGTATATTCTTCCTAATGAAGTTATGTAAATCACTACTTAGACCTCTCCTGAAGTACTTCGTAGAGTCTACCCCGAATACCTTTAAAGAACCTGCCGTCGGTTCCTCTATAAGGGCCATAATCCTCGCTAAAGTACTTTTACCACTACCAGACTCACCAACTATACAGTGAGTTCTCCCTTCCTCAACCTTAAGTGAGACTCCATCAACTGCCTTAACGGGTTTACGGTTGAGTAAGCTACCAATGTAGTAGACCTTCCTAACATTATTTACTTCTATTAGTACGTCCAACTCATCACACCCTTGTAGAGTGCCTTAGTCGAACTCACGAGGCTAGCAGTATACCTACTCTTAGGTCTTAATAAAACATCATCAGGGCTACCCTCTTCAACTAACTCACCATCATACATAACTAATATTCTATCAGCTATTGATGTAGCAACACCTATATCATGTGTAATCATGATCATACCAACTCTGAAGTTTTCTCTAACCTCCCTTAACAACCTCACAACTTGTGCCTGGATCGTCAGGTCTAAAGCTGATGTAGGTTCATCAGCTATTAAGAGTTTAGGGTTTAATACTAAGGCTAAAGCTATGAATACTCTCTGAGCCATACCACCACTTAATTGAAACGGGTATGACTCAAGAACCCTCTGAGGGTCTGGGACTTTAAGTTTACGTAATAATTCAAGAACTCCCTGGATGTTGAATTCTACTCCATGGTCTTCAAATAAGTCCTTAAAAATAAGTCTTACCTTTCTTAAAGGATTTAAATGTGTTATAGGGTCTTGAAATATTATCGATATCTCCTTACCGTTAATATACCTCCTCTCATTAGGTCTTAACTTGAGGAGGTCTATACCTCTAAATAATATCTTACCACGAACTACTACAGCATTCTCAGGGAGTGCACCGACTATGGATAAGGCTATAGTGGATTTACCGCTACCGGACTCACCTACAATAGCTAGTACTTCATCCTCATTTAAAGTGAAGCTTACATCCTTAACAGCATATTTCATAACCCCCTTAACCCTATACGCAACTGTTAATTCCCTCACCTCAAGTAAGGGCTTCAACTACATCACCCTAACCTAGGTGATAACCTCTCTATCAACTTATCTGAGAGGAAGTTAAACATTAAGATGAGTATGACTAATGTAATACTAGGGAATAGGAGTACCCACCAACCACCAACGAATATAGCGTTTTTAGCCATCATAAGCATCACACCTAGTGATGGATAATTAAAATCACTTAAGCCTAGAAACCCTAAGGCTGACTCAGTAAGTATTGCTTCAGCTATTATGAGGGTCCATAACGACAGTATTGTAGGTATGGTATTAGGTAGGATTTCATTTATCATTATATCTAAATCCCTACTACCTAATGCTTTAGCAGCCATAACGTACTCCCTCTCCTTAATAGATAGTACCTCAGACCTAACCACCCTAGCTGCCTCCGGCCATGAGAATATAGCAATAACTAAAATTATATTTGATATCCTAGGTGATAGTAGAACTACGGTTACGATTATCAGCATGAACCTAGGTATTGATAGGAATACATCTGCTACTCTCATCAGAACATTACCTATGATACCTCCTTTATATCCGGAGAGTAAACCAATGATGACTGCTAAAGCTACTGCTATCGTAGCTGAAGAGAGCCCGACTAGTAGTGACGTCCTAATACCGTAGACTACCCAACTAAATACATCCCTACCTAACTGGTCAGTACCCATAAGATTAACATTACTAGGTGGTTGAAGAGCTCTAAACATCCTAGTGTTAAGTGGGTCGTAAGGAGCTACCTGATCAGCTAATAACCCTACAATACCTAGTAAGAATGTTAAAACTACACATACGGTAAGTGAGTTTAACCTCCTCATACTTACCACCTATCCTTAATTCTAGGGTCTATAATGCTGTAGATGAAGTCTACTATAGCATTTATTACGACAACAGCTATTGATGTAAATATGAATATCCCTAGTAGTAGGGGGTAGTCCCTCGTAGACACAGCCTCCATAGTTAATTGTCCGATACCAGGCCAAGAAAACATTGATTCAGTTATTATTACACCACCTATAAGCATCCCTAACTGAACTCCTGCTAACGTAATTACAGGTATTATAGCATTCCTAAGTGCATGTTTAAATAGTAACGTAGAATTCCTTAACCCCATAGAACGAGCTGCTAGGAAGTAGCTAGAGGATATGACCTCTAAGAATGAAGACCTTGTTAGCTTTACGTAAGAGGCCATGAAGATCAAGCCTAGAGTAAGTGATGGGAGGGTTAAATGCCATAGAACGTCGAGAACGTATGTGTAGAAGTTTCTATGCTCAACACCTATAGTTACAACACCACCGACTGGGAAGGCCTTATAAGTTATTGCGAAGTAGTATATTAGGAACTGACCTATTACGTACACAGGTGTTGAGTAGAATATGAATGCTATACTATTTATTAAAGGACTGATTAACTTCTTCCTATACCAAGCAGATATTATCCCTAAAAACAGACCTAGGATTAACCCTATAGAAAGTCCTGATATAGCTAATACTACAGTATACGGTAGTCTAGTAAGTATGACGTCTAATACAGGTCTCTTATAACTTAGTGAGTAGCCTAGGTCTAACCTCATAACCCTCTCTAAGTAGAGTAGGTACTGCTCCCATACAGGTTTATCTAGACCGTAGATCTCTCTTATCCGTTCAATATACTGAGGTGATGCTGCCTCACCAGCAAGTAGAACTGCTGGGTCTCCGGGGAAGAGCTTCATCAGTATGAATCCTATAGTTATCACAGCTAGAACTACGGGGATTAAGAGTAGTAGCCGTATAGAAAACCTATAAAAAACTGAAATTAATTCCCTCACCTTACATCCCGTAATGGAAAAATTATTAATATTAATACATACTACTTACGTCTTCACTTCCTCCTCTTCAGCAAGAGTAGTACTACCACACCAAGTACTATTATTATAATTATAGTTGAGATACTTATAATGTCGGGAGCTGGTGATGGTGTCGGTGACGGTGTTGTTGTAGGTGTTGTCACCTGTGTAGTTTCTATGTATGTGTTATAGAGTTTATCGAAGAATACGTACCTACCTATCGGTATATCCGGGCCTTTAACGTATTTACCTTTAACATTTAACCAAACTATATCGTATATAGGGATCCATGGCAGGTCTGTAGATAGGTGGTTATCAATCTTCATTAACAATTCCTTCTGCTTCTCAGGATTTGTCTCACTAATCCACTGCTCGAATAATTTATCGACTTCAGGGTTAGAGTAGAACATAGTGTTTGTGAATGCTCCCTTACCTATATACTTAGTTGTGAAGAGCTGGTAATGCCAGAAAGGTACTATCCAGTACTTACCTACATTAAAGTCGTACTGACCCTTCACCTGTAAGTCTAACCAAGTACCGAATTCCACCACCTTAGTCTCAACTTTAATACCTACCTTAGATAGGTAATCCCTTATCATGTAGCCAACGTTCATCTCCTCAGGCTCATTCCTGAGTAGTAATTCAAGTGTGAATCTAGTCCCATCACTACGTCGAGGATATCCTGCTTTATCAAGTAGTTCCTCAGCTTTTGCTGGGTTGTATTCGTAAACAACAGCGTTAGTTGTAGGTGCGTATCGTTCTGTTAGGAAACTATATGTAACCTTAGCTAATCCTAAAGTAACTTTCTCAACGATTTCTGTCTTATTTATAGCGTATGCTATTGCCTGACGTACTAACTTATTAGATAGTATTGGGTGTTGACAGTTGAACTGAACTACGAGTTTATAAGGCGGGTTTAGAGATGGTATTACATCTAGCTTAGGGTTCTTAATAAGTGTTGGGTAGACCTCGTATGGGAGTCCTCTAAACACGTAATCTAACTCACCTGCTTGAAGTGCTGCAACTATTGATGAGGCATCAGTTATGATTCTTATTATTATCTGATCTAGTAGTGGTTTACCTTTATCCCAGTAATCAGGGTTCTTCACTAGTATTATATGGCTACCCTTAACCCACTCCTTAAACATGAATGGTCCAGTACCTATAGGCTTATATATGAAATCTGATTGGTAGTAGTCCTTACCTTCTAGTAGGTGTTTAGGAAGGATTGCACAATCTAATGAAGCTATTAAAGGTATCTGAATAGCTGGGAGGAATTTACCGGGCTTGATCTTCACTGCAGAACTATTTATTATCTCTACTGTTGTATTAGCAAAGTACTCAACACCGAAAGTATCGTAATTAGGTATTAACACTTCAAAACTAAACTTCACATCCTCAGGAGTTAAGGGTTTCCCATCATGGAATTTAACACCCTCTCTCAATACGAAGACGTACGCCCCTTCTTCAGGAAGTATTGCATAACTCTTCGCTAACCCAGGCACTATATTACCGTTAACATCGTATTGAAGTAATGAATCAAATATTTGTGCTGTGACAAACCCTGTATTCCAGCCACCCCAGTAAGGGTCGAGGAATCTAGGCTCAGATATCAACGCAACTCTTAATACATTACCTTGTGGTTGTGATGAGAGTATAGGTATCATAGCTAGTACTGATGCAATCACTAATAACATAGAACCTAATCCCAACCATTTAACTCCTTCAACATATTTTCTACTACTCATAGTTAATTACCTCTATCTCTCTACTTTTGAGGTTTGAGGTTTAAAAACTTATATTAATACCTAATCAATTAATTATCGAAGATTTTTCAACCTCCCCAAACACGTCTAGTTACCCTAAGTATGTTCTCACCAATTACTTTCTTTATCTCTTGGTCTGAGTACCCATTCTTAATGAGCCATCTTACAATATTACTGAACTCTGATGGGTTCTCAAGCCCATCTACAAACTCTACCCTGGGGTGTTCAGGTCCTTCCTCAGCCTTAGATATTGAGAGGTAACTCGCAAATACCTTATGTAGTGTTACATGGTCTCCGAATAATGTGTCAGGTCCGAAGGCTATATAGTCTATCCCTACGAGCTTCTCTATATATTGGAAGTGCTCCATAATACTTTCAATACTATGTCTAGGGTTCTTAAAAGTCAACGTAGTATGTGGAGCTGCTTCAATACCGAAGACACCTCCTTTCTCAGCTAATGCCTTTATAACTTCATCAGGTTTCATCCTCCTTGAAGGCCATAAACTCCTAGCTCCAGCATGTGTTACTACAACGGGGTCTTTACTTACTTCAATAACGTCTAAACTGGTCTTATCACCTACGTGGGCTAGATCTATAAGTATTCCTAACTTATTCATACGTTCAACTAACTCATACCCTAAATCTGTTAATCCTCTATCAACTTTATCAGCTAGACCTGAACCGAATTCATTACCCTTACTATATGTTATCCCCATACATCTAACACCTAATCCGTAAAGTATATCCACCTTAATGAAGTCCTCACCTATGTGTGGAGGTGCTTCAAGGTGGAGGACCATAGCTATCTTACCCTCATTACGAGCTCTGATGAAGTCTTCAGCTTTAGTAGCTATGAAGACCATATCCTGATGGTCTATATCTGCTCTGTAAATCCCTATTTGATGAATTATGTTATCCCAATCCCAAGGGTCTGGAGACCTTATCATTCCAGTACCGTTCTCCATACCTTCGAAGAAGCCGTCAATCCCTGCAACTGCTAGCCCCTCATATCCGATCCAGTACCTACCACCTCTAGCATACTCTATAAATTCTGCAGGGTTTTCAGGCCATACAGAGCTATGTTCATGAAATGATATAACCACACTCTTCTCTAGTAATTCCTGAAATCTCTCCTCCTCAACCTTACTTAACTCTATAACCATGGAATTAACCCTCCTAACTTGACGTACGAGGGTGTAGGGTTTATAGTCCTTAAATGGTTCGAAGAATGACCATGACTGATACCCACTATAGTTCTTCTTCTTACCCACTTAACAACACCGGAATATAGTGAAGGAGGATCTTTAAATACTATTGAGGAAATACTAAATTTAAATTTATGTAAGTAGGATATAAGAGGTTATCTTATGAGGATAGCATACATCGTTCCTGGTGTAGGGCTCGATAATGAGGAGTTAATCCGTAGACAGGAGATCCTACGTTCTCTAGCTTTTAAAGGAACTGAAGTTGATGTAGTTTCTGTTGATGAGGGTCCCTACACTATAGAGAGTGGGTTTGAGGAGGAGTATGCTGCTGTCTCCTACCTTAGGAAACTTTATGAAGTTGAAGACTATTACGATGCTTTCATTATAGGTTGTTTCGGTGACCCAGGATTAAGAGCAGCTAGGGAATTAGTAAGTAAACCTGTTGTAGGGCCTGGTGAGGCTTCATATGCAATAGCTTCACTCCTATCCCGTAAGTTTATCGTATTAACACCATTGAAGTCTACAGTTACTATTACATGGGATCAGATAAACATGTACGGATATACTGGTAAGGTCTACGATGTCATCCCAATAGATATTAAAGTAGCTGATATCCAGAGAGATCGTGAGGAATTACTGAAGTTTATCAAGAATTCTGTAAAGGATGTATTAAGTGAGGGGAAGGCTGAGGCTATAGTCTTAGGGTGTATGTCCATGGGTTTCTCAATGGTAGATCTTGACCTATCTAAAGACTTACATGTACCGGTAGTCAATCCTGTTAAGATCTCACTTAAGTTAGCTGAGGTATTAGCCTATATACACTTAACACATAGCAAGTTATCGTATCCAACCCCACCATTAGATAAGATAAGACACTTACTCCATCTAAAACCTAATATTTAAAAAACTCCTTGATTAAAGATCTCTACTTCTCTAAATAGTGACGCTCAGATATAAGCATGAATAACTCAATATGATGGTAAATCTAGAAACTAACGTAGTGGCTGTACACTAAATCACTGATGCAGTATTTATTACTACTACCCTATCACTACGTAAGCACTGATAAAGTGTAGTTAAGGGATTTAGATTAAATTCAAATAATGAGGAATGCTAAGTACACTAGTATGTTTATCGTTGTTATTAAGCAACCGATCTTAAGGAATTCTACGAATGTTATTGTTGACTTCATCTTAGTCTCTAGAACTTCAAGTATTATTACGTTTGATGCTGCCCCAAGTATCGTTAGGTTTCCAGCTATTGTTGATGACATAGCTAGTGTTAGCCATTCAGTTGTATCACTACCTCTATAGCCTAGGTCGTTCATATACCTTATGAAGAGTTTTACGAATGGTACGTTACTTAGTAATTGACTTATGACTACTGATGCTAGTGTTATCCTTAGTATACTGCTTATACCATATTCTTTCGTAGGTAGTAGTAGGTTAAGTAGTGGTTGTAGTACACCGCTATTCCATATACCCTCCATAGTTATGAACATAGTTATGAAGAATACTATAGTCCCCCAATCAATTTCTGAAAGTACGTTCCTAGGATTAGTAGTTAGTAGGTATATCCCTGCAGCTACTACGAACGGTATAACACCCCTATACTTTATATGTAGTGCTCCGTAGAGTTCTAATACATCATTAATTATTAGTAACGTTATAGTTAGTAATATGCCTAGACCTGCTAATATCGCATCCCTCCTACTCCTTAAGACCTCATGAGGTATTAAACCGATACGTACTTCATCATCTCTAATCTTAAAGACCTTCAACATCACGTAAGTAGTTAGTAGTAGGTTCACTATAGTCGGTATTATTAACTTAATTATGAATGTTATGAAGGGTGCTTCAATACCTGACTCAATAGTTATTAGTAGGTTTTGTGGGTTTCCTATAGGTGTCATTACAGAACCTATAGTTAGTGAGAAAGCTAGTAGTAAGAACATGAATTTAGGGTCTATACCAGCAACCCTGGATAAGGTGTAAGCTATTGGTGGGCCCATAAGAGCCACTGTATCGTTAACTGCGAATGCAGATAATACACCGAAGAGTAGTGAGGAGCCGTAGATTAAGGTAACCCTCCTACGGAATATAGAGATAAACCAGAGGGAAATAAGTTTTAGTAGACCTGAGGAATTCGCAAGACCTACTAAGCTAAACATACCTATTAAGAATAGAATTACGTCTAAGTCGATAACACTACTAATATCATCAAAACTAACTAAACCGAATAAGATAACCATAAATGATGCGAAAGCCATAACACACCATATAGGGGTCCAAGGCCTCCTACTCCTAAGTATTAAGGAAGTAGCTAAATATATGAGTACTACAAGACCTAACCAAGTCCTTAAATACTCAAGCATTTAGATCCCTAACACATCAGATAATAACTTAATACTGTAGTAGAATTTAAAAGATTATCACGTATGATGTAACTTAAGTTATACTATTCTCTCAAACCCTACTCTTCCTAACTCATTCCCTCCTAACATCTTTATATACTGACATAACCTTACTTAGGAATTCACTATCTACGTAAATTACTTTCCTATATCTAAGAATTTCCATTATAAATATACTCTCATCCCTTAACTTCTTTAAAGATGATGTAGTTCTAGGACATAGAGTGTGGATTTTAGGGTTTAAATACCTAACGATTGTAAATGCTTGGTAGTATTCAAAACATACCTCCTCATAAATACCTTCCCTTAAGTTAGTATATGCTGAGGTTAAATTCCTTCTAGTTTGTTTAAGTTGATCTCTAAATCTTTAAACCATATTACATTCCTAACCTCATATTCTTAAGACTTAACTATACTTGTATAGTTCCTGATGTAATCTTATCCCTTAGTGAGTTAGCCTCAATAAACACTAATACCCATACTATTAACTCTAGAATTACCGCTAATGCTGATACTATAGGTATGAATGTAACTACTAGAGCTATTATCAGTAGTATTGCTGTGATTAGAAATATTGTTGAGTTGAAAGCATCTCTAAGTCTGAAGAAATATATTATAACACCTATACGACCTATTAAGAGTAGTATAAACCCAACTATGATTAAGACCATACTAACCAAAGCAATTACGGGGATTTGTGGTACTATAGCTATGATGAGTAGTATGAAGGCTGTTAGTAGGGTTAGAGCACCACCAACATATCCTAACCTCATAAGTTTTGAAGGTGTTGAGAAATCTAAAGGTCTCCACATAACGAATTGCTTAGCTGATGGTACTAGGTAGAAGTAGATGCTAATGAGTAGTAGTATAACTGCTACGATAGCTACTATAAGAAATGATAAGATAGCTGTAATAACTAGAGGACTTAAGTGACGGACCTCCCTAAAGTAGTTAATCCCCCCTACTACACCACTAACAGTAGTACTTACGGGGATGAAGAATAACATCATAAGTGTTACTGAAGAAACACCTAAAAGAATTACTGTAATTATCAGTAACAATGCAGAAGTCCTCAACTTACTTAAACCACTTAACACTATATCCTTAGCTGAAGAACTCATTAACACCCCCATAAATACTTAAAGCTAAAACTAATAAGTATTCCCTTAACGATTAACATCAAATCCGTAAAACTAACTTCAAAACATTAACTCTACCTCAGAATAAGTAACTAAGTTACTCATTCCCTACAACTTCTAAAAGGTAAGTATTAACTCGATAAACTTAGTATTAGACCTACAATAACTATAAGCTCCTGCAAACTTAACGTTACATCAAGCCCCTCTAACCTGATATTCCAGCTCTTCGAGAAGTGATTTACTATACTCTACCGAATACTGTATTTACTGGTTTTGAGGACTTAAATGAGTAAATAGTCTATAAATTCATTAACTCACACTATATGAGTACTTTACATTATTTCTTTATAGATGTCTATGAATTTCTTATACATTTCTAAGAATTCCTTCTCTGTGATTATGTGTATTTCGAACGGGTTTTCAAGTCCTATTTCCATTACGATATGTTTAAACAGTTTCCCTCTAAATAATGGGTCTTTAGCTAATTTAGTAATTATTAGTACGTCTACATCACTATCAACCCTTATATCCCCTCTAACAAAACTCCCGAAGACTAGTACCTTACACTCACTATCATACCCCTTACATAAGTCTTTAATCTTACTTAAGTAAGTCCATATGTTCTCAAAATACTTCTTCTTACTAACCATATACTCTAACTCTAACTTTATGAACTCACTTCTAGACATTTAAATACCTCTAATAACTTCTCACTAAGGTTTAGAACTCTAGATGCTATATCTCTATCATATTCTCTCGGTAGGTAACGTGATGAGATATAGGATTCTTCTAGTAGGTATAACGCTTCTAAATACTCGTTAAGTAATTCCTTAAGTCCGCAGTCACCGTAAATTTTAGTGAGGTCCCTTAACAACCTTATAAGTGAGTGTGTTTTCGGGTAATCACCAATCCTCCTATACATTAAATACTTAGAATATAGTTGTGCGAATTGCTCAACATGAAATAACACTAAATCGTAATCACCATTCTCGAGATCAACTCTAGCATCCCTCAAAAAACTTAAAGCTCTCTTCTTAAGTAAGTCAAAACTCACTAAACACACCATAATGATCAGAAAATCCGATATTAATAAGTAGTATGGGAATTAGTTTAAGGTAGGATTAAGAGCTTAACTAAGGTGTGAATATAAACGAGTTTAGTAGTACTCATTGAGTATTCCTTTAATATGAAGGAGTTAGAAGAAATTATTTAGAAAGTTATGATGTGTTAGGTTTGAAGAGTTTAGGTATATAGGAGGAGTTGTTTAAATGTTTGTATAGTGTATGAAATTCATTAGCAGGATGATTTAGGAAGAATTAGAGGACTTGAGTAGGTGTGTCTAGGAACCGTACACCTCCACTAACGTATTGATATTTAATGATGTAGGAGAACATATTTTCATCATTGAGTAAATAGTAAATCTACTCTTAGAGTTGATATTCTAGTGTCAGAACCTTAGACTAATTAGTAACGTTATAAGGGGATTAATTGATTTCTCGGTAGTACTTAATTAACTTCTTAAAGTATTGAGTGTCTGATTTATTTAGTACGTGTATTTCTATCTTCCTATTCTGGATGGTTTTCCTAACTTCATGTAGGACTTCCAACCTATTTACTTCATCAGGTACCTCTATGAGGATATCTACATCACTAGCACCTATGTCCTCACTCTTAACATACGAGCCGAAGATATATGCTCTCCCTCCATACTTACTAGCTATGTCTTTAATTATCCTTAAGTAATTCCTAAGGTTTTCCTCTAAATCCTTCTTACACCTCTTCAAATACTCTAAATACCTATACATCTGAATACACCCTCCACAAATTTTAAAGCCTCCCTATACTCCCTCTCACCATACCTTCTAATAAAGTACCTAGCACTTATGTAAGCATCTTCAAGAATATCAATTATAAACCATAATTCATCAGCTAATCTCTTAAGACATTCATTCTCACTTAAATCAATTAAATCTTTAATTGAATATGTCTTAGGGAAGTCTCCAAAGACCTTAAGTAAGTATGCCTTCAGTATTAATTGAACTGCTTGTTCAAGATGGAATAAAGCTATATCATACCTACCGAGAGATACGTCATAACTACTAATGTTGAAGAAGTGTTTTGCTCTACTAACCATCTCCTCATATAATCTTATACTCAGCTTAATCACCTAATTACGTTCTACTACTTGATTTCCCTCACTAATAAAACTTACTAGGTAAGTAAAGATATACTTATTAGAACTCCTCAATTAAGATGAGGAGGACGGCAACTAAATCCCCTCTTCTCGACATGAAAACCTATCTCGCACACTGATATATCATTGAACGCTAGACTAAAATAGTGTGCAACGTCTGATCTCATCTGGTAATGATGATTAACCTTGCTAATCTATAGTACTAGTAAGACGTGAGTTTAAAGTGTGCTATTTCAGCCCAATCACTATCTGCTGATATAAAGCCAAGCACTAGCTTTCCATGGTCAGCTAGCACTCTAGAGACCTCTCGTAGAGCTTGAACTGGGTCGTCTAAGAAGCAGATCGTGTAGATTATGAAGACTCCGTCAAAAGAGCTATCTAGGAATGGTAGTCTTTCAGCATAAGCTTTTACAACATGTAGTCCTCTAGAAAGAGCAGCTTTCAACATAGCCTCAGACGGGTCTACGCCAACGTCGATCCTTAGTGGAGCTGCGAACCTACCGGTTCCCACACCAATCTCGAGCCATGGACGTGGAACACTGTGTGAAGCTAGCTCAACCGCCATTAACTCGCTGTAATAGAGGACCCTATGCTTATCATACCACTCATCATACTCTCTCCAATACTCTTCAAAAGGCTGAATAACCATTAGACACCACCATATATAGCTCTACGTATCAGCCTAGATGTCCCTGCTTAAAGCCTTTAATGAGGTGTGTTACTCTCATGTACTGAATTTTTAAGTAACATCTTCTCCTCTACTAGCTTAGCTGGATCACCAACTATAGTACGCAGGGTGCTTAAGGCGTGCTCATATCTAAGTGAGTGAACAGCAACAGTGCTCAATAGCCACATCACCGGATCTTCTAAAACACTTATTAACAGAGGTTCAGGCATACTTAACAACCCAACTCTCTCAGCACCTAGAGCTCTTATAAACCCTCATAGACCTCAATAAGCTCCTCCTCTATAGGAGGTCTAACTGGTACCGAGACATACGCTTTACGTAGCCTTAGCATACTTAGAAGTACCCCTACACATCAGACACTAGTGCTTCACCATACTGTCTTAGTTACTATATCGCAAAGTTTTTTATCAACAGCATAAAACTCTGATGCTTTAATTTATTTGCTGATGTAATTTGTATGGCTGAGTTCTGAAGCTCATCACTAGAACCCTGACGTTATTAGCGGAAATGAAGGTGATGAGAAATGAGGGTATACATAGCACTAAAACCAGCATCTGTAGAGCACATCGTAAGCAATATGTGGAGTGGTGGATCCGAGGAATTTGGATCGGAGATTCCCGAGGTACCTATAGCTGGGTTTTCAAAGAATATAC
>Ga0185307_1000821_pt1 | contig 18445 bp, 13 predicted proteins | sample LHCtaG_FD_128010 | JGI IMG/M metagenome (GOLD analysis project Ga0185307, IMG submission 128010) | Hot spring microbial communities from Little Hot Creek, USA to study Microbial Dark Matter (Phase II) - LHC4sed_matched (SPADES... | ecosystem: Environmental > Aquatic > Thermal springs > Hot... | reverse complement strand
TCGTATATGCGCTCATGTCCGCCAGTAGCCATGACCACGGCTTTAGCCTTGAAAGCGTGCATCTCGCCTGTTTTAAGCTCTATGGCTGTTAAGCCAGCCACTGCGCCGTCCTCAACAATGAGCGATGCGGCAAACCATTCATCATAGAACTTCACATTTTCGTAGGTTACGGCCTTCCCGTAAAGCGTGTGCATTTCATGAAAACCCGTCATGTCCGCCGCAAAACAAGCCCTCGGATATGTGTGCCCGCCAAAGGGGCGTTGGTCTATTTTGCCTTCTGGCGTGCGGCTCCATGGGCAACCCCAATGCTCCATAAGGATAATTTCCTTAGGCGCTTGCCTAACAAAGAATTCTACAACATCTTGGTCTGCGAGAAAGTCTGCACCCTTAACGGTGTCATAAGCGTGCAAATCAAAAGAGTCCTTCTCCCGCATAACAGCAGCTGTTCCGCCTTGAGCACAAACAGAATGGGACCTTAAAGGGTGAAGTTTCGAAATTACGGCAATGTCAAGTTTGCTGTTAAATTCTGCAGCTGCCACCGCAGCCCTTAAACCAGCCAAACCAGCGCCAACAATAACTATGTCATGAGTGTGCTTTTCCATTATCACACCAGCCGGTTGGAGGAATAACCTTGTTTCACCTTCTAACGTTTATATTTTTCTAAGGGAAAACAAGGCTTAAATAATTCAGGCCTTTCAATGTAGTGGATAGTATTGCACAATAAATCGGCGTAACTCTTATTATAGAGGGTATTTATATTGTGTAAGAAAAGGGATGATGGATTGGAGTATGATGTTATAATTAGGAATGGCAAGGTCGTTGACGGAACAGGTGCTCCTTGGTCCAAGCTTGATGTCGGCATTAGTGGCGAAAGGATCGTTAAGGTAAGTCCAACAATTCGAGAGAAGGCTCCTATAGAGATCGATGCAACAAGTCTTATGGTTGCTCCTGGATTTTGGGACTTACACAGTCACGATGACTTTGTCCTTCCTGTAAAAAATCATCAAGATTTATTAGAGGGCAAAATAAGGCAAGGTATAACAACTCAAGTTGTTGGCAACTGCGGCTTCTCCCCACACCCATGTCTTCCTCAGTTCACTGATTTGATGAAGTCTTACACATCGTTCCTAGACGCAGGGCTTACGTGGGAATGGACGAACCTCGCCGAATTCATCACATTTTTGGAAAATCAGGGGATAATAACAAATGTTGCCTGCAACTTCGGCCATGGAGCAATCAGAATTAACGTCATGGGTTTTGATCCCGGGCCTCCGACAGAGGAACAAATGGAAAAAATGAAGTCGCTGGTTGAAGAGGAGATGAAACATGGGGCATTCGGTATGACTGTCGGGCTACTTTATGCTCCGGGTATGTATGCAACCACAACAGAAATTATTGAACTTGCTAAGATTGTAGCTAAATATGGCGGATACGTAGGAATTCACAGGAGAGGTGCGACTGCAACTTTCTTTCCCTCCACATGGGAGGTAGTAGAGATAGCCCGAAAGGCAGGATGTCCAGGTCATATCCATCATTTTGAGGCGTACGGTCAAGAAACTTTTTGGAAAATTGACACAGGCATCCGTATGGTTGAAGAAGCCAGGGAAATTTTAGGTGCGGATATAACTTATGACATATTCCCATATTCAGGCGCCAATACAACCATTATGGCAATATTCCCACCTTGGGCCTTAGAAGGAGGGGTCCCAAAACTTGTAGAGAGGCTAAAGAATCCAGCGATAGTAGAAAAAATGCTGCATGATGCGGAAACTTATGTGCCGGGCTGGTTCGAAACGTGGGGCCACAACATACTGAGGGTAACTCCTTATGACTGGATCCTTATTACATGGTGTGCGAGCGAGAAGAACAAACAACTTGAAGGAAAGACTCTTGCTGAACTTGGAAAGATTAAGGGTAAACATCCATTCCTCGCTGCCGCAGAATTGGCAGTTGAAGAAAATGGAGCAGTAATGTGCGTGTTCTTCGGCTCCTCAGCCACCAAAGAAGACGATTGGCGCGGAGAGGGCATAATCAAGTTTTTAAAGCATCCTTACGCGGCACCAGTCACCGACGCTATCATGGGAAAAGCTAGGCAACACCCCGCAGGATGGGGAACAATGCCGAGGGTTCTAGGTCGTTATGCTCGCGACATGAAGCTACTCACCATCGAGGAGGCCGTGCGGAAAATGACATCACTTCCGGCCCATAGGATTAACTGCCAAGATAGAGGGATAATAAGAGAAGGGATGTATGCGGACATTACCATTTTCAACCCTAAGACGATCATAGATACGGCGACCTATCTTGAAGCGAAACCACCCAAAGGCGTAGAATATGTTCTAATAAACGGCAAGATAGTCTTGGAAAAAGGGGTGTACCATAAAGAAACCCTCGCGGGAAAGGTTTTGAAAGGTCCCGGATATGTGAGCAAGTGATCAAACCATAGTTAACAAAATTGCGATTTCAAAATAACTTTTCAACGGCACGATCTTTAAAAATAACCATAAGCTTTCGGAAGACCATCAAAGCCATTAAAATGGACAAAATAGTAGACCAATCTGAAAATCATGAATTAGGTGCGCGCATTCCCTTTGGCAGTAAATTCCACCGAATAAATCCAAACATCTTAGCAAAAGATTTCGCCAACTTTTGGGCAACTCCACTTTAAAGGCTTCAGCCATCTCATTTACATTTCGCCGCCATAAGTTTTGGATAACTCGCTTTTCATTAAAGTCAAGCTTATGCATCTTATTAATGATGTCACCAAATAATTTCCATTTTTGAAAGACTAATTAATTTATTTTTGTGATTTGCCACATTTTGAACAAAAATTACATTTTTGCAGAAATGAAGTTTAAACTTAATTTAGTCTATCATTTAATAAAAACTAGATTCACAATATACATTAATTATCTTTTGAGTTCATTTGAATTCTTGAGGATGCTGCCTTAAAACCACTATGGTGCAATTCTCGCATGAACCGATTGTGTCTTAGTCGTAGAGTCATTGCGAAAATTCGCTACACTCATCGCGGTACCCGATTCTCAATTTTTGACCTTTTAATAGAGGCTATAAAGCTGCAAGGTTTAAATAATTAAAACCCAGATTTTTAGTAGCATTTCTCTTCCGCGATCTGGATATTTCATTAATATGAGCCTGTGGATACTACATTACATTTCATTTTAAGATTCTCTTTTATAAAGTTGATACCCTTAACGCAGATTTAAGCAGCCCTTTACCAATCACGACATCGGTTGGATAGCACTATCTTGTCATAAATTTGGGGTTTGTGCGCGCATTCTATACATCGAGTATACTGGTCTAAGAAGATAGAGAACATTGCAGAAAGGCAATGCGGCTTGACCTACTTAACTAGAAAAAAGAATATGACCTAAACAAACTTGAAGGTCTTAAAGCTTTAAATTCAGGAACCTAAAATGATGTGGAGGCAAAATGTAGACTAGCAAACAAAGGTCACGATTTCCGCCCATAGTAGAAGACAGTGGTTAATGAGAAATTTTTAAAGTTTAACTGCCTTTTAAATAAAATTAATTAAGTACTTGGTCAAAATTTTGTGTGGAAAAAACATGTTTGCTCAGGGACTTCATTGCGTAAAGTGTGGTCGATTATATCCTCTTGGCACCTTATTTACCTGTGAATGCGGAGGATGTCTAAACGTGGATTATGATTATGAAAAACTTGCAAATATTATCAATAAAGAAAGCATCGGAAGGGGTAGGCATCTTATTGAGAGATATAAGTGGTTCCTTCCAGTTGAGGACTCTGATAAAGCTATCTCGTTGGAGGAAGGAGATACGCCACTCATAAAATGTAAGCGGCTCGGGAGCGTTCTTGGACTTGAAAATTTATACATTAAAGATGAAACAAGGAATCCAACGGGTTCTTTTAAAGATAGAGCTATTACAGTTGGAATAACTTTTGCTCTTCAGCGCGGTTATAGAAAAGTAATAACTGCATCAACGGGGAACGCGGCAGCCTCACTATCAGCTTACTCTGCAAAAGCAGGAGTTGACTGTCTAGTCCTAATACCGGGCGAAGCGAGCATCTCAAAGCTCGCTCAAATATTATTGTATGGTGCTACAATCATGCAGGTCAGAGGCACAGTTGATGCTGCCCTCAATTTACTGCGGGTAGCTTTTGAAGAATTAGGTTGGTATCCAATACCCACTTCCACCCCTTTTAACCCTTATCAAGTCGAGGGAAACAAGACAATAGCATACGAAATATGTCAACAAAATAATTGGCTACCTCCGGATTATGTTATATTTCCCGTAGGGGGAGGTGACTGCATCTTTGCGAACTGGAAAGGTTTTCAAGAGCTCTATAAACTTGGGTTCATCGACAGATTGCCATCCATTATAGGAGTGCAAGCCGCTGGATGTAATCCTGTTGTGAAAGCGTATAGGGAAGAATTGGAGGATATTAAGCCAATTAAATTTGCAAAAACAATTGCTTCTAGTATTCTTGTGAGCTATCCACCAACTGGGCTATTAGCCTTGAGGGCCATACGGCAATCTATGGGAATCGCATTAGACGTTACAGATGAAGAAATCCTGTCAGCTCAGAGACTTTTAGGAAGAACTGAAGGAATATTCGCTGAACCAGCATCCGCGACTACTATAGCCGCTTTGAAAAAACTGATCGAGAATGGGGAAGTGGATAAAAACGACTACGTTGTTTGCGTTATTACAGGTACAGGTCTGAAGCAAACAGAAGCCATTTCTTCACTACTTGAAAAAATTAAAATTATAGAACCGACAGCAGAAGCTTTAAAAAAGGCGTTATACAGGTTACAATAGTTATAGGTCTCAAATTGTATTGATTATAATTACTTTACGGCGCCCTTCATGATGCCTTTAACTATCTGTTTTTGAAGAAGAATGGATAATGCGACTACCGGAAGACTTGATAAAAACCCTGCGGCTGCTAATTGTGTATAAAGGACCCTAGCGCCACTCATAAATTCCAGTATTCTAGGTTGAAGGAGCTTAATATTTACAATTCCAACGGTATTGGCAAACATAAGGTCATTCCATGAATTAATAAAACAAAACACTAAGATCATGAAGAAACCGAATTTACTCAGCGGTATAATCATCTTAAACAATGATTTAAACCTTGAATAACCGTCAATCTGGCATGCCTCATCGATATCTTTCGGAACAGACTCAAAGATTCCTATAAGGAACCATGTCATAAGGGGAAGAAGAATTATGCTATGGGCAAAAATCATGCCTATAAAAGTATCCAAAAGCCCCAGCGTTTTTAATAGAACGACCGCAGGTATTAGCATCGCTAAACCAGGCAACATATATACTACAACTATGAAGTTAAAGAGCAACGTTTTTCCGGGAAAATTAATATGGGAAATGGCATAGGCTCCAAGCGATCCTGCAAGTAAAACGAAACCAGTGGTCGCTATAGCTACTAGTGCGCTATGCAAAAAGCCTGTTAAGAACGGTTCGTACCTAAGAATATACGCGTAGTTATCGAGGGTAAACGTGACGAGTTTAAAGGGGAAAGGGGGCCTCGTGAAGAGGTCTACCTCACGTTGGAGACTTATAAATATTGTTAAAAGATATGGTGTGAGAGTGAAAAGGATAACAAAGATAGCTCCAGCATATATAACAACTGTTTTGACCTTTGATCTTCTCATGTATCTGTTTCCTCCTAAGTCCTTTTATACCATAATCTCAGAAGTATAATAGCGAAAATCACTGCAATAAATGTAATGATGTATGATATGGTTGCCCCGTACCCTAGGTTGTTCCAAGGAAAAGCAGTCATGTAAGCTAAATAGTAAAGCATGTATGTGTGATAACCGGGTCCACCACCAGTTATTCCCGCAACCAAGTCGTAGGCCTGTGTACCGGATAGAGAAAGGATACACGATAGTATACAGTTCACAGCTATTGTTGGCTTTAAGTATTGGAGGGTAACTTTTCTAAATACTGTAAAGCTTGAGGCCCCGTAAACCTTGGCTGACTCTACGGGCTCTGTTGGAATATTCTGAAGCGCCGATAAAAATATAAAGGCAAATAACGAGGCGCTTTTCCATAGCGAAACACTTGCCAGCGCAAATAGAGCTAGGTTGGGATTGCCAAAAATTGAAAATTTAGGGGGTATGATTCCCAGGAGTTCTAAGAGGTAATTAATAGGGCCAAAACCTGGGTTGAGACTTAGGAAGAATGTTAGAGCTGCAACTATGGGTGGGGTGGACCAAGGAATTAAGAGGCAAGCCCTAGCAAAACTTCTTCCTCGGAACTCTTCGTTTAAAAGAAGGGCGATTCCGAGTCCAAGCGGCACTCCGATTGCCGTATGGAAGGCTAGATACAATAAAGTCTGAGTTAAGGCTTGCAGAAAAAGCTTATCAGAAAATAGCTTAACATAGTTATTTATCCCTACGAATTTGGGTTCGAGATGGCTTAGAGTGATGTCATTTAAGGTATAATAGAAAGACTGAAAGATTGGATAAATTAGAAAAACTCCGAGAAAAACAAAAAAAGGTAAGAGAAATTTTATGGCATCTATTGAATCCCTATGGATCCGAGGCATGTCAGGTACACCCTTACTCGGGGAATATATATTCCTCCTCCACGGGTATTTGATTCAATAGCTCGTCTATTTTTGATTTGTATTTTTGCATGTCTGGCCATGGGTTGTAGAAGCCGCCGCCATAAAGCTCATATTCTTTTTGTAGAATTTCGTCGCATTTCTCGCGGGCGTCTTTCATAGCATCCTCAGGGGTCTTCTTTTTCGTCAAGGCGTTCATAATTTCAGCCTCGATTGCAGCGCAGTAGGCCATGTAGTGCGGCCGCTCATAACGATTAGCCTTGTATTTCAACGCGGCGAGCTGTGCTCTAACGATAATGTTATACGGATACTGCTTCAACCTATCGTCAGTAAAATAGGACCATCTTGTCGGTACAGGCTCCTCGTTTTCCTGCTTCCACCACATGTTAAGTGCCATTTGAACCTGAACTTCTTGACTGTTAAGGTACTGGATAAACTTCCATGCTTCTTCCTTATATCGTGCCGTCTTCGGGATGCCATAACCTTCACAAGCAACCTGAGAGGCTGAGCGGGTAACGCCTTTCTTTCCAGGCCAGAGCCATACGTAGACTTTCTTAACTTTAGATTCGGGGTCAGTCACTGCCATGGTTGGCCAAGGATAATAAAGAGCAAAGACATACTTCCCTTGATGCCACTCAGTAGAACACTCTACGAAGGCAATTTTTTCAATGGCTGCGGGATCCATGTAGTTCTCGTATAGATAGACCATGTCTTCTACGGCCTTAATTGATTCTGGGCTATCGGGAATGACTGTTTGCATTGCATCGTCTTTCCAAAGGCTCCCGCCGTTGCCATGTAAGAAGCAAAGGTATGGAGGCAGGAGGTATCCTTCTTTTAAACCAATGCCGAAAGCATAACGTCTTGGAGGGTCATGAACCTCCTCGCAACATTCCAAGAACTCCTCATATGTTGTCGGAAATGGAAGGCCTTTAGCATTTAAAACATCTGCGTCAGCCATGAGATTAAACAGTTCGAGCATCCTTGGCAAGCCGTACCAATGTCCCTTGTACCAAACAGCATTCTTGCAGTAGGGGACAATATCATCCTGAACTTCTGAAGGAAGTTCAACTCCAATCTCGTCCAAAGGAGTCCAATATTTGTAAAACTCAGCAAGTATTGCGCCCCATAAATATGCTACGTCCCACGCATAGACACCAGCAGCAAACACGGCGGCTTCCTTCGTATAAACGTTGAAGAACGAGTCTACCAAAACGTTTATTTTAACATTAGGATTCTGTTCCATATATCTTGCTATAGGTTTCCAGCCTAAACGACCGACATCGTAGTAAAAGCCAGAGTGCCCTGTAGTATAAAAGTTGAGCTCGATTTTAGATGGCGCGGGTTTTGGGACGAGCTCTCTGCTGAACCAACCGATGGCACCGCCCACGACAAGGCCTAGTCCAAGGGTCCCTAAAGTCTTTAGGTAGTCCCTCTTCGACTGACTTGGCGGGTCAAAGCGGTCGACATCACCTTTACCCTTGCTGGATTTTTTATCCAACATTATGACACCTACTATTAGGTTAAGGCATTTCTTATTTAAATTTTTACATTAACAGCGATAATATAGGCCCAGCATAAGAGCTCAAGGCTTTTGATTAGGGCACACTTGAAACTCACGCGTCCATTTTAAAATATGGGTCCACGGAAGTTTAGATTTAAATTTTACTCGTAGTATTATATTACAAACCGCGCAGAATAATATATTAACGAAGATTATTTAAAGATCCCTATATTTCACACCATTGTCCGTTGAAATATAAACCATACACCTACATATCGTACTCATAATTTTTGATTAACTGGGAATAAAAATTAGTTTTTCCGACATTTCTTAGCGAACCAGATTACATAACTCAAAATCGCATCATTATTAACAAAGATTAAATGCATGATCACAACTTTTAAATAAAATAAAATAAAATACTGTTGGCGAACCTTCGGGATGATGATATGGCTGATGTGCGTGTCGAAAGCCTTACCAAAAGGTTTGGTAAAGTTGTGGCTGTCGACCATGTGAGTTTTGAGGTTAAGGATGGGGAGTTTGTTTGTTTGCTTGGTCCCTCAGGTTGCGGGAAGACTACCACCCTCAGATGTATTGCAGGTTTGGAGACGCACGATGAGGGAAACATTTACATCGGCGGCGTACTAGTAAACGATCTGCCTCCAAAAGAAAGGGACGTTGCAATGGTATTCCAGTCATATGCTCTATATCCTAACAAAACTGTATACGAAAACTTGGCTTTCCCCCTCAAGGCACGTAATGTACCGGAAAGTGAAATTAATAGAAGGGTAAGGGAAGTTGCGGAGATCCTTCATATTACTTCACTTTTAGACCGTTTTCCCAGCCAACTTAGTGGAGGGGAAAGACAAAGAGTGGCTATGGGTAGGGCCATAATAAGGAAGCCGAAGGTCTACTTGCTAGATGAGCCTTTAACCAACTTAGATGCAAAACTGAGAGTTCATATGAGGGCTGAGCTAAGAAGGATGCAAGAAAAACTAGGAACAACTACGATTTATGCCACGCCAGATGAGCTCGAAGCTCGCATAATTGCAGATAGGATTGCTGTTATGGATCGTGGCAAAATACTGCAGTATGATAGGCCAGACGTTTTATATGATCATCCAAAGAATCTTTTTGTTGCCGGCTTTATTGGTACCCCATCTATGAACTTTATGGACTGCACTTTTGTGGAGATGGGGGGCAAGGCTTTTCTGGACGTGGGAGAATTTCTTTACGATGTCTCAGAGTTTAGGGAATTAATAAAAGAACAGTCCACGAGTTCTGAGTTAATATTGGGTATAAGACCGGAACACATCTCAATAAGCAAAGAAAAAAATAAAGAAGACGACATTCAAGCAGAGGTTTATGTAATAGAACCTGGGAGGCCGGAAAAAATTCTTCACTTAAGGGTTGGAGAGAAAAAGCTTAAAGCAGTGGTCCCTTTTACCTTCTCTTGTATTTTAGGAGAAAAACTATGGATGAATTTCGATAGAAACAAAATACACATTATTGATAAAAAAACGGGAAAAGTTATAGTGTGAAAACTTCTAAAAGTAATTAGCAGGTGATGATATGGCTGATGTGCGTGTCGAAAGCCTTACCAAAAGGTTTGGTAAAGTTGTGGCTGTCGACCATGTGAGTTTTGAGGTTAAGGATGGGGAGTTTGTTTGTTTGCTTGGTCCCTCAGGTTGCGGGAAGACTACCACCCTCAGATGTATTGCAGGTTTGGAGACGCACGATGAGGGAAACATTTACATCGGCGGCGTACTAGTAAACGATCTGCCTCCAAAAGAAAGGGACGTTGCAATGGTATTCCAGTCATATGCTCTATATCCTAACAAAACTGTATACGAAAACTTGGCTTTCCCCCTCAAGGCACGTAATGTACCGGAAAGTGAAATTAATAGAAGGGTAAGGGAAGTTGCGGAGATCCTTCATATTACTTCACTTTTAGACCGTTTTCCCAGCCAACTTAGTGGAGGGGAAAGACAAAGAGTGGCTATGGGTAGGGCCATAATAAGGAAGCCGAAGGTCTACTTGCTAGATGAGCCTTTAACCAACTTAGATGCAAAACTGAGAGTTCATATGAGGGCTGAGCTAAGAAGGATGCAAGAAAAACTAGGAACAACTACGATTTATGCCACGCCAGATGAGCTCGAAGCTCGCATAATTGCAGATAGGATTGCTGTTATGGATCGTGGCAAAATACTGCAGTATGATAGGCCAGACGTTTTATATGATCATCCAAAGAATCTTTTTGTTGCCGGCTTTATTGGTACCCCATCTATGAACTTTATGGACTGCACTTTTGTGGAGATGGGGGGCAAGGCTTTTCTGGACGTGGGAGAATTTCTTTACGATGTCTCAGAGTTTAGGGAATTAATAAAAGAACAGTCCACGAGTTCTGAGTTAATATTGGGTATAAGACCGGAACACATCTCAATAAGCAAAGAAAAAAATAAAGAAGACGACATTCAAGCAGAGGTTTATGTAATAGAACCTGTTGGAAGTCGAATTATCGTTAACTTGGCAATCGGCCAGTACTTACTCAAAGCTAATGTACGACGGTTAGGCATTGAGGTGGGAGAGAAGGTATGGATAACCTTTGATAAAAACCATCTACATGTTATCGATAAAAAAACTGAGAAAGTTATTATATAACTATTTCATGAATGATTAAATTTATTTCCTTGTTTCAAAGCGGACTCTGCAACAATCATCTCCGCAGCACTGAAACTTGTCCATAGTGAAAGAGTATTTGTCAAAAACTCCCAGAGCTTTTAATATGGCGTCATAATAATTAACTGACACGGCTGCCTCACATTTTAACGTCATAGACCTAGCTTTTTCTTCTCCAAGGATAGCTTTCATATTCTTCCAGTATGGGCAGTCCTCTATTTCGGCTATATGCACATTCTCATCATGCTTGATCACCTTGTAAGGACAGCCGATACTCTCCCAATATATTTTTGAAATTTTAGCGATAAGGTCCATGTTAATCTTTGTATCTTTAGTTATACCTAGCTCCTTTTTTACATAATCCAATTTGGCAAGAGCAAAGTTTTCCCACAGCTCCATGTAGATTCTAAGACATTCTTTAGAACCTAAGTGTTTCTCGAGATAGGTGTAAATGGCAAAGTCAAATATAGCAAAAGCTTTTACCCAATTCAATATGGCCTCCTCGACAGTATCTCCAACACCTTTGATAGCCCAAAAGTTTTTATCTGATAACATTTTGGACATAAACTCATTGATTTTGTCCACATTAATACTGACATCCAATCCGATGGCTTTCTTCACTTTTACGGGAGCATATAAAGAGAACTCAGCCCATATATCTTCCAAAATTTTATTTTTTTTGTCGATTGGCAATACCTTTAATGCATTTAGAAGATTTGTGTAATGAAATGCCATTCCTTGAGACCATGTATAAATGTCCTCTTCAGGCGAATGCCCAATTTTCTTTAAGGCTCTGAATAAAGGATTCTTGGAAATCGCCTCTTTTCTAGCCATAATGTCTCAACCATTTATTGGTTGGTCTACGTATTATAATGGTTTATAAATAAATTTTTTGGTACTCATCAAGGTCAAATTGTGATGTAAAATTTATATGTTTGAAATTATAAATGAAGAAAAGTATGTTGTCAGAAATAGAAAAAGCTATAAGAGATGAAATTTCAGCCTCTGTTGCTCTAGAGCATGTGAAATATCTTTGCAGCATCGGGGATCGCTTTGTAGGTACCGATGGAGATAAAAAGGCTTTCGAGTATATCATTAAAAAGTTTCAAGAGTTCGGGTTGCAAATCGATAAGACCAAAATTTGTGTTCCATCGTTCCGAGAAAGGAGGTGCAGTCTAAGCATAGTCGAACCTGTTAAAAGGGAATTTAAAGTTTTATCGGCATATTTTTCCCCGGCAACTCCACCTGAAGGCGTTACAGGACAGCTAGAATATCTCGGCGATGGTGAGGAGGAAGACTATAAAGAAAAAGATGTAAAAGGCAAGATAGTGGTCTTAAAAGAGAAGGACTTTGAGAACTTAAAGTTTTGGATGGGTAGGTATGCCAGATTGGCAAGAATTCACGGCGCTCTAGGCATAGTTTTAATCCATGTTATGCCTTGGCCTTACCGCTGCTCCCTTGAAATAGGAAACAACAGCATAGAGAATAGGTTTTTCAAAGAGCAAGTACCAGTCGTAACAATTTCTTGTACAGATGGGCAAGACCTAATGTACTTATTAGGCAAAGGAAATGTTGTGGGTACACTGAAGGTAGACACAGAAGTTAAAGAAGCCTCAAGTTTTGTGATTAGGGGAACTTTAAAAGGTTCTGAGTATCCAGATGAGAAGATTTCTATAATCGCTCACCGTGACAATGGCGTCGCACCAGGTGCAAATGACAATGGAAGCGGAACCGCTACGATGTTAATTATAGCTGAATGCCTTAGTAAACGTAAACCTAAAAGAAGCATTGAGTTTATCTCCTCTACAGCTGAGGAGGGTGTAACTGCAGGAGCGTTGCAATATGTAAATGCTCACGAAAATGAAATTAAACACGTTAAAGCCCTTTTTAACATAGATATGATAGCCACAGGAGGGCCTCTCAACTTAGTCGATATAGGAATATGGCCCGATTGTCCTCCATTAGCGCATTCTAAAGAGCTGAATAAATTGGTCGAAGATATAGCCCATGAATTAGGCTATTCGTTAAGACGAATGATATCAAGTCGAGGAGTAAGTGACTCTGGGAGATTCATTGAGAAAGGTGTACCGAGCGTTTGGTTCTGGAAACCTGACGATCCATACTACCATTCAGAGCTTGATTCTCCGGAAAGAATTGATCCAAACATGATGAAGATCTTAGGAGACATAGTGGCCATTACCGTTTGGCGTCTAGCAAATATGGATAGATTGCCGGTTTAAATGAAAAAATAGAGTAGGCGGGAGGATTTTGAACGAAAAAGAAAAAAGCCTTAAAATTGCCGAAAATTGGATAGAGGCCATGAATAGACAAGATCTTGAAAAAATGGAATCACTTTACGCAGATGATGTAATAGATAATGAAGTGCCTGAGCGGGAGGCCATTGTAGGAAAGAAAAACGTTACCAAAGCCTATAGAGAATTATTCCAAGGATTCCCTGACTGTAAGGCTACGATTATTAATCATATTGTTGAAGGGGACCAAGTATTGCTGGAAATCCTTTGGGAAGGTACACAAAAAGGCGAATTTAGAGGGATTCCTTCCACAGGCAAAAAAGTTAAGTTAAGAATAGCTTATATCTTTAGAATACAAAACGGGAAAATTCATGAGATAAGAGAATATTACGATGCGGCAACTTTTCTTAACCAAATAGGTTTACTATAAAAAGGTAGGTAGATAGTTTTGAACATTTCAGCACAAGAATGAAAAATATACGTTGGATTACTTTAATAGTTCATCCATGAACGAAGCTGACGTTATGACTTCCCTGCCGGTATCTGTTATAATGATCACCTCTTCCATTGCACATTGTATGAAAGTCCTACCGTCAATATACTTGTATATTCTGGGCTCGCTTGAAAAGCACATTCCAGGTTTAAGTTCTATGTCTCTCTTGCCTGCTCCACCAACCCATTCGTAGGCCTCTTTCTTAACTATGGATGGCAACTCACAGCAGCTCAACCCTATCCCATGTCCAAAATCAAATCGTGGCTCAGGATAGCCTCTCTCTTTATAAACTTTTCTTGCTGCCTCGTAACACTCTGAGACCTTAACTCCTGGTCTTGCAGTGTTAATTACCGCATACATTGCATCATAATTGGTTTTATACATTTCCTTGAATTCTTCTGTTGGCTTTCCTACAAATCCGGTCCTCATACAGTCTCCATTGTAACCATTTATGATCGGACCTAGGTCAATTATAACAGGATCACCAGTTTGTATTTTTCTGTTAGTAGGATAAAGCGCTCCCTCGACGCACGGACCTGAAGTTAAGAATGGCCAGAATCCATCGCCTTCTGATCCATTCCTATAGAGTTCTCCCATGGCCGTGCCGTAAACTTCATATTCTCTAACTCCAGGCTTCAGGGCATTTAATGCCGCCTCTACCCCCTTCGAGGCGACACTACAAGCCTCTTTAATTAAAGCGATCTCGTCAGGAGTTTTTATGGCCCTTTCATATAACATTGCATTTTCGGCATCAACTATCTCGTAGTTAGTCAAAGTTTTTTGGAATTCAGTATACCATTGCCATGGTGCCATATCTAGGCCCAATCTTCCCTTCCTTATTCCAATAGCCATCAACCGTTTTTTTAACCACTTTGCCCAGATATCCCTCGCAATCGGTGCCGGCCATACAGTATAATGATTAATGAGGTATTGATTTAATAAGGTTTTACCATCGTTTTCCCATAATGGTCCTGGTGCAACAAAATCGTCTGGATGTAAAAAAACTGGTTCCCCATCTTTAGGGAGAATTGCTATGGAATTCGGCATCCAGCCCATAACGAAGAAAGCTCTTTTGTTAGTTATATATCGAACGTTCTCGGGAGTGGTAGCTATTAAAGCATCAAGATCTAACTCTTTGATCACTTTTCGAGCTTTTACTAATCTATCTTTATTTAACCTATCGTAGTCAACCCCCATAATTTTCGACCCCTTTTAGTCATTGCAAGGTTAAGAAATATAAGCTTTTTTACAAGAGATTTAACTTCCAACCTAATCTATATTATTCTCAAGCATTCTCTTAAAGGTTTTCTCCATCCTATTCATAGCTTCCTCAAGTTTTTCCATGGAAGTTGCATAGGAGATTCTTATATATCCCTCTCCATATTCACCGAAACCGACACCAGGAACCACTGAAACCCTAGCATGTTGCAGCAAATAATACGCGCAGTTAAAGGAGGATATTTTAAGCTTTTTTATATTTGGAAAAACATAAAATGCACCCCTAGGCAATTTACAAGATATGCCCTCAATTTCATTTAGCCGCTTCACTACAAAATCTCTTCTACGCTTATATTCTTCAACCATTTCATTGATAAAACTTTGAGGGCCCTTTAAAGCGGCGATGGCAGCTCTTTGTGCAATAGAGTTAGCACAAGTGCTTGTGTAGAGCACGAGTTTTGCCATTTCAGCGATTATTTCGGCTGGCGCAATAGCGTATCCTAACCTCCAGCCTGTCATAGCATATGTTTTTGAAAACGCGTTAATGGTGATTGTTCGCTCTTGCATGCCGGGGAGTGAGGCGATACTTACATGTTCTGCGTCGTCGTACACTATTTTCTCATAAACTTCATCGGATATTACAAGTAAATCGTTCTCCTTTGCTATTTTGGCGATAACCTCTAAATCGTTCCGTGTCAAAACGGCCCCTGTAGGGTTATTCGGCGAATTAATTATGATTACTTTTGTTCTCTCATTAATTCTCGCCGCCAAATCATAAGGGTCTATTCTAAAATCATTTCTCTCAAGTAATGGATAATGTATTGGGGTACCCCCCGCCATCTTAACACATGCTTCATAATGGGGCCAGCCTGGGTCTGGAATGAGGGCTTCTTCGTTAGGATTTACAATAGAAAGTATTGCACAGTATATTGCACTACAAGCGCCTGGGGTTACAATAACCTCGGACTTTGGATCTGCTTGAATTCCATTTTCAATTTTGGCTTTTTCTGCTATTGCCTCGCGGAGATCTTCAAAACCTGAAATGGGGGTATAATGAGTGAAACCATTATCTAGAGCCTTTTTAGCAGCTTCTATAATATGCGTAGGCGTATTCATATCCGGTTCACCTAATTCCAGCCTAATTATATCTTCCATGCTCCTTGCTTTTTCAAAGATGATGCGGATACTTGATACGGGAAGGTTATACATTCTTTCAGAAACGTATCTCTTCATAATAACACCCGTTTTTTGATTGTTTAGCAAAAATACTTAAGAAAACATATATATTTTTTCTCGTCGTGTTACTCAATATCAAGGTGTTACTACTAGAGGGGATATTAATGAGGAAAGCATGGAAAACTGAAAAGTGGTGGGTGAGCCCCTTCAACTTTGTGGATGATGTTCGAATGAACTTAAAGATTCCACATAAGGTAATAATCCACGACGTAACGTTAAGAGATGGCGAACAACAAGCTGGCGTGGTATTTAGCAAAGAAGATAAAGTTAAAATCGCAAGAATGCTCGACGAAGTTGGAATACGCCGTATCGAAGCTGGAATGCCAGCGGTTTCCAGGGAGGATAAAGAAGCTGTTAAAGCTATTGCCCATGAAGGATTAAACGCTAAGGTCTTTTGTTTTGCTCGTTGCACGAAGCAAGATGTAGATTTGGCATTAGAATGTGACGTCGACGGAATTGAAATGGAGATCCCCTCAAGCGAACATTTAATAAAGTATGCGTATAACTGGCCACTCAAGAAGGCCCTCGAGTTGCCAATTGAAGCTACTAGATACGCCGCTGATCATGGTTTATACGTCGCCTTTTTCACAATTGACGCGACAAGAGCAAACTTTAACTGGTGGTTCAAATTGATTGACAGAGTGGCAACTGAAGGACATATGGACTCATTAGTTCTTGTAGATACATTTGGCGTCTGCACGCCTGAGGCAATCCGCTACTTTACCAGAAAGGCACAAGAGCACTTCAATTATCCACTTGAAGCCCACCTCCATAATGACTTCGGACTTGCAGTAGCTAATTCACTAGCAGCTGTAACAGAGGGGGTACAAGTAGTTCATACAACAGTGAATGGCATAGGAGAGAGGATGGGGAATGCGGATTTAGCCGAAGTAGCATTAGCTCTTGAAGCCCTATATGGAGTCAAGCTAGGTCTAAAGTACGACAAACTCTATGATCTATCAAAGCTTGTTGAAAAACTTTCTGGTGTAAAAATGCCACCTAATAAACCTGTTGTTGGAGATGGTGCCTTCAAAATAGAATCTGGGATTGTGGTGAGTTGGTGGCTGCGATTAAAGGAGATTAACATGCCGTTAGTTATGTATCCCTACACTTGGAATTTAGTGGGTCAGAAAGGTGTAGAGATCATTCTGGGGAAGAAAAGCGGGCGGGATTCGATTATGAATGAATTAAAAAGTTTAGGTCTAATTCTTTCTGAAGAAGAAGTAGATAAAATATTAGAGCAAGTTAAAGAAGAATCGGTAAAAAGAAAATCACCGATCACGCCGAGTGTGCTAAAAGAAATCCTTCAGAAGCGTCTTGGAAAACGTGTCGTTTAGGACAAAGAAATGTTCAGCAAAATTCTCATAGCAAACCGAGGAGAAATCGCCTTAAGGGTGATTAGGGCATGCCGTGAACTCGGCATTAAAACAGTGGCCGTCTACTCAGAGGTAGACGCCGACTCGCTTCATGTCAGGTATGCTGATGAATGCCACTTTATAGGCGCGGCGGAGCCCAGCCAAAGCTACCTAAACATAGAAAAAATAATTGAAACAGCCAAAAAATCTGGCTGCGAAGCAATCCACCCAGGATATGGCTTTCTATCGCAAATTCCAGCCTTTGCAGAGGCATGCGCAGAAAACGGCCTGGAGTTTATAGGTCCTCCAGCCGAAGTGCTAAAAAAGATGGGGAACAAGGTTGAGGCTCGGAGGGCTGCAGCCGAGGCTGGAGTGCCAGTCATCCCCGGAAGCCTAAGTCCAGCCAAAAGCCCAGAAGAAGCCATGGAAATAGCCGAAAAGGTTGGCTATCCAGTTTTGGTTAAGGCTGTTTACGGAGGCGGCGGGAAGGGCATGCGCCTCGTCAAAGATGGAGATGAGATGCGCCAAGTTTTGGAAACCGCCGCCTTAGAGGCGGAATCCTCCTTTGGAAGCCGCGAAATCTATGTTGAAAAGTTTCTCCCAAGGGCGAGGCACATTGAATTCCAAATACTAGCCGACAAGGGAGGACGAGTCGTCCACCTAGGCGAGAGGGAATGCTCAATCCAAAGGCGATACCAAAAGCTCATTGAGGAGACGCCCTCGCCGTTCTTGACGGCAGAACTGCGGAAGGAAATGGGCAAATCAGCCATAGAAATCGCAAAAGCCATAAACTATGTTAATGCCGGAACCGTCGAATTCCTCGTTGACCAAAGTGGCAACTACTACTTTCTGGAGATGAACACGAGGCTTCAGGTAGAGCACCTAATCACTGAAATGGTGACGGGCATAGACATAGTTAAAGAGCAGATAAGAATTGCCGCTGGCGAAAAACTCGCCTACAATCAGAGGGACATTAGAATTCGTGGACACGCCATAAACTGCCGAATAAACGCTGAAGACCCCTACAACAACTTTGCCCCATCACCGGGAACAGTTACAGATCTGCGGTTGCCAGGTGGCCCAGGCGTTAGGGTTGATACACACCTTTATGTTGGCT
>Ga0185307_1000819_pt1 | contig 18449 bp, 15 predicted proteins | sample LHCtaG_FD_128010 | JGI IMG/M metagenome (GOLD analysis project Ga0185307, IMG submission 128010) | Hot spring microbial communities from Little Hot Creek, USA to study Microbial Dark Matter (Phase II) - LHC4sed_matched (SPADES... | ecosystem: Environmental > Aquatic > Thermal springs > Hot... | reverse complement strand
CACCATATCCTAACCTTTCTAAACCCTCTCTATGACAAAAAATACACTGATAATTACACCTAGTCGTAATTATTAGTCTTAAACTATCCACCGGTCTACCATAACTGTCACGTAGAGACTCGTCTTTGGCATTAACACTCAAAAACATTACCTCCTATCTAAACTTACCTTAAAACATCTTAAGGGTAAATATGTGTTTGCAGTGTAATTGCTAAAAAGTTGAATTAAATAATTTGTATTAAGCTTTCGCTCACAATAGCGTGGGTGGTTGTTGCAATGAAGCCTAAGCCTGAGTGTTTGAGGTGTATTTTATCTGTAAGATTACGAGAAATAGAGGGTACAAGTGTTTCCGATGAACTTAAGGTTCAAGTAGCTAAAGAACTACTTAAGCTACTAATTGAAGAGTTTTCACTAGGTAGGGAGTTGACACAGCTTGCGATGATTACGTTTAAGTTCGTGATTTCAAGGTTACCTGAAGTAGTCGCCTATTACGAGAAAATTAGGTCGATGTCTAATTTACAAGCACTACATGATCTACCAGTTCACGAAGTCTACTTAGCTAGACTAGTAAATGACTACGAGAGATTTAGATATCTCGTTAAGCTCTCAGGCATTGCTAATGTTATTGACTACGGCGTAGCTGAGCATAGCGCTAATATAGTGAGTATCGATCCCTCAAAAGTCGAAAATGCCGAGATCTTTATTGACCACACACATGAATTTTTCGAGGTAGTGAGGAAAGGGAGTTTAAATATATTATGGTTGTTTGATAATGCTGGTGAATCTATTTACGACATGCTACTAATCAAAGAGATTAGGTCTATGGGCAATAGCGTATATGGCTTTGTAAAAGAGGATCCAGGTTTCCAGAACGATATAACCCTTCGCGATGCTATATCTAGCGGATTAACTAGTGTTCTAAGTGGAGTTATAGTCTACCATGGCTCAACAATACATATTGAAAATTTAAATGAAGAAGCATTGAAAAGTATAGAAAAAGCTGATCTAATAGTCGCTAAGGGCATGAGTCACTACGAATATCTCAGCGAGCGGTTTTTAAGTAAGCCTGTGGTATTTATACTCGTAGCTAAATGTGATCCAGTAGCTAACAGTGTGAGCGCTGGCTCCAGGAATAAGGTTATTTGTCTCTTCAGGAAAACTGGTGAGCTATGAGTGCTCATTGTAGCTAAAGCTAAGAGAGAAAAGATTAAGTTTAAAAGAGCCTCGCTCAACGATATTTGCCAAGCTATTTACATGTTAGTACAACTTGTACCTCAAGGATTTGTAACAAGCTATTTGAATATAGCTAAGTTACTTAACATACATCCACGTATTGTTGCACAATGCCTAGCTAAGAATCGAGACATTATTATTATACCGTGTCACAGAGTTGTATATAGAGATATGCGTGTTGGAGGCTATCGCATCCTTGGCAAAGAGTTCAAAAAGAAGCTCTTAATACTTGAAGGTGTACGAATCGAAAATGACTATGTCTCAAAAGAACATTTCGTAGATCTCACAGAACTAGTTATAAACTAGAAAAATAAATCCAACTATCATATCCTCTTGTGTGGTGTAAAAAGTGAACGCTACTACACAGTGTTTTGAAATTATTGTTATTAGCGATAAAGTGGCAGAAAACCCTCAAGAAGATGTCAGCGGTGAAGTTGCAAAGAGATTTTTAGAGGAGAAGGGCTATTGCATTAGCAGAAAAATAGTTGTTAGAAATAGCTATAGAGAGATCTTGAGAGCTATTAGAGAGACTAATAGCAGAGTATTAGTGTTTTTAGGAGGTACGGGGCCAAGCCCTCGAGACATCACAGTTGACGTTATTGAGAATGCTGCATGGAGATGTATGCCTGGATTCGGAGAATTCTTTAGAGCTCTCTCAGTGCAGAGGATAGGATATAAAGCAATACTCTCAAGGGCGGAGCTTTGTATACTCCACGATGGTAAAGTCTCCGTAGTACTACCTGGTTCTCCACAAGGAGTAGTACTAGGTCTTGAGATACTCATAAACATAATTAATCACCTTCTTGAAGAAGTAGATAGATTTGAGGGAATTCACAGACACGAAGACTGAGTGTGTAATTACGTTATAAATAATTAATCCCTATTAAAATACATGAAGAAGTAAAAGTACCTAGACATGGAATTTATTATTATTTATTATTTAAATTAATAAGCTATTACTGCCTTTAAAACTCAGTGTTTTATATCTTGGATAGAGATCTTGAGAATTACTGTTACAGAGCTATGAGATCACAGAAGAAGTTGTACTAGTTGCTGAAAAGCCCCAAGGGAACTTATAGAGGATGTAACTGTCGTCGTCTTAAAATTACTAATGAAGGGCTGTTTCGTAGTTTATGCTTGTAGGTTAGATTTGTAAGCTTTGATTCTGTTTGTTGCTGTTGGTGCCTGCGGGGTGATGGGAGCGCTGCTCTGAGCCCCGCGGGGCTACCTGTAGATGGGGGCCCCGTGCCGTTGGGCTCAACCGCCACCCATGACCACACAGGGATACCAAAGCCCCTGTGGGCGAGGCGGAAGTCCCTAGATGCGACGAACAAATATGAACAAATGAGAATGAACATCTAGGGACAAACGGGTACTTGTAAAGTCTTCCCTAGTTGATCAGCAAGGCCCGTCAATTCATCCCTTTAAAAGTCATCCCTTCCAAGCTTCATCCTCTATTAATTATTTACTTAAAACAGTTACTTAAAATTTTACTGAGAGAGATCTCTGCTATGACCACTGGGTTTTTAAGTTCTAGTTTAAGTAATATTTCAGGATGCACTTCACCTATGAATCCTACATTTTCACCACAACTGTATATTAACGCTGTTCTTTCTGGTAAAAATCCAGGTATTATTCCTTTACTAAAAGACGCTTCAAGTCCGAGCTCTCTCATTAAGGCTTTTACATATACAAGACCATCTGTCAAAGTATTCTTCTCATGATAAATAAGCAGAGAAAGTCTTCTATCAACTCTAGCTCTAGTCTCGGAGGTCTCGTCAGGTATTACAACATCTCCTATCTCGAAGATTTTTAACTTACCATATTTACCAGCATTTTCAAGAAGCGTGAGAAGTAAGCCGGGTGCCAGCCATACTCTTAAGCTCTCAAATCTCTCTGATCTAGGATTCTCTACGAGGAACATCTCCCATCGCGCTCCTAATAACTCTAACTGCACATACCTGTTACTCATGATATAGTTCGCTACTTCGTGAAAGCCTAAACCTACTACTATATCTCTAATAATCCTTGACAAATACTCTATAGGATGTATACGACCTATCGAAGTAGAAGGAGCCAAGTTCTGTGCTTCAAGACCGAGCTTATCATACCCATAAGCTATTGCCACATCTTCAGCTACGTCAACCCAAGATTTAACGTCAATTCTATAAATAGGTGCTTCAACAGTAAGTACATCACCATTTACACATAAAATTCTGTAGTAGTGATATTTTTCAAGAAAATCCTTAATTTCATTTACCGTGAGAGATGTTCCTAACAAGTTATTTACATCTATAATGTTAACATTGATGATGTTGCCTTTCACACGCGGTGCCTCAACTACTAGTCCTGAAGAATAAGTAATCAATACTTGCTCTATTAATCGCGTTCTAGATCTCTCAGCGATACTTGTAGCCATTATTGTAACAGCGTTCACTACGTCATCTAGACTTGTACCTGTGGCATCTATTAAAACACTCCGCGTATTCTCGGTTACTTTACACTCCTCGCTGTTGATCACCGGCACTAGACTTAGTATTTTTTCCTCCGAATCTTGTAGAACAGGAAACTTATCCATTTTTTCAATTATATAGCCGTAGATTAAGCCTTTATTAGTTCTTTTCAGAGCCTCTCTTAAACTCATTAACTCTCTCTCGCCAAGCGGCCTAAATACGGTCTTATAGGGATCTACAAGTTTGTAGAATATTGGTGGTTTAAGTGCGTCTAAGTCATAAAGGCCTATACTTGCTTTTCTGCGTGAACGCCCATATGTCTGTGCTATTTTTTCTTGTAACTCCATTATCTGAGATATAGCTTCGGAGGATAATTCGAGATCTCTGACTACAGCTAAAGCCACATAGGGTCTTTCTGGTATATTCTCCGCATACCCAGTAATACTGGATTTTACAATAGTATAGGATTTCCACTCTAATCCCAGCCATGGTCTCATAGCCCTAGAAAGCCCCTCTACACTGTAGAGATCTGGCCTGTCGCTCGTAGCTTCGTACTCTATTTCATCGTTCTCTACGCGTTCGACCTCACACTTAAGTCTCGTTAATGCTTTGTAAATATCACTTGTAGTAAGCTCTTTTCCTAGTAGGCGTTCAAGTTCACGCTTACTAACTCTTATTACCGGCACATTACATCACTTTAAAACGTCTTCTCTGATCCTACTCCATACATCCTCTATAAACTTTCTCTCCTCAACACTCCACACTAGTAAGTTCTCTGCTTGAAATAGCGTGACTGGATCTTGGATGTTATTTATATGTGCTAGTGGCGCATATAATGTGAAGAAGCTATATGCTCCTTTCAACTCTCTGATCTTCATGTACAACTCTCTACCAAACTTCTTGTACAATATTTTCAACGTTAATGGTGTTATAAGCGTATTAATGTTACCAGGGTTAAGTCTATTCTTTAACACCTTACTCAATATGCTAATATCAACTCCATACTTTAACGCCTCGATCGCGTACCAGGACTTTAAGTAGTTGTTAAAAGCTTCAAGAATGCTGTCCTCTCTATATAATTTATGTGTTAACACTCCTGCGAGTGATGTTATAATAGCTATGTTAGTAAGGCTTATCGGTGAGATCGCATCTATGTCGTCCATGTCTGTGTGATAGTATTTGCTAGGCCACTCATTTAGCATTACACTATCTAACCCCCACCCAATAGTAACGTCATGATCACTACCAGCACTATAAGGCGAGAGGGAATATCTATATCGCGGTAACTTAAATCCTCCAAATGAAGACACCTCGTCTAGAATAACTTTAGAGGCCAAGAACGTATACGCCGAGATCTTCTGCTTAATGAAGAGTGGGGGTATGACTACATTTAGTGTAGAATCAGTTATCCACTGCTTTGATCCAACCATGTCTAGGTTAATTACCCCAATAGGCTCTGCGGGTAAATGCTCCCTTAAGAATATGGTTCCCGTATACTCGGGAACCCATGCATGAATGTGACTTATTTCGCGTATTTGAGATAAAATATAAGCTACGAGAATATTTGCCACACTACCACTCGAATTGTCATGCCCTCCTGGTTTAGGGTGACAAATATGGCTAATATAGAGAACTCCTTGAGGATTACCTCTATGAGCTAAGAGCATATAGTGAGGTCTCTCTACATACTCTGTGTCAGAACTCCAACAAACTTCTATCTCTACTCCTTTTTGAATTTGTGAAATAAGCTTAGTAGCCATTGAAGCCGGTATATTGAAAACAGCTGGCTTTCTTTTCACCTCACTACTTCTCAGAAATAGCCCTGTATAGGGAACTGCTTCTGGATATCTCTTGCTATCATACAGTACTAGTAAGTCCGCATCCAGCTCTTTGTAGGCAATATATGCTGGTGCTTCTACTAATACACTCTCTCCTTCACACTTATCAAGACCAACACACAGTTTAAGAGTTCCACAACCCTCACCTCTAGGTGAGTGTGCTGCTATGAGAGTGGGGTGATCATAATAATAGTATCTGGTAAGCAGAGTGCCATTACGCTTAAACTCTAGAAACCCATTCTTAACATCCCATGAAACAGGGCTCTCCATAAAACCCTTTTCACTATCAGCAGGTATATCGATCATCTTGGTCTCTAAGCCAAATTCGTCTACAATTTCCTTAACAGTTTTTAAAGCCTCAATTAAACCTATTGAGCCTTGAATACGATGATGCACTGTTAGCTTTTTAAGATAATCTCTAGTGAGCCCGGGGTGCCCTAGCTTCTTAAACCTATCTACTAAGTCTACTATTGACATTTTTCTCACAAGGATAATAGAGACAATAACGAAGCTAAAAAGATGTCTTCTTAGTCTTCTCTACTAAGCACTGTAGTAGCACTGTGATGTTATCTAATAATGAATATTGAAATAGCTGTGTTTACTATGAGTGATAGTGTTGTACTACCTATATGGAGTTCTGGCAGTAAGCTCTTACCTCTAGCCCCTATTATTACTAGGTCGTATCCTTCACTAATAATCTCTCTTACTAGCGTAGAGGAGGGACTATCGCTTAGAGGTTCGTACTCTAAGTATTTGTACACTACGCTTACCGAAGTACCTTTAAACCTTTCTTTAGCCTTAATAATGGGGTCTGTTTCACCTGTTAGACTAGTGCCTTTAGGTTTTACATATACAACTACTATTTTTGATCCATAGTGTTGTGCTAAATCTACTGCAACTTGTAACGCTCTGTAACTAGACTCGCTTCCATCAATAGGCACGAGTATTTTTCTAAAGTAAAAGCTCACTTCATATGATGGTGCCTCACTATTCATAATACCCACCTAGTTTATATAGAGCTCTCCCTGGAAAATATTTGTTTAACTACTCCTATACCAAGAAGACTATTCACTTTACTAATAACTCTATATACATCTGTGTCAATGTTCATGATACCATATGCTACGTCAATGTTTTCAGGTATCACAATAGCTTCTTGGTGCACTGCTTGAATTAAAATTAACGTGTTATTGTGACAAGTAAAAGTGTTGGTGAACACTATGTTCTCGTAGAGGTCATTTCTAGTTCTCCCTAAATCACGTGCAATTTCAATTAACTTACCCGTAGTGTCTGCAAGCTTTGAGTCTACACTAACGACACGTCCTTGGCTCAATTTTTCCAGTGTGGCAATGTCCACGCACTTGTCTTTTAAGAGTATTTCGAGAACGTGGACGTGCATTAGTGTAGACGGCACTACTACAGCTACTGTATCTATATTGAGATCTCCTATCACGGTCTTTGCGTCTAGCGCATGATGACTTGGAATCTGCTCGAGATCGAGTTTTATCGAGTTAACAGGTCCTCTTAAGTCTTCGCCGGGATCGCTAGCTCTGCGGACAATTATTGCGAAAACTCTTCTAATGTTCTCTACTCTCAGAGAACATATGATTCTAAGCAACCCTGTAGTATTACAACTAACAACACGCACGTATCTTTTGCCCTGAACACTATTGTAGTTACATAGAGTATTATAGCTCACTTCTACTATATCAGGATCTTCTCCACCCTGAAATACTACAGGCTTCTTTAATTTATCATAGAGCCTCTTGTTTTTAGCACCTTGTCCAGCTGGTGAGGCGTCGTATATGAGTTCTGCTTCTTCTAGTAAATAGTCTACGTAACCTTCTGGCTCTATACCCAAAGCTCTAAATGCTTCTACTTTCTCCTTAGGAACATATATTTTCACTCCTTGCTTAGCCGCTACTAGAGCTCTATAGTCAGGCGTGTACTTAGCTACTCCTACGAGCTTGAAGTCGCTGCTTTTCAATATAACCGTAGCAATACGCTTGCCAATAGTTCCATAGCCATTAACAGCTACTTTTACTGGTATCTTCACCACCCAAAAAACATCTTTGCTGATAATTCCATTGCTTTAATAGCCGGTAACTCCTCTCCACTCATAAAGAGTAATGTAGCGTTACCTCCTAGTGATACGTGAACCCTATTTGAGCTTTCCCAATCGCTACTAAGCATTGAAGCGAGATGGCCTCCGGCAATAAGGACAAAGCCTTTAGATTGATAAGATGCTTCTAACACTCGCAATGTCCCCTGCTTAAACTCCTCTTCTTCTATAACACCTAGCGGCCCTCTCAGAACAACTACTTTTGACTCTTTTACTAGTTCTTCATAGATCTTAGCTGTCTGCACGCCTATATCCATGATCACTCCGTCTATGTTACCTACATATCTGTTTTCAACTCCCCTCTCGTTTTTAACTACAAAGTCTATAGGGGTTTCAATAGGAGCTCCCCGCATGAGCAAGTATCTAGCTCTTGAAACGTAAGGCAGTATTCCATTCTCCTCAAGCACTTTTATATTCTCTTTACCTATATCAACACCCTTAGCTAAGAGGAAAAGATGAGCTAGTAAGCCGCCTGTTAGTATTCTGTCAACAGCTTTATTCTTCACTAGGGTCTCAATAACTCTTAGAAGCTCTATGACTTTCTTTCCTCCTAGAACATATACCCTCGGAGGCTCATTCTCTGAGAGTACTTTACTCAACGCACCTATTTCCTTCTCGAAGACAGGTCCTATAGCACTGGGAAGTAGTAAGGGCAAACCAACAATACTCGGCTGACTTCTATGCGCAGTTGCAAAAGCATCATTAACGTAAAACTCCACTACTGACGCTATTCTCTTAGCGAAAATAGTTAGCGCCTGCCGCTCTGGTGATGCTTCTAATATCTCTTCTGAGACGAGTCTTAAGTTATCAAGAAGTAATACTTCGCCGGGTTTTAGAGATCTAATTTTCTCGAGAGCCGCCGGTCCTATTACATCGTGTACGAACTCCACGTTGAGACCAGAGTACTTAGCAAGGAGCTCTGCGTGTTTCTCCAAGGTAGTGAATTCAGCCTGACCCGGCCTACTTTGATGAGATCCAAGTATAAGCGCTGGATTATACTCTTCTATTATTTTTCTTATATATTGCGCATGCACTCTAATTCTTCTATCGTCGAGAATTTTTCCCTCTTCTGGTTCTATAGGCACATTTATATCGATCCGCATGAACACTTTTCTGTCTCTCAAGTTAAGATCTCTTATAGTTGGTAACTTGGGAATAGCCCAGAGACTCGTACAACATCACCTTGAAGGTCTATTGATATTAACAGTTATTTAACCTATAGTTTACAGGTTTAAAGTATACTTCATCAATACAATGCGACATATAAACTAATCAGTTTTAAAGTATTTGTTGAAAAAACGCACGAGTAGCATTTTTAATCAATTAATGAAAATTACTAAAAGCGCATACGTCCTCGTAAATGACTCTGTATGGAATCTACAGTCGACGTGTTCATTCACAAATGCCAATAAAATTGTCTATAGGCATTGTACATTTAAATCGTAGTGTATTATTTACCAAGAAATAAGAGATATCAAGATTAAAAAGAAAAAGGTAATCAAAAAGAGACTTTTAGAATTACTATCCACATACTGGGTATTCGTCGGGTACCTTAACTCTAAAGAATCTGCCTGTTTCCGGGTCTTGGAATAGTCCTATCTTGACGCCTTTTCTACCAGCTGGAGCTAGCTGCCAAACTTTAACTGGAACTAGTTCTAGCTCTTTACCAGATGGTGTCTTTACCTTAACTTTCTCAGTACAGGGCATATTTCTCACCAATATTAAATACACATTATAGGATTTATATACTTTTTCCACACTAACTTGTAGAGTTGTGTGCAGATATTATTTTCCAGTCTTATTCTAAGTAACAACTACACTTTATCTTGTACTGTTCATAGGATCTAGTGCAATGTTACATGGAGAACACGTTAAAAGCTCAAGTTATTCTTCTATTAGAAGCTCAAGACGATTATATCTTTGAACGTAAAAACAGGGGTCTCAGCTACCCCGGGGCCTTAGATCATCAACATAGATCCCTAGGCACAACTCTCATCATTCATTAACTAAGAAATTCTTCCCTAACGTTATAAGCTTTTTCCAGCAAATTTCAGAGGGGATTCCTCCACAAATTTTAAAAGAGTTAAATCATAAGTAACAGTGGCTTTGCTGTTAAAATACATCTAATGTTCCATATTGTTTACTCCACTCTTTATATGCTTCTAGTAAGGACGAGTCTATGCTAGGTTTGTGTTTTTTAATTATATCTACGAAGTCCTCTGTTGATATTATTCTCTCTTGGGGATTTATTTTTTTCTCACTAATTTCTTCTACTATATTACTCTGAACTTCTTTAACTATAGCTACTATATCTGCTGAGCTATAGTTCTCTGTGAGGTCTGCGAGGAGATCGTAGTTCAAGTTCCCGATTTTATATGTTCTAGCGAGTTTAGATATATAGTGTTCAAACAACATTTTTCTAACTTCTCTACTTGGTGCTGGGACAAAAATTCTTCTCTCAAATCTCCTAATAAACCCTATGTCAAGAGCCCAAGGCTTATTTGTGGCACCTATAACAAATACGTGTACATTACTGTATTCTTTACCACTTAATCCATCCATTTCTATTAAAAACTGATTTCTAGCTCTTTTCTCACCACCTACTTCTGTAGAGTACTGCTGAAAGAGTCCATCCACTTCGTCAATAAATACTATAACTGGTGTTCCCATTGAAGATATTTTTCTCGCTGTTTCAAAAAGTCTTTTTACGTTTTTCTCGGCGTCTCCTAGCCACTTACTCATAACCGTAGCAGGTGTTACATGAATTAACACAGCATTAATCTCATTGGATAACGCAATAGCTAGCTCTGTTTTACCACATCCAGGGGGTCCAAATAGTAAAACAGCCCTTGGCCATCCTAAAGGATATAGGCTTGGATTCATAACAGGATAAATAATGGCTCTCTTAAGTGCTCTCTTAACCTCCTCAAGGTCTACAAGGTCTGAAAATTTCCTAGAGGGTCTTTTACCCGGGTGAAGTACCTCAAAAACGTTTTCGGGTTCTTGTGTTTGAGAATCCTGTGCTCTACTTGAACTCTCTATTCTACTTTCAAGCACCTTAACTCTGCTCTTGTACTTAGATATGAGCTCTTTGTAGAGATCTGAAAGAGGAGAGTCAGGATAAAGTGTTAGGTACTTAGTGAAGAATTCTATTGCTGTTTTATAATACTTAATAGCATTCTCATAGTCTCCCCCACGATCAGCCGCTATAGCTCTCTGAGCATATTCCATACCCTTATCCGCGAGATACTGCATACTCATCTCTAGCATCCCTTACTGTATATCTTTCTTAGAATACTGCTTTACCTACGCTTGATCTTTACTAGTCCTTTTGCCTCTAGAGAAGCAAGTGCTTCTAGGACTTTCTTCCTAGATACCCCATATTTCTTCTCAAAGACACTTAGATCTAGTATGCCTGCAGTTATTTTCAGTTCGTTCAAAACCCATTGTTCAAGGACATGTAGAGGTATTTCAATAACTGAGGCTTCTATTTCTACATGTCTTTGTGCAAATTCTGATGCTTGTTGCCTTATATCGGTAGGTGCGTTTTGAGTTTTAAGAGTCTTTACAGTGTTCCCCTCCATCTTATTCTCTTTCTCGGTAATTTTACTACTTGAGACTATACTACTAGTACTCTGTAACCTAGTGGTTACTGCCTGTTGCGATGTTTCGCTCTCTCTACTAGGTGAAAACTGCAATGTTACTCCAATGTTATTAACAGGAGAAGTCACAGCTAGTATGCTTGCTACTCTCTGCTCTAATGTTCTAATGTGTGTTAAGAGCTGCGGATTAATCTTTTCTAGTTCAGGCTCAATGTTCTTTAATTCAGTGAGTATTTCTGGGATAACTTTCAGAGGCTCTTCAATGTAGAATAATGTTTCTAACCTGTACTTAACCCTCGTTAAGTCGTGTATTGTTTTTGTTATTAGAGAAAGATATGCATATATGTTTTTCACTTCCTCATCAATAATTCTAGCTATCTCACTCTCTTGTCCTGGTGTCTTTACTCGTCTCTTGTACTCTTCAGCTAGTGATTCTAAACTCCTCTTAGAAGATTCAAGAGTCCTTAACATCTTCTCTATTAGCGTAGTAGACTCCAGTATTCCACGCTTAACAGGGTCTTTTACTCTAAATGGTGAGAAAATTCCTCCTAACCCTCCTCTAATACTAGAAATCGACACTTTACTCACCTTCACGCCACTATAAAATCGCCGGGAGTAGTCTTTTAAAGGGCGGAGATAGTGATATTGCTGTAATACCGTGGTCTTCGTGAGCCATAACACTTCACTACTAGGACTTTAGCGTGGTATTACCATAATATGGTGAGAGTATGTTTATTTAAAAATAATTGTGGAAATTACATATTTGGTGTATATATTGCTACTACATGGTATAAGAGTTCTGGATCTTAGCCACACATTAGCAGGACCTTTTGCAACCATGATCTTAGCTGATCTAGGTGCCGAAATAATAAAACTCGAACCCCTTCAAGGTGATGAAACTAGAACGTGGGCTCCTTTTATAAATGGTGAGAGTGCTTACTACATGTCTATTAATAGGGGTAAAAAGAGTATAGTTGTGAATTTAAAAGAGGAGAAAGGGCGAAAAATAGCCTACGAGATCGCTAGGAGATCTCATATAGTAGTAGAGAATTTTAGACCTGGTGTCCCTGAAAAACTTGGCGTCGACTATGAAAATATCCTAAGAGTCAACCCAGAGATCATATACGTTAGTGTTAAGGGGTTTAGACGTGGCAGTCTTTACGAGAATAAAACAGCTTATGATATCATAATACAGGCTATGTCAGGTTTAATGGCGACTACGGGTGAAGAGAACAGGCCTCCTGTTAGAATTAGTTTTGCGCTTTTTGATGTCGTGACAGGTATGATGGCTGTTATTTATACGTTAGCAGTACTTTACGCTAATATTAAGCCGGTTAAAATAGAAATCCCTATGTTTGACATAGCCGTATTCTCAATGTGCTACGTGCCAATGATGTATCTCCTTACAGGCATTAAAGTTAAGAGAATGGGTCATGCCCACCCCTCAATGGCGCCATATCAAGGCTTTCAAGATATTGAGGGAAAATGGTTTATTGTTGCTGCCGCTAACGATAGGCTCTGGCGAGCAATGTGTAAGGCGCTGGGTAGAGATGATTTAGCTGAAGACCCTAGATTTAGAACTAATGCTGATCGGGTTGTGAACAGAGACGAACTAGTGAAGATACTGGAGAGCATTTTCACCACAAATAAGAGAGATTATTGGATTAAACTCTTAGAGGAGAACGGTGTGCCCTCTGCACCTGTCTATGATATTAACGAGGTTTTTGAAGACCCTTACGTTAAAACAGGCGATCTTGTAATTAAAATTAGACATCCCAAACTCGGCGAGATCTCACATCTGAGTACGCCTGTTTATATTAATAACAATAAGTATGTAAGTAAGCTCCACCCTCCACTTTTAGGGGAGCACACTGTGGAAGTATTGAGAGAACTTGGCTACTCTTTTGAAGAGATCTGTGAATTAAAAAGAGAAGGTGTCGTATACTATCCAGATGAAACTACCAAGTCTATTTGTACGTAAAACATTGGTGAGTTTGTTGCCTATTAAAATAGCTATAGGAAAAAAAGGTATTACCTGTGATCATCCGTTAGCCGCCAAAATTGGAGTTGAAATCTTAGAGAAAGGTGGTAACGCGTTTGACGCTGCAATAGCTGTTAGCGCTGCGTTATCAGTTGTACAACCACACATGGGAGGTCCTGGTGGCGACGCCTTTCTACTTGGTTTTATTGGAGATGAAGTAGTAGCATACGCCTCTGCAGGCAGATCTCCAAGCGGTTTTCCCGTTGAAGACTTTATGAGACTTAACCCTCTATATGGTCCACTAACCGTAACCATTCCAGGTTTAGTGTATTTATGGGGCTCTATACACGATGAGCATGCTACACTTCCACTTGAGGATCTTTTGAAGCCTGCTATAGATCTCGCTTACAAGGGATTCTATGCAGGGTGGTTTCTAGGTCTTGCCAGCTCTGCTTATGAAAAAGATCTAGAGAATTATAAGTGGGCACAGTACTTTAAAGGTATTAGAACAGGAGTGCGCGTAGTTAACAGAGAAATGGCTAGTACGCTTAGATTAATCGCTTCCCGAGGCTACGAGGAGTTTTATTATGGAGATCTCGCTGAGCTGCTCGTAGAAGAATTACAAGAGCAAGGAGTAAACGTAGGTCTTGATGATTTCATGGAGCATGAAGGCACAAAATTAAAGCCTTTAAAACTAGAAGTAGATGGCAAAGTTCTCTACGAGCTGCCACCTAGTACTCAGGGAATAACAACACTTCAATTAATTAGTGCACTCTACGAGTTAGACCTCTACAAGGAGCCATTTGACTCGCCTAGTAAAGTTATAAAATGGTCTAAGCCTGTTAAGAGAGCTTACATGTTCAGAGATCTGTACATCGGGGATCCAGACCACATGAACATAGTTCCTCAGACCTATGTGAAATACTCAGCTATGGAGACCATATTACGAGATTCACAACTAAGTACTACACGTGAACACATGTCTTCCGACACTACATTCTTTGTGGTCTCTGATGGCGAAGCTTTACTAGGTTTAATTCAAAGTCTCTTCTATCCATTTGGCTCAGGGCTTGTAGCTAGAGGATTTCCTATTCAAAACAGAGCAGTAGGATTTACTAGAAGAAAGGGGTTACCAAACAGCCCTGCACCTAAAAAGTTACCATTACATACGCTTTCTATACTTGCTATTAGTAATGATAGAGAGAAATATATAATTGGCTGTGTCGGTGGAGATTATAGACCTCAACTTCACCTGAGAGTTTATGAAAACATCTTCGTGTATAAAATGCCGATAGCAAAAGCTGTGGAAGCGCCTCGGTTCATTTACACCAAGTTCTATAATACTCAAGAGGTCGTGATTGAAAAGCCACTTATCTCTCCTCAGAACAGTGATGTTGCGAAAATTAAAAGTATAGATAACTTCTCTGCGCCAGGACACGTACACGCAGGAGTACTACGTGAAGATAAGGTTGAGCTCGTAAATGATCCGAGAAGCGAGGGAATAGCATTAGCTATTTGACATGCGTGAGTAATTTTGGGCATTGAGCTTATAATACTTTTTACGTACCCTTTACTGCTCTCACTTATAGCACTCTTTATTAGCATAGCAAAGCGTGTAAAAGTTAAAAGATCTAAGAAGAGTACTTCACTAGGTAACTAAGCCCTTAAAGTATATACTTCCACCCCACGATATTCTCACAGCCAGTTTTTTTCCAATTAAGTTATGGAGAGCCTCCACTCCAAGATCCCCATACATGTCTCGTATTTCACTGTATTTTAACGGTATTCTTGCTATGTAATTATAAAGTCCTATTATAGTGCTTTTCCACGCTATTCTCCTCTTAATCGGTGTGAACACGTCCACATTTACTTTAAAACCAGCATTTATCAATTCCTCTTCAACTTTAATGATATAGCTCTCGGATGCTGGTTTTAACACGTGACCCTCTGAGGGGCGATCTACGCGTTTGACTACGACATTTTCTATTCTAGTGTTTCTTAAGTGCGTTATAGTCTCTGCCAAGTGACTTTGGTCTGGATATGTGAGATCCGCTATTCTAAAAATGTGTAATTCTATTGCAATCTTATCCCTGTTTAACACACTAATATGCTTCATTTTTTCTAAAACCAGGTTAAAGCTATGTTCTATGTTCCATCCTAGAGAAACTTTGTCTTCACCATACCACATATAAGGTACTATTACCATATCCACGTACTCTAGGATTTTCTTGTATTTTGCAAGTTTATCTATATTTACACTACTCGCATGAAGATGTATTTTTGTCTTTAATCCATAATTGCTAATAAAGTGTTCGACGGCCTTCAGAGTACTTTCTACATTATTCAATACTAGTGGATCGCCGAAACCCCATATGTAGACAGTGTTAACATTTAAAGAAGCTCGTTTAAATGCCTCAATTACCTCTTGAAGCTCGCTTATTAAGCTATCAACATTAACTCTTTGTTCTACTTCCCGCTCAAACCTTTTAGTTACACCAAGAGGGCACGAAATACAGTCAAGCGGACATTTTTTAGGTGGCAAGAGAGGATCTACAAGAACAACACTACCACTAATATTACTGGAGTAGAATCCATACACGTGTAATAATTGAATATTCATAAAGCTCACCTTGGTTTCAACAATGCTACGAAAAATCCCTGACCTTGAATTCTATGAGGGTATATCCTATGTACGCTACGCGAAAAAATATATTCTTCGTAGCCGCTTTCTAGGTATGGATAGTCTATTTTTATGAGATCAACATTGTGTTCTACTAGAGTCTTCTTTATAACTTCTTCACCTTCAAGTGGATGTATACTGCAAGTAGCATATAGGACTAGTTTGCCCTGTTTTAGGAGATTTGAGAGTAGTGAATACTGTATCGTATGTGCGCGTTTAATTAAACTCCTATTCAAGTATACCTTAAACGCAGGATCATCATAGATCGCTCCACTATTACTACAAGGGGCGTCTAGTAATATGAAGTCAAATTTGATATTATAGTTAATTTTTCTCGAATCTCCCTGTATTACAAGTACTACTGGATCTGTGCTAAGCATCACTAACGAAGATATCTTAGGTATAATTCTCACTCTCCTCTCACTTAAATCAACAGCCACTACACGCCTAACTCTGCTACTACTCGCTATTTGTGTGAGTTTTAGACCAGGAGCACTACACGCGTCGAGAAAATCACCTAGTGCAAGACTCTGGGCAATTGATCCAACAACATAAGAGCTTATATCTTGTGGTATTATAATTCCTTTAAGAACACATGGATTTTTACCAATTTTCTTAAATGGATCCTTTAGTTGAAAAACACTATGAAAAACACTATGACGTTTAACACTTAGTCCAGAATTTTCTAAGCAGGCTATTACGTCTTCAAGGGTATATTTGAATAAATTAGCTCTCAGCCACCTCTTCTTAGTGTTAAGAGCTTTAAGCATTAACTCTAAGTCGTCTAGTGGTATTTTACTAGATAGATCTTTTACTAGCCATAGTGGATAGCTGTAGAGAATAGATATTTTCATGAGCTTTGAGAAGTTGTTAGCAGTATTCTCTATGTCTTCTTCGATTAAGTGCCATACAAAGCCCTTCCTGTAGAGGTACTCTATGACGCCTTGAATACCAGATTTAAATCCAAAATATCCTGCTAAAAATCTTAGAGTATGGTAGTACATCGTAATGTTATATAGGATTCGATAGTACTGTTCAGCTTCACGTTCACTAAGTCTATACTTTCTCACGATATTTTTGTAAGTCCTATTAAACCCTTGCTTTCTAATAACTATGGACTTGAGGACTATAGTAGTGAGAAATCTCGCTTTTTCTGGGTTAATTACCAATACTAATTACCCTATAAGCATAGCAGAGTAAGCATTCATTAATAGGGTATCTCGACAACTTTAGTATCTCTACCAGTAGTTCTCTTCCACATATAATCAAGCCCAGTGTACTTTATATTAGAAAGCTCTGTTATATTGCTGGTAAAGAGTAAACGAATATCATCTATTCCGAGAACAATCATGGCAAGTCTATCTACACCAATACCCCAGGCTGCTGCATTATAGCCTGAACATCTCAGCATCTCCATTACCTCTGGTCTAAACATGCCACCGGGAAATACCTCTATCCAGCCTAATTTAGGGTGTTTGACATATCCCTCTACACTAGGCTCTGTGAATGGGAAATAGCCCGGTTTAAACCAGACTTCTTTTAAGCCAAGTGCTGCCGCGAGCTCCTTGAAGAAGAAGAGTAAATGTTTAAAGTTTACGTTTTTACCAACAATGACTCCATCGAGTTGATAAAACTCCATGCTGTGCTTAGCATCTAGATTTTCAGGTCTAAAATTCCTGTCAATAGTAAACACCCTATACTCTCCTCCACCACGCTCGTAGAGCGCTCTAGCTGTAACCGCTGTTGTTTGACTCCTAAGGACCAGTCTTAAAGCTCTAGCTGGGTTCCACGTATAGCCCCACCCAGCTTCATGAACTCTCTTAACAGAGTCTAAGAGACTTGGGGCTGCCTGAGCTGTCAGTGTTGTTTTTAAGAAGAAGGTGTCGTGTATCTCGCGTGCCGGGTGATCCTGGGCTTGGAAGAGAACATCGAAGTTCCAAAGCTCTGCTTCAACATGTGGGCCTTTAACCTCTTCGAATCCCATACTTATCATGATCTCTCTTAGCTCATCAATGAGCTGCATGAAGGGATGTTTCTTTGGGACATGTATGCCCGGCAATTCTACTGTAAGATCGAACTCTTTAATTATGTATCTATCTAGCTCTTTAACTATCTCCGGTTTTATAATAGTAACCAGTTCTTTTTCTCTTATTAAACCACTACGCCATGTATCAAGAAGCCTGTCAAGTGCTCTTACTTTTAAAACACTTCTTTCGCGTGTTTCAATAATCCTCCTCCTCTTAGCTAAGACTACAATTTCTCCTTGCACGCTCTTACCGTTCACGAGATCTAGAATTGAGGCGCGTACTTCGCGAGCTTTACTAATAGCTTCCAAGCACTTAGATACATCTCTCACTAAGGGCTTACCGTTCTCAATACTTATACACTTTGATTTTACTAAGTATTGAAGCCCTATGCGAGCATCTTCGCTCAATACACCATGATTTTCAACACAATTTAAGAACTCCTCTAAGAGTACCCCACTACACTTCTCTACTACACTGTATACCTGCTCTTCTGGAAGCCCCTTCTCAATGTAC
>Ga0185307_1000818_pt1 | contig 18451 bp, 18 predicted proteins | sample LHCtaG_FD_128010 | JGI IMG/M metagenome (GOLD analysis project Ga0185307, IMG submission 128010) | Hot spring microbial communities from Little Hot Creek, USA to study Microbial Dark Matter (Phase II) - LHC4sed_matched (SPADES... | ecosystem: Environmental > Aquatic > Thermal springs > Hot... | reverse complement strand
AGGGATGTGGAGGGGCTGAAGCAGGCGATAGCCCAGCTGAAGGGGATGTGCTACGCCATAGGGGGGGACATCGGAAGGCTGGGGGATACTTGGATAGTGGCTACTCCTAGGTACGTGACCATCCAATTCAGGGAGCAGAGCGCAAGCCCCGTCACCTGAGCCTTATAGCCTCTAGGTTGAGGGGAGCCCTGGTCTCCACCCGGAAGAGCCTGTGAAGGGTGCTGGCCAGGTGCAGGCACCGGCTCTCCTCCCCATGGCAGCAGATGATGCGAGAGGGTTTGGGTGAGAGCCTTCTAACGTAGTTGAGGAGCTGGTTGCGGTCCGAGTGACCGCTGAACCCGTCTATGGTCTCCACCCTCATCTTCACCTCCAGCACCTCCGTCCTTCCGTCCTTTCCCATCATGGGTATTTCCCTCCACCCCTTCTGTATCCTCCTACCCAGCGAACCCTCGCTCTGGTACCCCACGAAGACCAGCGTGTTCTTGGGATCGGGGGCGAGGTGTCTGAAGTACTCCAGGACGGGACCTCCCGTCATCATGCCTGCGGTGGCTAGGATCACGCATGGCTTCCCGTCCACGATTTCCTGCCTCTCCTCCGGCTTCTTGACGGGAATGAAGATCTCCGACAGGAAGGGGTTGGCGTCCTGGAAGATGAGTTTCCTCAGGGTGGGGGAGAGGTATTCGGGGTAAAGGGCGTGGATGGCGGTGGCCTCCCATATCATCCCATCCAGATAGACCTCCTCGTCGAACTCTCCCCTCCGGTGGGCCTCCTCCAGGACCATCATGATCTCCTGGGACCTCCCCACTGCGAAGACGGGCACCAGCACCTTTCCTCCCCCTTCCAGGGTCTCCTTTACCAGCTGCAGAAATCTCTGCTCGGCCTCGGCCCGCGGGATCTGGATGCTGTCCGGCCCTCCGTAAGTACTCTCTATGATGAGGGTCTCCACCCTGGGGAAGGAGGTGGTGGCGGGGTAAAAGAGCTTGGTCCTATCGAACTTGAGATCTCCTGTGTAGACCACGTTGTGTAGTCCTTCCCCGAAGTGAAGGTGAACCAGGGAGGAGCCCAGAATGTGGCCGGCGTTGTAGAGGGCCAGCTTCAGGTCGGGGGAGATGTCGGTTATCTCACCCCACTCCAGCGGGAAGCAGTGCTGAACGAAGGCCCGTATCTCCCTGTGGGTGAAGGGGGCCTGCTTGTCCTCTCTCTCCCCCACCTCAAGGTAATCCAGCAGGAGGAGGACAGCCAAATCCCTGGTGGGAGGGGTGCAGTAAACCGGACCGTCGTAACCGTATCGGAAAAGATAGGGGAGGAAGCCCACGTGGTCCAGATGGGCGTGGGAGATGATCACGGCATCCAGGTCGGAGAGCCTGAGTTCGGGGGCCTCCAGGTGGGGGTAGGCCTTGTTTTCCGAGGCTACGTTCACCCCGCAGTCCAGCATGACCTTGCTTTCCGGGGTCTGAAGGAGGATGGAGGAGCGCCCCACCTCCCTGGCTCCCCCGAGCATGCTTATCCTCAGCCAGTCCCCCCTCCCCTTGGGCTCCCGGTGGATTCTCCTTCCTATCGCCTGGAAGATCTCCAGCTTCTCCTCGCTGCTTCGCAGAAGGGAGAGGCGTATGGCCTGAATGAGGTCGGACTTGATGGGTGGGGTCCTGACCACCTTAGGGATCCAACCCACCTCCTTCATCAGCATCTTGAGGGTGGAGCCCTCCTTCCCTATCACCAGTCCTGGCTTCTGGGCCTCCACCATCACCTCTCCCGTGACCCTGTCGAAGAGGATGGAGGTTATCCCCGCCTCAGGCGGAACCAGCTCCCTTATCCTCTTCTCCGCCTCCCCCTCTTCCATCAGCAGCTTGGGATCAGGCCTGAGCATGAAGCGCTTGTGTAGCTTCTTGGCCAGCTCCTTTATGGCCTCCCCCCTCTCCCCCAGCAGGGCCAGGTTCTTGCAGTAAAGGACGATCTTGGGCCCCTCCAGCTTCACCTCTGAGACGAGCTCGGCTAGCAGGGGGTCCTGCTTGATCTGCTCCTTCACCTGCTGCAGCAGCTCTTCCGCCGCCATGCTTTCACGTCCGGAGGATCAGGAAAGCTTCAGGATTTCTTCGGGTGAGAGGAGCTGAATCCCGCTTTCCCTTATCGCCATGGCCTCCACCTCATTCCCGGTGGCCACGTCCCTCTTCATCGCCGTCTTCACGGCCCTGATGGCTACGGGCAGGATCTCTTTGACCTTCGCGCCCTCTTTGTATCCGCTCTCCAGCACCCCGTAGGCCACCGGGGACCCAGATCCCGTGGCCACCATTTTCTCCTCCGTCAGGGTGCCTTCCATCCCCACGAAGTATAGCCTGGGACCTTCCCCGTCCACCCCTCCAACCAGGAGGTGGGCCAGGTAGGGGAGCAGGAACTGGGAGTGGAGGAGATTGGAGGCCATCTTGGCCACCCCGGTCACGGAGAGGGGTACTCCCTCCCTCACCGCGTACAGGGAGGCCTCCGCCCTTAGCAGCTTCACCAGGGCCTGCACATCCCCCACCCCGCCGGCCGTGGTGACGGCTATTCTTTCCGTTATTTCATACAGCTTTCTGGCCCTCTTGCTGGCCAGCAGGTACCCAGCCGTGGCTCTGGTGTCGGCGGCCAGCACTACGCCGTCTTTGCATACCACTCCCACGGTGGTGGTGCCGGTGAGTTTCCTCCAGTCCAGCTTCACCAACTCAACTCCAGAAAATGACCATCCTTTTTGTCGAGATTTTATATTTAAACTTTGCCTTTCGGAGGAAGGATATGCGGGAAGGTTTTGAGGTGAGGAAGGTCTTTGAGCATCTGGACAGACTGGCCTACGAGATAGGACCGAGAAGGACGGGGAGCAAAGGCGGGGAAAGGGCGGTGGAGTATCTCTCCTCCAGGCTCAGGGAGTGGGGGCTGAGGGTGGTCAGGCAGGAGTTCAAGTTCGTGAGCCAGGAGGAGAGGCTCGGGGCCCTCCTGCTCCTGGGTCTCCCCTCCCTCCTCCTCAGCTTCCTCTTCTCCCCCTTTTTCTCCCTCCTTCTCTGGTCCCCCGTCCTCCTGCTGGCCCTGAGGCCGGAGCTTCTCCCTGGCAGGAGGGCCTGCAACCTGCTGGCGGAGGTGGGGGGAAAGGGGGAGAGGAGGGTGCTGCTGGCCCACTGGGATTCGGCCCCCTGCTCCTCCCTTCCCCGCCTGCACGATTTCCTTATCCTTTCCCGCCCCCTCACTCTCCTCCTTCCCACCCTTCTCCTCCTCCTGAGGTTTCCCTTTCCCTCCCTCTGGCCCTTAGGGGGGATCCTGGCCCTGCTTCTCTTTTCCCTCCCCCTTTCCCTTTCCCTCCTCTCCCTTTCGGGAGCCTCGCCGGGAGCCAACGACAACGCGTCAGGCGTCGCTCTCCTGCTGGAGGTGGCCAGGGTCTGCTCCCAGCTTAACCCCAGGCCCCCTTTGCTGGTGGTCTTCACGGGGGCTGAGGAGGAAGGGCTCTGGGGATCCAAGGCCCTGGCCTCCGGAGGCTTCCTCAGGGAGGGAGACAGGATCCTCAACGTGGACACCGTGGGGGTGGGCAGGCCCTACGTGGTGACGGGAGGGGGGCTGGTTAGGAGGAGGAGAACCCCTTCCTGGCTCAACCGGGAGGTGAAGGAGTGTTTGGAAAAGGAGGGCCTGAGACCGGGGGAGTGGTGGACGGTCTTCTCCTTCCATGACCACCTCCCCCTTCTCCACAGGGGATTCCCGGCCACCACCCTCACGGCGGATGTGAGACCGAGGAGGGGCCTTCTCCTCAGGCTGGGGCCGAGGGAAGCGGGTAGAAGGGGATGGAGGTACCTCCACACCGAGGAGGACCTTCCGGAGAGGCTCGACCTTTCCACCTTAGAGAGGGTGGGGAGGGCCCTCCTCCGCTTTGTGGGGGCGGGGGAGCCGGAGGGATGAGGGCTGGAGGTCGCCCCCTTCCTCTCGCTCGCGGCCTCCCTTCTGCTGGCGGCCAGCGTGGGGGCCAGCGATACCGCCGATGCCATGGGGACGGCCGTGGGGGCGAAGATCCTCTCCTACCGAAGGGCCCTCCTTCTCTTCACCCTCTTCCTCTTCCTGGGGGCGGCGGCGGAAGGGGGGAAGCTGGTGGAGCCCGTGGGCAGGGGGATGGTCTCGGGCCCCCTTTTCCAGCGTCACCCCCTTCCCCTCTCCCTGGTCCTTTTCTTCTCCGGTCTGCTGGTGTTGGCGGGCGCGGGACACGGGATACCCCTCTCCACCCATCAGATCATCGTGGGGGGGATGTTGGGAGGGGGGATGGTGGGTAGCCTTCTGCTGGGGTCCTCCCAGGCGGGGCTTCAGACGGGAAGGATCCTGGGGGTCCTCCTGGCCTGGTGCCTTTCCCCCCTCCTCTCCCTCCTCCTTTCCCTCCTGCTCTGTCTCCTCCTGAGACAGCTCTTCTTGAGGGTGAAGAATCCCGCCGGTCTGAACCTCCTTTTCTCCCTGGGGGTGCTGGCCAGCGGCTGCTACATGGCCTACGTGATGGGGGCCAACGGACTGGGCACCGTGATGGGGGGATTTTTCGCCGCCAGGGGAGGGGAGCTCACCTTCTCCTTTCTGAGGGACATGGCGCTGCTGGGGGCCTTTGCGGCGGGGCTGGGGGCCCTCCTGCTCGGGGAGAGGGTGGTGAGGACGGTGGGGAGCGGTCTTGTCCCCCTCTCACCCGTCAGCGCCATAGCCTCCCAGCTGGGGGCCTCCCTCAGCGTTCACCTCTTCACCCAGCACGGTCTTCCCGTTTCCATGAGCCATGCCGTCGTGTGCGGGGTTCTGGGGGCGGGCCTGGCCATGGAGGTTCTGACGGTGGGGAGGAGGAAGATGAGGGGGATCATGCTTTTCTGGATCCTCTGCCCCCTCCTTTCCTTCGGGCTTGGGGCCCTCTCCTACCTCCTCTACCTCAAACTCTGAGGCTGTAAAGGAGGACGAGGAGGAGGTGGCTGGCCTCCTCCGCCTGATCCGAGATGTCCCCTATTCCGTGGATGATCTGGTCCAGCTGCACGACCGTCAGCGGGTCCAGTCCTCTCTCCCTCTCGTAGAGCTCCACGATGAGCCCCTGCTCCACCAGGTCGGATTCGTGCTCCCTCTTTCCCACCTCCCTGGCCTGCGTTTCGGCCAGATCCATGTTGTAGGTTAGGGCCTTGACGGAAGAGGCGAGGGCCTCCACGCACAGGGTGCCCAGCTCCCCCATCCTGACCATTCCTTCCCTGAGTCCGGCCGTTTTCCTGCCCTCCCTCTTCATCACGCTCCAGGTCCTTTGCCTGCTCAGGATGGTCCTGGTCACCTCCTCCGTCACATCCGCCACATCGTCCAGTTGGGAGCCCAGCCTTGCCAGATCTCCCCGGTAGGCGGGGAGGAAGGCCCCCCTGGCCAGGGTGCGATTGAACCTCTCCAGCCTCTCATCAGCCTGCGTTTCCAGCACCGTGACCTCCCTCCCCAGCACGCAGGCCTTCTCCCACTGGAAGGAGCAAAAGGCCCGGAGGAGCTCCTCGAACTTCTTCACCACCTCCAGAACCTTCTCCGAGTGGAGCTGGAGGAGCCTCAGGGTTTCCCTTTCCTTCTTCCCCCACATCCTTCTCTCTCCTTCCCCACCCGCTTGAGCTCGGAACCGCAGGAGGGACAGTGAAGGGCCTCCACCTGGTACTCCCTTCCGCAGGCCGGGCACACCTTCGACCAGCGGAGCACCTTTCTTATTCCCGGCATGAGCAGGCCTCTATGCGGGATTCCCAGGACGGAGGCCAGGTTCTGAATGCCGTAATCGTCCGTGACGATTTCCACCTCCCTCTTCTTCCGCTTGAGGTGAAGGGCCAGGGCCAGCACTTCCGCGTCGGTCTGGGAGAGCCTGTCACCCGTTTTGCGGAGGAACCTCCTCACCTCCTCCACCTCACCGGCGGGGGATTCCATGACCTTGATCCTCTTCGTTAGGAGGCCGGCTTCCAGCCTCCAGCGGGACAGACCCTCCCTCAGCTCCTCGCAGACCGAAGGGACGGTCACCTGCTCGGCCCCTTCGCTCCCGGAGAACCCCCCGATGATGGCCGAGGTGTCCAGCACGTATACCTTCCTCACCATTTCCTCTCCCTCAGCTTCTCGTAAAAGCTTCCCTTCCACTTCAGGAAGGAAACGGGCCTCTCCGACTTGAAGAAGAGAATCCTTTCCCCCTCCTGAACCCTCCTGCTCACGTATCCGTCCACCACCACGGAGGCCTCGTAGTCCGCCCTTAGGACCTCCACCCCCACCCTCCTCGAGGCGGGGAGGACGAGGGAGTAAAGGCGGGGGAAAACGGAGAGCGGGGAGAGCACGAGGGCCTCCAGTCCAGGCTCCACCACGGGCCCCCCCGCCGAGAGGGAGTGTCCCGTGCTGCCGGTGGGGGTGGAGACCACCAGCCCGTCTCCCCTAGCCTCGTAGAGCAGCTCCCCATCCACCTCCACCCGGAAGGAAAGGGACTTGCCAGGAAAGAGCCAGGCCAGGCAGGCCTCGTTTATGGCGTCCGGAAGCCTCTCCCCTCCCACGAGGGTGGCCAGCGCCATCCTCCTCTCCACCTCCAGCTCCCCCGCCAGGAGCTTCCTCAGGGCCTCTTCGGCCTCGGAGGGTGGGACCTCCGCCAGAAATCCCCTCCTCCCCATGTGGATCCCCAGCAGGGGGAGGTGGGGGGCCAGATGGTGGGCCTGCAGGAGGGTTCCGTCCCCTCCCACCGTCAGCAGGGCCTCCACCTCCATCTCCTCCACCCTCTTTCCCTCCCTTCCCAGCCTCTCGGCCAGCCTTTCCTCCAGCACCAGCGAACCCTCGGGGGCGAGGGCGAGCAACCTTTTCACCATGTCGAGGGCCGGGGGAAGATCCAGGCGGGCCACCACTCCAACCTTCATCCTCCCAACCTTAGTTCCCGGCCCCCTTTTTAACTCGAGGGTCCCCGGCGGTTATCAAAATCCCTTTAAAGTAAGGGAGGCTAAGATAGTAGGTCCCCATGAAAGAGGTGGTGGAGGTAAGCAAGCTGCGGGAAGGAAGGTTCATCATCATAGACGGGGAACCCTGCAAGATCGTGGGTTACAGCACCTCCGCCCCCGGAAAGCACGGGCACGCCAAGGCCAAGATAGACGCCATCAGCTTCTTCGACGGTCAGAAGAGGACGGTGATAAAGCCCACCAGCGCCAAGGTGGAGGTTCCCATCGTCAAGAGGGGGAGCGCCCAGGTCCTTGCCGTGGCCAGGAACAACGCCCAGCTCATGGACCTCACCACCTACGAGACCTTCGAGCTTCCCATTCCCATGGAGCTCAGGGGGGAGATAAAGGAAGGGGTGGAGGTAGAGTACATAGAGGCGCTCGGAAGGCGCAAGATCGAGAGGGTGAAGTAGGTTCTCCGTCGGTTTGAGAGCTTGAGGTTTGAGGTCGAAAGGATAAGGGCCCAGGCCGAGGAAGATTTCGAGAGGGCCTGGAGGGAGAGCGCCAGGCTCCTGAGGGTGGAAAAGGGGACCCACAGGCATGCCTGGAAGGCCAGGCCTCATCCCCTCATGGAGCTGGTGCAGGAGGTAAGGAAGGTGATGCTGGAAGAGGGCTTCAGCGAGGTGGTGCTTCCCATGATCGTGGACTCAGCGGAGGTGGTGAAGCAGTACGGCCCAGAGGCCCCGGTCATCCTGGACAGGGTCTTTTTTCTGGCGGGGCTCGAGAGACCGGACATAGGGATGAGCAGGAGGGAAAGGGAAAGCATCCTCGGGCTCATTCCCGGCTTTGAGAAGTTCAAGGAGCTGCAGGGCATCCTGAGGAGATACAAGAGAGGGGAGATAGGGCCCGATGACTTGCTGGAGGTGATGGTGGAGGAGCTGGGGATTTCGGAGGAGCAGGCCTCGGGGATCGTGGACAGGGTCTTCCCCAGGCTGAAGGAGATGAAGCCCGTTCCCTCCTCCCTCTCCCTCCGCTCCCACACCACCTCCCTCTGGTTCCCGGCTTTGGCCGAGTTCCTGAAGAGGGAGCCCCTTCCCATACAGCTCTTCTCCGTCGGGCCCAAGTTCAGGAGGGAGCAGAGGCTGGACAGGACCCACCTGTACGAGTCCTGGACCGCCTCCCTGGTGGAGATGGACGAGGACCTCTCCCTCGAGGACGGAAAGGAGCTGACCGGCAGGATCTTCGAAAAGCTGGGCTTCAGGGAGGTGAAGTTCAGGACGAAGAAGGTCACCTCCAAGTACTACGCCCCGGGCATGGAGTTCGAGGTCTTCCTCACCAGCCGGGGGGAGGAGGTGGAGGTGGCCGATGGGGGCATGTACAGTCCCGTGGCCCTCAGCAGGTACGACATCCCCTATCCGGTCTTCAACCTGGGGATAGGGCTGGAAAGGCTGCTGATGGTCAGGATGGGGGAAGAGGACGTGAGGAGGCTGGTCTATCCCTATCTTTACCAGCCCCCCTTCTTTTCCGACCAGGAGCTGGCCGGGATGGTAAGACTCAAAGAGGAGCCGCAGACGGAGGAGGGGCGCAGGATAGCGGAAGCCATCCTGAAGGTGGCCAGGGAGCACGCGGACGCCCCCAGCCCCTGCGAGTTCGAGGCCTACCGGGGGGTGGTGAAAGGCAGGAGGGTGGTGGTGAAGCTGGTGGAGCCTGAGGAGGGGACTAGGCTCATCGGTCCGGCGGGCTTCAACACCCTATACGTTTTCGAGGGGAACCTGGTGGGGCTGCCGCCCGCCGGCTGGAAGGACGACGGGTTCCTGCGCCAGGTGAGGGAGAGGGGGGTGTGCACGGGCATCACGTACCTTGGGGCGCTGGCCGCGCTGGCGGCCAGGCGGATAGAGGAGGCCGCCGAGGAGGGAAGGCCCGTGAAGATCAGGGTGAGAAACGTGAAGTCCCCCTCCGACATCAACGTGGTGGTGGAGGAGGTGGCCCTAAGGTACCTCACCTCTCAGAGGAAGAGAATTGACGTGAGGGGGCCCGTCTTCACCACCATCACGGCGGAGTTCCAGTAGCTATCCGAAGTACCTCTTCAGGCTCTCCATCCCCCTCTTCGCCACCTCCGCCGGCTTCCCCGGATCCCACAGCTCCGCTATGACCATCCCCCTGTATCCTGCTTCCCTCAGGGCCCCGGAAAGGGCATCGAAGTCTATTTCCCCTTCACCCGGTACCAGGTGGTCATCGTCCTTCCCCCGGTTGTCATGGACGTGCAGGTGCAGGAGGCTTCTCCCCATGGCCCTGATGTGGGAGCGAACGTCCAGCCTCCTCCCCTCTTCCCTTTCCCTCAGGTTGGCGTGCCCCACATCATAGGCTATGCCGGCACCCACCTCTTCCACCAGCTCCCTCAGCTCGGCCGGAACGGAAAAGGGATTGGAGGGGGAGCTCCCGTTCTCCACGGCCAGCTTCACCCCCAGTTCCCCGGCCCTTTCCGCCAGGGACCGCAGCAGGGAGAGGCACCTCTCCCTGGCCCGCCGGCGAAACTCCTGGGTGGGGATCTTGCACGTCCCAGTGTGTATCACCACGATCTCTCCCCCGAGCAGCCTGCAGGCCTCCATCCCCCTCTCCGCCAGCTTCCGGTTCAGCTCGAAGAGCTGGGGAAGATGGCTGACGGGATTGAGGTCCAGGAAGGGGGTGTGCACGGAGGGTTCCATTCCCCTTTCCCTCAGCTCCCTTCCCAGCCCCCTTAGCCTCTCCCGGTCCTCCTCCCATCGGAGGGAGAAGTGGGGGACCTCGTAGATCACCTCCAGACACTCGTAGCCCAGCTCCTGGAGGAGGGGAAGGACCCCCTCCAGCTTTTCCCTCACGAAGAGCAGGCTGGAGAGCCCGAGCTTCATCTGGAAGGGTATTTTCCCCCCTTTAAAAAAGGTGGGAGAGGCCCCTGGGCCACCTTCTCAGGAGGAGGTAGGAGAGGGGGGAGCCCAGGAGGAAGAGGAGGAAGGAGGCCCACATAACGGAGGGGGGTGAGAGGGAGTAGAGGTACCCGCCGGCGAGGGTTCCCAGGGAGGAGCCCAGGTAGAAGGAGAGATCCATGAAGGCCTCCGCCCTTCCCCTTAGGACCGGGGGGGTGAGGAGGGTGACGGAGCCCCTTTCCACCCCGTAGGTGAGGGAGCCGCAGAGGTTGAGAAGGGCCAGGGAAAGGAAGATACAGGGGACGGAGCGGAAGAGGACTAGGAGGGGGGAGAGGCTCTCCAGCAGGAGCAGGTGGCTGTAGAGGAGGGAGGGGGGCACCCCCCTGAGCCTGCGGCTGAGGGGGACGGCCAGGGGATAGGAGAGGGAGGAGAGGGCCACCGCCAACCCGAACCCCGTGAAGCTCATCAGCCCCAGCTCCCTCACCGTGTAGAGCACCAGGAAGAAGTTGAACATGGAGAGGGCGACGATGAGGAGCAGGGTCCTGAGGAGGATGAGCCCCTTGAGGAGGGGATGGAGGTCCAGAAAGCTCCTGAGCGGATTCCAGGAGATCCTCCTTCCCCGCAGGGTCTCGGAGAGGGTGAGGGTTCTCACCAGGGCCATGGTCAGGATCACCGCCCCACCCGCCAGGAAGGCCAGCCTGAGTCCTGGCACCCCCCAGGCGTCCCTCATCGCCCCTCCCAGCAGGGGGGCGAGGGAGTAGGGCAGGTGCTCCACCACCAGCGCGAGCGTGAAGACCTCCAGCAGGCCACCCTTGACGGAGTCCATGATCATGGCGTTGAAGGCCGGGAAGTAAAGGTAGGAGGTCCCCTCCAGGAGGGCGGCCAGCAGGAGTTCGGGGGTATCCCTTGCGGAGGAGTAGAGGAGGAGGGAGAGGCCGAGCAGGGCCGTTCCCCAGACGAGGGGAGCCTTCCTTCCCGCCCTGTCCGCCAGCATTCCTCCCAGGAGGAAGGAAAAAACGCAGGTGAGACTCCGGACGGAGCTGATGAGGCCGGCCAGCAGGGGGTTCCCGGTGAGGGAGTAGGCGTACTCCGAGAAGTAGGGATAGGCCACACCCATGGAGAAGCTGATGGCGGCGGCGGAGAGGAGGAGGGCCCTTACGTTCTTCTTCACGTTCTACCTCCCGCAAAGGCGGAGGAGGACGGGCAGGGAAAGGAGTTCGGCGGAGAGGGAGAAGGCCACCACCAGCCCGGGGGAGGAATAGAGGAGGCCCATCAGGGTGTTTCCCGCGAAGCCTGAAAAGCCGTAAAGGGAGGAGAAGAGGCCGTAGGCGGTTCCCCTCTTCCCCCCCGGGGCCATCTCCCCCACGGCGGCCCTCATCACCGTCTCCTGCACGCCCATGGATGCCCCCCAGAGCACGACCGCGAGCAGTCCTCCTCCCTTTCCTCCCGCCAGGAAGGCCAGGGGGGCGATGGGGAGGGAGAGGAGGGGAACGAGGAGGAGGGAGGAAAGGCCCCTCCGGTCATAGGACCTTCCCGCCCAAAGGGCCAGGAGAGCGTCCGTTCCCATGGCAAGGGCATAGAGGAGGGGGATTTCGGCGTCGGAGAAGGAGGAGGTGAGGCGGTAGGCCAGGAGGGGGAAGGTCAGGAAGCCGGAGGTGGAGAGGACCACGAAGAGGAGGTAGAGCCTGAAGCCCCCCCTCACCCGGCCACCCTCCCCTCCGGTTTCCAGCAGGGAGGGGCGGGGGTAGAGCCTCCAGCCCATGGCGAGGAAGAGGAGCAGGAGCAGGGCGGGCAGGAAGAGACAAGAGAAGGCCCCCCTGTAGCCCCGGAGGGAGATCAGGAGGGCCATGAGCAGGGGACCTGCCACCGCCCCCACCTGATCGAGAGCCTCGTGGATGCCGAAGCCCCATCCCCTTCCCACCTGCGAGGTGGCATGGGAGAGCATGGCGTCCCGGGGAGGGGTCCTCACGGCCTTGCCCATCCGCTCCAGAAGGAGGAGGAGGACCGCCAGCCGCCAGGAGTCCGTCAGGCAGAGGAGGGGGAGGGAGAGGAGGGCCAGGTAGCCCAAGAAGGTTAGGCCCCAGTATCCCCCCCACCGGTCGGAGAGGTAACCGGAGAGGGGACGGAGGCCGTATCCCAGGAACTCCCCCAGACCGGAGACCGCCCCCACCACGGCGGCGCTCGCCCCCAGGGAGGCCAGGAAGGGACCGGCCACCCCCCTGACCCCCTCGTAGACCATGTCCCCCAGCAGGCTCACCAGGCCCAGCAGGAGGATGAGGTGCAAGGCCCTTTTTCTCCCGGACACTTTCCTTTCCCGCCGGATACAGGATTTTTATAGGTTTACTCACTCAGGTTTCTCCCCGAACGGATTTCCCACCCTCAGGATGTTCTCGGCAAGGGAGGAGTGGGGGGGAAGGGTGAATCCCCTCGAGCACGCCTCCACCCTGAGCCTCTCGATGAGGCGGGGAAGGTCTATGGAGGCCGGGCAGATCTTCCTGCAGGCCCCGCATCCCGTGCAGGCGAAGAGGCCTCCCCTGATCGCCTCCTCCGGCCCCAGCACGAACCAGGTCCTCACCACCCCCATGGGCCCCGCCCCCACCCTGGAGGAGAAGGCATGGGCCGTTTCCAGCAGGACGGGGCAGACGGAGAGGCAGGCCCCGCAGTTGCAACAGTAGAGCAACTCCTTCATTCCCTTCCTCGCGGCCTCCCTCCTCCATCCGTCCAGAAGGATCACGTGCACCTCTTTCGCCCCGTGCATGCCGAACTGCTCTATTCCCATCACATCCGCCGTCCTGGAAGGACCCCTGATGAAGGAGTAGTAGGCCCCCGTCACGGTGAGGAAGGCCTCGCAGGTCTTCATGACCGTGACCGCCTCCTCCAGCGTGGGCACTATCTTGTCTATTCCCGCCACCGCCAGGTGCTTCTCCGGTAGCCTGGTGATGAGGCTGATGTTCCCCTCGTTCTCCACCAGCCCTATCGCACCCTCCTCGGCCGCTATGACGTTGGCGCCCGTGAGGGCCACCCTGGCCTCCAGGATCCTCTCCCTCAGCCTGAGCCTGGAGGCCCTTATGAGCTCCTCCACGTCCGGGGGAAGCTCCCTTCCCACCTCCCTGGAGAGGGCCGCGGCCACCTCCTCCAGGGTGAGGTGGACCGCCGGCCCCACCGGGTGGAGGGGCTCCTCCCCGCTAAGCTGGATGATCCTGTCCCCCAGGTCGGTCTCCACCACCTCCACCCCCCTCTCCTCCAGCCTCTCCAGCAGGTCCAGCTCCTTCAGGGTGTTGGACTTGGACTTCACCACCACCCCCTCCCCCTCCAGCTGGTCCAGCAGGTACTTCACCGCCTCCTCCCCCCTCCTGGCCTCGAAGACCTCGCACCCCACCGCCCTCAGGGAGTCCCTGGCCTGCTCCACCAGCTCCTCCAGCCTATCCACGGCCCCCTCCTTCCCTCAGGGAGTCCCTGGCCTGCTCCACCAGCTCCTCCAGCCTATCCACGGCCCCCTCCTTGATCCTCCGGTACCTCTCCTTCATCCTCGCAAGCCTCCCCTCGTTCGCCCTAAGCCTGGAGAGGACCACCGAGGAGATCACCTTGAGGGTGTCGGCCCTCCCGGTTCTCATTCCCCTCTCGAACCTCTCCCTAGTATCTTCGTACAGGCCCATCTCATCCCTCCATCAGGTCCCTGACCAGCAGGGAGAGGTCCCTCACCTCCATCCTCCCCTCCGCAGCCTCCTTCAGGTGGTGGTAGCAGAAGGGGCAGGAGGTCACCAGGAGCTCGGCCCCGGCCTCCAGGGCCTCCCCCACCCTGGTCCTGGAGGCGGCAAGGGAGACCTCGGGGAAGGCAGACCTCACCCCTCCCCCCGCCCCGCAGCATCTGGAGAACTCGCGGGAGAGGGTCATCTCCACCAGCTCCAGGCCGGGGATGCTCCTCAGCACCTCCCTGGGCTCCTCGTAGATCCCCCACTCCCTCCCCAGGTGGCAGGGATCGTGGTAGGTAGCCCTGACCCTCCTTTCCCTCAGCCTCAGCCTCCCCTCCCGGATCAGCTCCCGGAGGAGCTGGCTGAGGTGGAGCACCTCCACCCCGTCCAGGGAGTAGTCCCTCCTGAAGGTGGAGTAGCATCCGGGGCAGGTCGTGAGGAGCCTCCTAACCCCCAGCCTCCTGAACTCCTCCTCGTTCCTCCTCCTCACCTCCTCCGCCTCCCTCTCCTGTCCCGTCCTGAAGAGGACGGAGCCGCAGCACCGCTCCCTTCCGAAGAGGCGGAAGGGAAGGCGGAGCCTGCGCAGGATCTCCAGGGTGGCTTCCGCCATCGCCCTCTCCCTGAAGGTGCTCATGCATCCCCTGAAGAACCAGAGCTCCCCCATCTACCCGCACCTCTCCACCAGGAACTCCGCCAGGTCCATGACCCGGAGGTCGAAGCCTAGGGCCTCGGCCGTTTCCTTGAGCTGCCTCAGGCAGAAGGGGCAGGAGGTCACCAGGAGCTCGGCCCCGGTCCCCCTGGCCTCCTCCAGCCTCCTCCGGGCCACCAGCCTGGAGGCCTCCGGGTACCCCGCCCTGAAGCCCCCTCCCGACCCGCAGCACCAGGAGTTCTCCCTGTTTCTGGGCATCTCCACCAGCTCCACCCCGGGAAGGGCGGAGAGGATCCTGCGCGGTTCCTCGTAAACCCCCATGTGCCTTCCCAGATGGCAGGGATCATGGTAGGTTACCCTGACCCTTCCCCTTTCCCTTCCCTTCACTCCCTCCCTTTCCAGGAACTGCGTCAGGTGTAGCACCTCGAAGTCGGGCTCCACCCCCAGTTCCGGATAGTCCCTCCTCCAGGCCCTGTAGCAGCCGGGGCAGCTCACCACCACCGTCTTAGCCCCCCTCTTCCTGACCTCCTCCAGGTTGTGGCTGGCCATCTCCTCCACCCTGGTCCCATCCACTTCATCCTGTCCCGTCCTGAGGAGGAAGGAACCGCAGCACCACTCGTCCTCGCATAGGGTGAAGTCGACGCCCATCCTCCTCAGGAGCTCCACCGTTTTTCTGGCCAGCCCCTTTTCCCGGTAGGAGGAGGTGCAGCCCACGAAGTAAACCACGGGGGCCCTTTCCGGAAGGTTCAGGCCCGCTGGTAGCCAGGAGAGCCTGTCGCGGTGGGGCTCCAGATAGGGGTTGTGCTCCCTGGCGACGTGGGATCCCCTCTCCCGGTACTTCTGGGGGAGAAACCCCTCCTTCCTGAGCCTCTCCCTGGCGGCCTCTATCACCCTTGAGGGCTCCGCCCCCACGGGACAAACGGAGTCGCAGTTGCCGCAGAGGGTGCAGGAGAACATCCTCTCGGAGAGGGCGGGGGAGGGCTTGAGGTTCCCCCTGAGGAGGTGGGCGCAGAGGGCCATCCTTCCCCTCGGGGTCCTGGACTCCACCCCCCAGCACTCCAGCGAAGGGCACTGGGTCCGGCAGAGGCCGCAGGCAGTGCTGGAGCTCAGGCAGGCGTAGATCTTGGTGGAGAGCTCTTCTAGTCTCATCCCTCCTCCCACCACCTCTCCATGAAGGCCACCCTCGGAATCCCATCTAGGGCCATCTTACCGGGGTTCATGATGCCCTGGGGGTCCAGGAGCCTCTTGAGGGAGCGCATGAGCTCCAGGGCGGGGCCGTGCTCCTCCTCCAGATAGGGGGCCTTCCAGAGGCCCACCCCGTGCTCGGCGGTGAGGGTTCCCCCCAGTGAGAGGGCCAGTCTGATGGCCTCCTCCTGGAAGGACCTGATCCTCTCCACCTGCTCGGGGGATTCCGGAACGAAGGTGGAACCTATGTGAACGTTACCGTCTCCCACGTGACCAAAACATACCCCCATGATGCCTTTTTCCTCCATGAGGGCCTTGATCCTGCTCACGTACTCCAGCATCCGTGACAGGGGAAGACCCACGTCGACGGAGGACTGGAAGACCAGCCTGGGGGTCTCGGGGCTGGGCAGGAGCTTGGTGAGGGAGGCGCTTATCTTCTCCCTAGCCTCCCACAGCCTCCTTCCCAGACTCTCGTCCTCCACCCCCACGAGCTGGCCCCCCCTCCCCCTGCAGACCTCCTCCATCTCTCCCATCTCCCTCTCCACCGCCTCCTCGTACCTGCCGTCCGAGCGCAGCATGAGGGCCCCTTTTCCCTCCGGTAGGGAGAAGCCGCTCATGTTCAGGGCGAGCAGGCAGAGCTCATCCATCAGCTCCAGGGAGGCGGGGGTGATTCCCCTTCCCAGGATCTCCAGGGCCGACCTGAAGGCATCCTCCAGAGAGGGGAAAATGGCTAGGGCGGTCTTGCGGAGGGGTGGATAGGGCTCCACCCTCAGCGTGACCTCCGTGATCACCCCCAGCGTCCCCTCCGACCCCACGAAGAGATCCTTGAGGGAGTAGCCGGAGGCGGACTTCGTAACCTTTCTTCCCAGCCTTACCACTTCCCCATCCGCCAGCACCACCTCGAGGGAGAGGACGTAGTTTCTGGTGGCCCCATACTTCACGGCTCCCGATCCGCTGGCGTTGGTGGAAACCATCCCTCCTATGGTGCAGGCCATGGCGCTTCCGGGCTCCGGGGGGAAGAAATAGCCCTTCCTTTCCAGCTCCCGGTTGAGTTCCGCGTAAGTGGCCCCCGGTTCCACCACGACCATGCGGTCTTCCACCCTAGGCTCAATTCGGTTCATCTTCCTCAGGTCCATCACGATTCCCCCCTCCACCGGGATGAGCTGCCCCGCCAAGCTGGTGCCTGCCCCCCGGGGTATGACGGGGATGCGGTGCAGGCTGGCGAACCTCAGGATCCTGGAGACCTGGGCGGTGCTGGAGGGTGTGACCACGGCGTCGGGAAGGAACTTGAAGCGGGGGAAGTAGTGCTGCAGTCCCCTCAGGAAGTGATCGGCGGAGTAGGGGAGGAGGTCCACCTCCTCCGTGAGCACGTTTTCCCTCCCCACCATCTCCTCCAGCGCCCTTCCAAGCTCCTCCCTTCCCGGCCTCTCCGGGCTCATCTCCTCCCCTCTTCCATTCCCAGCTCCAGCGCCCTGAGGTTGGGGTTACCCTCCCCGAAGATTTCCACCGCCACCTTCCTGAGGGTCTCGGGCCTGATGGGCAGCCAGCCTTTGGAGACCAGGGCCCCCACCATCACCACGTTCATCATGGCGGGGTTCCCAGCCTTTTTGGCCAGTTCCGTGGCTTCCACCACCACCGTCTCCGAGGAAAGCTCCCTTATGGCCCTCAGTACCTCCCCCACGTCGGGATACTTGGCCTGCCCGGAGAGCACCTCCAGCGGGTATACCGGCCTGGGGTTCACCATCACCTTGGTCCCCCTGTTCCCGAAGGAGCCCAGGATCCTCAGCGTTTCCACGGGCTCGAACCCCAGCAGCACGTCCCCGCTCCCCTCCGGCATGAGGGGGGCATAGCTCCTCCTCCGGGAGAGCCTAACGTGGCTCATCACCGTTCCCCCCCTCTGCGTGGCCCCGTAGGTCTCCCCCACGGACACGTATAGGCCCTCCTCCACCGCCGCCGAGCCCAGCAGGAAGGAGGCCAGGAGGTTTCCCTGTCCTCCCACCCCCACTACCAGGAGGTTTAGCGGGTCCTTCATTCCTCCTCCTCCACCACGATGGCCCCCGCCGGGCAGAGGATGGCGCAGAGCCCGCAACCCGTGCAGAGGACCTCGTCTATCTTGGCCTTGTCCTTGGAGAAGTCCCAGATGTTGGCGGGGCATCCCAGCATCCTGGAGCAGAAAGCCATGCACCCGCACTCCCTTCCGATGCACTTCTCCTGATCCACGTATACCCTGGGCCTCTTCTTCCTCTTCTCGGCCTCCGTGAGGGGACAGGGGTGCCTGAGCACCAGCACCCTGGGCCCCTTCCCCTGCAGGAGCTCGAAGACCGTTCTGGTGGCCTCCTCCACCTGGAAGGGATCGCACACCCTCACCTCCACCCCTATCCCCCTGCACACGTCCTCTATCCTTACGGGTGGAGAGGGCTCCCCCGAGGCCGTGAAGCCGGAGCCCGGATGGGGCTGGTGTCCGGTCATTCCTGTGGTGGAGTTGTCGAGGATCACGTAGAGGAGGTCGGAGGAGTTCCACCTCGCGTTCACCAGGGCGGGGAGACAGGCGTGGTAGAAGGTGGAATCCCCTGAGACCGCCACCACCGGACGATCGAAGCCGAACCTCCCCAGCTTCCCGAACCCGCAGGCCGTTCCTATTCCCGCCCCCATGCAGTGGAGGGTCTGCTCCACCGAGAAGCCGGTGGGAAGGAGCCCCATGCTGTAGCACCCTATGTCCCCCGTGACCACGGCCTCCCTCCCGTCCCACCTCAGGGCCCTCTTCAGCACCCAGAAGGAGGCCCGGTGGGGGCAGCCAGGACAGAAGGCCATGGAGCGGCTGGGCACGTAGTTCCCCACCAGCTCCTCCGCCCTCCTTCCGTACCCCTCCTCCCTTGGGGAGTACCCCACCCCTCTGAGGGAGGAGAGGGCTTTCAGCACCAGGTCTGGGTTGAGCTCTCCCACCGCGGGCAGGTGACCGCTCCTCTTCCCATAGAACCTGATGGGCCCCACCCCCTCCGAGTGCAGCTCCGCAGCCAGGGCCTTGACGTTCTGCTCCACGAAGGGGTCTATCTCCTCCACGAAGAGGACCTCCCTGGCATGCTCTAGGTGCCGGCGCAGCAGACCCTCCGGGAGGGGCCAGGTGGTACCCAGCTTAAGGATCCC
>Ga0185307_1000817_pt1 | contig 18462 bp, 20 predicted proteins | sample LHCtaG_FD_128010 | JGI IMG/M metagenome (GOLD analysis project Ga0185307, IMG submission 128010) | Hot spring microbial communities from Little Hot Creek, USA to study Microbial Dark Matter (Phase II) - LHC4sed_matched (SPADES... | ecosystem: Environmental > Aquatic > Thermal springs > Hot... | reverse complement strand
ACTTTATTTTCCGGAACAGCCGGGGTAAAAAAGAGGCCCGCTTCAGCTACTTTCTTCACAAGTTCTACTTCCAAAAGGCCCTGGCGCCCCACTACCCTCTGAAGCAAAGCATAAGCGGCAGGGTTCATGACTACAGCATAGGGGCCATAGAAGCCTGAGGAGGTAAGTTTAGCTATAGCCTTGGATATATCAGCTAAGGCCTGGCCTTCTTTTTCCCAATCACCAAGGGGGAGAACTTGGCGGCCAGAAGCGTTAAGTAAACCTTCAAGGCCGGTTTCCTCGCAGCCTTTGAAGATTAGCTCATCTTCTTCAACAGCGCAAAGTGCTGCCGCCGCCGCTATCGGACCTATATCAAAAGGCTGCCCTCTCTCAAAGGCATCCAAGTCCCTGGCGGTTATGGTGAAATCACGACAAATCATCACCAAAGGTAGCTGTTTGCTCAGCTCCGCCTTTATAGGTTCACCTTCCGCCAGCTTGTAGCTGTAAAGGGGTACTGTGTAGGTTCCAAAGCCCAAAGGGCCATAAAGTTGAAGGAATTTCCGTCCCACCAGGATTTGGCTGGCTACTTCTTTGACCGTTCTGTCAATTAATTCCCATTGGGAAGGACTTAAAGGCACAGCTTCCCGCATGAGGATGTGCTCCATGTTTAACCCTCCTTATCCTTTTTGATTAAACTTCCTATGGTCCAACCGGAAGGGCTTAGGTGGCTTATCCTCTCCAAGAGCCTCTTGAAAAGACCCTCATGGTAAAGTTCATGGCTTTTCAGGGTTTCCAAGAGCTCTTTTACGGATGGCTCTTGCACTTTGCCCACAAAGTCTTCATATTTTTTGGCAGTTTCTATTTCCAATTTTATGTCGGCTCGGAGCATGGCTTGCACTTCGCGTGCAAGGTCAACCGGGTGGTGTTCAATTGGTACAGGCTTGCCTAAGCTGGCAAGTTTTTCGGCAAGCCAACCCATGTGTTGCATCTCATTTATGGCTTGAAGTTCCAGTTGCCGCGAAGTTTCCTCGTCTTTTATAAGGAAGGAGTGGAAGAGGTATTGGAGAATCGCTGCGTATTCGTGGCGTATACCCCAATCCAAGGCTTCCAACACGGAGGGGGAAGGAACGGATGGAGCAGCAGTTTCTTCAGATGGACTTTCCGAACGGAACTTTTCCCCAAGCTCCGCGAAGATTTCCCGGTGGCGTTCTTCATCGGCAAGGATGCGCTCCAGGTCTGAGCGCAGGTCCGGGTTTTCTATTGCGGGGATGTAAGCACGGTACATAGCTATGGCTCGGTCCTCAGCTTGGACATCCCTGTCCATCCACTCGGCTTTGGTTTCTCCACCCAAGTCCGTGAAACCTCGTTCAATGGTTGGGAGGCCTTGCAGCTTGACAATCCAGCGGGAGAGCATCCAGAAGTGGCGCATTTCGTCTCGTGCTATGCCTTCAATTTCGCAGGCCTCTTCCCCCTCGCCCATGGCATAGGCATGCAGTAGGTATTGGATTACAGCCGCATGTTCATCCTTAGCCGCCGCTTTGAGCATCTCTACCAAATCGGCCATGATTTACCCCCCTTTTCCGAGGAGCCGCTCCAAGCGTGCGTATTCTCCTTCCAGGAAATTGGCGTGGAAATCTTCTTCGTCCCTGAGTTTCTCAAAAACAGCCTTTATGTTGGGGTCATCGGCCAAATCCATTGCCAGCTGATATTTGTCTCGGGCGGCCTTTTCTTCAATAATCATGACCTTGAGGAAATTGAGCCAATCCATGGTTAACCTCCTTAGATAATTTTTTTGAACTTTTCCTTGGGTGCATTGCAAACCGGACAGCGCTCAGGGGGATTACCCTCAGCTATGTAGCCACAAACTTGGCAAACGTAATATTCAGGTGCAGTATCGGCTACCAAGTGCTGGAGGGCACGTTTGTAAAGGGAAGCATGCTCTTCTTCCACATCACGAGCATGACTAAAGGATATGGAAGCCTGCGAATCTCCTTCCTCTTCTGCTTCCCTTATGAATTGAGGGTAATAGACCTCACTGGCCTTCTCTTCCCGTTCAAAGGAAGCCTTGAGGTTAGATTCAGTATCTCTGGTGACGACTTCCCCCAGCAGTTTAAGATGGCGCGTGGCGTGGACACGCTCCGCTTCAGCCACAGCTTTGAAGAGAGCAGCTATCTGAGGGTAACCCTCTTCCTCGGCCTTTTCGGCGTAAGCCAAAAGGCGAAAATAAGCCTTCGCCTCAGCTACAAAGGCTGTGTACAGGTTTTGCTTTGTCTTTTCACCCATGCTAATTCCCGATTTTCTCCAAGGCAGCCAAAATCTCGGATATGTCCGGAACTTGCCGGATTGGGTATATCTTCTTGAACCTTATGACCCTTTCTTCATCTACGATGAAGACCGCCCTTTCGCTGAAGCCATTCTTTTCGCGGAAGACCCCATAAGCCTGAGCTACGCCTCCGTGGGGCCAGAAATCGGCCAGGAGAGGTGTTTCTTTAACGCCTATGGCATCGGCCCAAGCCTTCTTGCAAGGAACGCTGTCCACACTTATGCCCAAAGCTACAGCATTGAGTTCAGCGAATTTTTCCCGGTGTTTTTCCAAATCTTGCATTTGGATCTTGCATACTTCGGTCCAGGCCAAAGGGTGAAAGGAAAGGATTACTTTTTTGCCGCGCAAGGCGCTCAAGGCCACATCGTTGCCATTTTGGTCTTTGAGCGTAAAATCCGGTGCCAGATCTCCAACTTCGGCCATTTTTACCCCCTTATCCTTCAAAGAATGGTTTCTCCCAGTCATCCCACCAAGTTTGGTTGGCGGTTAAGTATTCTAAAGCTTCCCGCAGGACTTTGTAATGTTTGTTTTCTTCGGCCATAAGGAAGCTATAAACTTCTTGGGCTGCAGGGATAGGGGTTTTTGCCTTGGCCTCTTCATAGAGGCGATAGCTTCGCTCTTCCATTTTAAGGGCATACTCTAAAGCAGCTATGTCCCCCTCAATGCTTGGGGCTTCCTCAGGCGGAGGGAAAATGAAGGGGGGAAGGAATTCTGCAAACGCTTTTTCCAGCTCGGGAAGGATTGAGATGTCAAGCCCCTTGCCCACTTCAAGGGCTTCATCCCTGTGCAGCCAAGGTTTCCCTTCTCGGAAAGCTTGATACTCGGCCAAAAGTATGCGGAGGTGGTCTTCTTCCATTCGTGCTAAGTAAGAGAAGGTATTACGGCCTCGCTCATCGGGGCTCCTCAAGGCAGCTTCGGCGTAAAAATCCTTGCCCATTTTTTCGTTCTTTATAGCCGTAGCCAAAATAGAAGATATCTCGTCAACCATTGCCTTCTCCTTTAGAGAAATAGGGGGGACCGGCATTTGCCGATCCCCCAAAAAGCTTACTCCACTACCTTAATTGGGTGCGCATATTCCCAAAGGCCGTGGATGTTGCAGTAAGAAGTAGCGTAAAGGGTCCCCGATTTCTGAACCTTCATCCAGAAGACTACCTCGTGGTGGGTGTAAACTGGTCCTGTATTAGGGCCCTGGACTGACTCGCCATGGGCGTTGAAGGCAAAGTAGCCAACGTCGTAAGCATATTTGTCCCCTTCGGGGTGGAAATATACGCTTATCCAGCGAATGTGGTGTTCGGTGGTATTGGGATGGGATATTTCTTTGCCAATGCTAACTTTTACTTGGAAAAGCTCACCTGCTTTAACCTCCGAAGGGGCTTCAATTACAGGAACATGTTTTTCAGCTTTCCAATCCGCTTTTTGGAAAAGCTCTCCTATCATGTTTTAACCTCCTTAAAAGTTTCCGCCTTAAGATTTGATCAACCGGGCGAACTTGGCTCCGAATTCCTCCCCCCTCTTTAGCTCTTCATGGTCTGGCTTGCCTGTGAAGGTGATGGAATCCACCAGTTCCCATTTGAGGGGGTCAACGATTTCTTTGAGCCTCTTTAAGGCTCCACCGCTCCAGCCGTAGCTTCCGAAGTAGGCTGCTTTCTTGTTCATTACTCGCTTGAGGGCAGCCATTTCCAACACATGGGCTACTGGAGGGAAGAGGTCTCCCTCGTAGGTCGGAGCACCTATTATGACACCTCGGCGAACCCAGAGGTAGGGGAGGATATAGGCGGGGTGAACACGTGCAGCATCAAATATTTCCACCGGGACCCCTTCTCTTGAGACCCCTTGGGCTACAGCATTCATGAACTTTTCGGTGTTGCCGTACATTGAGCCAAAGATGAGGGTAACAGCAGGCTCGCCTGGAGAAGAAGCGTAATTTGCCCAAAGTTCGTAAAGCTCCACAATAGTTGAGGGGTTCTTCCGCCAGATGAGGCCGTGAGAGGGAGCAATCACATCTACTTCAAGGTCTTTGAGCTTGTCAATAGCTCTGAGAACAGGCCCGCTGAACTTGGCTATTACGGTAACGTAATAGCGAAGGGCTTCTTGCTTGTAGAATTCCAAATTGGGGCATTCATCGTCAAATATCGCTCCTCTCAAGGCCCCATATCCTCCAAAGGCGTCGCAGGAGAAGAGGACGCGGGAGTTAACTTCGTAAGTCATCATGGTCTCAGGCCAGTGGATAAATGGGGTATGGAAAAAGCGGAGCGTTCTTTGGCCCAGATTTAGGGTCTCGCCATCCTCTACCACTTTAACGTTTTCAGTGATGCCGCAGAAGGCTTTAAGAAGCTCCTTCCCCCTTGGGCTAACGATTATTGTAGCCTTTGGGGCAATCTGGCGGAAGGTGTACAGAGTCCCGGTGTGGTCAGGTTCCATGTGGTTGACAACTACGTAGTCAATCTCCGTGGGGCTTATGAGTTCAGCGATGTTGGAGAAGAACTCGTCGGTTTTGATGTTCTTGGCTAAGTCAATAAGGGCTTTCTTTTCGTCCAGGATAAGGTAGTAATTGTATGAAACCCCTTCCCTCTCTATTGGCCAAAGGCCTTCAAAGAGGTCGGTGGAGCGGTCGTTTATGCCAATCCAAAAGATTCCGGGGGCTACGGGAATAGGCGGCATCTTAGTCTAAGGGCTGGAACATGTCTTTGGTTGCTCCACAATCGGGGCAAACCCAGTCATCGGGGAGTTGCTCAAAAGGCGTTCCGGGAGGAATGCTACGGTCTGGATCGCCTTTAGCTGGGTCGTAGATATAACCGCAAACTGTGCATTCATACCGTTTCATGGCTGACCTCCTTGTTTACTAAGGTGTTGAATTACAATTTTAGCCTCTTCATCACTTAGTTTGGCTCCTTTAAGGCGCATCCTCTGAACGGTTTTCTCCCACTCTTCAGGTGTCTTTTTAGCATTTTGAATTGGCGCAAGAGTATGGCAAGTTGTGCACCGCTCTTGGATTAAGACCTCTGCGTCTATGTTTACCTTTCGCTCCGAACAACTACAAACCAAAGCCATTATAACTAATAGGAGCAAAATTGTCAACATTAAAGGGGGCGTAAACCTCATAATTAACCTCCCTCGGCCATTGGATCAAACAAAAGTCCTCAAGGTAAAGTTTAGGGCTCAATTTAGAGCCTTTTCTGGTAAAAATGGTTCTGCCTGGAAGACCGATTTGGGCTCCAAATATATTTCCTCGCCCTTCACTTTTAGCAAGATGGTATCTCCCATTCTGAAGCGGCCTTCTAAGATGGCTTCAGAGATGGGCTCTTCTATGTAACGTTGAATTGCTCTCTTAAGTGGGCGGGCGCCAAAGTTAGGATCGTACCCTTTTTCAGCCAGGAATTCCCTTACTTCCTCGGTTAACTCTATAGAGAGTTTTTGCTCTTCAAGCCTTTTGGCTAACTTGCCAATTTCCAAGTCCACAATCTTCTTTATGTCCTCCTTTGTGAGCGGCTTGAAAACTACCACAGCATCAACTCGGTTCAGGAATTCAGGCCGGAAGGTGCGCTTGAGTTCAGCTAAAACTTGCTCTTTCATGGCTTCGTAACGGGTTTGGAGGTCCTTGACTTCATCCCGGGTGGCCTTGAAGCCAAGGGCTGCCGCTTTGTTCAACCTTTCCACCCCAATGTTAGAGGTCATTATTAATATGCAGTTGCGGAAGTCAACCCTGCGGCCGCGGCCATCGGTCAGGTGGCCTTCTTCCATTATCTGAAGGAGAATGTTGAATACTTCTGGGTGGGCTTTCTCTATTTCGTCCAGGAGGATAACGCTGTAAGGGCGGTGGCGGACGGCTTCCGTTAGCTGGCCTCCTTCCTCGTATCCGACGTAGCCAGGTGGGGCGCCAATGAGACGGGAGACGGTGTGGCGTTCCATGAATTCGGACATGTCTATCTGGATGAGGGCGTCTTCAGTGCCGAACATGAACTCAGCTAAGGCTTTGGCCAGCTCCGTTTTACCGACTCCTGTCGGCCCCAGGAAGATGAAAGTGCCGATTGGGCGGCGGGGGTCTTTAATCCCAGCCCTTGCCCTGCGGACGGCTTTGGCTACGGTTTCAATGGCCTCGTCTTGGCTCACAATTCGTTTGTGCAGTTCTTCTTCCATCCGTAGGAGGCGCTTGGTTTCCTCCTCTGCTAAGGAGGTCACCGGAATCCCTGTCCACATTGATACTACTTCTGCTATGTCTTCGGGGGTGACTAAGGGGAGGTCTTCGGAGAGTTCCCATTCTTCCCTGAGGGCGGAAAGCCTCTTTTCCAGGTCTACTTCCTTTAAGCGCAGGGCTACAGCTTCTTCGTAATCGCCGAAGCTTAGGATTTCTTCCTTCTTCTGGCGGATTTGCCTCAGGTTGCGGAATATCTCTTGGAGTTGGCGAGCGTAAGGCGATTTGTACATCCTAACCCTGGCCGCAGCTTCGTCTATTAGGTCAATGGCTTTGTCCGGAAGGTAGCGGTCGGTTATGTAGCGGATGGAAAGGCGAACGGCGCTAAGGATGGCTTCATCGGTTATCTTGACTTTGTGGTGGGCTTCGTACCGGCTCCTTATGCCCTTTAAGATTTCAATTGTTTCTTGAGGGGTGGGTTCAGAGATATAGACTGGCTGGAAGCGGCGCTCTAAAGCCGCGTCTTTTTCTATGTATTTGCGGTAGTCATCGGGGGTGGTGGCTCCTATGCATTGGAGTTCACCTCGGGCTAAGGCTGGCTTGAGGATGTTGGCCGCATCCACTGCTGAGCCCGCTGCTCCAGCTCCTACTAACATGTGCATTTCGTCTATGAAGAGGATGACGGGGGAATGGCGTATTTCCTCAATTACTTTCTTCAGGCGTTCTTCAAACTGACCCCTATAGATGGTTCCGGCCACTAGTGCTCCGACGTCCAGCATAACAACCCTTTTATCAAGCAAAGGTTCGGGCACTTCGCCGGCTACTATGCGCTGGGCAAGGCCTTCAACTATGGCTGTCTTTCCGACCCCCGGCTCTCCGATGAGTGCAGGGTTGTTCTTAGTGCGGCGGGCCAGGATTTGAATCACCCTCTCAATCTCTTTCTCCCGCCCTATTACCGGGTCAAGCTTGCCTTCAGCAGCCAAAGCAGTTAGGTCTACTGATAGCTGGTCCAAAAGAGGTGTGGTGCTTTCAGCGGGGCGAGAAGGGGCTTGAGGTTTTCCTTCGATGATGAGCTTAGTGGTTTGGCGCCTTATGGCCTCTAAATCCACTCCCAAGTTCCTAAGGACTTCTATAGCTAACCCTTCTTCTTCCTTAGCCAAGGCCAGTAGGAGGTGCTCGGTGCCTACATAGTTGTGGCCGAGGCGGCGGGCTTCATCCATAGCCAAGGCCAGGACCCTCTTGGTCCGTGGGGTAAGTGTAAGCTGGGTTGGGGCATGCCTTCCGGGCTTTATCAGCCTTTCCAGGGTGCGGCGGACATGCATTGGGTTTACGCCTAGCTCTTCCAGAACCTTGACTGCTACGCTGTCCCGGTCGTGAAGGAGGCCCAATAGGAGGTGTTCGGTCCCTATGTAGCTGTGGTTGAACCTTATGGCCTCTTCCTGAGCCAATTTAAGGACTTTTCGTGCCTGTTTAGTAAATTTCTCCAGCTTATCCCCCATGCTCCCTCCGAGCAAACTCTTCGTAATCTTTACGCCAGTCCTCGCTGGATCGTTCGTGCTCTGCCACCCTCTTAAGGCTTAAGCCCATCCGGCGGTGAACTGGGTCAAGGCTTATTATTTGAAGGCGCAGGACATCCCCAACCTTTACCACCTCTTTGGGGTGGCTTATGCGTTGGAAGGAGAGCTCGGATATGTGGATGAGGCCCTCTATGCCTTCTTCTATTTGGACGAAAGCGCCAAAGGGGGTCAATCTGGTGACAGTTCCTTCCACAAATTGCCCAACTCTATACTTTTCCTCCACCATGCTCCAGGGTTCAGGCTGGAGGCGCTTTAGGCTCAAGCTCACCCTGTTCCTCTCCTTGTCCACTTCCAGGACGTAAACTTCCACCTCATCCCCGACTTTGACCACTTCGCTGGGGTGAGAGACTTTAGTCCAAGATAGCTCCGATAGGTGAATCAATCCTTCAACTCCTCCAAGGTCCACGAAGGCCCCGAATTCACATATCCCGGTGACAGTGCCGACGCAGATGTCTCCTTCTTGGAGCTCACGAAGGAGCCGGTTTTTCCTTTCCGCTCGCCACTCTTCCATAGCCAGTTTTTCCGAAAATATGAGGCGTCCTTGCTCCCTCTCTGCTTCTATCACCTTCAATTTTATCTTTTGCCCAACAAGTTCGGAAAGGACTTTTGTCCTTGCGCCTCCCTTGTGGTTGCGGTAATGTGAAGGGTCAATTTGGGATAGGGGGACAAAACCTTTGAGGCTTCCAACCTTTACCAGCAAGCCGCCTTTGTTGTAATCCACTACTTCAGCTTCAAAAGTGGCTTTTGTGCGCTTCAGTTCTTCCACATAAGCCCAATCGCTTTCAATCTTGGCCCTGAGGATGGAGACCACAGCTTGGCCGGTGTCGGACTCAGGCCTTATGATGCAGACAGGGATTTCATCGCCTTCTTTATAGTCCTTGAGGATTTCCCAGGCTGGTCCTGCTAGCTCTTTGCGGTGGAGAATGGCTTCAGTCTTAGTGCCAATATCCACTAAAACTTCGTCCGGGGATAGTTTGACAATGACCCCCTTTACTATGTGTCCAGGAGCTATGTGAGGTATTTCCAGGAGTTCCTGGTAGATTTCCTGTGGCTCCATAAGTCCTCCTGCTCTTTGGGTTCAGAATGTATTATAGACAAATTCAGGCCAAAAGGCAAACCAAGCAGGTTCTTGCTCTCCGGGATGAAAAGCTGCCCCTCCATTTTCCTCACCTTCGTTTGCTTTTGGCTTGCTAAGGTTTTGGGTCCCACCCGTGGGCGGGTTCACCCCCCTCGCTGAGGGGCTATGGGGGTTTCCCACCCCCGTTTTTTAATCGGCATGAAGGGCAGTCTGCTTACTTGCGTAAAGTTAAGCTTGGGTTTTATAATTCCCAATAGCAACCGTATTCGGAGATTTTGGCCATGGTTGAGCATTATGAGTTTGGCCGCATTGTGATTGGAGGGAAAAGCTACTCATCGGATGTGATAATTTACCCTGACCACGTGGATTCTGATTGGTGGAGGGAGGAGGGCCACAGGCTTTCGCCCGTAGACCTCTGGGATGTGGTCCAGGCTAAGCCTGAGATTTTGGTTGTGGGCACTGGTTACTCAGGCTTGATGGAGGTGCCGAAAGAGACCATACGTTACCTCGAGGAGAACGGGATAAAGGTATTGGTTTACCGGACTGGAGAAGCCTGGAAGGTGTACAATAGGCTGCGGCAAGAAGGGAAGAAAGTGGTGGCTGCCCTCCACCTGACTTGCTGAGTGAGGATATGGTTAAAAAGGCTATCATTTTCATGGCTGATTCCGGCGGTGGCCATAGGAGTGCAGCACAGGCTCTCAAGGAGGCCTTTGATTTCCTCCGGCCAAGGGAATGGGGGGTTCATTTTATTGACGTCTTTTCCCTCTTGCCTTTCCCCTTCAACAAATCCGGCGGCTCTTACCGGCCCCTGGTTACTTATGCCCCCTGGCTTTGGTCTTTCCTGTGGAAACTCGCTCAGAACCGCTGGTTCCTTGATTTCGTTTTTGGTTTCTTTACTCCTCTGACCCGCAATGCTCTGCTCAAGCTCATACGAGATTACGAGCCGACCTTGGCTATTTCGGTGCATCAGTTCTCCAACGTAGTTCCGGTTAAGGTCTTCCGGGAAGGGGGATGGGAGGGCTTCTTCGCTACTGTGGTTACCGATTTGGTCACCACTCCCTTTGCTTGGTTTTATCCAGGAGTTGATGCTTGTGTCGTGCCTACTCCTGAGGCCAAGGAGATGGCTTTAAAGGCGGGTATCCACCCAGATAAAGTTTACCTTAAAGGCTTCCCAGTCAGCTTGCGCTTCCAGCCCCCTGAGGATAAAAGGGAGGTAAGAAAGGCTCTCAAGCTTGAAGAAGAGACCCCCACTTTGCTCCTTATAGGCGGAGGGGAAGGGATGGGCAAAATCTTCCCCGTAGCTTTGGCGATTAACGAAGCCTCCCTTCCCGTTCAGCTCTTGATTGTTACCGGAAGGAATGCAAGTTTGCGCCGGGCACTGGAGCGCGTGGATTGGAAAATTCCGTGCCGGATTTACGGCTTTGTGGATTTCGTCCACCTCCTCATGCAGGCTTCAGATGTGGTCCTGACAAAAGCTGGCCCTGGGACTATATATGAGGCCATAACAGTTGGGGTGCCTGTCCTACTGATTGATTTTGTTCCTGGCCAGGAAACGGGGAATGTGGACTTTGTGGTCAGAAACAAGCTGGGGGTATTCGCCCCATCCCCAGAAAAGGTTGTGGCTACCCTTGAGGAATGGCTTTCGGCCCCTGCGCTTCTTGATGGGATGAAGGCCCAGGCAAGGAAGTTGGCTAACCCTAAGGCTTCGCTGGAGATTGTTTCGTTGCTTTTGGAAAAATGCGAGTCTGAAGGTAGGAAGTTATGCGGCAAGCCCCCCCTCTTTTAATCATAATCTCTGGCCCTTCGGGTGCCGGGAAGGACAGCGTTATCCGTAGGATGAAAGAGTTGGGTGTCCCTCTCCACTTTGTAGTGACCATGACCACTCGTCCTCCTCGGCCAGGGGAAGAAGATGGCAAAGATTACATCTTTGTTTCGGAAGAGACGTTTGAAAAAGTTCTTAGGGAAGGTGGCCTTTTGGAGAATGCCATAGTTTACGGCCACCGCTATGGTGTCCCGAAGGAGCAGGTGAAAAAGGCGTTAGAAAGTGGTAAAGATGTGGTCATGAGGATAGATGTGCAGGGGGCCAGGACCTTGCGCCGCCTCATCCCCGAAGCCGTTTTCATTTTCCTAATCCCCGCTTCAGAGGAAGAGCTGGTCCGGAGGCTCAAAGCCCGAAGTACGGAAGACGAAGAGGCCCTTGAGCTAAGGCTAGCCATAGCTCGGGAGGAAATGAAGAGCCTTGAGGAATTTGATTACGTGGTAATAAACGCTGATGGCCGTCTGGATGAGGCTGTCCAGAAGATAATGGCCATAATCACCGCCGAAAAATGTCGGACAAAGCCCAGGAGGATTTCTTTCTCCAGTTGACCTCCCTTCCCATTTTCCCCTGTAGCCTTTCCTCACCTTTGTGGAGAAAGACCTCAGCCCAGCTATCCGGAGGGTCCTTTCGGCGTGCCAAGGCGCTGTCTACAATTTGGCTTTCCGCTTGCTTTGCTCTGATGCGGCTGATGTTTTTCACCACTTCGCGGTAGGGAGGAGAGAGAAAGGGCTGGAGTAAGGTAAGGGTATAGCTCCATGCGACAAGCAAAGTGCGAATTTTGTCTTTCTTATTCGTGCAGTTCGTGGTAAAATTTTGGGGATGAGGAAAGGCTACGTTCAGGTCTATGCCAGTGATGGGGAGGGGAAAACACTGGCAGCGCTGGGGCTGGCCTTGCGGGCCGCAGAACCCCGTATGCAGACATATATCGGCCAGTTCCTGGAAGCCCAGCCTTACGGCAAAGGTGAACGGCGCCATCTGGTTCGGCCTGCTCCGTGGGGGAAGTGCTGGCCTTCCCGGACCAGTGCCCCGATGGAGTAGAGGTCGTGCCGACGGGCCGCCGCAGGAATTGATAGACCGGGCCAACCTGGTGACGGAGATGCGGGAAGTCAAGCACTACTACCAGGCCGGAGTCCTGGCGCAGGCGGGGATTGAGCATTGATACAAGCACACGGAGGGGGACTTTGGCGCTGAGAGAATCCTATTTCATCCCTGAGAGACCCCGACCGGAAGGGAAGGCTTACCGGCGGAGATTTATTTTTCGGATTGAGCAGCTTTTCGGGCGCGGCTTCTCCATGGGCGATGTCGTCGTTCTGGTGGGCATCGCCGTCCTCATCTATGTGGGGGTGCGGCTGGCGCTGCAGGCGCCGGAGACAGTAGCTGGCCCCACCATCTCCCTCTCACCCCGCGTGCTTCCCTACTACGCGCTTCGCTCCCTCGGCCGCATGGCTGCCGCCTACTTCCTCTCCTTAGCCTTCACCCTTGTCTACGGTCGCCTGGCGGCCTACAACCGCCGTGCTGAGCAGGTCCTGATGCCCTTGCTGGACGTCCTCCAGAGCGTGCCCATCCTTTCCTTCCTCCCGGTCGTCCTGCTCAGCCTCAGCGCGATATTGCCGGAGCGGACCGCGGCCGAACTGGCCTCCATTGTCCTCATCTTTACCAGCCAGGTTTGGAACATGACCTTCGCCTGGTACCAGTCCCTGACCACCATCCCGGTGGAATTGCGGGAGGCCAGTGCCATTTTCCGCTTCAACGGCTGGCTCCGCTTCAAGGTGCTGGAACTCCCCTTCGCGGCCATCAGTCTGATCTGGAACAGCATGATGAGTTGGGCCGGGGGCTGGTTTTTCCTGATGGCGGCGGAGATTTTCACCGTGGGACAACGGGACTTCCGCCTCCCCGGCCTGGGGGCCTATCTACAGGAGGCTGCCAATCAGGGCGACACCCGCGCCATTCTCTGGGGGATCGGCGCGCTGGTGCTGGTCATCGTCGCCCTGGACCAACTGCTCTGGCGGCCCCTGCTGGCCTGGGCCGACCGCTTCAAACTGGAAATGGTGGAGGGGGAAAACCCGCCCACTTCCTGGTTCTACGACCTCCTGCGTAGCGCGCACATTCTGGAATGGTTCTCGCGAGGGGTCTGGCGGCCGCTGAGCGAGCGGCTGGATTACTGGTTTATCCGTCGTGCCGCTGCCGCCGAAGCGCGGGTGGAAAAGCCGAGCCGGCCCTATCTCTTCTTCCTGCTGGCCTTGCTGCTGGGCTTGGGGCTGGCCTACGGTGGTTTCCGCGCCGCGCTGATGCTGGCCGCGGTCCCGGCCCGCCAGTGGGGAGAAATCGGGCTGGGCGTCCTGGCGACCCTCCTGCGGGTCTCCGTCTCCCTGCTCATCGCGTTGGCCTGGACCATCCCTGTGGGTGTGGCCATCGGCACCAATCCGCGCGTGGCGACCTATCTGCAACCTACCGTCCAAGTGATGGCCTCCATCCCGGCAACGGCCCTCTTCCCGGTCTTCCTGCTCCTCATCCTCGGACTGCCGGGCGGGCTGAACATCGCCGCAATCGTGCTGATGCTGACCGGCACCCAGTGGTACCTGCTCTTTAACGTCATCGCTGGTGCCTCCGCCATCCCGCAGGACCTTAAGTACACTTCAGCCATAATCGGGTTGAGCCACTGGGAGCGCTGGCGGACTCTGATTCTTCCCAGCTTGTTCCCGTACATCATCACCGGAGCCATCACCGCCAGTGGCGGGGCGTGGAATGCCAGCATCGTTGCTGAGTATGTGGAGTTCGGCGGAAAAACACTCTTTATCCCTGGCATCGGTGCGCTCATTACCCGCGCTACCGCCACGGGAGACTACCACCTCCTGCTGGCGGCCACGTTGGCCATGGTGCTGGCCGTCGTCCTTATCAACCGCCTTTTCTGGCGCCGGCTCTATCGCCTGGCGGAAGAACGATACCGGATGGAGTGAGGCCATGTCCACCAACGGCTACTTGCTGGAAGTTCGCCATGTCCATCAAATTTACCGCAGCGGCTTCCGCCAGTTCGTCGCCCTGCAGGACGTGAATCTGGCGGTCAGAGAAGGGGAATTTCTCTGCTTGCTGGGGCCTTCGGGCTGCGGGAAGAGCACGCTGCTGCGCATCATCACCGGCCTCCAGCGGCCGACGGAGGGGGTGGTGCTCTACCGCGGCCAGCCGCTCCGGGGCGTTAACCCCCATGCCACCATCGTTTTCCAGACCTTCGCACTCTTTCCCTGGCTGACGGTTTTGGAGAATGTGGAGGTGGCACTGAAAGCGCGCGGCGTTCCCCCGAAATTGCGCACCGCCCGCGCGATGGACCTGCTGGACCGGGTCGGGCTGGACGGGTTTGAGAACGCCTATCCGCGCGAACTCTCCGGCGGGATGCGCCAGAAGGTGGGGTTTGCCCGCGCCATGGCGGTGGAGCCGGAACTGCTGTGCCTGGATGAGCCGTTCTCCGCGCTGGACGTGCTCAGCGCCGAGGCGCTCCGGGGCGAACTGCTGGAACTCTGGACGGAGGGGAAAATCCCTACCCGCGCCATCCTAATGGTGACCCACAACATTGAGGAAGCGGTCTTCATGGCCGACCGGATTGTGGTGATGGATAAGAACCCGGGGCGGGTGGTGGCGGAGATGACGGTGGACTTGTCCCACCCTCGGCAGCGGCGGTCGCCGGAGTTCCTGGAGCTGGTGGACGAGGTCTACGGTCTGCTGGCCGGTCAAACCCAACCGGAGCACGTGGAGCTGGGCGTGGCGCCGGGCGAGCCGGGCCGTATCCGGGCTTTACCACCCATCACCATCAACGACCTGGCGGGGCTTCTGGAGCACCTCTCCGAGATGCCCGACCACCGGCATGACCTCTACCGCCTGGCGAAGGAGCTGCACGTGGACTCCGACCACCTGCTGCAGTTGACAGAAGTGGCGGAGTTGCTGGGCTTCGCCACCATCGGCAAGGGCGACATCGTCCTGACCCCTCTGGGGGAGACCTTCGCCGAGGCCAGCATCCTGGCCCGCAAGGAGATTTTCGCCACCCGTATCCGGCGATTGCCGATGTTCCGCTGGCTGCTCTCCTTGCTGAGCGTCGCCGAAAACCGCCGGTTGAAGTGGGACGTCGTCCTGCGGGCGCTGGAGCTGGAGTTCCCGCCCGAGGAGGCCGAGAAGCAACTGGAGACCATCGTCAACTGGGGCCGGTACGCCGAACTCATAGCCTACGACGACGCGACGAAGACGATATTCCTGGAATGAGGAGACTACCCACCTCACCCCGCTTCGGAGGAAAATGGAAGCAAAATCGGCAAGGAAAAAGCTCTAAGGCAAAACCCGCATTTTAATAGGGAGGTTTAGCTATGGCTCACCTAAGAGCGAAATGGCTTAAAGTGATAAGCTCCATCGTTGCTCTCCTCCTCATCCTTGGCCTTAGCTTTTACCCAGCCTTAGCCTTTGAGGGGCGAGGGGGAGAAAAGGTGGTGATTGAAGAGGGTGAAACGATTGATGATGACCTCTTCGTGAGCGCGCGCGAGTTCATCCTAAAAGGCAAGGTCAAAGGGGACTTGGCCGTCTTGGCTCAGAAGGTGAGGATTGAGAAGACCGCAGTTGTGGAAGGCGACATTTACGCTGCTGGGCAAACCGTAGAGGTTGAGGGGAAGGTCAAAGGCGACATATACGCTACTGGGCAGACCATAAAGCTTGGAGGGGAAGTGGGTGATGACATCATAGCCGCAGGATATGCCCTTTCCGTAGCTGGCAAAGCCGGAGGGGATTTCATAGGGGCAGGTTTCAGCGTTGAACTCCCCGGTTCCCTCGGGAAAGATTTCCTATTCTTCGGTTACCAAGCACTCTTGGCCGGGGAAGTGGGCCGGAACGCCAGGTTCGCCGGCAACGGGATAAAGATAAGCGGCCGCATAGGAGGAAATGTTGAGGTTGATGTGGGCGAGGCTGAGGAAGGAGGGCTTCCCCCTGGATTCCCGTTCTACTCTGGCCTTCCCACCGTACCTTTCGTTCCTCCTGGGCTTACTTTGGAGGAAAAAGCTCGCATTGATGGGAACCTGCGCTATACCGCCAGGGAGGAGGTTTCAATACCTGCAGGCGTAGTTAGAGGTAAAGTTGAGTTCAAGAAATACGAGCCACCAAAGAGGGTAACCCCTCCACCTCGCGTGCGGGCGATAAGGTGGGGGCTTGAGCGCTTCCGATACCTTGTCAGCCTCCTCATCGTCGGCGCGATAATGCTCTTGGCTATTCCAAACTGGACTCGCCGCATGGCTGATAACCTTAAAGCTAAGCCTTTGCCGAGCCTCGGATGGGGGATAGTAGTCTTGGTAGCTTTTGCTTTTTTGATTTTAGTTGTGGGAGTGATTACGGTGGTGGTAAGCTTGTTCTTGAGGCTTCTTACCCTATCCAGTCTTGCTCGTTGGTCTTTCCTCACAGGCTTTATGGCCGGAGCTGTGGGGTTCCTGAGCCTGGGGCTGAGTTGGGTTTACATAACCAGAGTATTTACAAGCATCGCCATCGGCGCTGCCATACTCCAAGCTTTTAAGAGCCAAGCAGCGAGTGGTAGGTGGTGGCCGTTCGTGTTGGGGGTTGTGGTCTTAGTGCTTGTAACTTCTATCCCTATCCTGGGAAGGCTTCTATCTTGGTTAGCTTCCCTTGCCGGCCTTGGCTCTTTCTGGCTCTGGGCGAGGGAAAAATCAGCAGAGGTGCCCGCTACAGGGGCTTAGGAGGTAAGCATGGGGAAGAAATTGGCTTTGAGCCTAATTTTGGCCTTTCTCCTTTGGGGCTTAGCTCGGCCAGCCTTCGCCGAAGGTGGAAAACTGCTCTTTGGGGAAAGCTTTACCCTGAGAAGGGGGGAAATTTACACCGGTGATGTGGTCATCTTCGGGGGTAACCTTACCCTTGAAGAAAGAAGCCTCCTTGAAGGGGATGTAGCTGTATTCGGAGGGGGAGCGAAAATAGCCGGAACCTTGAGAGGTGATTTGGTTGTCTTTGGAGGGGGCATCTGGGTTGGGAGCAAGGGGAGGATTGAAGGTGATGTAGTGATAATGGGGGGGAAGCTGGAGAAAGAGGAAGGGGCAGTGATAACAGGCGAGGTTACAGAGATGAAAGTTTTAAGCTGGCCCAGGGCCCCCTTCCTCCCAATGCCCTTATATCTACGTTACCGGCCATTTGAGGATGTCTTCGGCTGGCTATTGGGAAGGAGCGTGCGCTTCATCCTTACGCTTTTGGCCCTTATGGCCGCTTCGGTGCTAATAATTAGCCTATGGCCGGAGCAAGTCCGGGTTGTTGCTGAAACTGCGACCAAAGCGCCTTTAGAAAGTGGTGGAATAGGCTTGGCCGCCTTAGTCCTTGGGGTCCCGGTGGGCCTTGTGCTCTTAATTGCTGCCTGTCTTGGACTTTTGGTCTGGCTCGCCTTGCTCATAGCCGGGCTTTTCGGCCTGACTGCTCTGGCTTATGAAGTTGGGAAGAGGGTGCTGGAGAGCTCCGGGGCCAGAGAGACATCGCCCATTTTCCAAGCCCTACTGGGAGTTGCCCTCATCCAGATTTTGGACCTAATCCCGTGCCTTGGCTCATTGCTGTTGCTTGTGGTATATTCTCTGGGGATAGGGGCTGTAATCTTGAGCCGGTTCGGGACTTACCAAGGGTATTGGGTCAAGGAGGAGGTTGGTGGAGCAAGCGGTAATAGCTGAGGGGCTTACTAAGAAATTTGGCGATTTCACGGCGGTTGACCACATAAGTTTTAGCGTAAAACGGGGGGAAATCTTCGGCTTCTTGGGGCCAAACGGGGCCGGGAAAACTACTACCATAAGGATGCTCCTTGGCCTTCTGCGCCCAACCGAGGGGCGGGCCTTAGTTTTGGGTTTTGATTCGCAAAGGGATACTGAGGAGGTACGCAAGCGCATCGGCTACATGACCCAGAAGTTCAGCCTTTACCAAGACCTTACAGTGGTGGAGAATTTGCGCTTTTACGGCAGTGTTTACGGGCTTAAAGGGAAAGCGTTGGAGGAGAGGATAGAGTACGCGGTGGAGATGGCTGGGCTTAGAGGTAGGGAGAAGGAGGTTACAGCCAATCTCTCGGGGGGATGGAAGCAGAGGCTTGCCTTCGGTTGTGCTATCCTACATCAGCCCGAAATGCTCTTTTTGGATGAGCCCACGGCCGGCGTTGACCCAATATCCCGGAGGGCTTTCTGGGACTTGATTTACGAATTTGCCGATAAAGGGATAACCATCCTGGTCACAACCCACTACATGGATGAGGCCGAACACTGCCACAATTTAGTGCTAATCCACAATGGCCGGATTGTGGCCCAAGGTTCCCCACGGGAGCTCAAGGCTGGGATGGAGGGGAGCGTTTTGGAGATAAGGTGCGATGATTACCAAAAAGCATTGGAAATCCTCAGAGGGCAAGCTCTGCCGGCCGAACCCTTTTCCACTGAATACCCCTTCCTCGCCTTAAAGGGCGAAGTAGCCCTCTATGGCTCAGCCATCCACCTTGTAGTGCCCAATGCTGAAAGCTATCGGCCAATCGTTGAAAGGCTTTTGGAGAAAGAGGGGATAAAA
>Ga0185307_1000816_pt1 | contig 18464 bp, 17 predicted proteins | sample LHCtaG_FD_128010 | JGI IMG/M metagenome (GOLD analysis project Ga0185307, IMG submission 128010) | Hot spring microbial communities from Little Hot Creek, USA to study Microbial Dark Matter (Phase II) - LHC4sed_matched (SPADES... | ecosystem: Environmental > Aquatic > Thermal springs > Hot... | reverse complement strand
TGGCTCTGTTAGCATCAATCCCATTAGGGTTCTTCCTAGCAGCGCAGATGGCGATACCATTCTTCGCTGATACGCCACTATTCGTTCTCCCAGCCCTAAGAGACCTGGTAATCCTAATACGCCAGACACTGGAATTCCCAGAGGGCAGCGAGGCATCAATAGGTTTAGCAATATCACTTATAGCAGTAGCCCTGCCAGTAGCAGTCCTAGACCAGCATTACACCAATGAGGAGAAGGGGATACTCCAAGGCATAACGAGCTTCTTCAGGGATCTGGTGGAGAGTAGGAAGACTGGGCTAAGCCCGGAGAAATGCATAACAATCCTATCGCGCAGAGACTATGGAAAATTCTCTAAGCACCTAAGACTTATAAGCTCAGAGATAAGCTGGGGGTTACCGCTACAGAAAGTCTTCGAGGACTTTAAGCGCAAAGTTAAGAATTGGCTCGCCCTCATGAACATATACCTCCTAGTTGATACGCTATCGGTTGGAGGAGGATCTGAAGAAACCCTTGAAACCCTAGCTGAATTTTCAGAGTCCATGAGGCTGGTAGAGCAGGAGCGCAGGTCTGTTCTAGCGCCGCTGACAATAATCCCCTATATAGGAGCATTAATCTTAACCGCAACCACAACAATGTTTATCATGTTCTTTAGGGACATAACATCTATTGCTGGTGCAACAATACAATATATAACATTGAATAGAATACTGCTCACACCATTAATCTTCCACTCATTTATGTTCGGGCTATCGGCTGGAAAACTCGCCACTGGAAAAGCGTCATCCGGATTTAAGACAGCCCTATTTCTCGTAATAGCGTCATTAGCTGGAATATGGCTGACGATGCGCTTCCCACTCATAAAAGCCGGATAAAAGGTGAGTGGGATGCAGATGACTATAAGGGAAAAACGTGAAAGGAAGATGAACATGATTGCTAAAACATGTATTGGTTGCAGAAGGGCAATTTCACCAGTAATAGCGGCCCTAATTTTAGCGTCAGTCCTATGCATAATAGTTTTCGCCGCCTCAAACCTAGCCAACGATATTGTAAGCGCACAGGTTGAGGATGCCCAATTTGAGCAGGCAAAATACGTTATGGTATCATTAGATAAGCTAATAAAGAGGATAATACATGAGCCGAAGTCATCCGGCTACGTGAAGACCAGCTTCTGGAAGGTCACACCATACTTTGAGAGAAACGTGGGAAACCTAACGCTAGAGGCACCAAATCTGGAGATTACGATACCAATAAACATCGTCAAGATTAAGGGCGGGCCGAGAGTCTCCATTTCGGTAGAAGAGAACCTTGTTGGAAATGAGAGCCTAATTGTTAGGGATGCTGTGGGATCCCTCGGAAACGTAAAAGTCTATCAATTAAGTGGGAGCGGAGCGTACATATCGCTGGACTATGCGCGTTTAAGGTGCATAAATACCGGAAGAAATATATCTTACTATAATGGAACCGGATATGAGCCATATAACACCATAGAGATCACGCTGGTTAAGATTGAGTTTAGGGATTTTATGGTTAGTGAGCAAGCAAGCTTTATTGCAAAAAACATCGAGATAACCCCCATCCAAAGGGATGTGGGAAAAGGAAACTTTGCAATCATAGTTAAAAGAACAGACCTGAATAAAACAGAATCCATAACCTTAGTGGATTTAGGTGGAGACCCCAATCATAGAACCCTAATCAACGCAGCGATCATAACGATTGAAGTCTCAATTTTAGGAGGCATATAACGGTGACTGAAGTGACAATAACCCACGTCATTGGGACAGTCACGCTCATACTAGTCTTTGTCTCAGTCACACTCTTCTACCAGTATTATTACTCATCGTTGCAGAAGGAAACATTAGCTAGACAACTCGAGGAAGCCGCCAATTACATAGCCTCCAACCTAGCCGACCTAATCTCCTTATGCCTAATAAGCCCAGCCGATCAACTTGTAGTAAAAACCTTAGATATGCCCGAAAAGATTGGGGAAAGCTACTACAGCATAGCCATCACTAAATCCGTAGATCCATATATTGGTGAAGAAATGGTGACTGTTAAGGTATACTTGAACTCCGATCCATTTACCATCGGAGAAGCAATTCTACCATTCACGCTAATCAACGTATGGAATGATACGGGAAGCATAAACCTAGATATTGTTCAGCCGAAACTCGTAATTTCAAGCGGAACACCAAACTCCGTCATATGGGCTTTAGCTAAAAACAGCACTATAACGATTGGCTTAGGCATTAAAATTGGATAAAGCATGGAGGAAGGAACATGCATGCAAATTACGAATACATCCTGGCCGGAATCATCCTGCTGCTAATGCTCTCAGTTACAGGGGTCAACATAACGTCAATAATGACGCATAGGCTCTCTAGAATGGAGCAGGAAACAGAATTCCCACTAGCCGAAAGACTGTTAGATATAATTTTATTATCGCCTGGACACCCGCCCGATTGGGGCGAAAAGCCCAGCGATCCATTATCTTTTGGTCTAGCGGCCCAAAACGCTATGAAAAACTATGTACTTGACATAAGTAAGGTTTTCAGGCTGAAGGAGGAATCACCATACCATATTCCGCCGGGAACAGCGAGAGAACTTATGGGTTTAAGCAAAAACTACAATTTTAATTTAACGATAACACCAGTTCTCCGGATAAGCGTAATTAATGCTAGCTCAACATATCATATAACGGTGACGAATTATAAGGGTTTCAGAATACCAAGCGTTAATGTAACAGCATTCTATATACCTAAATCCCTAACACTAAACTCGCCAATATTCTCTAAGTCTGCGCTAACTAACACTGAGGGAGAATGCGCAATAACATTTGATCCCCTACCCAACTACGTCCTCCTAATTTTCATTAACCACCTAGAGGTTAAGGCGATCCAAAGTTACCCGCCGGGCTTAAATTTTAGGGTTGAGGGCGGATGCATAATGGAGAGCGAATACTCAATAATTGATACAATAACCTATGCTACAGAAGTATATTCCTCACCCTATGTTGAGACGGCCTTCCGCTACGTTGAGATAGCTGGCGCAACATATTATGTCAAGCTCGATGTTTGGTGGTGAAATGCATGGCAAATAACATTGGGCAGATGAGGGTGATTGAGGCAATGATAGCTTGCATCATACTTATAATGGGAATCTACGTGACATCATACTTCTCAAATGTTTACATGGTTGAGGGCGGAAGCGAACTTAAAGAGATCGGTAAATCAGTCGTAAAAATATTTGAAAGTCAAGGTCTAGTGAAAAAGGTTGCTCAGGTAATACAGGGTGGAAACGCTTCAGATGCTGAGAAACTTAGGTCGGAATTAAAATCCCTTGTTGAATCCCTCCTACCGCCCGAAACATTCTATATGCTGAAGATTAGCAGTGAGGTTACAAGCCGAAGCTTCCTATCCCTAACAAACATAGCTGAGGAAAACGAGACATTCATGGATAAAATTTCGCTACAGCAGATGGTTACAGTATCGTTTCCAGCAATAATAATCCAATATAGGGAGAGCAAAATCGATGTAATCCTCATAATTGATAGGTCAGGCAGCATGAATGAGAAGGAGCCCGGAGACCCATACCCGAAAATATATTACGCTAAGGAAGCAGCGATGACATTTGTTGACCTAATGAATGCCACAAGAGATCGCGTTGGGCTAGTATCATTCTCAGATACGGCAACCCTCGACTGCGGGTTAACGAGCAACTTCACATTAGTCAAAAATAAAATATCCAGGTTAACCACCGGTGGATACACGAATATGGGTGAGGCTGTTGAGAAAGCAAATAATGAGTTTGCAGTCCACAATAGAACAGATGCGATATTAGCAATAGTTTTCCTAACCGACGGATTAGCAAATAGGCCGTGTCCCCATCATCCAAAGCATGTTTATACAACCTGCCCCTACGCGAGAAGCTACGTTCTAAATGAAACTAGAAAGGCGAAAGATAATGGAATACTAATCTACACAATAGGGTTGGGGGCAGATACAAGGAGCTTCGATGAGAATCTGCTTAGGGAGATACAAACAAACGGATATTACTATGCGCCCTCAGGCACAAAACTAAAGGAGATTTATGGGACTATAGCCAAAGACCTACTAACCCTAGCCTTCTCAGTCGACTATGACATTATTACTATCACCTTAACTCTTGCGAGGGCAAAATAACATGTATAAACATGGCGGTAAGCGCAACATATTCCGGAATAAGAGGGGGCAGTTCCTGATACTCGTAAGCCTTGGCATAGTAATAATGGTGGTATGCTTATCACTAGCCATAGCCAACACAACAATATCGCCGCTAAACTTTCCAAAAACAAGATTCAGAGAGACAGCAATCCAAATATACATGAACTTTAAGGAGGCTTTAGCCATAGCGCTCGCTGAGGTCACAAAGGAACTCAGCAACAAGGGATATATGAGTTTAAGCGAGTATCCAGCGGCGGCGAACAGAGGCTACGAGGTTCTAACAGAATGGATGAAAACAGCGCTTCTCAGATACTCAAGCCTAGGGCTAAACTTAGATGTCTCAAAACCACGTTTCGAATGCAACTGGACTACATTGGAGGGATATTCGAGGGCTGAAGCAAACATAACCATGGACATATTATCCTATGGATTATATAATTGGAAGAGCCGGGTCATCATAGAATTAAATTTGAGGATAATAAGCCTTAAAAATGAGAGTGAAAACGCTATACTCTTCTTCAACCTTAAAGACGAATATGGAGCCCCTATAACTGGCTTAAGCAAAATTTCCATGAACGTCACAGATGCATCGGCGCTCCTATCCCTCACATATTACGGTAACGGAAACTATGCAGTAAATTACAATCTAAGTGATAGTCAACCATCCGCGAGGAGAATAATTCTTCAGGGTCCAAATGGAGTAATTGTAGGCGCAGACTTCTCCACGGTGCCAAGCGATGAAAATGATACCATTGGTCCAACAGCAACCATAACTATCACAAAAACCAAATATTCAAAAAATGAAACGAGGATGATAAATATAACAGCCACTATCAGCGATATTGGTAGGGGCTCGTCAAAAATAGTGGTTGCAGAATGCTACGTTAAAAATGCCCGGGGAGAAAACATAGTAAACGTAACTATGACGCCGGAGGATGGAGGATTCGATTCGCCACAAGAAAAGGTTTTTGCACAATTAAATATAACGGAGTGGGCTACGGGCGAGTATATAATCTATGTCAGAGGAAAGGATGAAGCGGAAAACTGGGGAGATTTCACAAGCAAGAACATAACAATAACATTTCAAGGGATTCACGTTAAAGAAATAACCATCAAGAAAGAGAGTGTTATGCGATGGGGTAGGCGCCAGATCCGAATCACAGTAAACGTGTTGGTTGTCGATCAGGATAAAGAACCTGTAAGGGGCGCTACCGTTTATGGAACATGGATTTTAAGGGATAACCAAGGCAACGAAATTCAAAGGACCGACGTAAGTGATCGGACGCAAGGAAACGGCAAAGTAACCTTCCAACACTATGTTTCAGCAAATACGCAGGGATCTTGCACCTTCATTATCCGCAGCCTATATCACGTAAACTATCCATACGACCCGGATGCCGATGAAATGAAGGAAGTTTCAATCACGCTGCCCTAAATCGCTTACTCTCTCCACAATATGCGGAGAAAAGTCTGTTAATAAAGTCGTAGGTAGAGTTTTTAAGAAACATACCTTTAAACTTTAAATATATATGCCATCTAGGAATATTGCGGAAAGAAAAATACTCTCTTTCTTGATGGTTATGCAGCTTCTGGGGGACTAGGAGGAGAGAGGGTAGGTCCAGAATGGTTGGTGGAAAGCCAATTATTAGGCTCATGAAGAAAGAATTATTAGCATGTTTTAAAGCGCTAAAATAATACATTCCAAAGCATTAACAAAAAGAAAAAATTAAGATTATCTTTAAACCTTCTCTCAAATTCCTAATGTATTCCGCATATCTCAAATAATATGATCTGCTTGCTTAACTAAGTTCATGTAGCGCCTAGCCTTTAAACTTTAAATCATAAGTTTATGTTACTGAAGTGATTACCAAGAGACTTTTTTGCGCATTATCCATTGTAGATAAGCATAAAAGCGTATAATTGAGTAGTAGGGTCTATAGAAGAGAACCATTATTGGGGCTAAATAAGCCCTCTTTAAATCGCTCTTTCTAGGCGATAATACTCCAGCTGTAATGACGACAATGAACTCCATTATAAAATAAAGTATGAGACTTAAAAGAATAATGTAGATTAGGGTTGGCTGCAAAAATAATGCTATATAAATGAACCAACCCAAGCGTATAAACAGGAGGAAGATGTCCATTAAAACCATATCATAAACGGCTAAGACCAGCATTAAGTCAAATTTCCCTCCAAAAAATAGGTTCCGGTGCTTCCAAAGGCTCTCAATCTGACCCTTAGACCAGCGGATCCTCTGCCGTCTCCAATCCCTCCAGGTTTCAGGGACAAAAGTCCAAGCGATCGCGTTCTCAGCAAAAGCGAGTCTCTTACCCAGCTTCCTAACTTTTATTGTTATGTCAAAATCCTCCGTTATAGTGTCTGTATCATATTCGCCAAGGCTTAAAACATGCTCCCTCCAAAAGGCGCCGAACGCACCTGAAATAATAAGCAGAGTATTAATTAGGGCATTAAACCTTCTGCCAAGCTCAAGCGAAACAAGGTATTCATATGCTTGCAATTTAACCAGGAGATTGTTTGAGCCACGTTCTCCCCCTAGAACCCTAACGTTTCCCGAAACCGCCCTCACTTTTACGTCGCTTAATGGCTTAATTATCTCTTTTATGGCGTTACGCTCAATTAAAGTATCAGCGTCAACAGTTATTATTATGTCGCCAGTCGCAAACTTAAGCCCGAAGTTTAGGGCTCCAGCCTTTGAGCCGCTTGCAATATTTCTGCGTAAGAGTTTTATTAGACCCCTCTTAGCATATGGGTAGGCTAGTTCGAACGTTCTATCATTAGATCCATCGTCAACGACAATTATCTCCTTATTTTCGCAGTCCGTCTCCAAAGCCGCCTCTATAGATCTAATAATCACCTTCTCCTCATTATGGGCCGGTATAATAAGCGTTACCTTAGGTGAAAAATTAATGGGTTCCCTCCCAAGCTTAAACCTACGATACAGGGCTTGGATCAAAAGTATTAGGCACTTACCAACTGAGCGGCCCAAATCAAATATTAGTAAAGGCCAGAAGACTGCGATAAACTCCAACGGGCTTAAATCTTTAAGCCATCCAGTAAAACCATTTAAAAACGAAGCTATATGGAATAAGATATCAGTCGCCATCACAACACCATTTAAGGGTTAAACGAACCCCTAAACCCAGTTAAGGCTCTATTTCAGTTACCCCCATTAAAGTCGGGGTTCCTTAGCATCCCCTTCAGGCTTGAGCGCGCCTACTTTAAGTGTAAATAATAGTCGGCTATACCCCTTCTTTGTCAGCTTATATTGATGGATGGTCTTTAGACATGCCTCGTCAATATCAAAAGATTTCCCGCACTCAAAGCACTTAAAGCTAAAGACTGGTAGACTGAAGAAGTGTCCATTAGAGCACTTGTAAAGTGAGCTTACCTTCCTATAATCCACCCCCAGCTGCCTAAGCTTCTTACCACATTTGGGACATATTAGCTCGCCATTATCCCTTTGGAAACTAAATCTAAAATCCATCCCACCACACTTCATATGTTCTAGAGCTTCGCCCTTACTTAGCTGGCCGCTTCCACATTGCGGACATTGCAATAGGAGGCTTGGTTTTAGTGAACCACAGAATGGGCATGCTACTGCTGAATGCAGCGGCTTCGCCTCGGCAAAACCCGCTTTAACGAGCTCATCGAGAGCTGAGAGTATTTCCTCAAACCGTGTATAATTGCTCTGTTCAAGCAGCCACCTTATCTCATCGGCACTTAAGGTTTCATGCGCCGAAAATAGGTCAGCCAAATATAGGGCAGCTTCAACATTAATATTTTTTGGAAGGCTTATTTCTAAGGCAGTCTCTTCTATAGCCTTTATCAACCTATCAAAATCGGCTTCATCCTTAACAATATAATCTTTTGCACCGCGCTTCATGGCTTCAACCGCTATTCTCTCGTCACCTTTTCCCGTAACAAATATAACTGGTATTGTAATATTCTGCTTCTTCAATCTATCAAGAAACTCAAGCCCGGTCATCCCTGGAAGCTTATAGTCTAAAATTATTAGATCAAAGTTCTCCTCCCCAATCCTCTTTAAACCCTCAAATCCATCGCTAACAGTTATTAGCTCAAAGTTTATTCTACTCCTCTTCTCGAGCAGCCGCCTAAGAATTATCTGGTCATCTTTAGTATCCTCAACATAAAGGATTCTAATCTTACCTAAGCCCTCATCAATATCTAAACTTTGCTTAGATACCTCTGAAATGACCATAAGCTTCTCCCCATGCTAAGTCGGTATCTCTGAAGTTTCAAGCCAGTAGCGCTTTATCTCCTCCATAACCTTTATGAAATCCTCGAATTTAACTGGCTTCACGATGTAACTGTTACAACCTAACTTATACGCTAATTCGACATCCTCGCTCCTCTCTGAAGAAGTGAAGACTATGACTGGAAGAACCCTTAACCTCTCATCCCTTCTTAACTCCTTTAAAACCTCAAAGCCATTAACTTTCGGCATTTTCAAATCGAGTAAAATTAAGGATGGTAATATAACGTTCTTATATTCACCCTCCCTTCTGAGAATCTTCAGGGCTTCTTCACCATCATTAACAATAATCAGCCTGCCCATAATGTTCGCTTTACTCATAGCTCTCTTAGTGATTAGAGCGTCATCCAAATTATCCTCGACAAGGAGAATCGTGTAGTGTGAAGATAATTTTTTAACCATCACTTCTCACCCCTCTAATCCCATATTTTTTAGGTATAGTGAAGCAGAATGTGCTCCCCTTACCGAAAACGCTCTCAGCCCAGATTCTACCACCCCAACCCTCAACTATCTTCTTACATATGGCTAGTCCAGCACCAGTCCCCTCATATTCTTCGCTTGAATGGAGCCTCTCAAAAAGGTTGAAGAGCCTGCTAAGATGCTCCTCCCTAATTCCGATACCGTTATCCTTAACCCTAAAGAGATACTCATCTGAAGTTTCATCGCACGAAACCTCAACTGTCGGCGTTTCAGACTTATTAAATTTCAGCCCATTATCAATAAGGTTCATGAATAACTGTTTAATCCAAACCCTCTGTATGTAAAGAACTGGCAGTTTACCAAAAATTATCTTAGCTCTCTTACCCTCAATTATGGGTTTAAAGTCCTGGATAATTTCATCCAGCAGATCGTTTAAGTCAACCCTTTCAACCTCCATAAATTTACGGCCAACTCTAGAAAGCAGAAGTAAATCCTCAATAAACTCGTTCATGCGAGCTGCAGCAGCATCAATCCTCTTTAAATATTCTAATCCCTCACCCTCAAGCTTATCGCCGTAATCCTCCAAGAGGAAAGATATGAATGATCTTATAGCGCGTAGGGGAGCCTTCAAATCATGTGAGACAACATAAGTATAGTTCTCTAAATCCCTATTTGACCGTTTAAGCTCCTCATGAACCCTCTGTAGTTCGTCCACGCGCTCCTTTAGCTCCATGTATGCATGTTCAAGCTTCTTCTCCATGAGCTTAAGGTCTGTGATATCCCTGGAAATCCCAACTAAACCTATAATATTTCCATTCTCATCTTTCACTGGAACCTTTGTGGCGCTAACCCAGCGAACCCTTCCATCCTTACTCTTAACCTCCTCAACCTTTCCTATGAGAGGAACACCAGTCCTCATTATTCTCTGCTCATCCTCATAGGCTTCACGAGCAAAATCCTCATTGTAAAAGTCAAAATCCGTTTTACCTACGGCTTCTTCAGGATCCTTTAAGCCGAGTCTGACAGCTTTAGGTCTATTAATCCTAATAAAGCGTGAGTTTACATCTTTAAAGTATATGGCGTCAGGTATGCTATCCATTAATGCATCAAACATCTTTTTCTCTCTAACCAGAGTTTCGAGTAGTTTTTTCCTTTCACTGATATCCCTAATTGAGAGAATAACCCCAATAACCTCGCCTCCCAAGTCCCTAAGGGATTTTGCTGAAACCTCCGCTGGGATTTTACATCCATCTACATCCGAGAAGGTTATCTCAACATTTTTTACTTCGTCTCCAATATCCTTTAGCATCCCAACTATTCTCAAAAAATCGCTTTCACCAATAAAATCGGAAATAGGCTTACCTAAAACCTCATCAATTGACTGGCATTTACATAAATTTAAGTAAGCCTCATTACAATCAATAATTACGCCATTTAAGTCAGTTAAAACTGTAGCTTCTGGATGAAGATAGAAAACAATATTTCTGACCCTTTCATCAGTAACACGCGCTGAAAAAGCTTTGACTTCCATAAGCGAGACGCCCACATTAGGTAGGCCAGTCTTTTCATCAGCGTTTAGGGTCAACGCTTATCCCTAAATATTCTAATAGTAAAAAAGCATAATAATGTTGAGAATCATAAAAATATATTAAAAATATTGAAGAAAAATATTTTCAAAAAGCTTCTCACATATAAATATATAACACATACTGTAATAGCATTTGATGAAAAGAACCTTTTATTTAACTTAAGATTAAAAAGAGTTTAAGTTGATGGAGAATGAGACTGGAAATCAAAGCTTTAGTAAGATTATTTGGCGCGATCACGACGGTAATTCTATCTTTAATAATCCTTTTTGGCATATTTATGAATGAGAATTCTCTGGAGAATTATAAGTTGATAGGCGTTTTCCTAGCAGCCCTATTCAGCCACTTGACCATTATCGCCAGAGGCTTATTCGCTCCCCTATTCTTATCCTTAACTGAATCTTACAGCCCGGTCATTTTAGGGCTCACGGCTGGTTTAGGGGGAGCCTTCGGTGAGCTAACGGCTTATTATTGGGGGCTCGGAATAAAGGAAGCTCTAAACCCCAGCGAGCGTAAGGATCCCCTACCTAAGTGGGTTGAGAAATATGGGCTTATAATAGCATTAATATTTGCGTCTTCTCCGCTACCTGATACACCAATAATGCTTCTAGCTGGGTCACTGCGATTCCCCCTCTGGAAATTAATGCTTATCCAGATGGCTGGCAAAACAACCTTCTATTCACTTGGGGCCATTATTGGTAGCTCCATTCTCATGGGATTAAAATCAATTTTTGAGGAAATAATAGCATCAATTCTAATCCTAGCCGCCTCAATAGTTTTATGTGCAGCTGTTTCCTGGAGTAAAAGCAGAGAGAAACTCCTACGAGTTTTAGAGAAGATTTTAGATAAACTTAACTTAAAAACATTTATTAATTGAATTTATATATGAGCCAAAGAGCAATCTTAATTAGCGAAGTTAATGGAATGGTTGCGTTATGGCTCTGAAAATCTTTAATACCATGGGTATGCGAAGGGAGGATTTCATACCTCTACGTGAGGGTGAAGTTCGCATATACGTGTGCGGCCCAACAGTTTATGATTTCATCCATATTGGAAATGCAAGGGCCTTCGCTGTGGCGGACATTATACGCAGATACCTTGAGTATAAGGGTTTTAAGGTTATTTTAGTGAGCAATATAACCGACGTGGATGACAAAATTATTAAGCGCTCCCAAGAAACTGGCTTAAGCGTACAGCGGATTGGTGAATTGTATAGCGATGCGTACTTTGAGGATATAGATGCACTAAATATAAGGAAGCCGGATGTAAATCCTCGGGCGACACAGCATATACCGGAGATGATAGAGGCTATTCAAAAGCTTATCGAAAAGGGATACGCATACCAAATTGATGGAGACGTATACTTTGATATATCAAAGTTTAAGGATTATGGTAAGCTATCTGGAAACAAAACAGAAGCATTGGAGATGGGCGCTAGAATTGAAGTTAACCCGAAGAAAAGGAACCCAGCGGACTTCGCATTATGGAAGGCTCAGAAGGAGGGGGAGCCAGGCTGGTATAGCCCCTGGGGCTGGGGAAGACCGGGCTGGCATATTGAGTGCTCAACAATGGCCATGAAGTATTTAGGCGAAACGTTTGATATCCATATGGGTGGAAAAGACCTAATTTTCCCGCATCATGAGAATGAGATAGCGCAAGCTGAAGCCCTCACTGGAAAAACGTTTGCCAAATACTGGATACATAATGAGTGGCTCACAGTTGAAGGGCAGAAAATGTCGAAGTCTCTCGGAAACTTTATCACTGTTAGAGAAGCCCTAAAAATGTGTAGCCCACAGGTGCTGAGATTCTTTTTTGCATCCGCCCACTATAGAAGCCCCCTCGATTTTAACAAGGAGAACCTTAGGGTCGCTGAAAACAATCTTAGAAGAATTGTTGGCGCTCTCGAGAAACTTTTATCGCTGATGGAGAGATCCAATAGGACAGGCGCTGAAGAAAATCTCCTAGAAGAAGTGAGGAGAGCTGAGAGAGAATTTGAGGAAGCTATGGATGACGACTTTAACACGCCGCTAGCTATTTCAGCAATATTCACTATTGTTAAAGCCATAAATAGTTATGCTGACAAAAACGCGGAGATCGAACCATCAGTTAAGGAGGAAGTTCGCAGAAAACTTAGCACCCTCATGGGCATTTTAGGTGTAGAAGTTCAACCTGAGAAAAAAGAGGTTGCTACGGACTGGGAGAATACATTAAATGGGCTGGTAAAATTGCTTCTTGAAGTAAGACAGGAAATGAGGAGAAGGAAAGAATGGGAAATATCTGATAAGATAAGAGAGGAGATGCTAAAACTCGGTTTCGTCATCGAAGACACGCCTGAAGGAACAAAATGTGAGCATGGAAGTCTCCATCTTAAAACCAAGATAAATCCATAAATCTAAACGAGACGCGTTAGGATACTATCCTAAATTTCGCAGCAAATGATAAAAAAGGTTGAGCTTACTTCTTTTTTGAGAGCCACCACTGCAGGTATTCTTTCCTCATTCTTTTACGTTCTTCTTCATCTTGCTCATAATGCTCCCAAGACTTTTCCCTAATCTCAAAAAGCTCTTGATGTGTAAGCGATAATCCACAGCTCTTACATACATAATGTTTCATGCGGCTTATGTAGAGCATCTCGCCTCCACATTCAGGGCAATAGGGCATGATCAATCACTTCATGAAAGGAAAAGAAAAAACAAATAAAAATATCTTTTGGTTTAAAGGACGTGGCAACTTAAGCTCACTTCCTTAAGTGGTTGTAGTATAGTATGAATAGTTTTATTGTTAGGTTCCAGCATGCTATTGATCTCCTGAATCTCCAAACGTTAGGTTCACCGATAAACTTCCAAATCTTAGAGACATGGTTATCTTTTACGGAAACATTAGTTATAAGTATAATTCTGGTGGCTGGGCGGATACTGCTCTTCTACATGTCCCAAATAAGGGAAGTTTTCTTGGAACTTCAGGGAAGAGGTGCTGAGAAGGGTGATTTGGAGATCGTAGCTTTGGGAATGACTGCGCTCACGCTAGTACTCATAGGATCATCCATTGCGGCAACTTTAGCCATAAGCTATTTGATAACAATAATTAAGTCGCTCTTAAGCCCCATAATAGCGTTTATACCATACCCATACGTGGTGGTCGGCGCTATTTGCCTAATAATGATTCCGGCATGCATAATCATGTACCTCCATAGCAGAACGCATGATTAAGACGCAAGAAATAATTAATCATTCTATTTTAAGGTTGATGCCAAGATTCATAATTTTAAAGAATATGCAATCAAGTAAGTATCTTTTGGGGGTGAGCATGTTGCATAAAGGCGTTTCAAGCCACATCATTGCCCTAATCCTTGTAGCGCTTCGGCGGCGACTCTCGTAACATTCCTAGCTTCAAGGGAAATAGGCTATAGGGAGGGTGAGAAGATTGGGTATCTCAAAGGCTATGATAAGGGTTTAGAAGATGGCTTCACAAACGGTAATAGAACAGGATATGTCTTAGGCTTTAATTTTGGAAACACAACCGGATATAATGCGGGTTTTGAGGACGGAAATAGAACTGGCTATGAGAAGGGTTGTGCCTTCGGTTTCATGCTCGGCTATCAGAGGGGTTATTTGGAGGGGAATAATACAGGATATGGTCTCGGCTTTAAAGATGGAAATTTGACGGGCTATGCCATTGGATATAAAGTTGGCTTTGCTGATGGAAATACAACTGGCTTTCAAATAGGTTACAAAGTTGGCTATCTTCAGGGGGTCATAGATGGTGCTGGCAGGGGCGTAACACTAAGAGACCCAACATATGATGAGGCGATTAGCTTCATAGAATTCGACAAAACGGATCAGAATGAGTACGTTCCAGGCAATTATACCTGCGTCGACTTCGCAGCCAACTTTAAACATAATGCTATGACCGCAGGGTATAAATGCGCATTTGTTTATATTGAATTCAGAAAGTTCGCTCATGCTGTGGTTGCGTTCAATACAACTGATAGAGGTATAATTTACGTAGAGCCCCAGACTGACGAGCTCATCAACGTTGAAGTAGGCCAGGCTCTTTACGGTGAAATCATAATTAGGGTTATTATAATTTGGTAACTCCCATGATATTGGTCTACTAAATTATAAGACTACAAGATTTTCCACTAACTCAAAATTATGTAATTTCAATCTCCTAGGAATATGTGATGAAGCAACAACTAACATAGGATATCTCCTTTACACTGACTATAGAAAAACTGCTTACTAGGGGCTCTAAAATTCAGATAAAGAAAAAGAGATGCTAAATATAATAGCCAAAAATTACCGAACTTTAAGTACTACTTGTGGCTTCCGACCTCAAGAGTATAAATTCAAATATTGATCTAGAATTATTATTTATGAGCGCCTTGGCTAGCTGGAGTGAAATCCCAATTTAGTTAAGAGACTTAGCGAGCTACAACCAGGGGTTATATATGATGAGACGAAGATTCCATCATATGTTCTCCCTGACCCATTAATTTGTTTAGACGGTTCTCGAGTAGATTCTCCAAAAGTATGGTGGAATAAGAGAAGACCGGAGATACTTGAATTATTCCATGAACATGTTTATGGTCGGGCACCGCTTGATAGGCCCGCAGACATGACCTTTGAAGTCTTTGATTTAGATGAAGATGCTTTAGAGGGGAGGGCGATAAGAAAGCAAGTATCGATAAGACTTGTTAAGAGTGATGAACCAAGTATTGATCTCTTAATCTACTTACCGAAGAGCGCTTTGCCCCCGCCTGTTTTCCTCATGTTAAACTTTTGGGGTAATTACACAATCAGTTCGGATCCGAAAATAAGAATCAAAAATAGATTAGATTTTATGCTGAGGGGTGAGTTCTTTTTAAGCGAGAAATCTCGCGGATGAGATCGTTCAATACTATTAGATAAGATTTTAGCGAGAGGATATGGTTTTGCAACAGCATGCTACAATGATATAGATCCAGGCTTCCATGATGGATTTAAGAATGGCGTTCACGGAGTCTTTGATAGGATTTTCGGTGAGAGACTTCCTCTAGATGTTTGGGGGTCAATAGGTGCTTGGGCTTGGGGTTTGAGTAGGATAATGGATTACCTTGAAGTCGATGGAGATATTGATTCGAGACATGTCATTGTATTAGGTTTTTCAAGGCTTGGTAAGACGGCGCTCTGGGCGGGCGCTCAAGACGAACGATTCTTTATGGTGATATCGAATACTTCTAGTTGTGGGGGAGCGGCTCTAAGCCGTAGGAGGTTTGGAGAAACCGTGAAAATGATAAATACGGCTTTCCCACACTGGTTCTGCGAAAACTTCAAGAAGTATAATGATAATGAGGATGCCTTACCAGTAGACCAGCATATGCTGATCGCATTGATTGCACCACGCCCCGTTTATATTGCCAGCGCCTACGAGGACTTATGATGCGACCCGCGGGGAGAGTTTCTTGCAGATAAAGCTGCCGGTCCAGTTTACAAGAGACTTGGCACCGAGGGTCTTCCAATTAATGAAATGCCTCCCCTAAATAGTCCGGTCATGGGAACAATAGGCTATCATATTCGCTCGGGCGGACATGGAATAACAGAATATGATTGGGAGAGATACATGGACTTTGCTGACAAGCATATTCGCTTACGTATTTAGAGAAGGATTCGCTATAAGAACTTTTTACCTCTCTATTGTTTGTGAAAGTATTTTTACTCGCCCAAGTGATTAAAATGAATAAATCTCTTCTACTAATGCTTTTCACTGATTTTTCTGACATTATTTATATAGGCTTACCTTTGCACTCTTGGATTAAATATTATTATATTATCCACTATCCACAACTGATACCAACAAAATAGTAACCCCGTAAACACTATGAGGATACACTAGGCGGAATAAACCACCATGTTCCTATACACATCGCTTGGCTCATTATTATCCAGCAAAGCATCGTTCTTAACGTTTCTTCAGTTGTTGGACCGGATCAAACATATTTATGCCTGCTTCTGATATAACTGCACCCGCAAATTTTCCGCAGAAGAACATGAAAACATAAGCGAGCATATTTGGTAAGATTTCCTTAGCTACTATTCTTGGGGCACTCCTACTGGAAATGTGGGCAAATTCATAAAGTCTCTTTTAGACTTAAAGCTTGTGTTCTCAAAGAATTAAATGGTTATGAGTGAAGAAATTTAAAAAACCTCTATTTCCTATGAGAACTTTTTATTCAGCTCATCACTTACCGCCAACATATCTTGCTCCAATACGAGGTCGAGTACTCCATAAAGGAGATTACGTAATAAGTTTCCAACTGACATTATAATAATTGTAATTAAGAATGCCTTATAACCAAAGATAGTTTCAACTAATAAAGTTTAGCTAACAAGAGATCTTAAGAAGAGTTAAAAAATGCTGAAAAATGAGGTAAAAACTAAGATTAAACTAACGCTCCCTTTTTCTTCCTCAGAGCATAGTCATGTGCGCTTTCTCTCACTGTCGACTCTAAAGAGCAGCTCTTAGTGGACATAAAAGCGGAGGAAGGGATTTGGACCGAAAGAGGTGGCGCCGGGGAAGGGATTTGAACCCTTGAGGCCCAGAAAGGGCCACTGGATCTCGAGTCCAGCGCATTTCCGCTCTGCCACCCCGGCTCTGTAGCAGTAATTTCGATAATGAGTGGGCTGAATAAATCTAAAAATTTTTCTTTTCCTCATTTTAAAGATTTATTTAAAGTTGAGGGGGAATTATATTGGTAAGGAAAAGCATATTTTATGGAGCAACAATTGGCTTAATAATAGGCATGGTAGTTGGTTTCTTTATTAGGGGCGTGGTGATGGAAGTGGGATTAAGCGACTTACGTGAGCAAATTTCAGATCTCCAAAAGCGGATTACGATAGTTAAGACAGCAATTCCTCCCTTAAGAGTCCTTGCTAAGAGATGTGACATCTATATTGGTGCTGCTGTGGAGCGCAGCCTACTTGATATTCCGGACTATGCCCATACACTTAAGCGGGAATTTAATATCTTAACGACTGAGAACGCTTTAAAGTTTGGTCCGGTTCACCCTAATCCAGACGTTTACTATTTTAACGATGCAGATTACATAATTAGCTTCGCTGAATCTAATGGAATGAAGGTGCGGGGGCACACACTTGTATGGCATCAGCAGCTTCCAGCGTGGATAACGCAGGGAAAATACTCTCGGGAAGAGTGGATGAATATTCTGCGGGAGCATATAATGGCGGTTGTGGGGCGCTATAGGGGGAGAATTTACGCGTGGGATGTCGTTAACGAGGCTATAGCCGATGATGGAACTTTAAGGGATACTGTTTGGCTGAGGAACATTGGTCCGGAATATATTGAACTAGCTTTCAGATGGGCGCATGAAGCAGATCCACAGGCCCTCTTATTCTACAATGATTATGGCGCTGAAGACATAGGTGTAAAATCTAATGCCGTTTACAATCTTGTTAAAAATCTTCTCGAGAAAGGTGTGCCAATACACGGTGTTGGCCTACAGATGCATGTGAGCCTAGAGAGTCCGCCAAACCCGCAGGAGGTGGCGGCCAATATTAAGCGTTTAAACGAGCTAGGCTTATTCGTTCATATCACCGAGATGGATGTCCGGATTAAGACTCCTCCTAGATGGGAGGATTTCGTTAGGCAGGCAGAAATATATTACAATATACTTAAAGTTTGTCTCTCAGCAGATAATTGTAAGGCGTTTATAATGTGGGGTTTCACAGACAAATATTCTTGGATACCAGGTTTCTTCAGTGGATATGGCTCAGCCCTAATTTTTGATGAGTCATATAGTCCGAAACCAGCATACTACTACATCGCTAAAGCTCTCATTGAGCATACAACTAAAGGATAAAAATCTAGGATTCTGCTTTGTGGCTTAATTTTTACTGGCTCTTGAAGATTTCTTCCTCTTTTCTCCAATTCTATTCTTTTTCTACTGTTTTCTTGTAATTCGGGTTT
>Ga0185307_1000813_pt1 | contig 18479 bp, 17 predicted proteins | sample LHCtaG_FD_128010 | JGI IMG/M metagenome (GOLD analysis project Ga0185307, IMG submission 128010) | Hot spring microbial communities from Little Hot Creek, USA to study Microbial Dark Matter (Phase II) - LHC4sed_matched (SPADES... | ecosystem: Environmental > Aquatic > Thermal springs > Hot... | reverse complement strand
ATATATTCTAAATTTTCATTTTCTATAAAAATTCTTATTTCATCATTATCAAATGGAATTTTTAAGATTTTATCTTTTCTATAATATTCTAAAGTTGTTTCTGGAATGCTTTTTGTTACTTTTGGTCCAATTAATTCTTCTGGTTTTTCAGCTTTGCTTTCTTCATTTTCAAAAACTTTAACTTCATAACCATAATCTTCTATTAACCATTTTTTATCTGTTGGCTTATATCCATCTGTATTTATAAGTATAAAATTTTCTGAGGCTGACCATAAATTATATGCAAAAAATTTATCCTCATAATTTATACCCCATTCACCATTTTCTAAGTATATTTCTATGATCCCTCCATGTTGTTTATATCTTATATAATTTATTGGGATTTCACGAGTTATTTTTATAGGTTTTATAGTGTAATCTATATTTCCTTTAAATAATTCTCTTTTATGTGCTGCTTCTTTTGTTCCACGAGATATTTTTTTAGGCATCTCTACTTTTTTTCTAAAGAAATATTAGTTGTTCTGAAATATATATTTTACAAAAAAGTTACCATTACTATTAAGAAGAATTAAAGAAATCGTATGGAGTTTTATATGAAAAAGATTAAAAATAAAAAAGTTTTTAATATCGTGATTTCTTAATAAAAAATAATTATTATGATGAAAAAAGAAAACGCTATAAATAGTAGTAAAATAGTAGAAAGTATATTGGAGAAAGAATCAAAATCTAATATTCTTTAAGAGGCGAGTGAAATGATATCTTTAGAAGAAAAATGGGTTAAGAAATGGAGAGAAGCTAAAATTTTTGAAGCAGATCCAGATCCAAAAAGAGAAAAGGTATTTGTAACCTTTCCATATATGTATTGCAATTCTGGTATGCACTTGGGACATGTTTTTACTGCTTCTCATGTAGATGTTTATGCACGTTTTAAGCGTATGCAAGGATATAATGTGCTATTTCCTTGGGCATGGCACTGGACCGGCACAACCATCGTTGGAGTTGCTGAAAGATTAAAAAGGGGTGATATGAATCAATATAGGATTTTTAAAGATATGGATGAAGTCCCAGAAGATATTTTATCAAAATTTATAGATCCATATGTCATAGCAGAATATTTCACTAATAAGAATAGAGAAACTGTTAGTTTAATTGGATTTAGTATAGATTGGAGACGTGAATTCACTACTGTTGATCCATATTATAAGAAATTTATTGAATGGCAATATTTAACATTAAAGCGCTTAGGATATGTTGTTAAAGGTACTCATCCAGTTGTATGGTGTGTAAATTGTTCAAGTCCAACAGGTGACCATGATCGTTTAATTGGTGAAGGTGTAAGCCCAGAAGAATATTATGTAGTTCTATTTAAATGTGGAGAATATTATTTAGCTGCAGCTACATTTAGACCTGAAACAATTTTTGGAGCTACAAATGTTTGGATAAATCCAGATATAGAATATATTATTGCCTCTTATGAAGATAGAAAAATAATTGTTAGTAAAGAAGCAATAGAGAAACTTTCTTTACAAAAGAAAGATATAAAAATAATAGATAAAATTTCTGCATTAGAACTTATAGGTAAAAAATGTACAATCCCAATTGTTAATAATGAAATAATAATTTTACCAGCCAATTTTGTTAAAGCAGACATAGGAACAGGAATTGTATATAGTGTGCCAGCTCATGCTCCTTACGATTTAGCAGCTTTAAAAGATTTAAAAAATAAAGCAAATGAAATTTCTATAAAATATAAAATAAATATAAATGAAATATTATCAATAGAGCCCATATCTATAATTTCTACTCCAGGTTTTGGAGATTTTCCAGCAGAAGAAATAAATTCAAAGCTTGGAGTAAAAAATCAAAATGATATAGAAAAACTTGAAGAAGCAACAAAAACAATTTATATGAAAGAATTTTATGAAGGCATAACAAAAAATAATTGTGGAGAATTTAGTAATTTAAGTGTTAGAGAAGCTAAAGAGAAAATTAAAGATAAATTATCTGAAATTGGACTAGGTTTATGCATGTATGATTTACCTGAGCCTGTTATTTGTAGATGTGGAACAAAATGTATTGTTAAAATATTAGAAGATCAATGGTTCTTGAATTATTCTAATGAGCAATGGAAAAATAAAGTTAAAGACCTTTTATATAATATGAAAATTTATCCAGAAGAAGCTAGACAATGGTTTTTAAATGTTGTTGATTGGCTTCATGATTGGCCTTGTGCACGCAAATCTGGTTTAGGCACTCCTTTACCATGGGATAAATCATGGATAGTTGAAACTTTAAGCGACTCAACAATTTATATGGCTTTTTATACTATTAGAAAATATTTAAATGAAAAAGGACCAATTCCAATTGATAAAATTGATTATAAATTCTTTGATTATGTATTTTTAGGAATTGGAGATGTTAATCAATTGGCTAAAGAAATCAATGTTAATCCTGAAATAATTAAGAAAATTAGAGAAGAATTCTTATATTGGTATCCAGTAGATTTAAGAGATTCTGCTAAAGAGCTTTTACCAAATCATCTTACTTTTTATTTATTCCATCATGTAGCTATTTTCCCAAAAGAACTTTGGCCTAAAACAATTGTAGTAAATGGAATGATAACTCTTGAAGGTAAAAAGATGTCTAAAAGTAAAGGAATATTCTATTTAGCAAAAAAAGCTATTGAGAATTTTGGTGCAGATGCAACTAGATGTGCATTATTGATTGCAGCTGAAGATATGAATGATGCTGATTGGCGTGAAAAAAATGCTATTGATATTAAAAAAACTTTAGATAATTTCCTTGAATTGATTAAAGATTTTTCTAATAAAGAAATTAATGAAGAAATTGATGAAATTGATGTATGGCTTTTATCTAGATTGCAAAAGAAAATTAAGCAAATTACTGAACTTTTAGAAAAAGTTAAAACTAAAACTGCTTTAGAAATAGCTTTATATGAAATGTTAAATGATTGGAAATGGTATATTAGAAAGAAGAAGAGTAAAGAATCTTCAATTTATACAAAATCTTCTAAAGAATTTATTAAAACATGGATTAAGCTTCTTGCACCTTATGCACCATTCACTTGTGAAGAAGCTTGGAGTATAATAGGAGAGAAAGGATTCGTATCATTAGCCGAATGGCCTAAAATTGATGAAGGAAAAATAAATGAAAAAATAGAATTTGAAGAAAAATACATTTCTATAATTTTGGAAGATGTATGGAATATAAAGAAAGTTTTAAAAGAAGTGCCTGAAAAGATTTATTTCTATTGCTCATCTAAATGGAAGAGAGAATTAGCTAAATTCTTAATTGATTATGGATTATCAAAAGCAATTGCAAATTCTAAAAACTTAATCAAGGAAACAATAAAAGTTTTTCCTGAAAGAAAGAATGAAATTCCAAAAATATTAAAGAAACTTATTGATACATTATCTTCTTATAATATTGAAGAAAATATTGATATATGGAAAAAAATAATAGATTCAGAAGATGAAATATTAAAGAAAAATTTAAAATTTTTAGAAAATGAATTAAAATGCCAAGTAATAATTTTTTCAGAAGAAGATAAGGATATATATGATCCAACGAAAAAAGCTAGTGCTTCACTTCCATTAAAACCTGGAATATACTTCAGTTTTGCTAAATAATAAATAATTTATTTTTTTATTAAAGCTATTATATCTTATGATAGAAAATGTTAAATAGAAATAGAGTTTGAAGAATATAATGTTAAATATAGATTTTGAGAAAATAAAAGAAGCAGCATATGATTTAAGATTTTTATTAAATAGAGATTATAGAAAAGAATTTGCAATAGATTTTGTTTCAAAAAAATATTCTCTTAATAAATTTGAACGTTCAATTCTTTATAGAGGAGTTTTAAAAGAGGAAGAAGCAAAAATTATAAAATCTAAAAAAGTAAATGCAGAACAACTTATTAATGAGAAAGTTATTATTGATGGATACAATGTTTTAAATACTATAAAAAATATTCAAAAAAATCAATTAGTAATTTATTGTGATGATGGGGTAATTAGAGATATTGCTGAAATTCATTATGGATTTAAATTGAACGAAGATTCTATAAAAGTATTAAATAAAATTATTAAAATACTTAATGAATTATTAATAAAAGAAGCTATTTTTTATTATGATTCAATGGTTAGTAAAAGTGGAGAATTAGCAGCATTAACTAGAAAAATTATGGAGAAAGAAAAAATTAATGGGAATGCTATAACTGAGAAAAGTGTTGATAGCAAAATAATTAAAGAAAAAGGAATAGTTTTAAGTAGCGATTCAATAATATTATTAAAAGTAGAGAAATTTTTTGATCTTCCAGAATATGTATTAAAAATTGAGAAAAGAGAAGATCAAATTTTTTTGCTTTAAATATTTTTCATGAAAAAATAAATATATCTATGTTTAAATTAAAATTAGAAAAATATAATGATGGGTGGGCCCGTGGCCTAGTATGGATAAATTATAAAAAAGTCTAAGGCGTCGGCCTTCTAAGCCGGAGATTGATTTAAACCGGAAATCGCGGGTTCAAATCCCGCCGGGCCCGTTTTATTTAATTAATATTAATTTAGTATGCATTACAAACTATAAGAAAACTTATGAATATTAATAGCAATATAATTAAATAATTAAAATTTATATTTAAATATCAATACTTGCTAAAAAGAGAGGTATTTGTAATTTATTTAATATTAAAACATTTTTTAGATGCTTAGGCTTAATCCAGCTTCTTGATATAGTTTTAACTTCGATTCCAAATTGTTTTTTATTTATCATAATTACAATGTCTATTTCAGTTTTATTTCTCCAATAGAAAGTAGGATACTTTCTAGTTAAATGAGTAGCTACTATTGATTCAAGTTTATCTTCTTCAATTGGCTTTATATTTACGAACTCACAAATAGTATCATAAAGGAAAGGATCAGTAATATGGATTTTTTTATTTTTTCTATAAAGAATTTTTGAATTTGTATCTAAGAAGTTTAAAACTTTAACTATGAATAGTTTTTCAAGATCTTCTACATATGCTTGAGTTGTATGAGGAGAAGATATTGATGTTTCTTTTGATATACTTAACCAACTTATAGGAGATAATCTAGCATTAATTATATAAGCTAAAACTTCTTTCATATATGCTTCGCTTCTTCCCAATTTTACAAAATCATTTTTTAACCAATCCATGTATATTTTCCTTGTTTCAAAAGATATTCTATTCCTTGAATACATTTCTTCTATAGATAAAGGAAAGCCACCAGTAAGCAAGTATTTATTGAAAAGTTCATTAAATAAATCTTGATGAATTTTATTAATTTTCATTGAATCTTCAATTTGAAAAATGTTTTTCTTTACTGTTTCTAAGTTTCTTAAAGCTTTAATATATTCTGAAAAGCTTAAAGGATAGAATATGATATCTTTCCCCTTTCCTCTTCTTCCTGGAAAATATTCTTTTTGTTTTAATATTTCTAGGCTAGCTGAGCCACTTATTATGATTACATCATTTTTAAAAAAACCTCGATCAATACGAATCTTAATAGCTCTATGCCAATCTTCTACAAAAGTTATTTCATCTAAAATAATGAATGAAGAAGATATCTTATTCCCATTTTTAAAACTAACATAATTATCTAAAACTTCTCCCAATTCTTTAAAATCAGTAAGTTCTTCGCATGAAAAATAGAATATGGATTTTGGATTCAATTTAGGCAAAAGTTCTTCATAAATCCAAATTTTTAAAGCTGTAGTTTTTCCAACTTGTCGAGGTCCAACTAAAAAATTTAAAGAAAAAGGCTCAAGCTTAAATTGCTCAATTATTGGTGGAATCCATTTTATTTCCTTCTTCTTCCATTCTTCATAGGTTTTATCTATTTCTTTATACCACCAAGGATTTTGAGATTCCATGCATTTTCATTGCAAATAGTTATTTATAAACATTTGCAATAATATTGCTAATTTTTAAAAAAAATCCGAAATATCATCAACTTTTAAATCATTTTCAGAAAAATTTACTTTTAGTAAGTTTTTGAAAATACTTCAACTTTATTTTTCTGAAAAATATTAAGAAAATGCTTTTCATAAAAAATTTGTAACTAAGCAATTATTTTATTCATTTTTTGTGAATTATAAAAATTTCACTAATACAAATTCTGTTGGAAAAGTGTGAGTTTTTAAATAAAATTTTATAACTTTATAACCATAGAGTTTCTTCAATTCATGAAACCCAATTTTTCTAAAAAATGTAAGTTTAATAAACTAGATTTCGATTATCAGATTTTTAAGAATAATTTTTATATTCTCAAATATAATTAAAAAATGAATTTTTAGACGCAAAATTCAAATATTTATATAGAAATTTAAAAAAAGAAAATAAAAAGGGCTGGTGGTCTAGCCTGGTGGGACAAAAATTTACCAAAGCCACCCTTACGAATTATTTAAGATAGGTGGAAGTCGCCGGTTCAAATCCGGCCCAGCCCATTAATTTTTTAAGCGAAGCTTTAAATATGAGCATTCCTACTTCTAATTGATAGTAATGGAATCTAAATATGCCTATTTAATTGAAAATACTAATGTTAGCATTCATTTTGATAATGCCGTTACGCCATCCCAAACTATGCCATCGTCCCAGTCTGTAGTAGAAGAAGTGCCTATATCTTACATAATTCAAACAGCAACTATACCTTTTGATGAAAAAGCATCACGCCTTGAACTATTAGTAAGAATTGTATGGTTCTTTCTAACTTGGTTAGTTGGTTTTGTATACTCTTTGGTCTTTGGCATCCTTATACTAATTTATAGCGTTGTTGCATTAATTTTGAATGTCATCAACTTCTTCATAATTCTAATAGCTGGAAAACGTTGGAAAACTGCTTTTAATTGGCAAGCAAAACTCATAAAAAATAGTGCAACTTATTATACTCGTATTTATAATTATACAATGCGAAGAGCACCATACTTTGGACTTATGACAGACAAAAGACCAGACTTAGGAATGGAGCCGGAACCATCCAAAACACCAGGAGGATCTCCAGCTTAATTAAATATTATCATAAAAAATGCGCATTTAAACTAATATTTCCTTTTTTTCTTTTTTTAATATTATTAAAAATCGATCATTTATAAAATCTAATGGAATTAAAATATTTATATAGCCCTCTAAAAAGGTTTAAGTTATGAGCAATCCTAAAATGAGTCCAATTCTTATTTTTGAGTTGGTCGGCATAATTTTATAGTAGTTGTTGGAAGTGCTTTGCACTTTACTTTTGAGTTATCTGGCAGAAATCCTTTAGTTGGTGTTTTTTCAGCTGTTAATGAAAGTGTTTGGGAGCATTTAAAGTTGAGTTTTTGGCCAGCCATAATGTATGCAGTTATTGAGTATAGATACTTAAAGAGGAAAACTGATAACTTCTTTCCTGCCAAAACAATGGGCATTTATCTGATGCCATTAATCATTGTTCTTTCTTTCTACCTATACCGAGCTTTTAGTGAAGAAAATCTAGTACTTGACATTTTGATTTTCATTATAGCTGTAGCAATTGGACAGTTAGCAAGTTATAAATTAATGATTTGTAAAGGAATATCAAAAATGTATACAAAATTTTCTATTATTGCGCTAATTTTGTTAGCTAGTCTTTTCATGATTTTTACTTTTTATCCACCACAATTGCCGATATTCCAGGATCCAATAAGCGGAGGATATGGAATCACGAAATAAAAATATTACCAAGTGCAAAGATAATGAATGTCGCTTGATAAGTTAATACACCAAAAAGGTTCTGACTTTAATATTGCAAAGAAGTTTAATGGAATAAATGCAAGATTTAACCGCTAAAAATAAATTCCTTAATAGCGGTATAACGTCTCTATTGGTATGGTAAAGTTATATGGAAATTCCAATTTTTGCCTCTTGCATCTTTATCCTAAAAGCAAAAACTGCAATTTGTCAAATTTCAGTGATATCAAAATCTTATCTCTCATATACTTCTTACTATTATTTAAATTATCACATTCCTTTATTTAACTTTAGGAACTTAATGGGTATGAGAAAAGAGCTAAAAGAAACTTTTTATAATTATAAAGTCTATGAGTTAACTATGAAAATTGAGCAAACTGATTTGGTCGTTTTAAGTGTTAATCTTTTAACAATATTGTCCATTAATATTGATATTTCATTCACAATATTAGTACCTCACTCCTTTAACTAATTATTTGCATACTGCTATATAAATATTGGGGAGGTTATCTTATATTTTGGATTAGCGTTAATTATCTTAGCTATAGTTTTTCTATTTTCTCAAACATTATTGAAACATTTGTATTTTTTAAAAAAACGTTTGTTACTACTACATCAACACTCTGTGTTATTGATATCGTATTGGCAGGATTAATTTGATGTATCGTGTTGTTTTAATGGCTAATCAATTATAATCTATTCTTCACTTTTTGTTTAATTACAGATGCGATTGCATTCTTTTATTTCCCAAAAATTCACTCCTCATCTTAAAATCCAAAATATGAGCTCTAGCCGCCATTAATATATTATGTGAGTGGCTAGCAACCATACTTTAAGCTGTTTTTCTTACAGAATTGTTTTTGCTGTTATATTAATAAGAATTTACTTATTTTTTAATCGCATGCGATTAGCTTCCATTGTAAGAAGATGGTAAAAGTACTGGAAAAATAAAAAATATATATTAGTAATAAATTGATATCTTAAGTGATTTGATATGCGTATTCGTATGATAACAGGTACTGCTATGCTTGGAGCATTAGTTATCGTACTTGATTTAACATTCTGGCTTGCAAAAATAAAAATTCCATTTCCAATTTTTCCTCGATTAAAATTTGATTTTGATGGTGTGCCAATAATTTTATCTTTATATTTATATGGTCCATATTCTTCTTTTGTAACATCATGCATAGCTTTTCTAGTAATATCCTTTAGAGATCCTGTAAGTGCTTTTATGAAAGCTCTTGCTGAATTTTCTACAGCTTTAGGCATTATACCATTTTATAAGAAAGGAAAAAAGTTTTTCCAATTAATTGGAATAATTAATGGAATTATTGTAAGAACTATTATTATGGCTATTTCGAATATTTTAGTTTTGCCTTTCTTTAAAATACTCCCTTTAGAAGCAGTAATCGCTATGCTTCCATTTATAATTGCTTTTAATATAGCAGCTGGAGCAATAAGTGCCTTTTTAGGCTATATTCTATATGAAAGCTTAAAGAAAAGAATTGGTTTATGAATTCATTTCTAAACTCAGCTTCCTCCAATGTTTAAGATTTCTCATTTAAAACAAACACTATGTTTTATAATGCTATTAATTTCTTCCTCTGAAGATTTTAAATAAATTAGAGTAGCAATTTTTATTGCAATAATTTGTTATTTTCTAAAGAGACCAATAAAAATAATAATTTTTTCATGCTATAACTAATGAATAAAATTGAAATTTAAATTTCTCAAAATGTCAAAATATTTTTAATTTAGTTAAAGGTAATTCCATTTAAAAATTATGCGGCCGCCGGGATTTGAACCCGGGATCATCGGCTCGGCAGACCGATGTCCTAACCAGACTAGACTACGGCCGCATAACTATTTTAAAAAATAAAATAGGAATTTATTATCTTTTTCTAATTAAAATTTTATTTATTAGTTTTTTTCTAAAAACTCTAATATGTTGCCTTTCTTTCTTTCTATTTTAGCCGGAATATTTTTAGGATATTTTTTAAAAAAGAAAGAGAAAATTTTTTCAGTAAATAAAATATTATCTTTTATTATAATACTTCTTATTTTCTTTACAGGAATTAAAATAGGTTCAAGTAATGAAATTGCATCGATGGGAAATATTTGGTTTGAATCGATTATTTTTTCAATATTTTCTATATTTGGTAGCATTTTAATAGCTATGATTATAGAGAAATTTTATCGGAGGAAAATGAAAAATGTTTATGATAAAAATAATAATAACTCTTATTAGTGGAATATTAATTGGTTTTACTATTTTTCCAAAAAATATTTTACCTTTTCTAGATTATTTAATAAATATTAATCTTTGTTTTTTATTATTTTTTGCAGGATATGAAATTGGAAAAACATTCAATATAACTAAAGGCTTAAAAGAAGTAAGTATGATAACATTTTTAATTTTATTATCAACAATTTTTGGAAGCATAATTGGTGCTTTTATTGCAGGTCAAATATTTGGTTTTAATCCATTATATTCAATGAGTATAGGAGCTGGATTTGGATGGTATAGTTTAACAGGTCCTTTATTAATGCAATATATTAATCCATATATTGGCGCTATTGGTTTTACAGCTAATATTTTAAGAGAAATTTTAACAATATTGTTTTTTCCATATTTTGAAAAAATTTTTGGAATTTTTGCAGCAATTTCTATGGGTGGAGCAACTACTATGGATTCTACTTTGCCAATAATTATTAAAAGCGTTTCTGATAAGGAATATATTTTAACAGCTTTTATTCATGGAGCAATTCTTACTATTCTAGCACCAATCCTTATACCTTTAATTTTGTCTCTTTGAGAAAAACTAAAATTTTGAAAAGAAATTTATGAAAAATTAATCTTTTAAAAAACGGGATAAAAATTTAAAGAATAAAAGTAAAATAAGAATAGGTGTTGAAACTATAGTTATAGAAAGAGTTATGAATATATCAATTACCTCTTTAAAGATTTTTTTAATATAAAAAGAAAACAAAGTTAGTCTATTTTCTAGATTTTCCTTGACGTACTATTAATTCTTTTACGTTTGGAATATCAACATTAAGAGTTTCTTTAGTTGAATCGAAAACCATGCATGTTAATGTTTTCTCTATTCCTTTTACTGTTCTAAGTTTATCTATAACAAATCTACCTATCGATTCAACATCTTCTGCTCTAACTTTAATCAATAAATCCCAATCTCCACTTATAATATGTACTTCTTGTACTTCTGGGAAAGAAGCAATTTCTTTAGCAACTTCTCTTTGAGAAAGGAGAGTTTCAAGTTTAGGATTTGAATAAGCAAAAGAAGCTAAAATGAAAGCAGTTGCACCTTTACCAATTGCTTTAGGATTGATTAATGCATTATAGCCTTTTATTATGCCTAGTTTTTCCATTCTTTTTATTTTAGCATATACAGTAGTTGTTGGGCTTCCTATTTCTTGAGCAATTTCTTTAGCAGATAATCTACAATTGTATTGGAGTATATTTAGTATTTTTATATCTTTTTCATCAAGAGTTACTTTTCTACTCATGGCAAATCATTGCTTTTTATCAATTCTAAGATGTTTATAAATTTTTCACTTTTTTTTATAAAATTATAAATAATTAATAATTATTAGTTAAGTTTAAATATTAACTTTCTTTTTAATAAGATTTTCCATTCTTTTAGCATCTTTAATTGTAGAAACATCTTTAAACAATAAAAGATTTTCATCAAAATTTTTAAGAGCTGAAGTTAATATATAAAGAACATTTTTCATATTTTTTACTACATTATTAATTGAATAATCTTTTTTCTCTAAGCTTTTTTCAGCAGCTTCTAAGAAAGGCTTTACTCTATAAGAAGCACAAAGAAATTCTGTTTTTTCATCTGGCCAACGAGGAATTACAGCATTAAATTTTGTAGATATTTCTAATAGGAAATTTAAAAAATCCATTGTTAAAAGTGGTAAATTACATTTTAAAACAATTGAAGAAATAGAAGATATTTTTTTAAAACAATTAACAATGCTTATTAAAGGAGAATCTATTGGAGAATCATCGATTATTACTTCTGCAAAATATTTTTCAGAAATTTCAGAAATTTTTTCAAGATATTTTTCATCTTTAAGAGAGATAATTAGTTCAGTAACATAATCTGGAATAGCTTCTAATACATATTCTATAGTAGGTTTTTCATTAATTTTTATAAGAGATTTTTCTGCTCCATATGGTTTTCCCTCTTTATTTATAAGTATTATTGCAGCATGCTTTTCCATTATGAGATCAACTTTTTTAAATTCATTTTTTAAAAAAAGGGTAAGTGCTTATTTTTTAATAAAAAATAGGAATATTTGAGATATAAAAATATTTATGAATAAATTATTAATAAAATTGTTCTTTAAAAAATAATCAATTATACGCATTATTAAAAAGAATATTAGCTAATAATGTTAATGTTTGAGGAGTTGTATTGAAAAAATTTAAATATAATTAAGCGAATAATGCTTTTATTCTACTCTTTTAAAGCATTAATAAGGGGATTCCTTTTCCTTAACAACCTTTTATTTATTTTTTGGTATCACAATTATTAAGTATAAATCAGTTTACTTATATTCGATATACCCTTATATATTTGTATATTTTTGTATACATAATGTTTGCTGAATCAAACAACAATCATAACAATTCGTATTAAAAAAGAAATAAAGGAAGCTTTGGAAAGAGCTGGTATTAATATTCCAAATATTATTAAGAAACATCTTGAAGAAATTGCATGGGGTCTTCAATTAAAAGAAGAAATTGAAAAAATGAGAAAACTCCTTGAAAATATTAAACCATCCGAATCTGGATTTGCAGTTAAATCGGTGAGGGAAGATCATGAAAGTCATTGATTCTTCACTTTTCCCATTTTTCTTCTTTTGGTATATATTTTACTAAAGTTGAAGAATATTTAAAAGAAGGATGCATTACTTTAGATCTTGCTATTAAAGAAACAGCTAATGCATTAGTGAAAAAAGCATTAAAAAATGAAGTTACTATAGAAGTTGCAAAAGAAATAATTAATCATTTACCAAAAATAGTTAAAATTATGCCACAGAATGAATATTTTCAAAAAGCTTTAGAAATAGCTATAAAACATAAAATAGCAATTTATGATGCATTATTTATAGCTTTATCAATGAGCACAAATACACCTTTATTAACATCAGATGAAGAACAAGGAAGAATTTCAAAAGAATATGGTATGGCAGTTAATATTTTATAAATTGTAATGAAAAATTAAAAATTATAGAAGAAAAAGATAGAATAATTTATGAACCTTATAAAAATAAATGAAAAAATATACAATAATAAAATATTGAAAAAAGAATTGCTTAGTGAAGAATTATTTTATGCATACTAAATTCTGAAAAATTAAATGTTGCTATTTCTAATTCTAAATTCAAGTATAAATACTTACGATTTCTTCGAAAAATCTATTAATTATGAGTAGGATTATTCATAAACTAAAGTATAAGAAAATTATTCTAAATATTCTTTAACTATTTTTAAATGCTTCTTCTCCAGAATTTATTAATGTTATTTTTTCTATTATTTAATTAATCCTAAATTCTTTCTAATCTGTATTTACTTCTTCAGAAATATCCTCAATATTGCTTAATGCTTTCAATTTTTGTAAAATATTCCAGTTCCAATTCCTACATATAAAATTTTTGACGGTAAAGTTGATTTATCAAGAATATTTCTTCCGTCTATAATAATTTTTAATTTTTTATTTGAAAAATCGTAAAGTTCGCTTATATTAATTTTCTTAAATTGATCATGTTCTGTAGCTACAATTAATATTTCAGCATTTTCCAATGCTTCTTTAAGATTTTTGCATTGTATTCCTCCTCTTTTTTTAACTTCTTCATCTTCCCATGAAATAAATGGATCGAAAACATAAACTTTAGAATTTAATTTATTAAGCTTTTCAATTAATTCATAAGATGGAGAAAGCCTTGTATCAGCAATATTCCCTCTAAAACTTAATCCTAAAATTGCAATTTTAGAATTTTTCAAATAAATATTTTTATCATTTGCTATAGAAATTAAAAGTTTAACAATGTAATTTGGCATATCTTCATTTATTTTTCTAGCAATTTTTATAAGAGATGTGTTAAATCCTTCTTCTTCAGCAATTTTTGATATGAAATATGAATAGAATGGTAAGCAATATCCTCCTACTCCTGTGCCAGGAAGATGTAAATGGCAAAATGGTTGGCTATTTGCAGCATTACGCGCTTCTAAATAATCTATTCCAAAAATGTTACAAAAAATTGCTAATTCATTTGCTAAAGCTATGTTTACATCTCTATAAATTCCTTCAAATAATTTTTCAGCTTCAGCAGAAATTGTTGAACTCATTTTAATAACACCTTTTTTTGCAATACATTCGTAAATTGAAGAAGCAACATTAAGGCTTTTTTCATCATCAGCACCAACTATTTTAGAATAATTTTCAGTAATATCTTTAAGAGCTCTTCCTTCATATATTCTTTCTGGACTATATGCTAAACCAAAATCTTTTCCAGCTATTAAATTGCTTTCTTTTTCTAAAATTGGTTTAATAATTTTTCTTGTAGTTCCAGGAGGAATGCTTGTTTCAGTAATAACAATATCTCCTTTCTTTAAACCTTTTCCAATTTTGGAATGAACATCTATTAAATTTGAGAAATCTATTAAATTTTTTTCTTTATCATAAGTTACAGGAACTGTTACAATTTTAATACTTGATTTGATAGATGCTTTTATTGCATCTGTAGTAATTTCAAAAGATTTTGAATCAATATGTTTTTTTAAAGCTTCATTTATACCAGGCTCATCTTGCATTTTCTTTAAAGATAAAATTTCTTTAATAGATTCTTCTGTTTTAGCTATACCAATAACTTTTGCTCCCGCATTAAGAAAAGCAATAGCTAAAGGTAAACCAACTCTTCCAATCCCAAAAATAGCTATTTTAATTTCTCCTTTAGTGATTTTTTCTTTTATTTCTTTAGGTTCTAAATTGAAAATCATGCTCTTCATTTAAGTAGACTTTTTTATAAATCTTTTTCTAATATATTTAATTTTGTGTTGTGTTAAGTTATTACTAACTTAAAGAAAATATAAGTATCTAAATAAATTTTTCTATCTATAATATAAGCAAGAAATTCGCATAGATTTTTATTACATATTATACAACTTCCTATAGCACTTATATAGGGATGTTTATAACATTTTTTCATTACCTTATTATTGATTTAAGAAAAAGAATTAAGTATACATGTAAATTTTAATTTATTTTCGAAAAAAGGAAAAAATTATGCCGCGGGCCAGATTTGAACTGGCGACAACCCGGTTTCAGTCAAGTTTATTATATTGGCTTCAGCCGGGCGCTCATGAGCAAAAAGCCTCCCAGGCTGAGCTACCGCGGCATGTTTTTCGAAAAATATTAAGTAATGCTTAAATAAAAAATTTAATAAAAGATTTATAAAAAGAATTTTTTTAAAAATTTCTTTAACTTTAATTTATTAATAAATCATTCTAACCCAACTCTAAGAATAATTATTGATATTCAATTCGGACTTACCTTATTTTTGAAAATACAGCAGCATCTTTATTCTTTATAGATTTTATTTAAAAACAATAAATTTTAAAAAACATATATCCCTTTTTTATTATAGGAACAATTTATATGAGGTAGTAAAATGAAATTTTATAATTCTCCCTCTAACCAATTAGGAACAAAAATTGTTTCAAGCTCTTCATTTCTATAAACTTTTACAATTAATACATCGATTTCTACATATTCAGAATTAGGATCCATTTTATTCTTGTCAAATCCGATTATAATTGCAATCCCAGCTTTACTATCTTTAAAAACCTCTTTCTTAAATTTATCCATAATTTTTTTTATTGCAGCATCTTTATCATACTTTAGTGCATTTAAGAATGCTTCTTTACGTTCTTCTATAGACATTCCAGTTTCATCAAGCGCTTTAACTACTCTTGGAGAAGGTATTCCATTCAATCTTATTTTAACATCAGGATGACTTGGTGCTTCTTCTAATGTGCATCCTGGAATATATAAAGATATTTTATCTCCAATTTTCTCATTTATTGCCTCTCTTATATTATTCGAATCTGTGTTAGAGTACGCTTCACCATTTTTCTTATTTGTCAAAAATATCATCTTCTTCTTTTTTAATTTATTACAATTAAATATTTCATTATAATATATAAGCTTTTCTAAAAAATTTCAAACCCTCATTAAAATAAAAAATTTGTATTTTAAACATTTTTCATCAATTTTAATCATAAAATATATATTTAAGAAATAGAAATTCTATAATTATGGGTATTCCTGTTAGATTAGCGTTTGCTTTTCCAAAAATTAATGGAAATGAAATACTTTCATTTCTAAAAAGTTATCAACAATTATTATTCGAATTTAAACAATATTTTTCAATTTCTCTTATTGGAGAAATTTATCATTTTAAAGATAATGATGTTGAATTGTATCATGAATATAAAATAACTAGAATTGAAGATCCTATCGATGCTTCTAGATATGCTTTTTATTCTGGAAATATGAAAATTCCTAGAGAAAATATTATTGAAAAAGTTGATATTATGGTTAGTAATTTTTCAAATTATGAAGAATTATTCTCTAAATTGAATATTGGTGAAAGTTGTAAGATTAAAATTAAAAGTGATAATAAAATATTTTTTGAAATTATTAAGAGAAATGGAGAGGAAAGATTTCGTGTTAATATTGCTTTTCCAATAGGCTTTTTTAAAAGAATTGATAAATTAATTAATGAAATATATGAAAATAAAAAATATTATAGCACTTCAATAGATTCTAGAAAAATTTTGGCTCTTGGAGCCATGCCAAATATCCCTTTACTTGAAAAATGGGGACATACTGGTGATGCTATGTTAGAATTATTTGAAAATAATGTAAGAAAAGCTTTAAATAAAATGGTAGAAGAAATTGAACGTGAAGAAAATGAGAGGCTTGTTATTGGGCACATTAGTAAAGATTGGCATGAAAATGAAGAACTTAGAAAAGAAATAGAGCCTAACTTCTCTTCAAATTTAAAAAAAGCAATAGAAAATTATGAAATTATAATTAAAGGATTGGTTAATGAAACAAGATTAAGAAATGTATTATCAAAAGAATACGAATTAAGAGGATATGAAATTTCTTATGAACGTGATTCTTCAGGAAAATATATGGATATAATTATTAAAAGAGATGATATAAATATGGTTGTACATATGGAAAATATGATAAATAAATTATTGTTTAAAGGATATGATGTTGAAGCACTTATTAATGAAATGACTATAAGCGCAGAAGTTTTTTGTCATTCTGAAAAATTGATGAAAATGTTAAAAAATAATGAAGAAATAGATTTTATTTCATATGTTCCATATAAAAGAGAAATAACATTTAATGATGTTCCAACTTTCAAAATGCCTTTTTAAAGAATATTTAGAAATTTATTTTTTGTGAAGAAAAAGATTTAAGTTTAAAGAATACTTTTAATTAAATAAAATGAATATTAAAAATCAATATTTAAAATTTATTAAAGGAATTAAGAAAAAAAGCTAGTAGAAATTTTCAAAAAAGAATGACATAGCATTCATGGTTATTTTTGTTTCTTTTATTAAAAGGAAAAGAAAATAGAAAAACGACATAGATATACAATTGAGTTTGATAAGAATAGTTAAAAAATCTTTTTGAACTTGTAATAATAGAAGAAGAATTAAAGAAAATATTTAAACAAAAAGTAGGCTTAAGTTTTTTAGTCGAATCCATATATAAATGAAAGATATAAAAAAGGGAAATGAAAACAATTTATGAAAAAAGATAAAGTATATTTAAAAACATAATCTTATTTATATAAAAATTGAGAAATTTATTAAAGATGAACTAAAAAGAGCAATTTTTATTAAAAAAACAGTAATTGAAATATGCATAAAGTTTATATTTAATGATTATTTATCAATTATTGAGAAAATTATGGAAGATTATGAAGAAAGATTAACAAATCCGAAAGATCCATTATCAATTTATGCATACATGTGGTTTGAAGAGAAAGAAAAAAAGAAAAAGATATATTGTAATTATTGCGCAGCAGAAAATCCCTCTAATGCTATTTTTTGTAAAAAATGTGGAAAGAAAATTAAGTAAGATGTTTTTTTAAAATCATTTTTATTGCTTTGTTTTTTATATTTAAGAAATTAAAATAACTAGAAAATATTTAATAAAATTTTAAATCAGAGGATTTTTATTTCTTTTTCATAATTCCTTATAAATTTTTTTAAAAAGATAAATATAAGGAAAACATTAAGGAAATAGTGATAGTTATGTGTCCTAAAAAGAAGAAGAAGGAAGAGAAACCTGCAGAAGAGAAACCTAAAGAAGGATCAGGATGATGCAATTTTTAAATTCCTTCCTTCTTTTTTTTCTTTTTAGGACACATAAATAAAAATAAATCTCTTTGTAAATTTAAGGAGTCTTTTTTATATTAATTTTTTAAATCTATTTTAAGCATAATAAATTAAATAAATTTAAATGAAGTATAAATGATGCAAATATATATGGAGATAATAATTTATTTATTTAATGAAGAAGTTGAATAAAAAGTATAAAGATAAAGTTATTCTTTCTTGGAGTGGAGGTAAAGATAGTGCATTTTCTTTATATAAAATTATAAATGA
>Ga0185307_1000812_pt1 | contig 18479 bp, 24 predicted proteins | sample LHCtaG_FD_128010 | JGI IMG/M metagenome (GOLD analysis project Ga0185307, IMG submission 128010) | Hot spring microbial communities from Little Hot Creek, USA to study Microbial Dark Matter (Phase II) - LHC4sed_matched (SPADES... | ecosystem: Environmental > Aquatic > Thermal springs > Hot... | reverse complement strand
TGAAAATTTTATAATTTATCCAGGTACTGGAAATACTTTCTGGTATTTTAGAGCAGTTGATGATTCAGGAAAGAATTTTTCAACTGAAAGCCCAAAAAATGCAGATAATACTTTTCCTGTTCCTTTAAATCTTTGTGCAAAGGCATGCATTGAGCCAGGAAATGATGTCCAACCGGGGGCACCAGGAAATTTTCTTGAATTAACAGATTTTCATGTTTCCTATTCTGACAATAAAATTTTTGGTGTTTTATCAAATGCAACAGGAACATGGCCATGGGATGAAGGAGGAATAATTCCTCTTGAATGGTATGCTTATGGTTTTGGAATTATAAATCCATATCATATAATGGAAGATACTTTTTATATTGCTGTTCGTGCAGATGCACCGGTTTATATTACAGATCCAGGAGTTTATAAAATTATAACAAATGGTGGTACTCAAATACAATATCTTGGCCCAATTCAACACCAAACTTCAGGTGGGAAATTACATATTGGTTTTGATTTATCAATTTTATTAAATGACCCTAATTTTGGTCCCTTTTATGGAGTTCTTGCAGTTGCTGCTGCTACTGCATGGGCAGATTTAGACGGAGCATATTTTGCAGATGCTACACAACCAACAAGATGGTATTTAAAAACACATATGGTAATACCAGGACAAAATACACCTCCAGTTTTGCAAGAAAGCCAGGTAATTCCTCCAGTTGGAGATACATTAACCCTTTTTGATTTTAAAGTTAAATATTTTGATAATGAAAACAATTTACCTCCTTTAAGAAAACTTTATATAGATGATACACTTATTTATACCGTAGGAACACCTGACCACTATTATGCCGATACATCAGTTTTTATAAAAAATGGTTTGGGTCCTTTTTCACCTGGTTGGCATAAATTCTATTTCAAATTCAATGATGGACAATATGTAGTTCAAACACCTATTGACTCCTTTTTTGTTCAAGGAATACATGTTGCTGAAAATCCTAATTTAGAGAAGAAAGAAATAGTTTTAACAGTTTTAAATTCTAAAAAACTTTCTGAAATTATAAAGGGAAAAGATGTGAAGATTTTTGATTTTCAGGGAAGGGAAATTGTTTCAAACAAGAAAATTTCAAAAGGTGCTTACTTTTTGAAAGTTAAAAATAGAGGAAAGACATATTTGAAAAAAATAATAATTTTGGAATAAAACATGGAGAAGATAATTTTAACTATTTTATTTTCAATTTCAAAATGGCAATGTCTTCATTACGAAATAACAGACAATGGATTCCTTTCAACTTCTGCTCCTGATTCAATGACTGCCTATCTTTTTGGTGTAAGAGATAATGTTGGTGGAGTAATTTTTAAGACCACAAATGGTGGAATAAATTGGCAGGAATTACACCCTTGGACAATTGAAGATGTATTTTTTTTCCTTTGGTTCATATTTTTTAAATCAAAATACAGGATTTATAACAGCAATGGGTCTTATATGGTCAATATTACCAACTGCGAAGATATTGAAGACAACTGATGGTGGAAGCACATGGCAAACAGTATATGGGGGAACACTTTTTGAAGTTGGAAAATTATGGGAAGATATTTTCTTTTTACCTTCAAATACTTCTTTGGGCTGGCCATGTGGTGCAAAAGGTGATATTTTAAGAACAACAAATGGTGGAAGCTCATGGTCAATTCAAACAACTGATATCTTATATCCTTTAAAAGCAATTTATTTTATAAATTCTTTAAAAGGGTGGTGTGTTGGTGGTGATTATGATACTATAACTTATGAAGGAATAAATGGAGTTATTTTAAAAACAACAAATGGTGGAACAAGTTGGACAACAGTTATAGATAGTGCTCCATTTGAGCTTTGGGATGTTCATTTTATAGATGATCAAAAGGGTATTGCTGTTGGTTATAAAAATGCAACATCTTATGGACTTATTTTAAAAACATATGATGGAGGAAATTCATGGGTAGAAACATATGGTCCTTCAAACAATTTAGGTTATTATGGATTATTCGGTGTTGAATTTGTTGACAATTTGGTGGGATTTGCGGCTGGTGGAGGAAATAAGTATAATTCGCAGGGAATGCATTTTGGAATATTTTTAAAAACAGAAGATGGTGGAAATACATGGTTTATTGATACCTTGATAGATGTAAATCAACCATGGGGGACTGCTCCACTTTCCCTTGATATGGTATCAAAAAACTGGGGTTATGCAGGTGGAACAAGAATGGGGGTATTTAGATATTCACCTTTATCAAATGTTTCTGAGAGAAAATTTGTTTTTAATAACATGAATATTCAAAGTATGCAGAAGGATGAGATCCGATTTTCTTTTGGAAAATCTTTTGAATTTAAAATTTTTGATATTTCTGGAAGAATTTTAAAAAGAGGAAATGGAGAAAAATTAATTTATAATCCAGATAAAAATGGAATATATTATGTTAGTGTAAAAAATAAAAATAAGGAGATAAAGAAAAAGATAATTTTAATTAGATAAATTTTATGCCCAATTTAAAAATAAAAAATTTTGGAATATTTGACTTTTTATTTTTTAGTTTGTTATAATTATTATATAAAAATGATTTCAATTTAAAAAGGAGGTTAAAATGGAAAAGGAAAATATGATAATTGAACTCCTAAGAAAGGAAGGTAAGCCAATGAGACCCGGGGAAATTGCAAAGAAGTTAAATCTTGAAGAGAAGGAGGTATCAAAGATTCTATCAAGATTAAAAAAAGAAGGTAAAATATATGTGCCAAAAAGGTGTTATTATTTTGTAAAATAAGGAGGCTTTAAATGAATCCTGTTCTTTTATCAAGGATTCAGTTTGGTCTTGCAGCAAGTTTTCATTTTATATTCCCTTCAACCACTTTTGGTTTAATCCTTATAATTCTTATTTTTGAAATCCTATATTTTAAAAAAGGAGAAGAATTATATTTTAAAATTTCAAATTTTTTAATAAAAATTCTTGCACTTGTTTTTGTTCTTGGTGTTGCATCAGGAATTGTTCTTGAATTTTCCTTTGGTAATAACTGGGCAAATTACTCAAGGATGGTAGGTGATATATTTGGAGCACCTCTTGCAGCAGAAGGTATTTTTGCCTTCTTTTTAGAATCAGTATTTCTTGGAGTTCTTGTTTTTGGAAGAAATAGGGTTTCAAAGAAGTTTTTCCTCTTATCTACTTTTCTTGTTTTTTTTGGCTCCCATCTTTCAGGTTTATGGATTATAATTGCAAATTCCTGGATGCAAACCCCGATGGGATTTAAAATAGAAGCTGGAAGGGCTTTACTTACAAATTTCCTTGAGGCGGCTATAAATAAATCTACGATTATAAGATACATTCATACTATAATTGCAGGATGGATAACAGGTTCTTTACTTTTAGCAGGAATTTCAAGTTATTATATTTTGAAAAATAGGTTATTAGAATATTCAAAAGTTCTATTGAGAATTTCTCTCCTTATATTTATAATAACTTCAATAACACAACTTTTCACAGGTCATATTCATTCTGTTCAAGTAGCAAATACACAACCTGAAAAAATGGCTGCTTATGAAGCATTATGGGAAACAAAAAGATTTGCTCCCTTTTCAATTTTTGCAATTCCAGATGAAAAGAATGAAAAAAATGTTTTTTATATTGGAATTCCAGGTCTTTTAAGCTTTTTAATTGATTTTAATCCAGAATATGAAGTTAAAGGACTTTTAGAATTTAAAAAGGATGAAAGACCTCCTGTTATTTTACCCTTTTATTCATACCATATAATGATATTTCTTGGTTTTTATTTCATTTTAATTTCAATCATAGGAATTTACTTATTCTTAAAGAAAAATATTTATAATGAAAAATGGTATCTTAAAATTCTCCTTTATTCAATTCCTTTACCTTATATTGCAAATGAATTTGGATGGATAGGAGCAGAAGTTGGAAGGCAGCCATGGGCTGTTTATAAAGTTTTAAAAACAAAAGATGCTATTTCACCATCAGTTCCTGGGGGTCAAATTCTTTTTTCTTTAATGATGTTTTCAATCATTTATCTTTTCCTTCTTACAATTTTTATTTATCTTATGAAAAAATTTGTTAAAATCGGTATTGAAGAGATAAAAGAAGGTTATTAAAGGGGGAAAAATGGGAGAATTTAATTTTCTAAAAATTATATGGTTTTTGCTTATAGGAGTTTTATTAATTGGATATTCAATTCTTGATGGTTTTGACCTTGGAATAGGTTCTATTTTTCCTTTAATTGCTAAAAATGATAAGGAAAAAATGAAGATTTTTAGGATAATTGGTCCTTTCTGGGATGGAAACGAGGTTTGGCTTTTAACAGGTGGAGGAGCGCTTTTTGCTGCATTTCCTCATGCTTATGCAACTATTTTCAGTGGCTTTTATCTTGCCTTTATGTTTGTTTTATTTTCCTTAATATTTAGAGCAGTATCAATTGAATTTTGGAATAATGATGAAAAAAGGAAGAAATTTTGGGCATGGGCTTTTACTTTTGGAAGTTTTTTACCTTCCCTTTTATTTGGTGTAGCAATTGGAAATTGTATAATTGGAATTCCTTTAAATGAAAGATTTGATTTTATTGGAAACTTTTTTACACTTTTAAGACCTTATCCAATTATAATAGGAATTCTTGGATTTTCAATTATACTTCTTCATGGAGCAAGTTATTTGATTTTAAAAACAGAAAAGGAAATTTATGAAAGGGCATATAAAATTTCAAAGAACTTATGGTTAATTTTTATATTTGTTTTTATTCTTTCTTTAATTGCAACGATTATATGGGTTCCAGAAAATTTAAGTAAAATTCCTGCATGGATTTTTTCTATTCTTATTTTTATCTTATGGATAATTTATGGTATCTCTTTAAATAAAAAGAAAGATTCTCATCTTTTCTTACTTTCATCTTTAATCTTCATAAGCTTATGGGGAATAGTAGGGAGTGTTCAATTTCCCTATCTTGTAAAAGCAATTAATAATCCATTATTTAGTTTAACGATTTACAATGCTTCTTCGAGTCCTTTAACATTAAAAGTTATGCTTTTAATAGCAATTATAGGTATGCCTTTTGTTATAGCTTATACAATTTATGTTTATAAAATTTTTAAAGGGAGGGTTTAACATGAAAAATTTTGAAGAACTGCTTCAAAAAGCTGACTGGAAAAAAGAAAAACATACACCAGTTATAGAAATAATAGGTGAAGTTAAAAAAGAGAAGAATATAAAAGTAGAGGTAAGTGTTGGTAAGGAGATCCCTCATCCCAATACAACTGCTCATCATATTTCTTGGATTGAGGTTTATTTTTTACCTGAAGGAGAGACATTTCCATACCAAGTAGCAAGATTTGATTTTGTTTCTCATGGTGCATCCACAAAAGGTGCTGATACAAGTGGAGTTTATACAGAACCTTTTGTTTCCTTTTTATTTAAAACAACAAAATCAGGCACCCTCTATGCTCTGTCTTTCTGCAATATACATGGATTATGGATTAATTCCTTAGAATTAAAAGTAGAGTAAGAGTAAAAAGGAGGGGGAAGGGAAATTATGGAAGATACTATAAAAAGAATTGCTTTAAATTTTCAAAAAAATGAATTGACAGAATATTATATTTATAAAAAATTTTCTGAAAAACTTAGAAAAAATGAAAATTCGAGAATTTTATTAAAAATAGCAAATGAAGAATTTTCCCATTATGAAAAATTGAGGAAATTTACAGGTGAAATTTTATATCCTTCAAAATTTAAAATATTTATTTTTGACTTATTTTCAAAAATTTTTGGCCTTACTTTTGCTCTTAAGTTAATGGAAAAAGTGGAAGAAAATTCCCAAAAAAATTATGAAAAATTTAAAGATACATTTCCAGAGAGTTTAGAAATTTTAAAAGAAGAAAAAGAACATGAGAAATTACTTTTAAATATGATTAATGAGGAAAGGATAAAATATATAGGTTCAATTGTTCTTGGAATAAACGATGCAATTGTAGAACTTATGGGAGCTCTTGTTGGTCTAACCTTTGCTTTAAAAAATACAAAAATAGTTGGAATTGCAGGATTTATAACAGGATTTTCTGCCTCCCTTTCAATGGCTGCCTCTGAATATATTTCTCAAAAATCTGAAAATAAGGAAAATCCCTTAAAGGCATCCTTTTATACAGGAATTGCTTATCTTTTTACAGTTTTGTTGATGGTTTCTTCTTATTTTTTAATCAAAAATCCATACTTAGCCCTTTTAATTTCAATCTTAATAGCATCTTTTATTATTTTTTTATTTACTTTTTTTGTATCAATCGTTAAAGAAATTTCTTTTAGAAAAATGTTCCTTGAAATGTTTTTTATTAGTTTTGGAATTGCCTTTATTTCTTTTTTAGTAGGTTTGATTTTAAGAAAATTTTTAAAATTGGAAGGAGGTGAAATATGAGAAAAATGACCGAAAAGGCAATGTGGGAAGCATTTGCTGGTGAATCAATGGCTCATATGAAATATCTTATATTTTCAGAAATTGCAGAAAAGGAAGGTTATAAAAATATAGCAAGACTTTTTAGAGCAATTGCATATGCAGAACAAGTTCATGCTACAAATCATGCAAGGGAGCTTGGAATAATTCAAAAGACACCGGATAATCTTGAAACAGGGATTCAGGGAGAAACTTATGAAGTAGAGGAGATGTATCCTGCTTTTTATGAGATTTCAAAACTTCAAAATGAAAATGGTGCTCAGAGGGCTATAAATTTTGCATTAGAGGCAGAAAAAATACACGCAGAATATTATAAAAATGCAAAAGAAAATGCTTTAAAAGGAAAAGATTGGGAAATTCCAGATATCTATATTTGTCCTGTTTGTGGGTGGACACATATTGGTGAACCACCTGATGAATGTCCAATTTGTAAGGTTAAAAAAGAGAAGTTTAAAAAATTTTAAATTGAATTTAAGAGGTTTATAACTTTAATATAATAATGTTTAAAAAGGAGGTTAAAATGGCTTCACAAGAACTGATGGAACTTATAAATAGAGCAATTGCAAGAGAATTGCAAGTTTCAATCCAATATATGTGGCAGCATGTTTTATGGAAAGGAGTAAAAGGATTTTCTGTAAAAGATGAATTAAAAAAGATAGCGATTACTGAAATGAAACATGCAGAGAAAATTGCTGAAAGACTTTCTTATCTTGGTGGTATTCCAACAACAAAACCCGATCCCATATTTGTAGGTGAAACTCTTAAAGAAATGATTGAACAGGATAAAAAAGATGAAGAAAATGCCATTAAACTTTATAAAGAGATAATAGAAAAAGCAGAAAAAGAAGGAGATATTGCAACTGCTGATATTTTCAAGAAAATTCTAATTGATGAAGAAGAACATCATGATACATTTACAAGTCTTTTAGAAGAAATATAAGAGAGAAAAAAATGGAAGAGTTCAAATCTATTGATGATATTCTTGATTTTGCTATAAAAAGGGAAGAGGAATCTTATCAATTTTATACAGAATGGTTAAATAAAGTAAAAGAAGAAATAAAACCTGTTTTTAAAAATCTTGCAAAAGAAGAATTGGGACATAAGGAGAAATTGCTAGGGGTCAAAAAGGGAAAATTGAGGGAATTTTTAGAATCCAGTAAAGAAAAAGTTCTTGATTTAAAGATGAGTGATTATCTAATTGATGTTACCCCAAAACCTGAACTTACCTTTCAAGAAGCACTTATTATAGCAATGAAGAGGGAGAAAGTTTCTTATAAACTCTATGAAAATTTTGCAAATAGAGTTGAAGATGAAAATATAAAAAAATTATTTCTTGCTCTTGCACAGGAAGAGGCGAAACATAAGCTCAAAATAGAAATAATTTATGATGATTATATAGGTCCGGAGGGTTAAGATATCATAATTGATGAATGAGAGAATAGAAAAAGATTTTTTAGGGAAGTTAAAGGGTGGAAAAGGAGTTTATTGGGAAGTAAATACTCAAAGGGCATTAGAAAATTTCAGAATTTCCGGAATTAAATTTTCCTTTGAATTTATAAAGGTAATTGTTTTAATAAAAAAATATGCAACAGAAGTTAACAAGGAGCTTGGATTAATTGATGAATACCTTGAAGAATTGTCACTTTGGGGCTGCTATAGGTACAGAGATTAATTCTCATCCTGAATTTGAAAAAAGAGTAATTAAGAAAAATTTCTGAAAGAGAGGAATTAAGGCAAATAAGAAAAAATGTGAATAAAATATAATTTAAATTTTGGGGGTTTTATGAAATACGATGTAATTGTTATAGGTGCAGGACCGGGAGGTTATGTTGCGGGGATAAGGCTCGGACAGCTGGGTAAAAAAGTTTTGGTTGTTGAGAAAAAACATATAGGTGGAGTATGCTTAAATGTTGGGTGTATTCCAACAAAAGCATTAATACATTCAGCTCATTTAATTTCAAAAATAAATGAAGCAAGAAAGGAAATGGGGCTTGAAATAGAAGGCAATTTTTACTATAATATTGAGAAATTAAGAAATTGGAAAGATAAATGTGTAAAGAAACTTACAAAGGGTGTTGAATTTCTTTTTAAATCAAATAATGTTGATTTTATTAAAGGTGAAGCAAAAATTTTAGATGAAAGAAAAATTGAAGTAATAAAAGAAAATGGAGAAGTTGAAAAATATGAAACTGAAAATATAATAATAGCGACTGGTTCAATTCCTGCTTTTATCCCTGGTTTTGAACCCGATGGAAAATACATATGGACATCAGATGATGCTGTTTCACTTCCTTATGTTCCAAAAAAACTTTTAATTTTAGGAGCAGGTGCAATAGGTCTTGAATTTGCTTATATTTATAAAAATCTTGGAAGCGATGTAGAAATTTACGAACTTATGCCACAAATTTTACCTGGTGTAGATAAGGAAATGGCTTTTGAACTTGAAAAATGTTTAAAAAGATATGGTATTAAGATATATACAGAGGCAATTGCTAAGGAGATTATAAAGGAAGATGGAAAAATAAAAATGAAGGTGGAATTAAAAGGTGTTCAAAAAATAGTTGAAGGAGATGTTCTTTTACTTGCGGTTGGTAGAAAGCCAAATTCAAAAAATTTAAATCTTGAAAAAATTGGGATAGATGTTGATAATAGGGGATTTATAAAGGTTGATAAAAAGAGAAGAACAAATATAAAAAATATTTTTGCAATAGGTGATATTGCCGGAATGCCTTTACTTGCTCATAAAGCATCAAAAGAAGGTATTGTTGCTGCAGAAGTAATATCAGGTATAGAAATTGAATATAATCCCTTAGCAGTTCCTATTGTCACATATACAGTTCCAGAACTTTTAATAGTTGGTATTTCAGAAGAAGAAGCAAAAGAAAAAAATTTGAGTATTAAAGTAGGTAAATTCCCTTTTAGTGCTAATGGAAAAGCAATTACATCCGGTGAAATTTATGGCTTTGTTAAAATTATAGTAAATGAGAATGATGAAATTATAGGGTTGCACATATTGGGTCCGGAAGCATCTTCTATGGCTGGTGAGGCAAGTTTAGTAGTTGAAAAAAAAGTAAAAGCAGAAGAACTTGGCAAAGTTATTCATCCGCATCCAACATTGAGTGAGGCAATTATGGAGGCAGCAGAAAATGTTCACAAAAAAGCAATACATATTGTTAATAAGTAATAATAATTTAAAAACTTTTCCTTCTTTATAAAAAGGTTTAAATGTTAAAGGAGTTAAAAGAGATTTTAGGGAAAGGAATGAATATCAACAATAAAGTTTTAAAAATGAAAAAAGTTTCTGAAGGAAGATTTAAGGAGGAAGAAAATTTTGTTTTTTATATTGATGAAAAACCCATTTTTAATTGTAAGTTATTTTATGGAAGAAAACCCTATTACACAGAATGGGTTGAAATTTTCGGGATAAGAGATAAGAATTATTTTGGTTCTGAAGAAGAAAAAAATATAATTTTTGTTTTTTATAAATATCTTGAACCGGGTGCAAAAATATTTATAGAATATGAATATGATGAAAAAACTTCAAAGGATCTTGAAAGGGGTATTCCAGAGATTATTTCAAGAATGGGTTCTTTGCTTTTTAAAACCGGATTTATTTATATAAAGAATCTTTATTTTCCTGAAGGTTTTTTAGAGGGTGGAAGGAAATTAAAAGCAGAAAAGCCCTTAAGTGAAAAAGATTATTTTAAAGAAAAAGAAAAAATTTTAAAACAATTTGAATTAAAGTATGAAATTTAATAAAAGGAGGGAAAGATGGATTTGAGTAAATATAATCTCCACGATATAATTCTTGCTGCAATAAAAAGTGAAATAGAGGCAAGGGACATATATGCCAAAATTTCTGAAGAAGTGAAAAACCCCTTTTTAAAACCCAAATTGAAGTTTTTATCAGAAGAAGAAGAAAGACATAGAAAATTTTTTGAAAACTTCTTTAAAGAAAAATTTCCAAATAGGGAAATTATTATTCCTGAGAAAACACCTGTTCCTGTTCCTGAAATAAAAATGGAAGAGGGAGAAAAAACACCTATAAGTAAAATTTTTTGGCATGCAATGCAGGCAGAAAAGGCTGCTTATGATTTTTACATAAATATGGCAGAAATTTTTGATAAGGAACCTGAAACTAAAAATACAATTCTATACATTGCAACAATGGAAATGGGGCATTATAGACTTTTTGAGATAGAAAGAGAAAATGCTTTGAAATTTGAAGATGAAGAAATTCCTATGATACATTTAGGTCCTTAAGAAGAATCATGAGTGTAAAAGAAATTATTTTAAAAAGAAGAGCATATAGGTCAATAGAGCCATTTGAGGTAAATGAAAGTTTGATTAAAGAACTTGCAGAATGTGCTTCTCTTTCCCCTTCTTGTTTTAATAACCAACCTTGGAGATTTGTTTTTGTTTATGATAAAGAAGTTCTTGAAAAAATTTTTGAAACATTAACAAAGGGAAACTCTTGGGCAATGTCTTCTTCACTAATAATAGTTGTTTTTTCAAAAAAAGAATTTGATTGCGTGATAGGAAATAGAGAGTATTTCCTTTTTGATACTGGAATGGCTACTGCTTTTTTAATTTTAAGAGCAACAGAACTTGGGCTTGTTGCTCACCCAATAGCAGGTTATGATGAAGAAAAAGTGAAAAAAATTTTAGGTATCCCTGATAATGCTACTGTTATAACTTTGATTATAATAGGGAAAAAAAGTGAGCAATTAAGTCCTTATCTTTCTGAAAAACAAATAGAAATAGAAGATAAAAGACCTCCACGCTTAAAACTTGAGGATTTTTGCTATTTAAATAAAGTTAAATAAATTTACCTCTTTTTCCCCTTTTTGGGTGGATATTTCTTTTTATAATAATCATGATTATTCCATGGTTTATCATTATCTGTTTCTATTATAACATAATGAGAAGAAATTAGGTGTTTTGGTTTTTCTTTAACCTCAATCCAATTTCCTTCTTCAAAAATTATATATACTTTCCTTTCAGGATGATAATAGATTTCACAACAGGGATAATACCAGAATATATATTTTGCTCTATATCCATAAGCAGGTGCATGAGGTGGTGGACCTGGTTTATGAACCACAATACAACTTGATAAAATTAAGAAAAAGAGAATTAAATTTCTCATAATTTACCCCCTTTCAAGCTTAGACAAATATTTTATTCTTTTTAACATGTTTGGATGTGTTGATAAAAGTTCAAATAATTTATCGGCAAAGGAAAGTTTTATTTTTTTATTTCTTAAATAAATAAGCTCATCCTCTTCAATTTTTCCACTCAAATCCAAATCTATTTCCCTTAAATCCCTTATCTCCTTTAATGCTCTTGATGGATCATTTAAGAAAAATGCTTTAACACCTTCATAATTTCTGAGCTCTTCTCTACTTATTCTTGCATTCCCATAGACAAGTTTATATAAAGCAGAGGCAAGGTGGGAAGGACGGGAACCAAGTTTAACAGAACCTGTATCTGCGAAATATTCCCTTATCCTTGATGCATAAAGGACAAGTAAATTTGTTATAAAATACATGATAAAGGCAAAAAGACCAACTAAAACAAGTGGCAGGTTCCCCCTTTCCCTTTCATCCCTTCTTGCATACATTCCCATAAAAAGTAAATTTCTTGCTATAAGATAAAGTAAAAGTGGTAAAACAGAAAGAAATGTTATAAAAATTACATCTCTATTTTTAAGATGGGATATTTCATGCCCTAAAACTGCTTTAAGTTCATTTTTATCAAGTAATCTTAAAATTCCCCTTGTTACACATACTCTCCCATCTTTTAAACTTCTTCCAAAAGCAAAAGCATTTGGTATATTTATTTCGGCAATTCCAACTTTTGGCTTTGGAATATTTGCTCTTTTTGCAAGTTCTTCAACAATTTCATGCAAATACGGCTCTTCACTTTCACTTACATATCGGACATTCATTGTAAGTTCAACAATTTTTGGTCCTATAAGGTATTGAAGAAAGATAAAAAAGAGGGCAAGGAAAAGATAAAATATAAAGTTATGAATACCAATTAGGTATCCGATAACAGATACAACTGCATAAAGAATTCCAAAAAAAATGATAAGTAAAATTGTCATTTTAACCCTTAAACCAAACATAAAACCTCCTTTTTTTATTTTAAGTTTTATAAAATACAATATTTTTAAAAAAATTTCAACTTATTTTTCAACAAATTCAATTAAAACCCTATTTGTGGTATTTGGATGAAGAAATATAACTTTTTTACTTTTAACTCCTTTTCTTGGAGGAGTTGCTATTTTAAATCCTTCTTTTTCAATTTCTTTAACTGTTTCCTCAACATCATCTACCTCAAGAGCAATATGATGAATTCCATCTCCTCTTTTTTCAAGAAATTTTGAAACATTTTCTTCACCTTCAAGTGGCGATATTATTTCAATCATTATATTTTCAAGATGAAATATACCTATTTTTAGTTTTCCCTCTTCAAAAACTTTTATTTCAGGTTCTTTTTTAAAAATTTTTTTAAAAATTTCTATTCCTTTTTCAAAATCTTTTACTGCAATAGATATATGATTTACTTTCATTTTGATAAAAATTTTTTAAGTAAATTTATAGAAAATTCTGCCCCTTCAATTGCTTTCTTTGCATCTTTTTCCTTATACTCTTCAGAAGGAATGAAATCTAATTCTCCATAAAAAGCAAGTTCCCTTTCTTTCCTTAACCATTTAGAAATTTTTGAATATTTTTTAAATTCTTTCTTAAAATTTTTATATTTTTCTGCCAAATCCATAACTATATCTCCCACATCATGCCACTTTGGCGGATCAATTCCTGCGCATCTTAGTATTCCTTTTCCACAAAGTTCAACAATTTCCTGTGATTCTCTGACTACATCTGCATAACTTTTTTCCCTATATAAAAGTTTTATTGCCTTTAATCTTTTTTTACATCTTTCAAGATATTCTTTTGCGAGTAAATTTGTATTCATAATTCAACACCTTCTTTTATATTAACATTTTCCTTTATAACCCAGTAATAGCCACCTTTTTTATAAACTTTTTTTGCTCCATATTCTTTAATTTTGTTTTCAAGATTTTTCAAATAATTTTTAAAAAAGTTATTTTTGTCATAAATAATAAAAGCATCATAAATCATTTCAAGAAAGATTAAACTTCCCTTAAGAATTTCTTTTCTTGTTTTAATAATAGGTGATATTTCAGTAAATATATTTTTTTTTCTTAATTTTTTAATATCCTTTTCTAATTTTTTTTCAATATTTTCAATAAATTCAATTATTCTTCTTCTCCTTCCAGAAGGTAAATTTTCACAAATTATTAATAGGTCAATATCTGAATAAGGTGAAGTTTTCCCCTTTGCCACTGAACCAAATACTATAAAACTTACAAGATTTTTCTTATAATATTTTTTAACCTCTTTAAATATTTTTTCTATCAATTCTTTATATTCTCTTTTCACAATTTTATTATACTCAAAAACTTTGACCTTCTCCAAATGAACAAATCCCTTTTGATTTTAAATTTTTAAAGGCAATATCAAACCTTAAAATTGGAAAACCATAATTTCTTGTAAATTCAACTCTTAAACCAATTCCAAAATCAAAATAAATTTTTTTTCTTTCCTTAAATTTTGCAAAATCATAAAAAATTACAAAACCAGGAGCAAAAAATTTGAAGATTTCAAAACCAAAAAATCTTATTTCTGATTGATTTAAAATATATTCTTCTGTATGAAAATAATAGGCAGGATAACCTCTTAATCCATTTATACCGCCGACATATGTCTTTTCAAATGGTCTTGAAAATAAAAATAAATTTCCAAATGTTATTCTCTCAATTAAAGGATAAAAAATTAAAAGGGAAAAATTATAATTTTTATAATAGTAATTTTGATAATATCCTGAAAAATTAAACAATATATTTAAAAAATTTAAACCGGTATAGAAACTTATTTCATTTCCATTTTTTTTAAAATCTGTTTTTGCCTTTATTTTTATCTTCCATCCAATAAAAATGTCTTCAATTTCACCAAATTTGCTTATAAATTTTTTCTTTACATATCTTTCATTTCCCAATAAATACACAGCATTTAAAGAGAAAAATTTTCTATAAATATCCTTTACTCCCTCAAATTCAATTCCATAGGCATTCCAATTTTTATTATTAAAATTTTTTAAAAATCCAGTTAAAAATTTCTCATATAAAAATCTTGAACTATCAACTTTTTCTCCATCTTCATAAATATATCTAAATTTTTTAATTTTTTGATAATTTAAATAGGGAAAATTTTTTAAAAATAAAAAATTTGGTCTTTTAAGGGAAAAATCAATTGCTTTGTAATTTTTACCAAAATTGTTGGAAAAATAAATGTCAAATATGGAATTTAAAAAAGATGGTTCAAAATAAAAAAAATTTAAATAATCTCTTTCATAATCTTTAATATAAAAAATTCCTGCATCTATCATTTTCCCTAAAAGATTATGTTCTTCAATTCCAAATGTAAATTTTGTCCTTCCACCTCCTCCTTGTAAAGAAGTAAAAATACTTGATGTAAAAAGATCCTTTAAATTTATGTAAATTGTATCGCTATCCTTTGAACTCTTTATTTCTACATATTTAAATATTCCTAATTCCCTCAATCTTCTTTCACTTTCTTTTAATAAAAAAGTATCTTTATTGTATTCATTGAAAAATATAATTTTTTTTACTTTACTTTCCTTTGTTTTTATATGAAGTAAATTAAAAATGTTATAGGGAAATTTTCCATTTTCAAAAACATTTTCCACATTTATTTTAATATAACTTATCATCAAAAAAATTAAAAAAAATTTCATTTCTTCAAAATATAAATTTCTATTTTTTCATCATTAAAATTTAAAATTTTTATTTTTTCAACTTTTTTAAATTCTTCAAAAATTTTTTTATTCATTTTTCCAACAAATATAAATTCCTCATTTAAGTTAAAAAATTTGTTTTTCCATAAGGAAAATTGATTTTCCCTTGAAGATATGTTTAAGGAGGGAACAAATGGTCTATCAGGTAAATAAAAGGATAATGTGCTTGCAATTTGATAAGTATTTGCCGCAACATTTTTTATATTTTTTTCTTTTCTTATTTTATCAATTTCTAAAGCAAATTCCTTTTTCCCTTTAATTCTTAAAACCGGATCCTTTTTAATTTTTATAATTGGATGAATTGTATGAATATGTAAAAAAATATTTATTATAAAACTTATTGTAAAAAAAATCCAGAAAATTCTTTCTCTTTTTAAATAAATTGCTGAAAGAATAATCATAAAAATATAACTTATACATGGCCAATTTGCTTCTGGACGAAATCTTAAAGAAGTTAAAAAGAAAAAAATAAATGGTAAAAATGCTGAGATTGTTAAAAAATTCAATTTTTCTTTAAAAAGTCCTTTAAAAGAATAGTAAAAAATTAAAAGAGATAAAGGGAAAGAAAGGACAAGAATTGAATCCCTTAAATAATTTAATGTATTTAATAAATTTAATTTTTTTGAAGGTAATCCATGGGATAATTGAAATTTAAAGGAAATAAAATCGTTTTTAAAATTCCAAATCAAAACAGGTGAGAAAATAAATAAGGAAATTAAAAAAAATAAAATTCCTTCCTTTTTAAATAATATTTTCTCTTTATAAAAAAAATAAATAAATGAAGGCAATATCAGAATTGCCGTATATTTTGATAAGAGTGAAAGTCCAAAAGAAAGAGCACAAAGATAAATAAAATTTTTATTCTCTTTATATTTTAGCAAAAAATAATAGGAAAGAATTGAAAAAAATATAATGGGGGTATCAGGAGTAATTACGAAAATTCCAACTGAAAAAATTATTGAGGGGAGGATTAAAAGGATTATATTAAAGGAAGTTTCATAATCCTTTAATTTTTTCCCAATCATTATTAAAAAAATTCCTATTAAAAAACTTAAAAGTATTGAAGAAAATCTTACTCCAAATTCATTTTCACCAAATATTCTTGTTGAAATATATATAAGATATGCAACAAGAGGAGGATGATCATAATAGGAAATATCTAAATTTTTTGACCATAAAAAATAATAACATTCATCAGGAGATAAATCAGTATTTAATATAATTGGAATTTTTAATAAAATTATAAATAAAAGAAGAAAAATTGATTTTTTCATTCACTTCTTAACCACCTTATCCCTTTTTTCTTTTGATAACCTATCTGAACATAATATTCCCTTTTCTCGTCATCCTTTAAAGTTATATATATTTTTGCAAAATTGTCATCCTCATTTAAAATTGTGTCTTTTGTAAACCATAAAAAGTATGTTTTGCCTAAGTTAATTTTAACCACATCATCATAATCATTTAAAAAGGCAGTATCACATTTAGAAATAATTGAATCTGAAAAATTTATTGAAATCTTATTATTTTTTTCATTCCATGGTGCATACCATCCCTTTGGTCCATATAAATATAAAGTATCATTTATTTCTTCAAAGACAAAATCACATTTTTTAATAAATGTGTCTCGTGTATTAACTCTTTTTATATATCCAAGAGAATCAAAATAAAAACCAGAAGGTTTTGTTGAATCTGCAAGAGAATTTGGATAAAATATAAATGTATCAACTTTAACTTTATAATTAATTGTATATGGTCTTGATTCAGCATCTTCCCTATATAAAGTTATTTCAACTTTTAATCTTGGCTTAGAAAGCAAAAAGGAGTCCACATCTGGAGGCAATGTAAAATTGGGTTCTTTATTTCCATCAAAATAAATATTATATCCATCTATATCTTTAAATTTTTTCCATTTTAAAAGTATTTTTGTCCCTTTTGAAAGTATTTTTTCTTCTACATTCGAAATTTCTGGTAAAGGTTTTAATCCCTTACAGGAGAAAAAGAAAACAATAAATAATAAAAAAATTTTAATCTTCATTTTAAAAATTATAAGGATTTTCAAATTTAAATATCAATTTCTAAAAATTTATTTTTAATATTTTTAAATTTTTCTTAAAATAAATTCCACTTTTTAAATTCTTATAAGAAATTTCTCTTCCATTTATATCAAAAACTTTTTTATCTTTTAAATCTGGGTTTATGGTTTTAAATCTCTTTTTTGTATAATGAAATTTCCTTTCAGAAATGGATGTTAAGACCATTCTTGCAAACCATGAATCATCACTTGAATTATCAGGTGAAGGATGGCAAAAGGCGCAAGCAACAATTCCATTTTTAACATCGATTGCAATATAGTCACCAATAAATGTTTGCCAAATAGGTGGTTTTGTATAATCATTCACTCTTATACTTTGTGAAAAACTTGCCCCATAATTTTCTGAATATGAATAATAAACATCAAGATTATATCCGCCTGTCCTTGTATCATACCATATTACATGAATCTTACCAGATTCATCAATTGATACCCATGGGAAAAATTGATGTCCTTGTGTAACATCATTTATCCTTATAGGTGTTGTAAAAGAATTTCCACCATCTTGTGATCTTGTAAAGTAAATATCCCAGTTTGTTCTTCCTGGATCCGTTGATTGGAAAACAATATAAATATATCCTGTATTCATATCAATATCCATTGAAGGGATTGAATAGCATCTCCATGGTAAAAGATTTTGGTTATCATAAAGGTCAGCGACATGAACTTTTGGTAAAAATGTATTTCCACCATCAATAGATTTTCTTATCCATATACCTTGATCATAATTGGGATTTTGAGGGTAATCAAGTGCCCACATAACATAAATTTCACCACCAGGCCCTTTTTTTGGCATTGAACCATTCCCGGAAGTATTTATTAAAACTGGTTGTGAAAAACTTATTCCACCATTTGTTGATTTTCTAAAATAAACATCAAAACCTGGTCCACCTGCATAACTTAAAAGAATTGTATCATTATAAGCACTTATCCATGGTTTATCATCAAAATATGGATCATTAGTTATATTTAAAGAATATGTCCAGTTAATTCCTCCATTAGGTGATATTAAAAGACCTATATCTC
>Ga0185307_1000811_pt1 | contig 18512 bp, 20 predicted proteins | sample LHCtaG_FD_128010 | JGI IMG/M metagenome (GOLD analysis project Ga0185307, IMG submission 128010) | Hot spring microbial communities from Little Hot Creek, USA to study Microbial Dark Matter (Phase II) - LHC4sed_matched (SPADES... | ecosystem: Environmental > Aquatic > Thermal springs > Hot... | reverse complement strand
CTCCTCCAACCACTACTTTATCTATTTCCAACCCTTCAATCTTTTCACATCTTTTTGTTTTAAATATAAAGAAAGATGGAACATCGTAGCATATTTCTTGTTCTTTTTCTATCAAAATATTTTTTTCCTTAAAAACAAAAACTGTAATGTTGTATTGGCCCCTACTAAGATTTACTTTTTTTTGTTCAGGATATATTATTCCTTGTTTTGTTACACCTTCAAACAAAACTATAGCTGACTCTTCTGGATAAATATCTATATAAATTTCTTTTTCGTAAATTTTTTCTAAATACAAATTTAAAATAAAATCTTCGTTTGTGTTTACAAAAACACTTCCTACATAACCCCTACAATATATTTCAGCATTTAAGCATTCTGGAACCTTTACTTCTATATAGCCATCTTTACTTTTTCCTAAAAAGCACTCAGCATCCAAACATTTCAAATACAAATCACAATCAACTTTTTCGTTATCAGCATAAGTATATATTTTTCCTTTTGTAATTTTTGTTTCGCATATTCCTTTTGGCTTTATAGTCTCATTCTCCCCTATTATTTCCTTTATTCCATTTCTTTCTACTATAACTGCCATAGGAAACTTCAAAGCTTCATCGTTTTGGCTTAAAACAAATATTACAGGATATTTAACATCATACACAAAGTGATAAGGAACATAACAAAAAACGTTTACAGGAAAGTTTCCTATCGGTTCGACAAAATCTTCTCCATATATTTTTACATCAGTAAAATCTTTAAGATAAATCACGTTAACGTTAACATTATTGTCTATATCAACATCCTGTAAATAATACTTTGTGTATTCATCTGGGGAAAAATAGTTTCCCTTAAACTTTATTCTTTCCAAATTAACTTCCAGGCCATCTTTTATATTTTTTTCAATTTCGTTTTTGTTAAAAACCAAAGGCAAACATTGCATTTCAAAACCAGTCGTTGGAGCATACAAACTTATAACATCTATCGTATAATTTTCTAGAAATCTTTTTTTCTTTTCGTGCTCATAAATTCTTAAAGCATTTTCGTAAAGGTTTCCAAAATTACTATTTATAAAAGTATTTAATTTTTCTATGCTATATACAACCCTTTCCTTTTTTATTCTTAAATCCAAATCTACTTCTAATTCTATTTTGTTTTTTCTTATCCTTACATCAACATCCTTTATTTTTTTTACATAACTTAAATTATAACTTTCTATAACTTTATCACAAACAAACATATTTTCTTTTATAAATCTTTCAAACTGTTTTTCTGCTTCCTCTTTACTCAATACTTGTTCCCAATAATTTCCATCGTAATAAAGCCAATAAGGAATTTTTTCCCCCATAAACTCTACGTTATTAGAAAAATATATACTATATTTTTCTTCTGGCAAATATATATAGCCTCCTCTTTGCAAAGCCAAATCTTTTGCTTTTTTCAACAAATCTTGCAAACACAAATTAATTCCTTCTTCTATTTTTTGTATTTCTGCTTTGGGCTTGGGTTTTGGTTTAAACAAAAAATAGGCAGATATCGCAAGAGCCAAAATTATTATAGCTATAATGATATAAATTGCCAACTGACCTCTTTTTTTCATTAGAATTTATGATTAACAAATTTAAATTTTTTTCTAAATTTTTAAAACTTCACTTTTAAACTTTACACTTTTTAATCTCATTCCTAACTCCTTATAATTTTACTTTATTTTTTATTTTTTACTTTTTAAAACTTCATTTAAACTTATCTCCCTTTTACTTTATTTTTATTTAACTTTTAACTTTCTTATTTTAATTTTACTTTTTCATTTTTTATTTTTAACTTCACTTCTTATTTTTTTTCACTTCTTATTTTTTAACAGCCTTAACATCAACCTTAGGCTTATACTTATTTAAGGAAAATCTAGCCCTAAACTTTTAATATTAACTTAAAACTTTAGAAATTTTTTAAACCAAATTGACCAAATTGAAAAACTGAAAACCAAAAAACTTTTTAAAAAAATTTAAAAATTAAAAAATATTGCTATTTTATGAAAAAAAGAGGTCTGAGCCCTGTTGTGGCTACTGTTGGTTTAATAGCCATTACAATAGCCCTATTTATTATACTTTTTTTATGGAGTAGAAGTTTTATGAAAGAAAAAGTTTTAAAGTTTGATTCTCCAGTAGAAGATATGTGTGAAGATGTTAGTTGGAATGTTAATTTGAATAGTAATGGAGAGATATCTATAAGTAATAGAGGAAACGTAAACATTTGGAAGATAATGGTTGTAGAATATCCTCCTGGAAGAAAGATTGTTAATTTTTATTATGCAAGCAATATCCCAGACACATCTTTATCTGGAGGATCTGCAGCGAATTTTTCCATAACTCTTAATCCATCAACAAAAAAAGTAGAAGTATATCCTGTTTTGTTGGGAAAAGGAGAAAAATCAAAAAAAGTTTATGAATATGTTTGTAAAAATATATTTGAAAAATTTGAATTTTAAAAAATAAAATGAAAAGTAAAGGTATATCTACTCTTGTTGCGACTGTTTTGTTAGTTTTGATAACAATAGCCGCAATAGGTTTGATATGGGGTGCTATTTTACCTTTAATACAAAAGGGTTTGGGTCAGAGCAAGGCTTGTGGATTAACAACGACATTGAAAATAAACAAAGAAGAAGGATATACATGTTACAATAGCAGCGATAAAAGCTTGATGATAATGATAGAAAAACCGCACAACGCAGAGTTTAACCTTGTAGGCATAAACGTGCAAGTTAGTGGAGAAGGGAGAAAGAAAGTATATATAATAAGACCAGATAAAGTTACTGATATTTTTATGTTGAATAGCACTGGTCAATGGACCCCAAACCTTTTATTACCACAAACACCAGGAGAAGCTTTTACTTATAAAATAGATACAGGCTTTAATGTAACTCAAGTAGGTGTTGCACCAATCGTGCTTTATGGAAAAGCAGAATATATATGCGATATGGTTACAGAAGAAATAGAACCATGTTCAGCTTAGCGAGAAGTGGTGGAGGTGGAGTAACACCATAATTATCTAATTTAGAAAAAACTTAAAAGAATGAAAAAAGGAGATGTTTGGATTTCTGTAGTTTTGTATACTGCGATAATGCTAGGAATAATTTCTATGTTATTAATTGCTATAAACCCAAAAATCGAGGAATATAGGGATAGGGTAACGATAAATTATATGATTCAAGCTTTAAGTTCTCTAGATTCTGTAATCCAAGAAGTTAACGAAGTTGCTGGAAACAAAAGGAGTTTTGAAATTAAAATAAGCAAAGGAAAAATTTCTGTGTTGCCAGAAGAGGAAATAATAAAATATTCTATAAATACAAATTTTGAATTTTCACAACCAGATCAAACCATAACCATCGATAAAGTAAGATTGATTACTAAAAAAGAAAAAGGAGTAATTTTGGTTGAATTGTGGTTGAACTATTCCAACACAATAATAAACATAACAACTTCCTCAAACTCTGAAGGATATAACTTAACTATAACTCCAAGCCCAAAACCATACAAAATATGGATCGAAAACTTAGGACCTTCGGCAGAAGAAAGCCCAAACAATACAATCTTTCTTTCTATTACTCCTTAATTAATCCTTAATATTCCTTCTTCCCTTGTACACAAAAAAACTTTTTATATTTTATTTTTTTCCTTTCTTCCAACGAAATATCTATCTTAACTTTCCGAATTATTTTTTTATAAACTTTTTTGATGATCTTCACTTAATTCACCTTTTCTTCCTCACCAAACTTATTTTTATTTTTTAATTCTTTTATTTATGTTAAAACTTTTGTTAATGACTTCTTACTTAACTCATCTCTCTTCCCCAACCAAAATTATTTTTTATCAACCTTTACTTCTAAATTATTTTTTAAAACTTTTTTCAACTTTTTACTAATTTAACCCTTTCTTCTTCCACTCAAAAATTATTTTTTATCCACGTTTAATTTCCAAATATTTTTTAAAATTTTTTTAACAACTTTTTACTTAACTTCTCAGCCAACTTCCTTACTTTTTTAACTTTTTACTTTTTACATTTTTCTAATTTCTTCTCCATAAAATATAAAAATATTCTTTTTTCTTTTTTTATTAATAAAAAGAGGTAAAAATGGAATTACCAGAACCACCAAAATATAGAGAAGTTCCAAAATTTTTACCTTTTCCATTCATAAGTTTAAATCCCCCAATTCCAGAATTAAAGCCAATAGAGGACAAGAAAAAAATAAACGTTAGGTATCCTTTAATTCTACCTTTTGCTTCTGCTCATATATATTGGAATCCAAACCTAGGAGAAGTTGTTTATGATGTTGAGGAACCAATTCTTAATGAATATGAGAAAAATCTTTTAGAAATAACAAAAAAAGGATTGCAAGAGATTATAAACATTGGCTATCTAGAAGAAAAAACTCAGGAAGAAATTTTAGAATATATAGATAAGTTAATAAAAATCATAGATAAAGAATTAAGCCTTAACATTCCTTCAACTTCTTATCCAAAAATATTTTATTATGTTTATAGAGATTTTATAGGTTTTAACGAAATAGAGCCATTGTTAAGGGATTATTTTATTGAAGATATAGAGTGTAATGGAATAAAGGATCCTGTTTATGTTGTACATAGAATATATAAAAACCTAAGGACGAATATTGTATATAACGATATGAATTATCTTGCCAGTTTTGTTGAGAAACTTGCACAAAGATGTGGAAAATACATAAGCTATGCAAATCCTTTACTAGATGGTACTTTGCCAGATGGTTCTAGAGTTAATGCAACTTACACAACAGAAATAACAAGTAAGGGCCCAACGTTTACTATAAGAAAATTTACAAAAATTCCATGGACACCAACTCAATTAATAGGCTTCAAAACAATAAGCCCTGAAATGATGGCATACTTCTGGATTGCAGTTCAATATAAAATGAATATTTTGATTACTGGAGGAACAGGAAGCGGAAAGACAACTTTGCTAAACGCTTTAGCATTTTTTATTCCTCCCGAGGCAAGGGTTATAAGCATAGAGGATACTAGAGAACTAAATTTACCAAGAGAAAACTGGTTGCCTAGCGTAGCAAGAACAGGAGTTGGTGGTATTGGAGAAATTGATTTGTTTACTTTATTAAAGGAATCTTTTAGACAAAGGCCAGACTATGTTATTGTGGGAGAAGTTAGAGGAAAGGAGGCATACGTTTTATTTCAGGGTATGGCAAGCGGACATCCTTCTATAAGTACAATCCATGCAGATTCCGTTGAGGCAGTGATTAGGAGATTACAAACCCCTCCAATAAATTTGAGCCCAACTTTACTGAATATGTTAGATATAGTTGCAATAATGCAACATGCTTTAGTAAAGGGAACAGAAACAAGAAAACTTGGAAAAGTTGTTGAAATAATAAGGATAAACGAAGATGGAACGGCCCTAACTAACACACCTTTTCTTTGGGATCCTTCAGAAGATAAATTTTACTATAAAACCGAAATAAAAATTTTTGATAAAATTAAAGAGAGGTATGGTATATCCAGAGAGGAGATGTTGAAAGAATTTTCTATTAGAACAAGATTGCTCTATAATTTATATTTAAAAAACGTTTTCGATTTTTACGAAATTCAAAGAATAATAAATCTTTATTATAAAAATAAAGAAGAGGTTTTGAAAAAATTTTTATGATGGTAGTTAGAGAAGAGGATATAAAGATAATGAAAAAAAGTTTGAAAAAAAAGGAGAAAAAAATAAAGAGAGAAGAAAAAAAGACAAACTTTTTTGTTTCTTTATCAAACTATTTTTTTAAAAACCTTTCTTTAAAGCTATCTTCAAAAAATTTTTTCAAAAAATACGGGGAAGATTTAAGAAAGGCAAACATTTCTCTGCTTTTACCAAGCTATATAAGCCTTGTTCTTTTTTTAACTATCCTTGCTTTTGTTTTTTCTCTTTTTTTTTCTATTCTCTTTTGGCTTTTTAATCCAACCCTTTTTTCTTTTCTAAGAAATTTTCTTTTTTGCTTAATTTTCACATCTTTGGTTTTTTTATTTTTCTTTCTTTATCCAAAAATAGAAATAAAGAGTATAGAAAGAAAAATCGATGCCGAATTGCCGTTTGCAGCTTTGTATATGGCAAGCATTGCATCTTCAGGAGTACAACCAGTTAAAATTCTTAACTTATTAGTTGAATCTAATGAGTACAGAGAAATTTCAAAACAAGTAAAAAAAATAACCAACAAAATAAATTTTTTAGGTATGGATCTTGTTTCTGCAATAAAAGACTCTATAAGAAATATAGCAAACAGCAATCTCAGAGCAATGCTTAACGGTTTAGCAACAACCATCGTTACTGGAGGAGATATAAAAGATTATTTAGAGGAAGAAGCAAGAAAATTTCTTTTAGAATATAAATCTTCAAGAGAAAAATTCGCAACTTCTGTAGATGTTTACGCAGATATATATACAGGATTATTAATTACTGCACCGATGATGTTTGTCATTATTTTAACTTTATCCGGAATGTTTCAACAACAAATCGGTAGCATTCCTATTTCTAACATGGCAATATTTGGAATTTTTATTTTAATAATTTTAAACATTCTTTTTTTGATATACTTAAATATAGTTACACCGCCTTCATAAAATGAAATTAAAAAGATATCACTACATAACATTCTTATTTTGCGTACTCCTTATTATTGCAAATTTTATTCTTTTTTTTAACACAAGATTTTTTTTCTTTTTATTTGGCATAATCATTTTGATAGGTGTTTTTCCTTTTTTTGTGGATTTAATTTTCACAACAGAAAAGGAAAGAGAAAAAGAGGAAATGTTTTTTGAATTTTTGAACGATTTGAAAGAATCTGTGAGTATAGGAATCCCTATCTCAAGATCCATCGTAAACATATCAAAAAGAGATTATGGTGCTTTAACCCATCATGTTAGAAAGCTCGCAAACCAAATAACAATAGGGATTCCTTTAAGCCAGGCTTTCGATGTTTTTAAAGAAGAGGTTAACAATAAGATTATAAGCAGGTCTGTTGAGCTTATGATACAGGCAGAAAAGGCTGGTGGAAACATAGAAAGCATAATAGAAGCATGTTTAAGAAACGTTAGCGAAATAAGAGAAGTAAACAAAAAAAGACAGGTTGCAGTACATGGAATGATTATTCAAGGATATATTATTTTTTTGATCTTTCTTGTTATAATGCTAGTAATACAGCTTAAGCTAATACCAATGCTCGCAAGCATTCCGACGAGTGAAGGATATGGTTTGAGTTTACAAAACATTAATTCAATAAATAATATTATCTTTATTCTTGTCATGGTTCAAGGATTTTTTTCTGGGATTATAATAGGGAAGCTTGGAGAAGGGAAAATTTTAAGAGGTTTAAAACACTCTTTTATCTTAATGACAATATCTTTTATCTTGTTACAAATCTCAAACCTTTTAAAATGAAAAAGGGAATAACCCATGTTGAAATAATCGTTGCCTTTTCAATTTTTATTTTAGGATTTTCTACAATTCTTTATTTTTTTATTCCTTTTTTTAATCCAACCTATTATTCTTCTCTAAATACTCTTGAAAAAAATTTTGAAAAAAAATTCTCTATAGAAACATCTCTGATAAAGTTTGTTGTGAACGAAACTGGAAGCATAACATTTATAAAACATCCAAACATGAGCGAAACAAATTCCCTAATCTTCAATAAAGATTTTGAACCAATAGATTTTTCTATACAAGATAACAATATTACTGCTAACGTCAACGAAAACGAGCTTTTTCTTTTGATTTCGAATGAAGAAATAAACAATAGAAGTCAATTGACAATAGAAAACCCTAAACCTTCCAACGTTTATTACAGTTTTCCAATAAAAGAAATTTTCATAAACGTTAGTAAATTTGAACAAGATTATAATTATGAAGATTTGAAAAGAGAAATGGGGATTGTTTCGAATTTTAACATAACTTTAATTGATGAAAGCAATTTTTATAGCATTGGAAAACCTATACCAAAAATAAACGTTTTTGCTAAAGAAAAGTTGTATAAAATCATAAAAGATAAAAAAATTAAATACGTTAAGGTTAGGTTTTATGTTTGGTAAAATGAAAAAAGGGAGAGGATGGATTAGAATTTTAGAATCTTTTATTTCTTTACTAATCATCTTATTTGGGCTTTTGTTTTTTGTTTCCCATCAATCATCCACTACAGCCAAAGAGGAAAAAATAAGAGAAATAATGAAAACAATTTTAGAAGATTTAGAAAAAAATTATACGTTAAGAGAAGAAATAAAAAATAACAAAACCGACTTGATAAATGAAAGTATAAGAAATTTTTTATCAAAATATTCATACGATTTTTCTTTTTGTATAACTGATCCAACAACAAATTGCCAAAATCCTGGTGAACAAAAACAAATCTATTCTGATTCTATTTTAATATCTTATGAGGAACAAGGGAGCATAAAGTCAAGGAAGTTTGTTTTGTTCTTATGGGAAAAATAGATAAAATTTTGAATGAAGTTTTAAAGGAAATAAGTTTGGATAAAAAGGTTTATGATGTAATTGAGAAAATAAAGCTACAATTGGAAAAATTTTTTCCTTACGAAGTTTTCCTTGGAGGGAGTATAGCAAAAAACACAGCGATAAAAGAGAAAGTTATAGATGTTGATTTCTTTTTTATTTATCCGAATGAAAAAGAGATGGGAAAAACAAAAAAATATTTGGAAAGGATTAAACATTTGGATGTTGATGGTAAAAAAATTAAATTTAATTTTTCTGTTATTCACGGGTCTAGGGATTATTTTGTTTTTCCTTTTAAACTCAAAAATCATTTAATCAAAATTGAGATCATTCCTACAATCAAAATAAAAGATCCAAAAAAAGCAAAAAACATTATCGATTTATCTATTTTTCATGTAAAATATATCAATAAAAAAATGGATGAAAGGCAAAAGAACGATGTAAAAATTTTAAAGGCATTTTTAAAGGCTTCAAATCTTTATGGTGCAGAAAGTTATGTTAGGGGTTTTAGCGGATATGCTGCAGAATTGCTTATTTTGTATTATAAAAATTTTTTTAATTTAATAAAAGAAGCTTCAAGATGGAAAGATTTTGTTTATATAGATATAGAGAAGCATTATAAAAATAAAGAAGAAGCCATAAAAAGCATAAACCCATCAAAGCTAAGCAGGGTTTTGCTTATAGATCCAACTATGAAAGAAAGAAATGTTTTGGCAGCTTTAAGCGACGAAAACTATTTTAAATTTATCAATCTATGCAAAAAGTTTTTAAAAAATCCAAACAAAAAATTTTTCTCTAAAGAGATAGATATTGAAAAATTAAAAAAATTAGCAAAATCAAAAAAAGCAAAGTTTGTTATTCTTAACTTATACTCTAAAGCAAAGTTTGATATAGCAGGAGCAAAATGCTTAAAATTTTTTAAAGAATTTTTAAGGGAGCTTGATGGATATAAAATATTTTTTAAAAATTTTTATTTTGATGAAAACTTAAATGTAGCAAGGATATATATTATATTAAAAAAAGATAAAAAAATTGTTTTTGGGCCACCAATAGAAAAGGAGGAGAATGCAAAGATGTTTAAACAAAAACACAAGAGGGTTTTTTTAAAAAAAGGAAGGCTTTTTGCTATAGAAAATCCTAAGCCCATCGAAAAAATCCTAGAAAAAATGAAAAAAAATAAGGAAAATTACAAGATAAACAAAATTTTGTTTAAAATTTTTTAATTTATTTTTCTCTTCTATCTTTTTTATTTTTCAAAAAATTTTAATTTAAGCTAATTTCAGTTAAAACAAATTTTAAACTTTTATAAAATAAACAAAATTTTGTTTAAAAATTTTTAATTTATTTTTTTCTCTATTTTTTCTTTTATTTTTCAAAAAATTTTATAAAAATTTTAATTTAAGCGAGTTTCAATCTAAAACAAAATCTTAAACTTTTCCTAATTACTTTAAATATCTCTCATAATATTCCTCTTCTATTCCAGCCCTCTTTATCTTTTCCTCTTCTTCCATTATTCTTATTTTATCTGCAATTATATCTAGTAAGGTTGGTGCAATTTTTATAATATCTTTCCACGTTATAAAACCAATAACCTTTTTTCCTTCAACAACTGGCAACCTTCTCAAATTCTTTTTTTTCATCTTTATTAAAGCCTCATATATGTCTTTGTTTGGAGAAATTGTTATTACTCTTTTTGTCATTATCTCTTTTACTTTAACCCCTCTCAAATCACCTCTTTTGGCTAAGGAATTAAGTATGTCTCTTTCCGTAATTATTCCAGCAATTTGTTGATCTTTTTTAACTACCAAACTCCCAACCCTATTTTTTACCATTTTTTTTACAGCATCCAATACTTTTGTATCTGGTTCGCAATAAAAAAACCCTCTCGTCATTATGTCTCCCACCTTTATTCCAGTTTTCATAAAAAATCTATTTTTTGTTTTTTATAAATTTAGTTTACCACTAGTTAGTTTTATTTATAAATTAAAACCAAAAATTTTTAAATTGTAAAACAAAAATTTATTAATGAAAGAAGAAATCTTCTTCAGAAGAAAACCAACTTTAATATTACTCACTCTCTATTTAGATGAAACTGCAAAATACGGAAGCAAACTTTCAAAAAAGACTGATTGTACTTATAGCCATACTGTAAAAATATTGAAGGCATTCGAAAAGCTTAAGCTTATAGAGTTTGAGAAAAAAGGAAGAAAAAAGATGATAAAATTAACAAACAAGGGAAAAGAAATTGCAGAATACATAAAGAAAGTTAAGGATTTGTTAAAAGTTTAAAGTTAAAAGTTTAAACTCTGCCTTTATTTTCACCTAAGCTTATACCACTTGCTATTATGTGTGCTATTCTTAGTGGTTCTGGCATGTTTCCATGTTTTATGGTTAATTTTAAAATTTCTCTTGCTTTTTCCTCCTCTATTCCATAAAATTGAAAATATATTTTTGAGTTGTTTATTTTAAATTCCTTAGGAATTCCTGCTTTCTCTATTAACTCGATCCTGTCTTTTTTTCCTATTTTCTCTAATATTCTTTTTATCAATTCTATTCTAGGATTTTTTCTCGATACGATGATTATTGGCAAATTTGTCTCCTTACTCACTTTTTCTATATCTATAACGTTGAACCCTGCCAAAGCAATTCCGTTTACCATTATCAAGCTTAGTTGCCCTTTATGTTTACTTTTGTTTATGTTTTTTATTATTTTTTCTGTTGAATCATTTCCATCAACCTCAACCTTAAAACTTATCAACCCATCAAGAAACTCAGCCCCTCTACAAACAGCTCCAACAACAAGACACTCCTTTTCTTTAAATTTTTCAAAATACCCATCATCGATTCCAATTATTCTAATTTCCTTTTTTATTCCTCTTTTCATTGAAAAATAAAATTTAAAAATTTAAAATTATTTTTATGGTTGAAGACGGCCATAGGCTAGGGGAAACGCCTGGTCCCATTCCGAACCCAGAAGCTAAGCCCTAGCCGTTGTAGACTGTACTGCCGAAAGGCGGGAACTCTACAAGCCGTCTTCTCTTAACTTTTTATATTTATTTCTTTTATCTTTTCCTCCAGTTTAGATTTTTCAAAAGGCGAAATCCTAAACAACTCAAAAAATATCGGAGATACTTCAGCAGGCAATTTTTGCCCAGGATATAATATATATTTGTTTTTTGAATCTTTTACACTAATTTCTATACCACAAAAATCTCTTAAAATTTCTTTCTTTCTTATTTTATTTTTTATATACTTTCCCAAATAATAAACATCTCCTCCCTTTCTTTCAAACAAATATCCTATTTCTTCTTGCTCTTTTATCAAGAGATAGGATCCCTCCTTATAATTTTTAAACAAATTCTTAAACTTTCTGTATGATACCATTTAATAAAATAAAAGACACTAAAAATATATAAACTTTTTTTACTACTTGTTTGAAGAAAAAGCCCCTGTAGCTTAGTGGTAAAGCACCGCTCTCATAAGGCGGGGATCGTGGGTTCGAATCCCACCAGGGGCATTCAAAATAAAAATCCTAAAAAAATCCTAAAAAATGAAAACAAACGTAGCAATAATTTTTAGTTTAATTTTTCTTTTTATCCTATTTCTTCTTTCAAAATTTCTAGAACCAAAGTTGATAAGCATAGAAGAAACTAAGAAAAAAAGTTATGGTGAGTGGGTTAAGATAAGAGGATATGTAAAGTTAAAAAAAACATACAACTTTACTTTGGTTAAAGTTTGTGATAATACAGATTGTATTTTTGCTTTTTCTAAAACTCCAATTACCAATTTTAATTTGGACGATTATGTTGAGATAATAGGAAAAATAAACAAATACAAGGAAAAATTAATATCGATAGAGGAAGTAAGAATTTTAAAATTAAAAAATGGATAGCTTTTTGGTTTTTCTTTCAATCTTTTCTGGAATAATTGCTGGAACAATAACAGGAATTTTGCCAGGGATCCATATTAATCTTGTTGCTTCTTTTTTATTAGCTTTACAATTTGGTGATCCAATTCTTATCAGTTGTTTTATAGCTTCAATGGCAATTACTCATACTTTTCTTGATTTTATTCCAAGCGTATTTCTTGGGGCTCCAGAAGATGATAGCAATGCTTTAAGCGTTTTACCTGGCCATAGATTGTTGATGAAAGGATATGGATATGGGGCAATAAAGCTTACTCTTTTTGGATCTTTTTTTGGTTTGGTTTTGGCTTTGCTAATAACCCCTTTTTACATCCTTTTTCTAAAATTTTGTTTCCCTATCATTAAATATTCTGTTCCCTTTATAATTTTATCAATTTCTTTGTTCATGATTGTAAAAGAAAAGAAAAAGATTATAGCATTTCTTGTTTTTGTTTTATCAGGAATTTTTGGTTTACTAACTTTTCAAATAAAACCCTTATCAAATCCTCTTTTACCATTATTTACAAGCCTTTTCGGTTTACCCCTTTTGTATTTAAGTATAAAAAATAAAACAAGAATAAGAAAGCAAAAGATTGTCGACTTAAAACTAAGTAAAAAAGAAAAAATAAGGCCATTGCTTTCTGGTTTATTTTCAAGCATAATAGTTTCTCTCTATCCTGCAGTAGGTCCAGGGCAAGCGGCTATTTTAGGAAGCGAAATTTTTGGAAAATTGAATACAAAAGAGTTTTTGGTTTTGATAGGAAGCATAAACACAATAGTTATGCTTTTAAGCTTTGTAATGGCATATCAAACAGGAAAAACAAGAACAGGGAGTGCCTCAGCTATTAAAGAAATTGTTGAAAATTTTGATTTTAATTTTTTAATTCTCTTGCTAATCTCTTGCTTTATTGCAGGAATTTTTAGTTTTTTTATTTGTAAGTTTTTATCAAGGATTATAGCAAAAAAAATCGAAAAAATAAACTATTCTCTTCTTTGTTTTTTTGTAATATTTTTTGTTGTTTTTATAAACATATTTGTCTCTGGAATTTTTTCTTTGCTAATTTTGGTTACAGGCTTTTTTATTGGCATAATTGCAAATGTTTCAGGGATAAGAAAAATCCATATGATGGGCTGTCTTGTTATTCCTACAGTTTTTTATTTTCTAAATTTTTAAAAATAAAACGTTTTCTTTCTTTCATCTTTTTAACTTAACCTCACAACAAACTTTTACATCCCTTATACTCTATTTACGTGATAACGATAAAAACTAAAAAACACTTTCACCCACCACACTTTCTATTATACTTAACTTATTATCGATACCACAATAAAAAATAAAAAACAAACTTTTCTGCCTCATTACATCCTCTTATTATACTTGTTATAACCACATAAAAAATTAAAAAAGATTTTCACCTACAATTCCTTTTTTGATAAACAACAATAAAAAATAAAAAATTAAAAACTCCAAACTAATTCCTTATCGATACCAACATAAAAAATAAAAAATAGAAAAAGAAAAAAAAAGATTACTTTTTTCCTAAGACAATATCAATAGTGCTTACGTTCACTTTTTTTCCTTCTCTGTTTTCAAACTCTTCACTGTTTATCTTTATATCCTTTATGTACACTCCTTGATCCTTCAAGAATCTTTTTGTTATTACTTCTGCAACATCAACTGCTCTACTTATAAACTTTCCTCTTGCCTTTATCGTTACTTCCTTTGCATTTTGGCTTGTAAATTGCATCACTACACCAGTCACATAGTTCATAAAAGGTTTATTTCCAATAAAAACGACATGTTCGTTTGTTTTTTCTGCCATTTTAACTTTTTATTTGAATTTATTTAGCATTACTCTTCTTCAATTTTACAATATATCCAGCAACAACATTTCTCATTTTTTTACTCAACTTTAAATACCTATCCACAACTTCTTTATTTTTTTCAAAATCTGTAGTAAATTCTTCTCCATGCTCAGCTAGCAATTTTCTTGCAACCCTTTTTATTAATGTTGTCCTTATTCTACCCATACAAAATTTAAAAATTTTTCCTTTTAAATTTTTTTGATTTTCAAAAAAATAAGGAAAAAATTTTAAAATCTAATTTTAATTTTTTAAATGGAAATTTTAATAGCATTGATCTTTGCAATTTTTTCCTTAACCTTTGCAATTTTTTTAGCAGCAAAAATTTCAAAACAAAAAGAGGATAAAAAAGCAAAAGAAATATCTTCGATAATTAAAAAGGGAGCAATAACCTTTTTAAACAAAGAATATATTTTTCTTTTTCCTTTTGTTTTTATCATTGCTATTTTGCTTTTCTTTCTTGATTCACGCCTTTCAATAGCTTTTGTTTTAGGAGCATTGTTTTCTGCTATTGCTGGAAATTTTGGTATGCGTATAGCTACTTCTGCAAACTCGAGAACTGCGACAGCATGTAAAAATTTACAAAAGGGTTTAAAGATTGCTTTTAGTAGCGGAGCTGTAATGGGGTTTACTGTTGTTGGTTTGGGTTTGCTTGGGATTTCCTTGCTATATTTAATCTTTAAAGATCCAAACATTATTTATGGTTTTGGTTTTGGGGCGAGCAGCATTGCTTTGTTTGCGAGGGTTGGAGGTGGAATATATACAAAGGCTGCTGATGTAGGAGCAGACCTTGTTGGAAAGGTTGAAGCTGGAATTCCTGAGGATGATCCAAGAAATCCTGCAGTTATTGCTGATAATGTTGGAGATAACGTTGGGGATGTTGCAGGGATGGGAGCAGATCTTTTTGAAAGTTATGTAGATAGCATAATTGCTGCGATGGTTTTAGGAGTTTTGATAAGCCAAAAAGCATTGTTTTTGCCTTTATTCATAGCAGTTTTTGGTATAATAGCTAGCGCTATAGGCTTTTTCTTCGTTAAAGGAAAAGATCCAAGCATGGCTATGAACAAGGGAATTTTTATTGCAGCTTTTTGCTTAATTATTTTTAGCTTTATTTTTACTTGGTTCTACATTGGCTTAAAACCATTTTTTGCAATTCTTGCAGGTTTGATTGCAGGAATGTTGATTGGTTTAGTAACAGAGTTTTATACAAGCTATAGATTTTGGCCAACAAAGAAAATTGCAAAAGCAAGCACAACAGGAGCGGGAACTAATTTAATTACAGGCCTGGCTGTTGGCATGCAATCGACAATTTTTCCAATCCTTATTATTTCTGTATGCATATTGATAGCATATTATGTTAATGGTCTTTATGGCATAGCTATAGCAGGAGTTGGAATGTTGTCAACTCTAGCAATTACACTTGCTGCAGATTGTTATGGCCCAGTAGCAGATAATGCAGCCGGAATTGCTGAAATGACAAAAATGAAAGAAGCAAGAAAAAATGCTGAGCTGTTGGATGCTGTAGGCAACACTACAGCTGCTATAGGAAAAGGTTTTGCTATTGGCAGTGCTGCCTTAACTGCTTTAGCTTTGTTTGCTAGTTTTAATGCAATAACAGGCTTAAGTGGAATAAACATAAGCAATGCAAAAGTTATAGTTGGTTTGTTTATAGGAATATTGATGCCCTTCTTGTTTAGCAGCTTTGCTTTAGACGCTGTAGGAAAAGCTGCTTTTAAGGTTGTTGAAGAGGTCAGAAGACAATGGAAAGATAAAGATATAGCAAGAGGAAGGAAAAAACCAGATTACAACAAATGCATAGCTCTTACAACAAACGCTGCTTTAAAGCATATGATTATACCTTCTTTGTTAGCAATAATTGTTCCTATTTTGATAGGGCTTTTGCAAGGTTTTGAGGCTTTGGGAGGATTGCTTGTTGGAGCTATAGGAGGAAGTTTTTTGATTGCTATATTTATGGCAAATGCTGGAGGAGCATGGGATAATGCAAAAAAATATATAGAGGCTGGTAATTATGGAGGAAAAGGTAGTAATGCGCACAAAGCAGCAGTTATTGGTGATACGGTAGGAGATCCTTTAAAAGATACTTCTGGTCCTAGTCTAAACATATTGATAAAGCTTATGAGTATCGTTGCTATTATCTTTGCTATAATTTTGAAACTATAAAGTGGTAAAAATAGAAAAATTTATAAATTAAAAAAATTTTATAATTTTATGAAAAAAGAAGGTTTTGAAAAATTTGGAAAAGCGTTATTAATTTTATCCTCGATTTACTTCGGAATCCAAACTTTTAGAGGATGCTATAGTTTGAAAAAGGAAGGAATAAAAGAAGAAATAATAAATAAGTATGATCTAGAAAAGGAAATAAAAGAAGATCTAGATATTAACAGTTATTATATTACTTCTTATTTTATGGAAAAGGCTAGAGAAAATGTAAAAAACAATTTTTATAAGATTTGGTTAGATATTAAGTATGCTAGAAAAAATATGGAAAAGAACAAAAGTCTTGAAGGTTTGAAAGATAGCGAGATTGGCTTTAGACCTTTAATAGAGGCTATCGCAATTGTAGAAAGTGGTGGAAGAAATTATGTAAAAAGCAATAAAGGTGCAAAAGGAATTGTACAGTTTAGAGACATATTAATAAAAAAATATAGTATTAATCCATATGATGTTAAAGAATCTTTAAAGGCATGCGAAAAAGAAATAGAAAGATTGACAGGAAAATATAATAATATACCTTTAGCTTTAGCAGCATACAATCATGGTGAAAAAAATGTTGATAGATTGTTAAAAAAATATAAAGAAAAAATAATACAAAAACTCCCAAAACAAACACACACTTTTATAATTAAAGTATTGTCAAGAGATGAAATTTTAAGAGAAATTTATCTTTCTGAATACTATAAATAAAAAATGCCATTTCACATCAAAAAAACTCCATTCCATTCTTTCTTGGCATAGAAAGTTATCGAATAAAAGTTAGAAGTTAAGATCCAAAAAAACATTTAAAAACTTTGTTTCATTAAAGGAAAAAATAAAAAAAGATTAAAAGAAAAAGGATAGATGATATTTAGCTGGATACGATAATAAATTACAAAAATAAAATAAAAATAAAATAAAAACAAGAATAAAAGTAAAAGATGATGTATGAAATTTTGATTTCAATTTTACACATAATAATCGCATTTTTTGTATGTTTTTGGTTAACCAAAAAATGGATTAATGTTGCTAGGGCTAGAGGCTTTGTTGGAAAGGATATGAATAAGAAAGAAAAGCCACTCGTTGCTGAGGCAGGAGGAATAGCAGTGATAATAAGCATAATTTTTTCACTTTTCCTTTATATCTTTTTTAAAACTTTTGTTCTAAAAACTGAAACGCATATTATTGAAGTTTTGGCATTTATCATAACTTTACTCCTTGCTTGTTTCATTGGCTTTATCGATGATATACTTGGATGGAAAAAAGGAATTAGCGGATGGAAAAAAATTCTTATGACAATTCCTATAGCAATTCCTTTAGCAGTTATCAACGCTGGCCATAGCACAATGCACATTCCTTTTATAGGCACAATCGATTTTGGCCTTGTCTATCCAATCATCTTAGTTCCTCTCGCTATTATCGGCACAACTAATGGCTATAATTTGCTTGCTGGTTATAATGGCTTGGAGGCTGGACTTGGAATAATAATCTTTACTGCTTTTTTCATAGCATTCTTTATAACACAACAGCCATGGTTAATGTTAATAACTGCAATCATATTAGCTACATTGATTGCTTTCTTTATCTATAACAAATATCCTGCAAAAGTTTTTCCCGGAAATTGTTTTACTTTTAGTATAGGCTCAACAATAGGAGTTTTTGCGATTTTAGGGAATGTTGAGAGATTTGCGTTGATCCTTTTTTTTCCTTTTATCATCGAGGGAATTTTAAAAGCAAGAAGCAATTTTAAAGCAGAAAATTTTGCAAAGCAAAGCGAAAAGGGCTTAACAAAACCATACAAAAAAATTTACAGCTTAACCCATGCCACTTTGGCTTTGTTAAACAAAATAAAAAAGAAAACAACGGAGCAAGATGTTGTGATAAGCCTTTACATATTCCAACTATTTTTTGTTTTATTAGCATTTTTAAGCTTGGTTTGAATAAAGATGAGATAAAAAATGGTAGAGCCAAAAGATAAAGAAAATAAGAATGAAGATAGGAATGAAGAAAAAGA